>ERZ1370068.567-contig-10517_pt1 | contig 38492 bp, 39 predicted proteins | sample MGYA00561227_ERZ1370068 | MGnify/ENA primary metagenome ERZ1370068 (study PRJEB38410, sample SAMEA6850437) | metagenome | study: Metagenomic assessment of the ecological functions of the soil: analysis of the soil microbiota associated with the...
GGTGTGCTTTGTTCGTTACGCGTATTGCTCTTCTCCGTGCCCGAAGTACGAGGGCACCTGGGTGGGCGGCACGAGCACTACGTCCCCGCACGGCGACGAGCGGCGACGAGCTACGCCGGCCCGCGTCCACGCGGAGGCGACGCTCCTCCACTGGGACCGCCTGTGCCGCGGGCAGACGGAGCGGCTCTCGCGAACTCCTCGGGTCGGGCCTCGACCTCGAGGCCAGGGACGCCGCGCCGGGCTTCCTTACGCTGCCCGAGGCGATCTCGGGCCGGAGGACGAACCGAGGCCGTGAAGGCGCTCCTCGACCACGGTGCGAGCCTGGACGCGCGTCACCGTCCCGGACCTGGAGTGGTCGCCGCCGAATCGAGGCCGCGCGCGCCGGACACGACATCGTCGACGTGCTCACTCGATCGCGGCGCGTCGGCGCGTGAACGCCCGAGCGCACCTCCGGCAAGACGCCCCGCGACATCGCGATGGCGTACGGGAAGCGCGAGACCGCGGAGCCCTCGTGGCGCGGGCGCAGGTTCCGGCAGGGGCGCTGGATTTCAGCGCAGGAGACGAGCCTCGCTGCTCAGGCCAGAGCCGGAGCGCTGTCGATCGCTCAGGCAACCACCGCGCGACCCAGACCGACGGCGGCGCCGATCACGGCCAGCGCGGCGACCGACGACTAAACGCGACGTGCATCTGGCGTAGAGGCGATAACGCGATCCACTGGGTGCGCCGCCGGGACCGAGTCCGAGCGACCACCACAGCCACTCGGCGCGGTTCCAGGAGAAGGCACGCCGGTCGAGACGACAGCGGGAACACGGGGCTGGATCTCTCCGCGTGCGCGTTACAGGCCAGCCCGTTCCGACGCGGCGAGCAGGGCGAAGGGCAGAGAGCAAAGAGCGTCGTTTCGTGCGCATGGGTGCCTGGAGACGCGAGCTGCAGGCGCAGCACGCTGAGCGAGACGTCGTGGGGACCTGACGCTGCGCCCGCACGCCGGGCGGCGAACGAGCCGCGCGCGCGCCGCTCCTCCGCGGGGGCGCGCTGCGGCGGGCGTCGAGCATCTCTGTGCCGAAGCGCGCGGGAGTCCGTGGGCGCGAGGCGGCGGAGCGCTCTCGCTGCAATCCGAGCGCGCAGACTGCATCGCGCGCCTTCCGCCCGGCACGTTCGCGCGCGCGCGCCGCCGCGACCAGGGCCGAGAGACGCGCCATCTCCACGCTGCGGCGCTCGCGCGCCCGCGCCGGCTCAGGCGATAGGGGTGCGCCGAGCGTCGGTGAAGCCTGCTCGGCCGCGCTCTCCTGGATCGTCCCAGCCAGAGCGCGAGCAGGTCCGACAGCGAGCGATAGAAGCGATGCCCGGCCCGAGCCTGCAGCTCGCCGCCGCTGAAGCTCGGGGACCCGCCTCCTGCCTGGGAGCGCGTAGCCGTGGCGTCTCCGCCGCCCGCGAGCGCGAGGCAGAGATCGTGCAGCACCGCCGGCGTCAGCCGCTTCTCAGCGTCGCTCTTGCGCGCCATGGTCAGTGAACCCTCAGGGGAAGGCGAGCGGATCCGAGAAGAGCGTACACTGCGCGCGCGGTCGGGGTCGTCGTCGTCGAGCGGCATGACGGCGACCCGACGCAGCCATGTGGTCCTGCCCGCGGCGAGCACGAGCGGACCTCGCGCCCGAGCGCCTTCGCGTCCGCGACGTAGGCGCGCGCGTCGCCCTCGAGCATGGGAAGTCGCGCTCGCCTACGACGAGGCAGCGCCGGCAGGAGAACTCTTCTGACATTGGGTAACGCCTTCGGGCTCGCCACGCGCGCATGCGCTCGACGTCGCAGCTTCGAACACGTCGGCGCCGTGGCCGCCGAGGAGCGCGTCGCCGTAGCCGTGACCGTCCGCGCGCGGCGCGAGGTCGAGCGGCGATCGAGAGGCCGGCTGACGCCGGCTAGCGTCGGCGGGGGAGAGGTGTTGCGCCGCGAGGAAGCGGCGGATCCGAGGCCAGTGAGCAGCACGGCGCTGGCTGCGCGCGCGAGACTGTGCCCGGCGAGGAGAGAGCTTCTTCTCGGGTCGCCTCCGATGCGCGCCAGCCACGTGCTCGATGCACACCACGCGCGAAGGCGCGACGTCGACGTTCTGCGATCATCGCCGGCCAGACGTCCGGCGGACAAAGCCGGTAAAGCGAGACGAGCGCGCAGCCAGCGGCGCGTGCGCGCGCAGGTGCTCTCCGCGACCGGGGTGCAGCTCTTGCCGCTCCCCGGAGCGCTACAGCCGCCACCGTAGCCGGACAGGCACGGCGGTCGGGAAGCGCTCAGCCCGCCGGCAGGGCAGGGGTCGAGCCGCTGCTTCCCGTCCTCGCCGTGAGGCGACGATACGAGCTGCGGCTCGAGGCGGCCCGAGCGCCGCCAGCGCGCGAGCCCGGCCCCTGGGCCAGGGCCGGAACCAACCCGGCGACCACTACCAGCCCGTGGTTGGATATAGTACCTCGGTCGCTCCGCTTGTCCAGCGTTTCCCGGGCGAGACCGCCAGTGGTCCCTGACCTGTGACCGGGAACCGCCGCGACGCCAGCGCTTCGTCCCGTAGCGCGCGTCCACCTCGAAGCGATCCAGCCCCGACGGCGGGCCGCTTCCGGAGGTCGCGCTCGGCAGCTTTCCGGGCGGCCCGCGTAGACGATCAGGAGCCCGGAGCTGCTCGGGAACTGGTCGGTCCTCCGCGGCCTGGATCGTCGTCGACGCGTCGATCGTGAGGAGGAATGACTTCAGGTCCGCGAGGTCCTGGCGCGGAGAAGGCCGCGGCGATCTTGCCGGGGCCGAGGTCGTGGCGGGCGAGACGTCGTCGAGCGTCTGGGCGAGCTCAATCGTGCAGGAACGGCGCGAAGTAGCGCAGCCCGAGCAGCGACGGCACGTTGAAGCCGAGCCCGCCGAGGGCGTTCTGGCCGAAGGTCAGGCGCCTGGCCACGGATCTCGAGCGGAGTTCGCCGGGTCGAAGGTGCCGACCGAGTTCAGGAAGGCGAGCGTCAGCGCGCCTCAGCTGAAGGAGCGGATCTGCGCCAGCGCGTTGGTGACGCCCGGATCGAGCGGCACGCCGCCGGCGTTCGGGTCGCGCGTCGAAGGTCGGGTTGTTGTCGGTAGACGACCTGGCTCTTCGTCCACTTCGCGCCGCCGTGGCAGCTCGCGCAGTTCGGCTGGAACAGGAGCTCGCCGTCGCCGCCGCGCGACCGCGTCCTCGGCGCCGGGCAGGATCGGCGAGCGCACGGTCTGGACCCACAGCGTCATGGCGTCGAGCGATTCGCTCGCCGCCCTCGGTGAGTGCCGTGCTGGAAGATCGTCGCGCCGGCGGCGGATTGCCGGCGAAGCCGAAGCCGCCCTGCACGCCGCGCGCGTTGTTGTTGAAGTCGGTGATGCTGCCCATGACCGCTGACCAGTTCGAGATGCGCTGGTCGGCCGGGTTCAGCTTCGAGAAGAAGGCGTCGAGCGAGATCGTCTGGCGCGGGCCCGTGCCGAAGATCCAGGTGACGTTGTCCGCTGCGAGCCGTCAGGGGTGGCACGAGGCGCAGCTGACGACCAGCGCGTTGTAGCGAGGCCTGCCGCGGCGCGAGCGGTCGATGATCGGCGGCTTGTCTTGCGCAGATGCCTTATGCCGCTCGGGCAGGCCGAGGGCGCGGTGTGGAAGGCGAGCTTGCCGAGCGAGCACGCCGTGCGCGAAGGTCCCGGGCAGCGGGCAGGCGTGCCGACGCGGCACGTCGCGCTCGATCACGGTGCTCGGCATCGAGGTCGAGCGCGTCACCGAGAGCCGACCTCGTTGTAGGTGTAGGCGCGCTTGCCGTCAGCGCTGACCGCGATGCCGGTCGGGATGTTGCCGGTCTGGTAGCGCACCGTGCCGGGCACGCCCAGCGTGATCTGGCCGTTCGCGTCGAGCGTGGCCTGGATCACGCAGTTGCCGCCGCGGCTCACGAAGAAGAGGCGCGAGCCGTCGAGGGTGCGCGTCGAGCGCCACGACGTCGTTCGCGAACAGGCGCGCGAAGCCCCGGCGGCACGGCCGGCTCCGACTCGAGCTTGATCTGCGCGTTCAGGTTCACCGGCGGTCCAGGATCTCGGCGTGCAGGCCGGCGTCCACGCGACGTGCACGAGCGCCTGAACGTTGACGTTGAACTGTCACCGGCGGCTCGGGGCTCGCCGCGATGCTCGGGACGTAAGAGCGAGCCTCATCGCGGAGGAGCGCCGCGTGGAGCTGGGTTCGGGAAGGCGCCCTGCGGGTCGCTGTCGATCACGTCCGCCGTCGGGTCGGTCTCCTCGCGCGTCGGGGCAGTAGATCGCGCTGTGCAGGTTCGCGTTGAAGTCTGGCGCAGAAGGGCGAGCGGTCGGCCGTGAAGCCGACATTGGCGAGCGGCGAGAGCACGATCTTCGCGCGGCGCGCCGCCGGCGACGGGAAGGTCCACGACTCCCTGCTCGCCGTCGTCGAAGGTGATGCCCGGACCGCCGGGGCACGGGCTCGGCGAAGAACTGCGTGACGAACACGGTCTCGTCGAGATCGTCCCGGTCGCCGTCGTTCGTGACCGCGATCGCGGTCGGGTTCCCGGCGAGGGCGACGGTGCGCGCTGACACGCGCGCGCCGCCGTGTCGATCACCGAGACCGTGCCCTCGGTGTGGTTGGCGACGAAGAGCAGCGTGCCCGCCGGCGTCGAGCGCGAGCGCCGCGCGGCTCGGTCCCGACCGGGATCTCGGCCACGACGCGGGCGCGGGATCGTCGAGCGCGATCACGGACACAGTTCCAGACACGGTGTTGGCCACGTAGGCGGTCCGGTCGTCGGGCGAGATCGCCGACCGATCTGCGGCTCGACGCCGACCGCGACCTCGGCCAGCTTCTCGAAGTGGTCGCTCCCGGCGGCGTCGCGCACGCGCAGGACGGTCACGGTGTTGGCGTCGCGGTTGGCCGACGACGACCACGCGATCGTCGGAGGTCAGCGCGATGTTCGTCGAGCGCGACGGGCCGGCGCAGGGCGAGCGTGGGCGCCGCCACCTCCTCCGCCGCCGCCGTTGCAGCCGCTCGCCGCGAGAGCAGAGGGCGCGAAGCGCAAGCGAGAGAGATTGCAGGCGCGAGATGGATCCGGGTGGGGGAGTTCTTCATCAGGGATGGGTGCGATTCTGTGATGGCAGGGTGCGCGAGGCCTCGAGACAGAGATGGGGGCCGCCCCGCTGACTTGCGCGAACGGGACGGCCCCGGGAGGAGAGGGAAAGCTCCTCCGCGTCGATCGAGCTCGCGACCGAAGCGACCGGCTGCGCAGCCTGGGCGAAGCACCGCGCTCCGTTTCCTGAGGGCGCGGTGAGAACGGAGTTAGAATCGCGACGCAGGGCATGAGACTCGCATGAACGCGGAGCAGGAGAACGTCGCCCGGCCGTGCCTCGACACGGTCGACCAGTGCCTGTGGTTCGGCGGCGAGCGCGTGGCGCTCACGCCCAGGGCTACTACGCGCTGCTCGTCTATCTCGCCGAGCGGCCGGGCAGGCTCGTGACGAAGGACGAGCTCCTGGACACCGTCTGGTGCAGGCGCGGTCGTCACGGACGGCGTGCTCAAGGTATGTGTGCGCGAACTGCGCATCGCGCTGCGCGATGACGCACGCTGCGCCGAGCTGGATCGAGACCCGCCACCGGCGCGGTACGCGTTCCTGCGTCCGGCCTCGCGCGCCGCGAGGCGGCGGGCAGAGGCGCCCGTCCCGTCGCCGGAGCGCCGAGCAGGAGACCGGGGTCCCGCTTCGTGGGCCGCGAGACCGAGCTCGCCGACCTGCGCCGCGCGCTCGAGCGCGCGTTCCGCGGCGAGCGCGAGAATCGTGTTCGTCTCGGGTCCGCCGGGGATCGGCAAGACGGCCTCTGGTCGAGGCCTGCGTGCGCGACGTCGAGCGCGGCGGGCTCGCCATGGTGGCGCGCGGGCAGTGCCTGGAGTCCTTCGGCGCGCGGCGAGGCGTACCGGCCGGTGCTCGATGCGCTCGCGCGTCTCGGGCGCGGAGCGCGGCGCGCGCCATCGCGGCCTGGCTCGCGCGCTCGGCGCCGACGTGGCTCGTGCAGCTCCCGTCCCTGTGCGACCCGCGCGAGCGCGAGCGCCTGGCGCGCGAGGTGCTCGGCGCCACGCGCGAGCGCATGCTGCGCGAGATGGCCGAGGCGCTCGAGCGTCTGGCGGAGGAGACGCCCGTCGTGCTCCTGCTCGAGGACCTGCACTGGAGCGATCCGTCCACCCTCGACCTCGTCGCTCTGCTCGCGCGCCGCCGCGAGCCGGCGCGGCTCCTGTGCCTGCTCACGTACCGGACGGCGGACGTCGCTGGCCGCGCACCATCCCGCTCGAAGGCGCTCAAGCTCGACCTCGCCTCGCGCAAGCTGTGCCGCGAGCATCGCCCTCGCGCGACCTCCGCGAGCGGGCGCGATCTCGCGCTACCTCGACGCGCGCTTCCCGGGCACGCGCTTGCCGGCCGTCGCTGGTGCGCGCGCTGCACGAGCGCACGCAGGGCCATCGCTCTTCTTCGTGCACGCCGTCGACGCTGGCTGGCCGGAAGGTGCCTGCTGCGCGAGCAGCGTCCGGGCGGCTCGTGTTCGGGGCGACCCCGACGATGCTCGCGCGCGAGGTGCCGGACAGCATCCGCGAGGTGCTCGAGCTGCAGATCTCGCGGCTCACCGAGCGCGAGCAGCGCGCGTGCTCGAGGCGGCCGCGGTCGCGGGGCCCGAGTTCTCCTCCGCGGCCGTCGCGGCGGGGCTCGGAGGAGGCGCGCTCCGCGGTGGAGGAGCGCTGCGACGAGCTCGCGCGACCGCGGCGTGTTCCTGCGCCCGAGCGGCGTCGGGCGGTTCCCGGACGGGAGCCTCTCGGCGCGCTACGCCTTCACGCACGGCCTGCACGGCGGACGTGCTCTACCGGCGCGTCGCCGCGGCGCGCCGCGCGCGCCTGCACCAGCGCATCGGCCTGCGCGGCGAGGAGCTCTACGGCGCGCGCGTGGGCGAGATCGCGGCCGAGCTGGCGGTGCACTTCGAGCGAGGGCCGTGACTTCGCGCGCGCGTGAGCTACTCGCCTGCGGGCGGCGGACGAACGACGCGCGGCGCTACGCCAACCGCGAGGCGACGATGCAGCTCGAGCGCGCGCTCGAGCTCGCCAAGCGCCTGCCGGAGCGCGCGCGTGCGGACGCCGACCTCCACGGCGCTTCGAGGCGCTCGGGCTCGTGCGCCGCTCGATGGGCGACATGGACGGCTCGGTCGAGGCCTTCGAGGCGCTGGTCGAGATCGCGCGCGAGCACGGACAGGGCGAGCGGGCGGTGCGCGGGCTCCTGTACCTCGCGAGCGCGCTCTTCTGGGTCGACCACGAGCGCTGCCTCGCCGCCGTCGACCGCGCGGTCGAGACCTCGGCGCGCGTGGCGGACGACCGCTGCGCGCGCACGCGCTCAGCTACTGCGGACACTGGAACCTGAACCTGCGCGGCTTCGCGCGCGAGCACGTGCTCGCCTGCGAGCGCGCCGTGGACACCGGGCGGAGCGCGGGCGACGCGCGCGCATCCTGACGCTGACGTCGTGCGCCTCGCCTACGCGCGCGTGCTCGAGGCGCGCTACGACGAGGCCGTCGCGGCCTGCGACGAGGGCCGCAAGCTCTGCCCTCGCCGCCGGTGACGCCTTCAGTGGCTGCTCGCGACCTTTTTCCGCGCCTGGGCACTCCTCCACGCGGGCCGCTGGACGGAGCTCGTCGACACGCTCGCGGGCGGGCTCGCGATGGCCCGGAGAAGAAGGCGGCCACCGCTCCCTGGTCGCTGCTCTTCCAGCTCGAGCGCGCAGCTTTGCCTCGGCCGCGGCGACTACGAGCACGCGCGCGCGCTGGCCGAGGCGGTGCTCGTCGACGCGACCGAGTCGCCCAGAGCGACCGGGCAGATCCTCTTCCACGGGCGGATCGCGCTGGCCCAGGCGCTGGTGGGACTGGCGCGCTTCCAGGAGGCGCGCGGCGTGCTGGCGGAGGTGGGCGCGACCTCGGGCAGAAGAACCGCCTGATGGACTGGATGCTGTACATGCCGCTGCGGGCGTGCGGGGCGAGTGCAGACTCGCGCTCACGCCGGACCTCGAAGGCGCGCTCGCGGCGGCCGTCGACCTCGCCGCGCGCGCCGATCCGTGCGGCGAGCGCACGTTTCAGGCCCTCGCGCTCGACGCTCCGGGCGCGGATCGCGGCCCTGCGCGGGCTCCGAGGACAGGCGCGCGCCGGGCGCGAGCGCGCCCTCGCCGCCACGGAGGGGCGGGACGTGCGCGCGCTTGCGCGTCCTGCGCACGGCGCTCGAGTCGGGCGAGGGACGCGAGCTGCGGGCGCGACAGGCGGACGCGCTCCAGCGGCGCTTGACGCTCCAGCTCGCGAGCGCCAGTGCGAGGTCCGGCCGGGGTCGAGTCGCGCGAGCCGTGAACTCGTTCAGGCGGCGCGACGGAGCGCTCGCCGTGCTCGCTCGCGTGGCCGTTGCCGTTCTCGCGCTCGCGCGACGAGGAAGGCCGCGTCAGCGGTGTCTTTCAGCTTCAGCATGAAGACCTGACGCAGTAGCCCGCCAGGAAGCCGACCGCGAGGTACGGCAGCCGGCCCTCGAAGGTCGTCCAGCCGGCGCCGCCGACCGGATCGTGGCTGTAGCTGAAACCGAGGCGCGCCGACCAGGAGCAGGAAGTAGGCGACCAGGCTCGGAGCCCGCCTGCGATCGGGCGCAGGACGATAGGAGAGCGTGAACAGCGGATCCGAAATCGTTGTGCGTCGAGTGCTTGATCAGCCCGCGGATGTCGTACAGCGAGCCCCGATCGTGCCGCAGCAGAATCATCATGCCGCAGGTGTACAGAGACACCTCGCCGCCGCGCAGCTCGAGGAACGCTTCCGCAGCGCGTCGCGTCGCAGTGCGGCACGCGCAGGACGGAACCCGAGCCAGACCGTGGCGGCCACGAAGTAGCCGATCACCGTCCCCACCAGTCGCATCGGCGGCTGGCGAGGTCTGACGGCGCTCGGAGCGGGAGTGGGCTTCGGGCTCGTTGCCATGGAACCGCATGGAAGATCGGCATCAGGGGACTCCCCTGAGGCGCTTCACGGGCCGGCGCGACGAAACACGGTCCCTGGCGTTCGCCTGGGGCGGCTCGTTACGCAGAGTCTGATCCGGAGGCGAGCTCACCCGCTCGCGAGCTCGATCAGCTTGAGCAGCGTGCGCCAGTTGCGCCCCGTGCTGATCGTCTCGAGCCTGGAGGTCGAACCAGGCGTTCGCGGCTGGTGCGCCCGGCGCCGTTCGGCAGGCAGAGGTAGATCTCGCGGCCGACCGCCGCGAACTCGTCCGGCGGCGAGCGCTTCGGGTCGAGACCGGCGAGCGCGGCCTTCGCCGGCTCGTCCGCGAGGAACATCACGTGCAAAGGCTCCGTGCCGGCGCCGGCGCGCAGGAACGAGTTCGAGCGCGCGACGCGCTTCGAGCTCGCCCGCCGTCCGGCAGCGACCGGAGCCACGAGGCCGAAGCGGCGCTGGTCCACGCGCGCGGCCGCGCGCTCGGAAGACGCGTCCACCGTCCCGGGACGCCGCCCGGAAGAGGACGTTGCCGCTCTGGATGTACGTGCGCACGTCCGTGCAGCCCTCCTGCGAGAAGACGTCGACCAGGTCGTCCATCGCTGCCAGCATGTTCTTGCCGCCGACGTTGATGCCGCGCAGCGAGAGGCGACGCGGCGGAACTCTCGGCGGGACGTTCGGCCCCCGCTTTCACGCGCGCGGCTCTGCTTCCGGGTCTTCTCGGTCTTCCTGGTGGGCTTCATCGCCAGAGCGCGAGCTCGTCGAGGACGAAGCTGATTTGCAGTGCTGCCGGTCCTTGCCGGCGTAGACGTAGTCGCTGCTCGAGACGCACGTCGATCCCCGCAGCGCGGGGCGAGCCCGGCGGGCGGCGGGAAGCTCAGCTCAGAAGGGCTCGCCGGGCGGCTGGCTCGATGCTCGCCCGCCGGATTCCCCTCGATGCTGACAGCTGCAGGCGCTCGCGCCGGCGAGCTCGAGGCTTCTGCCAGGGCGTGCCCCGCGGACGAGGAGCTGCTCACTGGCCCTTACGCGCGCGAGGGAAGAAGGAAGCGAAGGGCGAGACCACGCCCCTTGTCGTCGAGGCCCGGTGCTTGGAGCGGTGGCGCCACTCGAGGTCCGTGAAGTGCGCCGGCTCCAGGCTCGACGGGGCCTCCTCGGCGGCTCGCAGTGACTCTTCTGCTTGCGTCTCGATTCGTCGGCCCACGTCTGCTTGAGCTCGGCCAGCGCCGGTCCCTCTGACCTCCGGCCAGGGCGTGAGGGCGAGCTGGGGCCGGAGCCCGCGATCCTGGATCAGGCTGAAGAGCAAGCTGCTGCGGGCAGAGCTCCGTGTCCCTTCGGGCTCCAGTGGCCGTGCGTCTTCGAGATCGGAGGCTACTGCAGGTCCGGTGCAGCCTCTTCGGCAGGACGGCGAAGACTCGCTCACGGGCGCAGGACGTCCCCAGGAAGTACCACAGCTTGGCGCTGTAGCCGATGAAGTACGAGACGGCGGCGAGGTAGCGCGCGCCGGACTGGCGCACGAGCGGGGCCATCCTCCCCGATCCGCTCGCGCCATCTCCTCGGCGCGAGTGGCGGCTCTCCCAGTCGGGTTCCTGACAGGATGTAGTTATGGTGTTGCCCGGCGAGCTGTACTGGGTGGGGAAGGCGGGGTGAACGAGACAGGCGCGTCCGTGTGAAGCCGGGCTGCAGCGGCGCAAAAGAAGGCGGACATCGACCCAGACGCCACGCGCGTGCCCTGAAGTGAGTCCGTCGAGGTCGTTCGTGATCAGGATGTGGATCACGAGGTCGGGCGCGAGGTGGCTCAGCATGCGCCGCAGGTAGAGCGCACTCGGCAGGCGTTGTTCCAGCCTCCGACGCGCCGATGTGTGCGAGGCGCATCCCGATCTCGCCCGCACCAGCCGGTCGCGTGGTCGCGCAGGAAGCGCTCGAGGAACACGCCCATGCGCTCCTCGGCGGAGACGCTGCCCAGCCCTGGACGAAGGAGTCTCCGAGAAGGACGACGCGCAGCGTCAGCGAGCTTAAGGGAGCTCGAAGGCGCGCTCGCGCAGGCCGGGCGCGCGTTCTGCGTCAGGACTCCCCCCGGAGATCTTGTCCTTCAGAGTTTGGCCTGTATGACCCGTCCCCACCTCGGGATCGTTGTGCGTGTCCGACGCGCCAGGCGCCGACTCGGTGAGACGCCGGATGAGCGATCCGCCGCTCAGGTCGGGATCGGCGAGCGCGGCCTGGGTGTTGAAGCACGTAGGCGTTGGCTGCGCAGGCGCAGCGCGGGGAACACGCCGCGAGCAGCACCAGCGTCGCGCTTTCGAGAGGGAAGAGCGACGAGCTTCTTCTCTCCGGAGGTCATGAACCGCCGATGCGCGGAGGATATTGCAGGACGGACGGCGGAGCAGGGGCCAAAAGCGGTTCCCCCAGCACAGCCCGCCCGATTCGCGAGCTCTCCGGGCGCCGCCGCGTGTCTCGGGCGAGGGTCTTTTCTACCGCCCACCACGCGCTCCCGTGCGGTTCGGTAGCCGCTCGTCCGGCTCCATCAAGATCCACGGGCGCCGGGATCGGAGGACCGCGCTGCCTGGTGGGAGGCGATGGGGAGGAGTTCCTGGAATCGTTCCGTTCGAGGAGTGCCATCGCGTGCGCGCTCGCGCTCGCCGGCTGTTCCGTCGGCGGAGCGAGCTCCGGCCCGGTCACGACCGCGAACCCGATCCTGTTCGTCACGCAGGTGCCGGTCGTGGCCGACTTCACTCACGATCGGCCTCGACCTTCGGCAACCACGAGGCGAGCTCGCGACTCGGCGGCGCGCGGCGGCGACCTCTGGATCCGCTACCCGGACGGCACGCTGCAGCAACCTGACGGCCGAGCCGCGGGCTTCGCGCGAGCCGACGGCTTCCAGGGCGCGAGCTCGATCGCGGTGCGCGAGCCGTGCGGTGCACTGGAGCGGCACGAAGGCGCGTCTTCAGCATGGTCGTCGGCGCGCCGGCCGCGGCGGCGCACGGGCGACGTTCCACTGGCAGCTCTACGAGGTCACGGGCCTCGGCCGCACCGACACGCCGGTGATCACGAGGGTCCCCAACCAGCCTGCCGAACGCACAACAACGTCAGCCCGTGCTACGCGAGCGACGGGCGCATCCTGTTCACCTCCGACCGGCCGCGCAACGGCGCGCGGCAGCCTCTTCCCGCAGCTCGACGAGTACGAGGAGGCGCCCGACCGAACACCGGGCATCTGGAGCCTCGATCCCGCGAGCGGCGCGCTGTTCCAGATCGAACCACTCGCCCTCGGGCTCGCTTCAAGCCGATCGTCGACAGCTTCGGCGCGCGTCGTGTTCACGCGCTGGGACCACCTGGAGCGCGACCAGCAGGGCGACCTCGGACCGCATGGCGGCTCGGCCACTACCAGGTCTTCAACTACGCCGACGAGAGCGCGCGGCGCGGCGATCACGGCTCGAACGACGAGCTCTTCCCCGAGCCGCGCACGCCAGTGGATCGACTGCGTCGACACGCACCGGCTACTCCGGGCGACCTGGCGGGCTGGGAGCCGATCCTGGTCGGCAACACCTTCAACCACTTCCAGCTCTGGACGCTCGAACCAGGACGGCACGGAGCGAGGAGACGCTCGACCACGTCGGCCGCCACGAGCTCTTCGACTTCATCGACCGCGAGCCGCAACGACGACTCCAACCTGGTCGACTTCAGTCGGCTTCCGCCCGTCGCGGCTCGCAACCGCCATACGCGATCAGTCCTTCCACCAGGTCGCGCGAGGACCCGCGTGCGCGCCCGGCGGCTACTACGGCATCGACTGCCGCGAGTTCGACACGCACGCCTCCGGGCAGATCGTGCGCCTGACCGGCGCGCCGGCGCTCGAACGCCGAACGAGATGCGCGGTGACGCTACGTCACGCATCCGCGACACGCAGTCGCCCGACGCTCACGCCCGGGCCGAACCACAGCGGCTTCTACCGCAACCCGCTGCCGCTCGCCGACGGCACGCTCGTCGCCGTGCACACGGCCAACACGCGCAAGGACGACGAACGTGGGCACGCCACGCGCGCCGCGCTCGCGCTACGACTTCCGCCTGAAGACGCTCGTGCAGCGGCCGAACGGCTATCTCGTCGCCGGTCCAGCGCTGACGGGCGGCATCCGCAAGCGCGTGCAGTACTACGACCCGTTCAACCTGGTCACCTACGACGGCGACCTGTGGGAGCTCGACCCGGTCGAGGTCGTGCGCCCGCGCCGTCCCGCCGGCGCACGGCGACCCGCGCTGGACGCGTCCCGAGCAGCAGGCGCTCGACGGCCGAGGGCGTGCGGCCACCGCCCTGCGGCAGTACCTGCGCGAGACACCGACCTGGCGCTGATCGTCAGCGCGCAACGTGACGCGCGCGCGACCACGAACGACCGCCAGCAGCCGTTCAACCTGCGCGTGCCCGGCGGCGCGCAGACGCTCGGCGCGGGCGGCCGGATCTACGACGTGCGCCTACCTGCAGCTTCTTCCAGGGCGACCAGATCCGCGGGCTCACGGGCGGCGTCCCGCAGTCGCTCGCGCGGCCGGCGCGTGCTCGCCCAGCCGCTGCACGAGCCCGGCGGCCGACAACGCCGCCGCGCCCGGCGCGCCCGCCGGGCAGCGTCGCGCTCGGCGCTCGACGGCTCGATGGCCGCGCTCGTGCCGGCGCGGCGCGCGATGAGCTGGCAGCTCGCCGATCCGGCGCGGCGAGCCCGTGGTGAACGAGCGCTACTGGGTCAGCTTCCAGCCGGGCGAGATCCGCACCTGCACAGAGCTGCCACGGCGCGAACGAGCTCGACCAGGCCGGCGGCCCGCCGCCGGCGAACGATGCCCGCAGGCGCTGCGCACCCTGCTGCAGCACCTCAAGGCCGACGGACACCTGTGAGCGGAGTGACGGTCGCGGAGCGCCGAACGGCCGGGTCCGCGCTCGCCCTCTCGACTCTCGGCGGAGCAACCTGGCTACCGGATCGAAACCGTAGGGCGCTCGGTGAGACGGCTCGCGCCGTGTGACTTGCCACACGGAATGAGCTTTGCGCCCGGGGCGGCGCTCGCAACCGCGGTCCTCGAACGCGTCCCCTCGAATGCTCGCTCTTTCCTTCCTCGCGTCGCTCCCCGATCCTCCTCCCTCACGGCGGATTCAACCCGCCTCCGCCGGTCCCGGTCCCGGTCCCTGACGGACACGCGGACCGGTCGACCCCACGGGGCCCGGTACCGGCGGAGGAGGTTCCCCGACGGCGGCCCGTCGACTCCGGGCCCCGGGGACTGGACCCGGCGGCCCCGCCGGACCGGGACCGATCACGGCGAGCGGCGGAGGAGCGCGGCCCACGACCCCCGGGGATCCGAGCGCCGACCTCACGTCCTGGAGCCTGTGGTGGCACTTCAACGGGATCCCCACCTCGAGCTGCGCTCGCGCGTCCGTTCGGGGCCCCGCCGACGACCGGCGACGGCTGGTTCCTCGGGCAAGGGAGCCCGCTGGGAGCGAGCCTGAAGCCGACTCTCGAGCAGGTGCGCCTCGGTCGTGCCGGCTCTCCTGCGGGCACTCCGGGAGCGGGACCAACAACGACATCCTCACGGGCTGCATGGTCGCACTGGCGAAGATCGGTGGGAGGGCGAGCGCGCCGGCGACCCGCCCTTCGCGACGGTGATCCGCCGCTTCGCTGTCGACAAGAACCGGAGATCAGCGAGACCGCGGCCGTCGCGCTCGGCATCCTGGCGAGCCCCGCTCGATCGAGGACCTCGCCGCCCTGCTGCTCGACAGGCGAGGCCGGCCGCGCGCTCGTCGGACGCAGCGAGGTGAACTACCGCACGCGCGCCTTCGCGGCCTACGGCCTGGGCCTGGTGGGCGCGCTCCACCGCGACGAGATCACGGGCGAGCGCATCAGTCGTGATCCTGCACCAGGCGCTCGAGGCGGACCACACGGCGACCCCGACCTCAAGGTGGCCTGCATCAGCGCGATGGGGCTCGTGCCGCTCGAGGGCCTCGATGCGCCTGGCGCAGATCGACACGCTCCTCGGCTTGCTCGGACGAGCGGGCCGACGCCCTCGTGCCGCGCACTGTCCGGCGGCCCTCGGCCGGCTCTTCGAGGGGATGCTCCCGACCGGCGCGAAGCCTACCGCCAGCGGATCGCCGGGACGTTGATCGACCTCGCGTGCGCGGAGAAGGGACGGGCGGAGCTCGTCCCGAGCTCTCGGTGCAGGCCCTCGCGGTTCCTCGGCTTTCGAACGACGGCGACGACGCGCCTTGACCGGCGCATCCGGAAGACCCCGGGCCGGCACGTTCCGCGACGACCAGCAGTCGCAGCGCTTCGCGCCCTGATCGCCCCCGCCGGGGTCGGCGCCCGAGCAGGGTCGTCGCGCCCCGAGGTCGGCAGTGCGCGGGCCAGCGAGCACGCTACTCGCTCGGCTGGACCGCGAGGAGGCACGGCGACCTGCGCGCCTGGGCCGGGCTCGCGTGCGGCGTGTCGCTGGCCCGCGGACTGGTCGACGCCGGCTACTCCTTGCCGGTGATCGCGTCGCTCCAGCAGTCCGTGCGCCTGACGCTGGCCGACGAGCGCGACCCGTCGACCCTCGGGGCCCTCGCGATCGCCTGCGGGATCATGGGGCTGCACCGACGCGGCGCCGCACCTGCGCCGCAGCTGCGTCGGACCGCGAGCAATCGACGATTTCGACTGCCGGGGCCACGCGGCGGTGGCGCCCGGGCTGATGGGGACCCGCAGAGGCGCTCGCGCCCGGTCAGCCGGATCCTGGACGTGTCGCGTTACCACGGCCGGAGCTCCGTCCGTCGCGGCCATCGCTGCTCGCGCTCCTCGGGGACAAGGACGCCGTGCCCAGGCTCGTCGGGCTGCTCGCCGAGGCGAAGAGGCCTGGCCACGCAGGCCTCGATCTCCTCCGCCCTCGGGATGATCGGCGACCTGCGCTCGTCCGCGCCCTCGTCGGGATGCGTTGCGCAACCGCGACGCTGACGGACCGAGCTCGCGCGGATTCGCGGCCGTGGCCCCGCAGGATCATGTGTGGCCGACAAGGAGCTCCTGCCGCGGAACTCGAAGCTCGCGCTCGACGCCGACTCATCGGGCGGCGCCGGCGACCACTGACCGATCCGTCCGGGACCTGGCGTCCTCGACATCCTGTAGCGCGCGCTCCGTCCCCGGTTCGGTCCGGTTAGGCCCTCGCCGGCGGACGCGGTCCTCCGCCCGCATGCTGCTACATCGGCAGCTGTCCGCGATGCGGAGCGAGGCTGAGGGCGCGTTTCCTCCTCCGCCGGTCCTGACCGTGCGGCTCGTAGCTCGGGGCGCGCGGGCCTGCTAGGCTGCCCGGAGGGGGCCGCGGCACCGGAGGGAGACGCGGCAGGTCGGGGGTGCTCCCCGTGGAGGAAGCCGATCCCGCGATTCCTGGCGCGAAGGCACGGGCTCCGGCGGCCGGTGTTCCTCGCGCTGATCGCCGGCGGCGTGCTCCTCGCCGCGCTTCCTCTTCCTGGGCGTCCTGGCTACCTCCTGGCTCCGGCGTCCTCGTTCACGCGCGCCGGGACGACGACCTTCTCACCGTCGCACTGCTCTTTCTTCTTCCTCCTGTGGGCTTCCGCTGGCGGCCGTGATCTCCGCGGCCGTCGTCTCGGAGCCCTGTTTCGCCGACGCCAGCCGGCCTGCCGGCCCGCAGATTCTCGCGTTCCGCGTGGTGTCCGTGACCGCCGGCCCCGCGACGCTCGCGCGCTGGCGGGATTCCTCGCCGCTAAACAGGCTCCGGGAGATGTCTGCCCGGCTCGGGGCGTCGCCGGCGGTCGACTGGGCCGCTTCAAGTTCCTGCGAGCTGACATGGGATCGCCGGGCCTGTGTGCGGGCTGGGTGACGGTGCGGCTTTCGCCCACGGACGCTCCCTATCGCCATGCGGGTCGGGGTCGGTCTGGTGCCCGACGCTCCTCGTGCTCTTGCTCCTCGTCAGGGATCGAGTCGTCCTCGCTCTTCCTGTCGTCGCTCACGCACCTGGCGTTCCTGCCCCTCCCTCTTCTTCGGAGCCTGGATCGGCGTTCGCTCCGGGCCGGTGCCGCGCGACATCGCCTGAGCCTCCCCCGACGGCGGAGGAGAGTTTCCGCAACCGGGATCAGGAAGCACCGGGGCGAAGCGGTCCGGCCGGCCAGGGAACGAGTCGTGGATCACGATGCCCTCCTCGAGGCTCGATCGCCTCGACCGGAGCGCATGACAGTCGCATCCCACGCGAGCTTCGCGCACACGCGCACGCAGATCCCGCAGCCGATGCACTCGTCGTAGCGGACGCGCACCGGGGAGCGCACGCTGCGGCCACTGCTCGGCGGACTCGACCTCGATGCAGTCGGCCGGGCAGAACGGCATGCAGATCCCGCAGCCGGCAGCGCTCGACGCGACGACCTGCGCGACTCCTCTTTCGGACGCTTGCGCTTAGAACGTGTACTTCCTCGGGATCTCCAGGGCCTCTGACAGGGCCGCCCGGATCTTGCGCTCGTTGCGTGGCCGCGGGGCCGGCCTCTGGGACTCGCGCTGGGCCCGGATCGAGGGCGCGACGCGCCCGCAGAGGGCGACCTCGTGGCGGCTCGAAGAGCCATCACCACGCCGGCGACCAAACCCGCGACGACGGCGATCCAGTCTGAGGATAAGGCCGGCGTGGCGGCGGGGACGGTCACTCCGGTCCGACGTCAACCAGGCCGAGTACAGCATGGAGCTCAGGGATGAGAGCTCCGGAGCAGCGGACAGATCAGTTTCCTCATGATTGTCCCGGGGGATGAACAAAGAATAGAGCATTGGAAAAAAATGTGCGGTTTAACTCGCTGCTGAAATCCATGTGCGATCTCCGGCCAATTCACGAACGCCTCTTCCGCAGGGTCGTTCGTGATCGGTGCGATTCGATCTCAACGGTTCGGAAGGTCGCCGATCCACCGCACCTGCGGAGCGAGGAGGATCGACCCGCTGGACGACCGGCGGCCGGGTCCGTCTGGGCCTGGCCCGGGCTGCAGCTGCGCGGGGAGCGTCCTTGACCGTCGCCGCCGCCTCGACCGGGGAGCGCATGAGCCAGCCGTGGCGGCGCGCGGGCGCTCGGCTGCGGGAGCGGTGGGCTGCCATCGGCCGAGGAGACTGGAGCCTACACTCCGGGCCCGACGGAGAGCGGGACCGGCTGGGGTCAGGTCTCCGGTCGGACTCCGTCCCGCGACCGTCGCGCCAGATCGTTCGGCGCCGCAGGCTGGGGAGCGGACCGCTCCCCGGCAAGAACATGGTTGACGACGTCGGCATTCGTGCGCGCGTGGAGTGGCTCGGCTCCAGCGCGTCCGGCAGCGGCCGCCGGCCAGGAGCGCGAGCGGGATCATCAGCTGGTCCGCCAGGTGCTCGCCCACGGGTACCCCGTGCGCCGGGTAGCGCCGCGCCGCGTTCGCGACGCGACGGCCACGGCCTCGGCGGAGGCTCTGCGCTCGCCGAAGGGCCGTTGAGGACCTCGGTCAGCTTGCTCAGAACTCCGAGGTGCACGGAGCATCGGAGTTCGGGCCCCGCGCCCACGAGCATCGTGCGTGTCGACGCGCCTGCGCGTCCGTCCAGCAGCGCGATTAGGCGCGGCGTCTGCCACTCGAGCTCGGCGATCGTGGCGAGGCAGGTGTGCGAGGCCGATCTCGCAGTGCTGGCGGCGCGCGCTGCCCGCGCTCGGTCGGAGCTCGATCGGATCACGCGCTGGTTCGAGCCTGAGCAGGAGATCACCGCGCGGACCCGCCCTCCGCCGGCGGGATGGAAGCCGGGGCGCAGGAGCTCGAGCTCGACCTCGGCGCTGGTCTTCGCGAGCTGGGGCAGGAAGCGGCGCTCGAGGAACTCGAACGGCGGCGCCATCGGGTTGTGCGTGCCGCCCTCCGAGCATGACCGTCGTCGGGCCCCGGCGGGAGCGGCGGCAGAGATCGTCTCGCAGCACGAGCAGCGTGCTGCCGGCCAGCCGATCGGAACTCGTACGAGTCTGCGCGCACCGGCCCTGGCCGCAGCAGGACCTCCGAGCTGCCGAGCTCGTCGCTTCGCGACTCCGTCCGAGATCGCGGCCGCCGCCGCAGAGCCGCCAGATGCTGGCGCAGGAGCACCGGGCTCTCGCGCCCGCGCGCACGTTCGTCACGCGCACCGGTCGGCCGAGTGAGACGGAAGGCTTAGCGCCGAGCGCGGCACCTGTCCACCGCCTTCGCCCATGCGGCCGTCGATCGTGAGCACGTCCATTGATGGATTCGAGTGTGAACTAACCGAGGGTGCGCGAGGATCGCGCGCCTGCCCGATCGCTGAGCCCGAGCAGAATGCCGCAAGCGGCATTCTTGCTCGGTCTCTCACCCTCACGCACACGACCTGGCGCAGCGTGTGCACGATCTCGACCAGGTCCTCCTGCGCCGCCATCACCGCGTCGATCGTCCTTGTAGGCCATCGGCGTCTCGTCGATCACGTCCGCGTCCTTGCGGCACTCGACGCCCGCGGTCGCCGCGACGTGGTCGGCGAGCGTGAAGCGCCGCTTCGCCTCGCCGCGCGACATCGCGCGGCCCGGCGCCGTGGCTGCAGCGACTCGAAGCTGTCCGGGTTGCCCTTGCCGCGCACGATGAAGCTCTGCGCGCCCATCGAGCCGGGGATGATGCCGAGCTCGCCCGCGCCGCGCGCGCACCGCGCCCTTGCGCGTCACCAGCACGTCCGCGCCGAAGTGGTGCTCGCGCGCGACGTAGTTGTGGTGGCAGTTCACGGCCGTCGACCGCGGCCTCGAACGGCGGGATGCCGCGCCGCGCGCGCACGGCTCGATCACGGCCTCCATCATCAGCTGCGCGGTTCGGCCAGCGCGAACTCCTGCGCCCAGCGCACGGCCTCGACGTAGTCGTCGAAGTGCTCGGTGCCCTCGCGCAGGTACGCGAGGTCCGTGTCGGGCAGGCGTGCCGAGCTGGCGCTCGCAGGTCCTCTTCGCGCGCTCGATGAAGTAGCGTGCCGATCCGGTTGCCGACGCCGCGCGAGCCGGAGTGCAGCATGAACCACACGCGGTCCGTCCTCGTCGAGGCAGACCTCGATGAAGTGGTTGCCGCGTGCCGAGCGTGCCGAGGTGGTTGACGTGGTTCGTCTTCGCGGAGCGACCGGATGGCCGCTCGCACAGGGGCTCGAACGCCGTCCGCCAGGTGCGCCCTTCCACAGGTTGCCGACGCGCTTCCGGGATCTCCCACCAGCGCGCCCTTGTCGTGCTTGCCTCCGCCCTGCGCCGTGGCGAGCGGCCGTGCGGGACGGCGCGCTCGAGCGTGTTGCGGAGCGGCTTCAGGTCGTCGAGGCAGATCGCTCGACTTCAGCGTGGTCTGGAGCGCGCACATGCCGCAGCCGATGTCGACGCCGACGGCCCGCGAGATCGATCCGCGCCGAGCGTGGGGATCGAGCCGACGGTCGCGCCCATGCCCCAGTGCACGTCCGGCATCACCGCGACGTGGCCAGTGCACGACCGGGATGCGCGCCGCGTTCCGCAGCTGTTCCCTGGCGTTCTCGCCGATCTCGACCCCGCGCGTCCACGCCGCCTTGATGGGCACGCCGGGCGATTCGATCTCTTCGTAGCTGTTCATGAGCGTGCTCCAGTCTCGCACACGGACAAGGTGCGGCCGCCAGACGCCGGGAGGGGGTCCTCGCGCCCGCGGGAAATGCACGCGAAACCGGCCGGGAAGTGTGGAACGTTCCGGAAGGCTTCGACTGCGAGCGCGCGATCTGGTACAAGCGGCCGGACACCCGGGAGCCAGCATGAACGACGAGATCGAAGGGAGCTGCTCACCTCCGCCGAGGAGCTTATTGCAGATCCACCGAGGCCTTCGCGGCCGACCAACGCGCGGCTCGGCGGAGGTGTCCCTACGAGCTGCGCAAGCGCCTGCTCGCGGCCTGCGGGCGGATCGCCGATCCGCGCGCGAGCGAGCGGCGCGCTGATGCGTCGCGCGCTGCGCGCGGCAGCGACAACCGCGAGCGACGCGAACGCGACCTCCAGGCGCTGATGGCGCGCCTCGCTGCGGCGCGCGCGCGGAACCTGAACAAGGTCGAGAGCGAGCTCCTGCCCAGGCACGCCCTGCCGGAGCGCGCGCCGTGCCGCGCGTCGAGGTCGTGCGCGGGCCGCGGCGGTCCGAGCGTGACGCGAACCCGCGCCGCTCCAGTAGAGCTCGGCACAGGCTCGCTACTGCTACGTGTGCAAGGCGCCCTACACGCGCGTGCACTTCTTACCACGACTCGATGTGCGCGCGCCTGCGGCGACCTGAACCACCGGAAGCGCACGCGAGCTGTGCGACCTCTCCGCGGCGCGCGTCGCGCTCGTGACCGGCGGGCGCGTCAAGATCGGGCAGCAGATCGTGCTCAAGCTGCTGCGCTGCGGCGCGCGCGTGATCGTGACGCACGCGCTTCGCGGCCGACGCGGCGCGCCGCTACGCCGCGCTGCCGGAGTTCGAGCGAGTTCGCCGGCCGGCTCGAGATCCACGGCCTCGACCTGCGGCACACGCCGAGCGTCGAGCGCCTGTGCGCGCGACCTCCTGGGCTCGCTCGACGCGGCTCGACTTCCTCGTCAACAACGCCTGCCAGACCGTGCGCCGGCCGCCGGCGTTCTACGCGCACCTGATGGAGCGGCGAGCGCGCGGCGTCGCGAGCGCGCTCAGCCCGGGAGCGCGCGCTGCTCGGCAGCGCGGCGCCGTCGGCCGGCTCGCCGTGGCGAGCGCGCTGCCTGGCGCACCGCTCCGAGCACGCCTTCGCCGCCGAGCTCTCGCAGCTCGCGCTCGTCGCCGAGCGACGCGGCGCACGACGCCGCGCTCTTCCCCGAGCACGCCTACGACGCCGACGAGCAGCAGGTCGACCTGCGCAAGGTCAACAGCTGGCGCCTGCGCGCTGGCGGAGGTCCCGACGGCCGAGCTGCTCGAGGTCCAGCTCGTCAACGCCGTCGCGCCCTTCGTGCTGAACGCGCGCCTGAAGCCGCTGATGGAGCGCGTGCCGACGCGCGACAAGCACGTCGTCAACGTCTCCGGCGATGGAGGGCCAGTTCTACGCGCGGCACGAAGACCGACAAGCACCCGCACACGAACATGGCGAAGGCCGCGCTCAACATGCTGACGCGCACCTCGGCGCCCGACTGCCTGCGCCGACGGCATCCACATGAACAGCGTCGACACCGGCTGGATCACCGACGAGGACCCGGCCGAGCACGCCGCTGCGCAAGGAGCAGCGACGGCTTCCAGCCGCCGCTCGACGTCGTCGACGGCGCCGCGCGCGTGTGCGACCCGATCGTGAGCGGCTTCCTGACCGGGCAAGCCGATGCACGGGGCCGTTCCTGAAGGACTACGCGCCGGCGGCGTAATTGAGACAGAGGCGGAGCGGCTGATCCCGTCCGCTTTATCGAGCAGGCGCAGGTCGCTGGGCTTCCGCGTCGCGATGGCGAAGGAAGGCCAAGGGGAAGGCGGCGCGAGCGGCGAGCGCCGCGCCGGTAGGATCAGCGGCCACGCGCAGACCTGGATATCTCTTCCTCGTGAAGGAGATCCTGACCAGCACAGCGGACTCGCCCGCGGTGCACATGCGCCAGATGGCGTGGTGGAACGGCCTGGCCACGCCGGACGTGCGCCGCATCGACGCGAAGTCGCGATCGCGCTCCACCGTTTTCTTCCGCGACGTGAAGCGGCCCCTACGAGAACAGTTCGGGGACGGCTTCACGCGAAGAAGGCCATCGCGGCCACGCTGACGGAGATCTGGTGGTGGCCGACGAGACGAATACACGCTCGCGGCCCGGCGTCGATCGGGTGTTCCCGCTTCGAAACGAGGCGTGAGCTCCGGCCGGCTGCTCGCGTCGGTCGCCCTTACGCCGCCGCCGCAGGGGGTCTCACACCGAGCGCCCAGGATGCACCGGGCTCACGCTTTGAGTTCGGCGACGCCGCGCGCGCACCTGGCCGAGCCGGGGACCTTTGAGCGCGTCACCGAGCACGCCCTCTCGGGACGCCTCGCGCGTCTGATCGAGGACCTGCACATCCAGCTCAAGACCTTCAGAGGACGCCTCCTGGCGGCAACGACGCGGCTCGGATTCTCCTACGCTTCGCCAAGTCCCTGTCGACCTCGGACGACCGCAGCGCAGGCTCCGCCGAGCTCGTCGCCAGCGGCAACGTCGCCCTTCGATCAGGCCGCGCGAACCCGGACGACTTCCTCGTGACCACACGCTGCGCCTGCGCTGGTTCGACTCGCGTGTTCGGCGCCGGCCCGTCGCGCGCAGGTCGAGCAGCTCCCCATTGGCCCCCGGACGCGTGGGCGCGCTGGCCGCCTTCGTCCAACGCTTCGCCGCGCTCGCCGCGCTTCGCACGCAGGTCTCCTCCGCCGAGAAGATCTCCGACCCCGACTTAGGGCTCGAGCGGGCTACGTCGAGGGCATCGGAAAAAGCTCCGCCCGAGCTGATCTGGGACTTCGACACTGCACGCGAGCTACAGAGTGCGAACCAGGTTCCTCTCTCGCGCCAGCGCGTGGGGGGCGTCACTCGGCGGGCGCCTCGTGAGGAGCTGGGATCCACGACGCCGGCCTCAGCCGGCACAGGAACGTGCTTCGACTATCCCGCCGCGGCGCTGCGCTGGCTCGCGGGACGGGACGAGCGCTTCCGCGCCTCCGGAGCCCGGACGTGCCCGACGCTCGTCACGGGCCTCGATCACGGTGGACGGCTCGGCCGAGCGACTGCGCGCAGCGCGCTGACCGACGACGAGTCGTTCCTGCGCGCTCGCCGAGGCGGGCTTCCGCTCGCGCGTGTTCGAACCTCGACGACGAGGGCGCTCTTCCTCTCGGCGGGCTGGCGCGCTACGGCGAGATCAACGCGCGCCGCCCCGTGCAGCGCGCGGACGCGGACCCAGGTCAGCCACCTGCAGCTGCAACCTCGACCTGCCGAAGGGGGTGGTCGCTGACCTACACGCGACGGGAAAGCTGCCCCTGGACGCGCAGAACGACTCGACCTTCGCTTTAGCTCGGGTTCCAGGTGCACTTCTGATGGGCCGAGAGCGCGGCGCTCCAGGCCGGGCGCGCACTCCCCGCGGCCTCGGCCTGCCCCAGCAGCTCTCGGAACTGTTCGACGCTGAGTCCGCTCGACCGGATCGGCTTCCGGCGCAGTGTTGCCGGGTGCAAGCTCACGGTGGTCGGGGATGGACAGCGAGACGATGGACCCCTGCTTCGTCAGGATCATGTGGCTCCCGCTCTGGCGCCGGAAGGTCCACCCCGCCCGCTTCGGGGCTGCGCGAAGCCGCACCCTCCCTGAAAGGACCGGTAACTCAGGCAGCGGAGACGTCGATCTGGAAGCCGTACGGACCGTGGGGGCAAACCCTGCTCGGCGCGGACCGCCGAGGCAAGCGATCGCATCCCGGATGTTGGCCAGGGCTTCGTCTTCGCGTCTTCCCCCTGGCTCACGCAACCGGGGATCGCGGAGACACTCGGCGACGATCATGCCGGACTCGTCGCGCTTCGAGGGTGGTGATCGACAGCTTTCATCGAGGCTCCGCGCCCAAGGATGCCAGACCCGCGTCCGTGACGGTCGGAAACACACGGGGAGCCAGTCTCCTGGGCTCGTTTGGAGCGTTTGGACATGTCCGGATGACTTGGACAGTCGCTCGCGGGAATTTCTCTTACTGCCGGTCGAGAATCTTCCGGATGTTGTGGGAGGGGATCCACTCCTGCGCGACGCGCCCGTCCTTCCGGGAGTTTCACGTGAGGGCGGGCTTCGGATACCTAGAAATGCTCGTCGAAGCTCACCTCGCCGGTGACTCCGACCTGGTACGCGCTCACCCGGCGCTCGAAGAAGTTCGAGAGCTCCTGGACGTCCTGCAGGTCCATGAAGCCGAAGGGGTTCTTGGCGCCGAAGCGCGGCGCAGAGCCCAGGTTGGCGAGGCGCTGGTCCGCGACGAACTTCGAGGTACGTGCGCATGTCGCTCGACGGAGAGGCCGGGGACGCCCTGGCCGAGGAGGTCCTGGGCGAAGAGCGTCTCGCACGTCGACGGCGTCCGTCGAGCATGCGCGTGGACCGTCGGCCGACGAAGGCGTCGTCGAAGAGCTCCGGGCTCCTCGCGGCGCACGGCGTCGACGACCTCGAGCGCGAACTGCATGTGCATCGACTCGTCGCGGAAGACCCAGTTGGTGCCGGAGGCGAGGCCGTTGAGCAGGCCCCTCGAGCGCATGAAGTAGACGTAGGCGAAGGCGGCGAAGAAGAACAGGCCCTCGACAGCGCAGGCGAAGGCGATGAGGTTGAGCAGGAAGCGCTTGCGGTCGGCGCGCGGTCTCGATGCGTCGAGCTCGTGGATCGAGTCGATCCAGCGGAAGCAGAAGTCGGCCTTGGCCTTGATCGAGGGGATGTTCTTGATCGCGGCGAAGGCGCGCTCGCGTCCTTGCATGTCCGGGATGTAGCTGTCGAGCAGCGTGAGGTAGAACTCGACGTGCAGCGCCTCCTCGTAGAGCTGGCGCGAGAGGTACATCCGCGCCTCGGGCGCGTTGATGTGCTTGTAGAGGTTCAGCACGAGGTTGTTCGGCGACGATCGAGTCGCCCGTGGCGAAGAACGCGACCAGGCGCTGCACGAGGTGGCTGCTCGGACGGGAGCAGGCGCCGCGCGAGATCGACGAGATCGGTCGAGAAGTCGACCTCCTCCGACCGTCCACGTGTTCCGGATCGCCGCCTTGTAGCATGTCGTAGAAGTGCGGGTAGCGCATCGGCCAGCAGCGTCAGGTCCATGCAGGGTCGAGGCTTCGCGGCGAGGAGCTTGGCACCGGTGCGCGCATGGGAGGAGCTCGAGCGTCATGGCGGCGAGTGGCGGGGAACGAGCGGGACAGTCGGAAGGGGAACGCCGAACTCCGGCGTGGGCGGAGTGGAGTGATCCACGCGGGCCGAGCGTTCCCGGACTGGACTACTGGCAGGCCTCGCAGACCTCGGGGCTGGTCGGCGCCGGCGCGCTCGGATTCGGCGTGAAGCTCGTCTCGCTCGACACCGTCGCCTGGCGGATGCGCGTCGCGGGGCGCGAGCGCAGGTAGTAGGTCGTCTTCAGGCCCTTCTCCCAGGCGTACAGGTACATCGAGCTAGAGCTTCCCGATCGTCGGCGTCTCGATGAAGAGGTTGAGCGACTGGCTCTGGTCGAGGAACGGCGCCGCGCGCGGCGGCCATGTCGATCAGGGCGCGCATCGGGAGCTCCCACGCGGTGCGGTAGAGCAGGCGCACGTCCTCGGGGATCTCCTCGATGTCCTGGATCGAGCCCTCGGCGCGCTTGATGAGCTCGCGGATCGCGCTCGGTCCAGAGGCCGCGCTGCTCGAGGTCGTCGACGAGGTAGCGGTTGATCGACGAGGAAGTCGCCCGAGAGCGTCTCGCGCTTGAAGAGGTTCGAGAGCTGCGGCTCGATGCACTCGTAGCAGCCGGCGATCGAGGAGATCGTGGCCGTCGGCGCGATGGCGAGCAGCGAGCGAGTTGCGCAGGCCGTGCTGCGCGATGCGCGCCTGCAGCTCGTCCCAGCGCGTCGACGTCCGCGGGCGCGACGCCCCACAGGTCGAACTGCAGCTCGCCCGTGCGCGGCGCGCGTCATGAAGGAAGCTCGGGTGCGGTCCCTTGGCTCGCGCCAGGTCACACGAGGTCGCGAGAGCGTGGTAGTAGATGTCTTCCTGGATGCGCGTCGAGAGCTCGCGGGCCTCGGGTGAATCGAACGGCAACCCGAGCTGGAAGAAGAGGTCCTGCAGGCCCATCTGGCCCGAGGCCCACCGGACGCCAGGCGCGGTTCGAGCCGCCGCCGTCGGGCGTCGGGTAGTAGTTGATGTCGATCACGCGGTCGAGGAACTTCACCGCGGTGCGCACGATCTCGCCGAGGCGCGCGAAGTCGAAGGCGCGCTCGCCTCGAGCTCCGTCGCGGACGAGCCTGCCGAGGTTGATCGAGCCGAGGTTGCAGCACCGCGGTCTCGTCCTTCGACGTGACCTCGATGATCTCCGTGCACAGGTTCGAGAGGTGCACGGTCTGGCCCGGCGCGCCGGTCTGGTTGCACTTCAGGTTCGAGGCGTCCTTGAAGGTCATCCAGCCGTTCCCGGTCTGGGCCAGCGTGCGCATCATCTTGGCGTAGAGCTCGCGCGCCGGGACCTGGCGGCACGAAGCTTCTCGGCTTCCTTGCGCCAGGTACGTCGCGCTCGAAGTCCGCGCCGTAGAGGTCGGTGAGCTCGGGGTGCTCCTTCGGATCGAACGAGCGACCACGGCTCGTCCGTCTTCGACGCGCCGCATGAACAGGTCCGGCACCCAGTTCGCGAGGTTGATGTTGTGCGTGCGGCGCGCCTCGTCGCCGGTGTTGTCGCGCAGCTCGAGGAAGTCCTCGATGTCGGCGTGCCAGGTCTCGAGGTAGACGCAGCACGCGCCCTTGCGCCGGCCGCCCTGGTTCACCGCCGCGACCGAGGCGTCGAGCGTCTTCAGCCACGGCACGATGCCGTTCGAGTGCCCGTTCGTGCCCTGGATGAGCGAGCCCTGCGAGCGGATGCGCGTGTAGGCGAGGCCGATGCCGCCGGCGTACTTCGAGAGCTTGGCGACGTCCGCGTAGCTGCTCGTAGATCGCCACGAGGTCGTCCTGGGGCGAGTCGAGCAGGTAGCAGGACGAGAGCTGCTGGCGCGCGAGCCCGAGTTGAACAGCGTCGGCGAGCTCGGCAGGTACTCGAGCGAAGAGATCAGCCGGTGTAGAGCTCGAGCGCCTCGGCCGCGTCCTCCGCCAGGCCGCAGGCCACGCGCAGGAAGAAGTACTGCGGCGTCTCGAGCTTCGAGGCGCGTGTCGCGGATCGACCAGCAGGTAGCGGTCGTACGACCGTGCGCACGCCGAGGTACTCGAAGAGGTCGATTGCGCTCGGCGCAGGATCGCGGCGTTCAGCTTTGCGGCTGTTCGCCTGCACGAAGGCGTGCGAGCTCGTCCGACACGAGCCCGTGCTGGTGCGCCGCGCGCGACGGACTGCGAGAACGAGTGGATGTCCTGGTTCTGCACCTCCTTGTCGATGTAGGTGCAGAGGAGGCGCGCGGCGAGGCGTCGAGTACTGCGGCTCCTCGGCGATCAGCGACGAGGCGGTCTGGATCGAGAGCCGGTCGAGCTCCGCCGTCGTCGCGCCGTCGTAGAGGCCCGAGATCGTGCGCGTCGCGATGCGCATCGGGTCGACCCGCTCGAGAGCCCAGGCAGCAGCGCTCGACCGCGCGCACGATCTTCATCACGTCGACGGGCTCAGAGCGCCCGTCGCGTTTCATGACCCGCATCCGGCTGGCGCCGCCAGCCGGTGCCCGGGACCGGGGAGTCCGCGGCTGGGGCGGCACCGGGAAGAGCTGGAACCCTGCCGTGTCGGTCGAGATCGGTCGGGAGGGTCGGGAGGATGGACACCGGCTCCATGGGCGGGGCGAGGGGGATCAGGCCTGGGGCGATCGGGTGAGGCATACGGCCCCGTCGGGAACGCCAGCCAGTCGAAGCAGCCCGAGGGCTCCAGCGACCCGTTCCCCGGCGAGGGTCGCACAGGTGTAGTGACGCCATTAGTAGTGGCTCAAGCTGGGCAGCACAAATTGTTGTGGTCGCCCCCGAGTCGATCCGGGACCGACATCAGGGTCCAACGCGCCGCCAAGAGGGACTCAACCAGGTTCGATCTGGCCGGCCCGTGGCGGATCACTCGCGCGGGCGACCGCCGCGAGTGGCGACTCGGAGCACCCCCGGAACCCGCGCCTTCGACGCCTCTCATTGTCACGCGAGAGCCCTATCCTCGGATTCCTCCGATGCAGAAGGGAGTGCTCGCCTGGCATCGCGTTGCTCGCCGCGACCGTGCCCGTCTTCGCCCAACGCTCGCGGACGGCAGGACCGGTTGTCCTGAGCAACGGGCACCGCGCTCCGCCGGGAAACGTCCTGCTCCTGATCGCCGACGACCTCGGCGTCGACCAGCTCGCCGCGCTACGGCATCGGGACCGACCTCCGCCGACCCCCAACCTGGATCGCATGGCGGCGGAGGGCGTGCTCTTCCCGCAACGCCTGGTCGCAGCCGGTCTGCTCGCCGACGCGCGCCACGATCCAGACCGGGCGCTACGGCTTCCGCACCTCGATCGGCACGACGATCCTCGACGTGTTCGGCAGCGGGCCGGCACTGCCGCTCGCGGAGGTCACGCTGCCCGAGATGCTCGACCTCGGGACGGGCGCGCGCTACGCGCACGCGATGATCGGCAAGTGGCACCTCGGCACGAGCCAGGTGGGCGGGGACCTCGCTCCCAACCTCGCGGGCTACGACCACTTCGCGGGCTCGATGGAGGGGCCAGCTCCAGCTACTACACGAACTGGCGCCGGGTGGAGGACGGCGTCGTCGTTCCCGTACACGCGCTACGCCACGACCGTGTGCGTCGACGACGCCCTGACGTGGATCGGCCAGCGTCAGGAGGGCCGTGGTTGTGCGTGGTCGGCTTCCAGGCTCCGCCACAGCGCCCTTCCATGCCCCGCCGCCGAACCTGCACACGCAGGTCCTCCCACCGGTGTTCCCGCCCGCGACCTGCGCCGAGGCGAGACCGCGCGAATCCGCGGCCCTTCTTCAAGGCGATGGTGCAGGCGCTCGACACCGAGATCGGGCGGCTGCTCGCCAGCCTTCCCCGGCGGAGCGCGCGACGGACCACGGTCCTCTTCCTCGGGGACAACGGCACCGAGTCCGTGCGCCCAGGCCAGCCCCTCGGGCCGCGCGAAGTCGACGCTGTGCGAGGGCGGGGATCCACGTGCCGCTGCTGGCGAGCGGCTATCGCGTCGGGCGCGGCGAGTGCGCGGCGCTCGTGAACACGACCGACGTCTTCGCCACCGTGGCGGAGCTCGCCGGCGTCGGACCTCGAGGCGACGCTGCCCGGCGTCGAGCTCGATTCGGTCAGCTTCGCGCCCTGCCTCGACGACCCCGGGCTCGAGCTGCGCGACTGGGATCTGCGCCGAGGCGCTTCGACCGGAACGGTCCCGGCCACCCCCGCGCTGCCCGCTGCCCTGCGCGCTCCGCGTGCCAGCAGGACCTCGGCTACGACGGCCCGGGAGCGTGGTGCTCGCGAGCTGCGGACCGCCGCTCTACGGCGCCTACGGTTCCAACCTCGTCCCCTGGCGCGTCACCGGCGGGCCGCCCTTCGCGAGCGCCTCGTTGCGGATCGGCGCGCTCCAGCCGGCCTTCGACGCGAACCTGGGCGCGTGGGTGGTGCCGAGCGCGCCCGCCTTCACGCTCCCGTTCCGGCTCGACGCGAGCGGCGCCTACACCACGACCTCGTGGACCGGGAACACCTCGCGCGAGGCTCCACTACAGGTCGTGGTCGCAGGATCCCTGCGCAGGCGCGCGGCTTCTCCGTCTCGAACGCGCTGAAGATGGACCTGCTCGGGACCTACATGCGCGCCGTGCGCAACCGCCGCTTCAAGCTGATCCGCCAGGATCCGTGCCACGATGAGCTGTACGATCTCGTCGCGGATCCGTTCGAGAACACCGATCTTCTGAGGAGTCCGCTCGGACCGCAGGGGCGCGCGGCGTACCTGAGCCTCTCCTCGCGGCTCGACGCGCTGCATTGATCCGAGCGGGCGCGCGAAGGATCGCGCGCTGGCCGATCCCTCGCGTCGAGCAGAATGCCGCAAGCGGCATTCTGCCCGGGCGCTCAGCCGCCGCGCGTGTGCATCTCGAGGTGCGGGTCCGGAGCGCAGGGCCTCGGGCGGCCGGCCGCCGCCGCTCGGCGAGCCCCAGACGTTCCTCCGCGCCGCGATCGGTGACGAGCTCTCCAGGGTCCGAGGACGACGAGTCGGCGAGCGCGTCCACGGTCGCGCCGGCGCGCAGCGCGCTGCGCAGATCGGTGCCGGTGGGCGCGTAGAGGCAGGTGTAGAAGACCCCGTCGGCCGTCAGGCGCGCGCGGTCGCAGGTCGAGCAGAACGGCTCGGTGGTCGAGGCGATGATGCCGAAGCGCGTGCCGTCCGGAGAGCACGAAGCGCTCGGCCGGCGCGCTGACGATCGCGTCGGGTCGGGCTCGACCGGCCCGAGAGCGCGCTCGATCCGCGGCGAGCATCTCCGCGCGCGAGACGACGCTCGACGCGTTCCAGCCGGTCGCGCCGCCGACGTCCATGTACTCGATGAAGCGCACCTCGAGCGCTCGCGTCGCGCGCGAAGTCGAGCAGCGTCACGCGAGCTCGTCGTCGTTGACGCCGCGCAGGACGACCGTGTTGATCTTCGTGCCCGTGAAGCCCGCCGTCGCGGGCCGCCTCGATGTCCGCGCGAGCACCCGCGCGTGCTCGTCGCGGCGCGTCAGGGCGCGCGAAGCGCTCGCGGCGCAGCGTGTCGAGGCTCACCGTCAGCCGCGCGAGCCCGGCGCGCTTCAGCGCCGTCGCCTGCTGCGGCCAGCAGGATCCCGTTGGTCGTCAGCGCCAGGTCGCGGAGCCCAGGCTTCGCGGCCAGCGAGTCCGACGAGCATCGCGCAGGTCGCGCCGCAGCAGGCGGCTCGCCGCCCGTGAGGCGGATCTTCTCGACGCCGAGCGCGAGGAAGACGTCGACGAGCGCGCGCCAGCTCCTCGAACGAGAGGATGTCGGCGCGCGGCAGCCAGCACGTACTCTCCTCCGGCATGCAGTAGGCGCAGCGCAGGTTGCAGCGGTCCGTGACCGAGAGCCGCAGGTTGCGGAGCGGCCGGCCGAAGCGATCGAGGGTCGCCATCGAACCCATGATGATGCCACCGACCGGAGCCTTCGCGCGCTCCGGCCCGGGCGCTCACTGATCGAAGGGGGGCAGCTTCTCGATGCGCGTGAACGCGCCGTATTCACCGAGCAGCCGGAACATCGTCGCCCGCACGAGGTGTGCGTCGCGGTCGAGCGTCGCGTGCCGGCGTGCGGCCCGGTAGAGTGAGATCAGGGTCGGCCGCGAGGGAGTCGTCCCAGCTCTGCAGGAAGTCGCGCCACCCTCGGCGTCCGGGAGCTTGGCGCGCAGGTCGTCGGGCCGCGAGGAGACGCTCTCCCACAACGCGTGGAAGTTGTCGAGGTTGTTCGCGTAGTTGTCGCGCAGCCCGGCGTTGCCGCACATGCGTAGGTGCGCGCGAGGTTCGGCGCGCAGGCCGCGGTGGTGGAGGATCGGCCGCAAGAGGTCGCCGAGGCGCGAGTACAGGGGTCGTGCTCCTCGCCGGGCACCGGCGCCTTCCACGTCTCCCAGTCGCCGAGCAGGTCGTGCACGAGGCCGAGCGAGTCCAGCGTCCGGCATCTCCACCGTGACCTGGTAGACGAGCGCCGAGGCCTGAGCGTCGAAGAGCGTCACGCCCGGATACACGCCGCCCCAGCGATCGGTGTACGCGTGGCCGAAGGCCTCGAAGCTCTTCTGAGGGAACCGTCGTCGAGCGCGAGCTCGACCAGCGCCTCCGCCAGGTCCCAGTCCGGCGCCATCCCGAGCAGCGCGTTCTCGAACACGCGCCGCGGATCCGCCTGGGTGCGGCAGGCGCACGAGCCCGCGCGCGGCGTAGTCGACCATCCAGCCGCTGTCGAGGTGGCGCGTGCCGGGCGCGGACAGGATCTGGTTCCGCACCGCGATCACCTCGGGCGCGTCGGGTGCTAGCGGCTCGCGCGGGATCGGCTGGGCGGGCGAGTGCGTCTTCGGGTCGTACCACTCCGGCGCCCGGAGCTCGGGCCAGGCTCGGAAGCGTGCTCCGCGCCGTCGACGACGAAGCGGATCAAGGTCTCCTGAACGTGCCGAGCTTCGCACTCGACCGTGAACCATTCGAGCAGGTCCTTCTGCTCGGTCGTCGAGAGCGCCCTCGAACGCCGCGCGCGCGCGCGTCCGCCTTCGGCGCCGCTCGGCTCGCGCGGGATGACGACCGCGAGCTCCGCCGTGGTCGCGCGCTCGTAGGGGCGCGCCGCGCATCTCGTTCCGCATCCGGCCGCCTCGGATTCGGAGCCCGGGACTGCGCGAGCCCGCCGCGGGCAGCTGGAGTGCATCCGCGACGGGCGGTCTCGGACGACGCGCCTCGGACGGCGGTGTTCGCCGGCGGCGAGCGCTCGATTCCGGCGCGTGGCGCCGCCGGCAGCCGGCGAGGAGGAGGGGCAGCAGGTGGAACGGCGGTGGTGCATGTGCGTAGGATGCCACACTCGCGCGCGGTCGGCCAGGCGATCGGCCGGCCGGGCCGGCCCTTCCGGTAGCGCTTCGCGAGCTCCTCCATCGCCTTCTCCTGCGCGGCCGAGCCGCCGGAGCACGTCGCGCAGGCGCGTCGAGGTAGCGCGGGCGGCCCCGGTGAGCTCGACCGCGCGCGTGAGCGGCGCGACCGCCTCCTGCGGTGCTTTCGCCGTGACCAGCGCGAGCCTGAGCTCGAGGTAGTACTTGCCGCGCTGCGGTCCTTCGTGCGCGAGCCGCGTCAGGATGGTGGATCGCCTCGTCGGCGCGGCCGAGTCGAGATCTGAGTCGCGCCAGCTCCTCCATCGCGAAGAAGTTGTTCGGCGAGGCGCGCAGGACCTCTGCGCGGTAGATCGCGGCAGCCTCCGCGCCGCGGCCTGCGGCCGCGAGGGTCCTGGGCGCGCGCCTGCTGCGCGAAGAACGATGCCTGGCGAGCGTGGGCTCAGCGAGCTGGTTCGGCGCGAGCGGGTGCGGCAGCTCGCCCGCGCTCCTCCGTCGCCCGCGTAGCCGAGGGCGCGGATGCCCGTCGCAGCGCCTCGCCGTCGCTGCCGAGGTCCGCGGGCGCAGCGCCGGCTCGTCCGCGAGCTTCGAGATCGCGTCGCGGTAGCGCCCGAGCTCGCCCGCGCGCTCCGGCGCGAGGTCGTGCGTGCTCCCGGGATCCGAGCGCCAGTCGTGCAGCTCGGCTCGAGCTGTGGATGTACTTGCCCCGCTCGTCCATCCAGCCCGCGAGCGGGCTCCAGCCGCAGGAGAGGTAGCCGTAGTAGGACTCGAAGTGCAGAGCCGCCGCGCCCGCCGGCAGGGCGCGCAGTAGAAGCTCAGCCCGTCGACGCCCTCGAGCGGCGCGCGCGAGCCCGAGCGCCTCCGCCAGCGTCGGCGCGACGTCCATCACGCTGACGAGCCTCACGCGAGCGCGTCCCGGCGCGCCGCCCGCCCGCGCTCGCCGGCCAGCGCGCGATCAGCGGCACGTGCAGCGTCGTCTCGTAGCAGTACGTCCCGTGTGTGATCCCGCCGTGCTCGCCGAAGGCTTCGCCGTGGTCGGCGAGGGCGAGCACGAAGGTTCCGTCCCACAGGCCGCGCTTCTTCAGGTCGTCGAACAGCCGCCCCGAGCTCGTGGTCCTGGCAGGCGACCTCGGCGAGGTAGTGGCGTCGAGAAGCGCCTGGCCCACTCCGGGCTCGGCGTGTAGGGGTGGTGGCGCGGTCGTAGAGGTGCACCCACAGGAAGAACGGACGCGAGGAGTCGCGCTTCGGCGAGCCACGCCAGCGCGGCGTCGATGGTCGCGCTGCGCCGGACGCTCGGCGCCGTGGGTGCGCTCGGTCGGCGCCTGCGCGCGCGCCGGGCACGTAGTAGAGCGTCGAAGCCGCTGCTGCAGGCCAGAAGTCGTCGTCGAGCACGACCGAGCTGACGAAGGCGGCCGTGTCGATGCCCGGCCGCGTGCGCGCCGCTCGGCGATCGTGTGCGCCGATCGCCGGCAGCGCGCCGACGCCGTTGTCGCGCAGGCCGTGGCGCAGCGGCGCGAGGCCGGTGAGCATCGACGTGTGCGCCGGCAGGGTGAGCGGCCATCACCGTGTGGGCCGCGTCGTGAAGCGCACGCCGCTCGGCCGCGAAGCGCGTCGAGCACCGGGGTCGTCGGTCTCGCGGTTGCCCGTAGCACGGAGCGCGTCGGCGCGCGTCGTGTCGAGCGTCACGAGCAGCGCGGAACGTTGCTCGCGGTGCCTACAGCCCGTCCCGAGACACGGCGACGCGCGACGCGGCGACGAGCCAGAATCTCGAGCCTTTCGTCCTCTCTCCGCGGCGCCGCTCTGCCGCTCCGGTACCGCCGCCAGCTTCTCGCGGATAGCGCGCCTCGTCCGGCGCGAGCTCGACCGCGCGCGTCGAGGAACTCACCTCGCCGCCTCTTCGCGCCGGCCGAGCTTGAGCGCGCACAGCGCCGAGTCTTGTAGCAGGATCTGCTGGCTGCACGCGGGAGCCTGGAGGAGCGGGAGCAGCACGTCGAACGCCTCCTGGTGCCGCTTCAGGCGCATCAGCGCCGGTCGCGAGGACTGCCGGCGCAGGAAGCCGTTGCCTGGATCGTCCGCGAGCGAGCGCCGGTGCAGCTTCGTCGCGGCCTCCGTGCGAAGCGCCCGCGGTTCATGAGCGTCCTGGCGCGAGCATCGACTGCGCCACGCGCCGACCATCGCGTGCGGGCTCGGGCGCTGGTCCGGCGCGAGCGGTGGGGGATCGCGCTCTCCGCCGCCGATCGACCGCGCGCGTAGCCGAGGTCCCTGGATGCTGGCGCGCAGCGCGCCGTCGATCGTGCCGCGGACTTGCCCACGAGCGCGGGCTTCCCGCGGCGACGGCCGCGATCGCGCCGCGGAAGTGCTCCAGAAGCTCCGGCGCGGCGCCTGCGCGCGAGGTCGTGCTCCTCGCCCGGATCCTGCGCGAGGTCGTAGAGCTCCGGCCGCGAGCAGTGCACGTACTTCCCGCGCTCGTCGATCCAGCCCGCGATCGGGCTCCAGCCGAAGGCCAGGTAGCCCGGCGTAGGACCTCGAAGTAGACGCCGCGCTCCTCCCGCGCGCGGCGCGAGCAGCGAGCGCCTGTCGATGTCCGGACCGAGCTGTCGTCCCGAGCTCCTCGGCGAGCGTCGGCGCGAGGTCCACGACGCCGACGAGCTTCGCGCTCGTGCTCGCCCGCGCGCCAGCCGTCCGGGAAGCGGATCAGCGAGCGGGACGTGCAAGGTCGTGTTCCAGCAGAAGGCCCCGTGCGTCACCTCCTGGTGCTCGCCGAAGGCTCTCGCCGTGGTCGGCGGTCACGCACACCAGCGTGCTCGCCGAGCACGTCCTCGGCGCCCAGATGCGCCGAACAACCGTCCGAGCTCGGCGTCCATCTCGCTCACCTCGGCGAGGTAGCGCTCGAGCTCGGTGTGCTCTTCTCGGGCAGCGCGCGCTTCGGCGCGTACGGGTAGTGCGCGTCGTAGAGGTGGGACCCAAAGGAAGAACGGCTGCGCGCGGTCGCGCCCGTCGAGCCAGGCGAGCGCGGAGTCGATCACGCTCGTCGCGCCCGCTCCGTCGGGTGCTCCGCTCTGGCTGCGCTGCGCTGGCGGGCCGTCGTAGAACGTCGAAGCCCTGGTCGAGGCCGAGGGCGCGGTCGAGCACCACCGCGCCGACGAAGGCCGCCGTCTGGACGCCGGCGGCGTGCGCGGCCTCGGCCAGCGTGTGGCCGCGGGATCGAGGGCTGCGATGCCGTTGTCGCGCAGGCCGTGGCGCAGCGGCACCAGTCCGGTGAGGATCGAGGCGTGGGCCGCGAGCGTGATCGGCGCGCAGGTGTAGGCGCGCTCGTAGAGGACGCCCTCGCGCGCCAGCGCGTCGAGCTCGGGCGTCGTGCCGCTGCGCGCTCGCCGTAGCACGACAGGCGTCGGCGCGCGTGGTGTCGAGCGTCACGAGCAGCACGGAGTGCTGCTCGTGACGTCCGGAGTCCTTGCCCGAGCACGCGACCAGGAGCGCGAGCGCGAGCCCGCCCGCGCGCGATCTCTTCACGACGCCCTTCACGACGCCCATCACGACGCCCATCACGACGTCCATCACGACTTCTTCACGGCCGCGAGCGCACCGCCTCGAAGCGCTCCTGAACGGCTGCGCCTGCGCCGCCATGCCCGCGGACTCCATCAGGTGCACCATCCCGCCGAGCGCCTGCACGTGGTTCGGATCGATCTGAAAGCGCGTGCGCGAAGGCCGCCACGGCCTTGTCGAGCTCGCCCAGTGACGATGCGGCACGCGCCGACGTGAGCCACGTGTCTGCGTTGCCGGGCGACGCGGCGAGGGCGCACGCCGCGAGCGGCGCGAGCGCCTCGGCGTGCCGGTTCATGCGATCAGGCTCAGCGCGAGCCGCTCCCAGGCGACGCCGTTCTTCGGGTTCGCGTCGACGAGATGGCGCAGGGCTCTCGGCCTCGGCGTCCCTTGCCGGCGGCCAGAGCGAGGCCCGACGGCGCGCTGGAAGCCTCGCGAGCTCGTCCGTGCGCTCCATCGGATCGGGCAGCGCGAGCTCCGGCGAGCGGCGCGGGCACCTCCGCGCCCTCGGTCGCGAAGGCAAGCCGCGTAGCCGACGGACTGCAGCGTGCTAAGCTTGAGCTCGGCGTCCGAGCCCCTCCGCGCGTCGCAGCGCCAGCGCCGGGCGGCCGGCGAGCTCGAGCAAGCAGCGCGGCGCGCTTTGCGCCTGGATCGCGGACGCGCGCTCGGCGGCGAGGTCGCGCTCCTCCTTCGGATCCTTCTGCGGCTCGAAGTAGCGCGGGCGCACCGGCTCGTAGATGCACTTGCGCGCGCGCGTCGGCCCGGCCCGCGAGCGGGTGCCAGCCGAACTCGAGGTAGCCATAGAAGGATTCGAAGTAGGCGCCGCGCGCATCGGGAGGCGTGCGCGCTTGAGCAGGCTCACGCCGTCGATCGGATCGCGCGAGGGCGCGATCTATCATCGCTTCCAAGGGCGGTCGTGGTTCACGCCGACCACGCTGGCGATCGAGGCCACGCGCTTGCCGCCGCGCCGGCCGCCGGGGAGGTGCAGGATCAGCGGCACGCGCACGGTCGTGTTCCACACGAACGGTCCGTGGGAGAGCTCGCTGCGCTCGGCGAAGGCCTGCCGTGGTCCGCGACCACGAGGATCGTCGTCGTATCGAACAGCTTCTCGGCCTTCAGCGCGGCCACCATGCGCCCGACGGCGAGGGTCGTCGGCCATGACCTCGCCGGGGTAGTCGTTGCCGCGGGCCTTCTGCTTCCAGCTCCGGCGGCGGCGAGTAGGGCGCGTGCGCATCCCACAGGTGCGCCAGCAGAGGAACGGCTGCTCGGGATCGCGCGTGCAGCCAGTCCGTGACGAGCGTCGCGACCTCGTCGGCGGAGCGCTCGGCGTACCCGAGGGCCGGCCCGCCTTCGCCGTAGAAACGGCGCGCTGGCGCCTCGTAGCGCTCCGAAGCCCTGCTCGCAGCCCGAAGCCCGCGTCGAGCACGGCCGAGCCGAGGGAAGGCCGCGGTCTGAAGCCGGCGCCCTGCGCGCGCTCGGCCAGCGTCTCGGCCGCCTGCGGCAGGGGCGCGATGCCGTTGTCGCGCACGCCGCGCGCGGCGGCACGAGCCCGGTGAGCACCGACGCGTGGGCGGGCGGGGTGAGCCGGCGCGACCGTGTACGCCTGCTCGAAGACCACGCCGTCCGCCGCCAGCGCGTCGAGGTTCGGCGTCACCGACGGCTTGCAGCCGTAGGCGCCGAGCGCGTCAACGCGTCGTGTCGAGCGTGATCCAGGAGCACCGAGCTCGCGCCTCCGCCCCCCGCAGCTCGCCAGGCCCAGGAGCAGGAAGGAACAGGCGGAGAGGGCGCGGCCGCGCATGAACCGGGCCAGTATAGGAGCCGCGCTCCGGACGAGTCGTTCGCTACGATCTCGCGCGCTCGCCCCACACGATCACCCCTGATGGTCCGCGGTCCCCT
>ERZ1370068.5843-contig-4849_pt1 | contig 38489 bp, 55 predicted proteins | sample MGYA00561227_ERZ1370068 | MGnify/ENA primary metagenome ERZ1370068 (study PRJEB38410, sample SAMEA6850437) | metagenome | study: Metagenomic assessment of the ecological functions of the soil: analysis of the soil microbiota associated with the...
CCAGTTACGTATTGTCGCTAACTTCTTGACCGATGCCTGTACTCTCATGTTCGTCTACTCCTCGATGCATTCACTTGGCGCGGAAGACGATGCGCCCGCGCGTCAGATCGTAGGGCGTCAGCTCCACCGTCACCTTGTCGCCCGGCAGGATGCGGATGTAGTGCATCCGCATCTTCCCGGAAATATGTCCCAGCACCACGTGGCCGTTTTCCAGCTTCACGCGAAACGTCGCGTTCGGCAGGGTCTCCAGGATCTCCCCCTGCATCTGGATCGTGTCTTCCTTGGCCATGCGCCTCCAGCTTACCGCGTCGGGAACATCGCCGCCCTTGAAGTTCGCCTTCTTGAGCAGGCTTTCGTACTGGTGCGACATCACGTAGGCCTGCACCTGGGCCATGAAGTCCATGGTCACCACCACGATGATCAGCAGCGACTGGTGCCGCCGAAGTAGAACGGCACGTTCCACTTCACGATCAGAAACTCCGGCAGCAGGCACACCAGCGTCACATAGATCGCGCCCGCCAGCGTCAGCCGCATGATGATCCTCTCGATGTACTTCGCCGTCTGCTCGCCCGGCCGGATCCCCGGCACGAACGCGCCCGACTTTCTTCAGGTTCTCCGCCGTCTCCTTGGGGTTGAACACCAGCGCCGTGTAGAAGAAGCAGAAGAACACGATCGCCGAGGCGTACAGCAACTACGTAAATCGGCTGCCCCGGGTGCAGCATGCCGCTGATGTCGCGCAGCCAGGTCAGGCCTCTCGCTGCTGCCGAACCAGCCGGCCAGCGTGGCCGGGAACAGGATCAGGCTGGAGGCGAAGATCGGCGGGATCACGCCCGACATGTTCAGCTTGAGCGGCAGGATGCGAGCTCTGTCCGCCATACACTTTGCGTCCGACCTGGCGCTTGGCGTAGTTGCACCAGGATCTTGCGCTGGCCGCGCTCCACGAACACCACCAGCGCCGGTCACCAGCGACCGCGCCGACCAGCAACAGCAGCACCAGCGGGATCGAGAACGCGCCGGTGCGCGCCAGTTCCAGCGTGCCGCCGATCGCGCGCGGCAAGCCCGCCGCGATGCCGGCGAAGATGATCAGCGAGATGCCGTTGCCGATGCCGCGCTCGGTGATCTGCTCGCCCAGCCACATCAGGAACATCGTGCCGGTGACCAGCGTCACCACGGTGGTGAACCGGAACAGCGAGCCCGGGTCGATCACCAGTCCGCTGCTGCGACTTCCAGCGCGATGGCGATGCCGAGCGCCTGGAACAGTCGCCAGACACCAGCGTGCCGTAGCGCGTGTACTGGGTGATCTTGCGGCGGCCCGACTCGCCTTCCTTCTTCAGCGCTTCCAGCGTCGGCGACACCACCGTCATCAGCTGCATGATGATCGAGGCCGAGATGTAGGGCATGATCCCCAGCGCGAAGATGGTGAAGCGCGACAGCGCGCCGCCCGAGAACATGTTGAACATGTCCAGGATGCCGCCGCTGCTGCGACTTGAACAGCTCCGCCAGCTGCACCGGATCGATGCCCGGCACCGGAATGTGCGCGCCGATGCGATAGACGATCAGCGCGCCCGAGCAGGAACAGCAACCGGCGCTTCAGATCGCCGAAGCGTCCGGCCCCGCCGTGATCCTTCGTTGGCCAAAGCCATTTCCTTTCGTCCCGGACGGCGCTCTCAGCGCTTTCCAGCACCGCTGGCCGGCCTTTGGCTCGGCTTTGGCACGCGCCCGCTGCGCGCCTTCGGCCTTGCCAGCCTCGACCTCGCGGCAGCTCCTCGATGCCACCTTGCCGGCCGCCTTGATCTCTGCCGTGCCACGTCATCGACCTTGGCCGCACAGCTGCTCGCATTGCCGCCGCAGCCCGACGCCGGCGCGCGCCTCAGGCGAGTACCTTGCAGCTTCACGCACGCTCGATCGTGCCGGCGAGGATCACCTTCGCCTGCAGAGCGCGGGCACGATTCCCTGTTTCAGCTGGCGAGATCGACGATACCGGCTCATCCCGTTGAGCTGAGAGCCGCACCTCGCGGTCAGCCCGTCGTCAGCGACACGAATCCGCGCTTGGGCAGCGCCGCTGCAGCGGCATCTGGCCGCCCTCGAAGCCCGACCTTGTGGATAGCCGCCGGAACGCGCCTTCTGGCCCTTGTGGCCGCGACCGGCGGTCTTGCCGATGCCGCTGCCGATGCCGCGGCCGACGCGCTTGCTTGGCGTGCTTGGAGCCGGCTGCCGGTTTGATGTGTGTTCAAACGCATCTATGTCCTCGCAGCTTCAGCAGGTAGCCGACCTTGTTGATCATGCCGCGCACCGCCGGGCGTGTCCTCCAGCTCAACCGTGTGGTTGATGCGGCGCAGTCCAAGTCCGCGCACCGTCGCGCGATGGCTTTCGCGCGTATTGATCACGCTGCGCACCAGCGTGACCTTGATGCGTCTTGCCCGATTAGTCTGCGCGTCTGTCTCGCCTGTCTGCTTTGCGTCATGTCATGCCCCATGATCTCTTCGACGGTCTTGCCGCGCTTGGCGGCGATCTCGGCCGGCGTGCTCATGGACGTGCAGCGCGTTGAGCGTGGCGCGCACCACGTTGTAGGGGTTGGTCGACCCGAAGCACTTGGCCAGCACGTTCGTGCACGCCCATGACCTCGAACACCGCGCGCATCGGTCCGCCGGCGATGATGCCGGTACCTTCCGAGGCCGGCTGCATCAGCACCTTGGCCGCACCGTGCTCGCCGATCACCGCATGGTGCAGCGTGCCGTTCTTCGAGGCTGACCTTGACCATCTTGCGGCGCGCTTCTTCCATCGCCTTCTGCACCGCGACCGGGACTTCCGCGCGCCTTGCCCTTGCCCATGCCGATGCCGCCGTCGCCGTCGCCCACCACGGTCAGCGCGGCAAAGCCCGAGGATGCGACCGCCCTTCACCACCTTGGTGACGCGGTTGACCGAGATCATCTTCTCGCGCAGGCCGTCGCCGCGCTCTTCGCTCTGAGGTGCTCTGCTCTGCAGTGCTCTGGCCATGGTCTGATGTCCTCTAGAACTTGAGTCCGGCTTCGCGCGCCGCTTCGGCCAGCGCCTTCACGCGGCCGTGATACTTGTACCCGGCGCGGTCGAACGCGACCTCTCTCGATGCCCTTGTCGCGCGCCTTCTCGGCGATGCGCTTGCCGACCACCGCCGCCGCCTTCACGTTGCCGCCGTTGGTCGACCTGCTCGCGCACGTCCTTGCTCGAGCGTCGAGCGCGCTGGCGAGCACCTTGACGCCGGACGCGTCGATCACCTGCGCATAGATATGGCACGTTGGAGCGGTGCACGGTCAAGCCGCACCGCCTTCAGTTCCGCGATCTTGGCGCGCGTCTGGCGCGCCCGGCGCATGCGCGACTGTTTCTTGTCGATCATGGCTCACCTAGGCTCCCGCTTACTTCTTCTTGGTTTCTTTGAGATCACGACGCTCGTCCGACGTAGCGCACGCCCTTGCCCTTGTAGGGCTCCGGCGGACGATAGCACGCGACTTCGGCGGCGACCTGGCCGACCTGCTGCTTGTCGATGCCCTTGATCACGATCTCGGTCTGCGTCGGCGTCTCGACCTTGACGCCCTTCGGCATCTGGTGCACCACCGGATGCGAGAAGCCGAGCGTCAGGTTGAGCTTGTCGCCCTGCGCCTGGGCGCGGTAGCCCGACGCCGACCAGCGTGCAGCTTCCGCTCGAAGCCCTTGGTGCACGCCCTGCACCATGTTGGCCACCAGCGCCCGCAGCGTGCCGCGACATCGCGTCGGCCTGATCGACTCGTCCAGCGCCTTGAACACGATCTGGTCGCCGTCGCGCTTGACTTCCACAGCTGCGGATCAGAGCGCTGCGTCAAGCGTGCCGAGCGGTCCCTTGACCGAGATCTGACCGCGCACCGAGCGTCACCTCCACGCCCTGCGGCACCGCTACCGGCATATTTCCGATGCGGACATCTTGTTCTGCTCAACATCGACGCCGCTGCCTTCACGCCACGATGCAGAGCACTTCGCCGCCGACGCCGGTCTGGCGCGTGCCTTGCGGTCGGTCATCACGCCCCGCGAGGTGGACACGATCGCCACGCCCAGGCCGTTCATGACCTGCGGAATGTCCCTGGCTGGCCTTGTAGATGCGCAGGCCCGGGCGGCTGACCCGCTCGATGCGTCTCGATCACCGGGCGCCCGGCGTAGTACCTCAGGCCGATCTCGAGCAGCTGTCTTGGCGCCGTCCTCGCGAACCGCGAAGTCCTCGATGTAGCCCTCGTCCTTCAGCACCTTGGCGATCGACGACCTTGAGCTTGCTCGACGGGCATCGACTACCGACGTCTTCTCCGCAAGTCTGCGCGTTGCGGATGCGCGTCAGCATGTCGGCGATGGGATCACTCATGCTCATGCAGTAATCTCCTGCTACCAGCTCGCCTTGATGACGCCGGGAATCTCGCCACGCATGGCGATGTCGCGCAGCTTGTTGCGCGCCAGGCCGAACTTGCGGAACACGCCGCGCGGACGGCCGGTGAGCGCGCAGCGGTTGCGCAGCCGGACCGGGCTGGCGTTGCGCGGCAAGCTGCTGCAGCTTGCAGCCGCGCTTGCGTAGCGGTCCTCGTCAGACAGCTTGCTGGTTCTGGATGAGCGCGATCAGCTCGGCGCGCTTGGCCGCGTACTTCTTCACGGCTACGCGGCGCTTCTGTTCGCGATTGATCAAGTGCGGTCTTGGCCATGCCGATCCTCAGTTCTCTGAACGGGAAGTTGAAGGCCGCGAGCAGCGCCTTGGCCTCCTCGTCGGTCTTCGCAGTCGGTGGTGATGCTGATGTTCAGCCCGCGCAGCGCGTCGATCTTGTCGTACTCGATCTCGGGAAAATGATCTGCTCCTTCACGCCCAGGTTGAAGTTGCCGCGCCCGTCGAAGGATCGCGCCGGAGATGCCGCGGAAGTCGCGGATGCGCGGGATCGCGATCGTGACCAGGCGGTCGAGGAATTCGTACATGCGCGTCGCCGCGCAGCGTCACCATGCAGCCGACCGGGTAGTCCTTGCGGATCTTGAAGGTCGCGATCGACTTGCGTCGCCATGGTGACGACCGGCTTCTGGCCGGCGATCTTGGTCATGTCGCCAACCGCGTTGTCCATGATCTTCTTGTCGCCGACCGCCTCGCCCACGCCCATGTTGAGGACGATCTTCTGGATGCGCGGCACCTGCATCGACGGACTTGTAGCCGAACTGCTTCATCAGGTCCTGGCCACGACGCTTCTTGTAGTGTTCCTGCAAACGGCGCCATGCGGTTCGGTAGCTCTCCGGTTCAGCCGTAGTCCTCATAGCGTCGATCATTTCGCCGTTGGACTTGAAGACCCGCACGCGGCGGCCGTCGTCCAGCACGCTTGATCCCGACGCGGTCCGCCTTCTGCGTGGCCGGGTTGTAGATCGCCACGTTGGAGACGTGCAGCGGCATCTCCTTGTCGACGATGCCGCCGGTCGCGCCCTTCATCGGGTTGGGGCGTCTGGTGCTTCTTCACGCACGTTGACGCCCTCCACCAGCAGGTGCGTCGGCATCGACGACGCGCAGCACGGCGCCGCGCTTGCCTTTGTCCTTGCCGGCGATGACGACGACGTCGTCGCCTTTCTTGAATCTTGCGCATGACTGTCTGCCTTCGCTTACAACACTTCGGGCGCCAGCGACACGATCTTCATGAAGCGCTCGGTGCGCAGCTCCCGCGTCACCGGCCCGAAAATGCGGGTGCCGATCGGCTCGAGCTTGGTATTGAGCAGCACGGCGGCATTGGTATCGAACTTTGAGCAGCGAGCCGTCCTGGCGCCGCACGCCGCTGGCGGTGCGCACCACCACCGCGTTGTAGATCTCGCCCTTCTTGACGCGCCCGCGCGGGCGCGGCATCCTTGACGCTGACCTTGATGACGTCGCCGATTCCGGCGTAGCGGCGCTTGGAGCCGCCCAGCACCTTGATGCACATGACCGAGCGCGCGCCGGTGTTGTCGGCCACATCCAGCATCGTCTGCATCTGAATCATTTGTTTCTCTCTCCAACTTCCTCCGCCGGCCTCGTGAGGCCTCTGGCGGCCAGTCTTGGACCCCGTCCGGGTTAGGCAGCCGGCCTACCGGTCACGGCCGCTGCGTACCGGCTGGTGAGAAACGGCGCCGCATTCCTAGCGCGATAAGACCTGCAGCGCGCATTCGGCGCAGACGGACGGCTTCAGACTGCTGGCGATCTCCTTCGCGCGCCTTCTCCACCAGCTTCACCACGCGCCAGGCCTTGGTCTTCGACAGCGGCCGGCATTCCTCGATCATGCACCAGGTCGCCGGTATGGAATTCGTTCTTCTCGTCGTGCGCGTGATACTTCTTCGAGCGCGCTGACGAACTTGCCGTACAGCGGATGCTGGACCCGTGCGCTCCACCAGGACGGTGACGGTCTTGTCCATCTTGTCGCTGACGACCCGGCCGGTCAGCCGCCGGCGCATGCTCGGTCTGCTGGTCGTCGTCGCTCTCGCTCATGCCTGCTTCGCCTTCTCTGCCAGGATCAGGTGCGCACGCGCGCGATCGTCGCGGCGCGTCTTGTCGATCTCACTGGTATTGGTCAGCTGCTGGGTCGCCTGCTGCATGCGCAGGCCGAAACTGCGCTTTCAGCAGCGCGTTGAGCTCCTTGCTGCAGCTCGCCGGCGCTCTTGGCCCGCAGTTCACTTCGCGTTCATCGCTTACCCCAGCTGTCGTGACACGAACGTGGTCGGGATCGGCAGCTTGGCGGCAGCCAGGCGGAACGCCTCGCGCGCCAGCGTCTCATCGACCGCCGTCCATCTCGTACGAGCACCTTGCCGGGCTGGATCTCGGCCACGTAAGTACTCCGGGATTGCCCTTGCCGTTGCCCATGCGCACTTCGGCCGGCTTCTGCGAAATCGGCTTGTCCGGAAAGATGCGGATCCAGATGCGGCCGCCGCGCTTGATGTGACGCGTCATGGCGCGCCGTGCGGCCTCGATCTGGCGCGCCGTCAGGCGGCCGCGGCCAGTCGCCTTCAGGCCGTACTCGCCGAAGCTCACCTTGTCGCCGCGGGTGGCCACGCCGTTGTTGCCGGCCTTTCTGTTACTTGCGGTACTTACTTCTAGCTGGCTGCAGCATGTCGCTTGGCTCCTGCTCGTCTGGGCCTTGCGCTCCGGTCTCGGCCGCGGGCGCGGCGCGCCGGCTGCTCGCCGCTGCCCAGCACCTCGCCCTTGAACACCCACACCTTGATGCCGATCACGCCGTAGGTGGTCTTGGCTTCGGCAAATCCGTAGTCGATATCGGCGCGCAGCGGTATGCAGCGGCACGCGGCCTTCGCGATACCACTCGGTGCGCGCGATCTCGATCCCGTTCAGGCGTCCGGCGCTCATGATCTTGATGCCTTGCGCGCCCAGAGCGCATGGCGTTCGGTCATCGCGCGCTTCATGCGCGCGGCGGAACATGATGCCGCTTCTCCAGCTGCTGCGCGATCGATTGTCGGCGATCAGCTGGCGCATCGAGCTCAGGCTTGCGCACCTCTTCGATGTTGACGTGCACCGGCACGCCCATCAGCCGCTGCAGCTGTCCGCTGCAACGACTCGATGTCCTCGCCCTTCTTGCCGATGACCACGCCGGGACGCGCGCTGTGGATCGTGATGCTGGGCGTTCTTGGCCGGGCGCTCGATCACGACGCTGTGCTGACCGCGGCGTGCGACAGCTTCTTCTTGAGGAAGTCGCGTACCTTGATGTCCTCGTTCAGCATGACCGGGGAAGTTCTTGCTGTTGGCGTACCAGCGCGAGGTCCAGTTGCGCAGCACCGAGAGGCGGAAGCCGATCGGGTGTATTTTCTGGCCCATGCTAAACTCCTTAGTCCCCGACCGTCACGATAGATGTGGCAGCGTGGGCTTCATGATCTTCGATGCCACGGCCCTTGGCGCGCGGCGCGGAAGCGGCGCAGGAAGGTGCGCGCGCTCGACGTAGGATGACGCTTGACCTTCAACTCGTCGACATCGGCGCCCGTCGTTGTGTTCGGCATTGGCGATGGCCGATTCGAGCACCTTGCGGATGATCTCGGCCGCCTTCTGCGGACTGAAGGCTGAGGACGATTGAGTGCCTTGTCCACCGGCAGTCCGCGGATCTGATCGGCGACCAGCCGGCCTCTTCTGGGCCGACAGCGCGCACGCCGCGCAATTTAGCCGTCGTCTCCATGTCTGTTCCTCTCGCCCTTATTTCTTGGCAGGCGACCGAGACCGCGCAGCCTTCTTGTCGGCCGGGTGGCCTTTGAAGGTGCGGGTCATGCGCGAATTCGCCCAGCTTGTGCCCGACCATGTTCTCGGTGATGTAGACCGGGACATGCTGCCGTGCCGTTGTGGACGGCGATGGTCAGTCCGACGAAGTCCGGCATGACGGTGGAGCGCCGCGACCAGGTCTTGATCGGGCGCTTGTCGCTGGTCGCCTGGCCTTCTCCACCTTCGCCACCAGGTGATGGTCGGCGAACGGGCCTTTCGTTGACTGAACGATGCCATATGTCTTGGCCGTCCATATGCTGATGCCGGCTGCGCACGATCATGCTCTGCGGTGCGCTTGTTCTTGCGATGTCTTGTAGCCCTTGGTGGACTGCCCCCGTGGGCGTCACCGGGTCGCGCTTGGTGCCGGTCTTGCCCTCGCCGCCGCCGTGCGGATGATCGACCGGGTTCATCGCCACGCCGCGCACCGTTGGGCGGATGCCACGCCAGCGTTGCCGGCCAGCCTTGCCGATGGACTCCAGATTGTGCTCCTCGTTGCCCACCTCGCCGATGGTGGCGCGGCAATCCACGTGCACCCGGCGGATCTCCAGCCGGAACGCAGCCGCAGCTGCGCGTAGGTCCCTTCCCGCGCCAGGAGCTGCACCGACGTGCCGGCGGCACGGGCCATCTGAGCGCCTTTCCCCGGGCAGCATCCCGACGCAGTGAATCGTGGTACCAACCGGGATGTTACGCGCAGCAGCGTGCTGCCCGGCCTTGATCGGCGCATCGGCCCGGCTCAGCGACCTGCTGGGCCGCGGTCAGTCCTTTCGCGGCGATGATGTAGCGGCGCTCACCGTCCGCGCAGCACAGCAGCGTCAGATGCGCGCTGCGGTTCGGATCAGCACTCGAGGCGCTCACCTGGCCGGGATGCCGTCCTTGTCGCGCACGAAAGTCGACGATACGCGGTAGTGCTGCTTGTGAGCCGCCGCCCTGGATGACGAGGTGGTCGACATGACCCATGCGTTGTTGCGGCCAGCCTTGCTCGACTTTGCTCTCGAGTCAGCCCGGGCGACGGGCTTGGCCCTTGTGCAGCTCGGGCGTAACCACTCTTGACCAGCGCACGGCGGCCCGGGAGATGTGGGGTTTGACTTTGATCAGCGGCATGACGGCTCCAGTCAACTTGGTTTCGCCGGCGGCGAGGTTGATCTCCTGGCCCGGTTCTGCACTACGAAAAGCCTTTCTTCCAGTCAGGCGCGGCCGACGAAACGGCCCGAAGCGCTTCTCCTTGCCCTTCACGTTGAGGTCTGCACGCCCGACCACGTCGACTTCTGAACATCAGCCTACCGCCGCCTTGATCTCCGGCTTGGTGGCGTCGGGCATGACGCGGAAGATGAACTGGTTGTTCTTCTCGCCGATCGAACGTGCTCTTCTCGGACACCTGCGGGGCGATCAGCACCTGCATCAGGCGCTCCGGGTCTGAAGGTTTCTGGTGCCTGCGTTCATGCCAGCATCTCCTCGATCTTGGCCACCGCGCCCCGGGTCAGCAGCGTCCTCTCGAACTTGAGCAGGCTTCACCGGGTCCGCGTTCTTGGGCTCGATCACCCAGCACGTCGGGCAGGTTGCGGAAGACAGGTACAGGTTCTCGTCGACGTTGTCGGTGATGACCAGGACGCTGGCCAGCCCCATCCCCTTGAGCTTCGCGCCAGCAACTTGGTCTTCGGCTGGCTCCGAGCGCGAAGCGTATCCACCACCGACAGGCGGCCCTCACGCGTCAGCTGCGACAGGATCGCGCTGGATCCCAGCACCGGTAGGCCTTGCGTGGTTCTCCTTGGCTGAAGTTCTCTTCCGGGCTGCTGGGAAGGATCTTGCCGCCGCCCCGCCACAGCGGGCTGGACGTCTTGCCCGCGCGAGCCCGACCAGTGCCTTTCTGCTTCCAGGGCTTCTTCTTCGACTTGTTGACGATCGTTGCGCGCTCTTTGGGCGCGAGTTCCCAGACGCGCGTTGGCCAGATAGGCGGTGACCAGCTGATGCACCAGCGCTTCGCTGTACTGCGCGGCCGAAGAAGTGCGTCGGACGCGGCCAGTTTCGCCTTCGTGGCTGGCCTTGTCGTCGATGACCGGTAGCTCCATTTACGCCCTCACCCTGACCGTTGGAGACACCGACCACGTTGCCGCCCTTGGAGCCGGGCAGCGAGCCCTTTGATCATGAGCAGCTGGCGCGTCGGCGTCGATGCGCACGATCTCCAGGTTCCCGCGCCGTCGAGCGCACGTCGCCCATGTGGCCTGCCATCGCGCTTGCCCGGGAAGCACATTTCGCCGGGGCTCTGGTTCTGGCCGGTGGAGCCGGGCTTGTTGTGGGAGAACGGAGTTGCCATGGCTGGCGCGGTTGGAGGAGAAGTGGTGGCGCTTGATGACGCCGGCAAATCCCTTGCCGAGCGTGCGCCGCCGCTCACGTCCACCTTCTGTCCGACTTTGAAGATGTCGCGCCGATGGTGCCCCGGGCTTGAGCTCGCGCAGCTTGCTCTCACGCTGACGGCGAACTCCTGCAGCACCGAGCCCGCTTCGGTTCCGGCCTCTGGCGAAAGTGGCCAGCCATCGGCCGGGTGACGCGCTGGCGGCGGCGCTTCCCGAAGGTAACCTGCACGGCGGTATAGCCGTCAGCTCTCCGGCGTCTTGATCTGTGTCACGCGGTTGTCGGACACGTCCACCACCGTCACCGGGACGGCGTCGCCGTCGTCGGTGAACAGCCGCGTCATGCCGACCTTGCGGCCGACCAGTCCTAAAGTCATTTCTTATCGCCTCTTCAGAGGTGCCGCTACAGTTGGCCGGCGTGCGCTTCAGGCGCTGGATGAGCCGGAGGCCTTAAGTGCGCGATTACCGTCGCGCTACAGCTTCGATCTCTACGTCCACGCCCGCCGGCAGGTCGAGCTTCATCAGCGCGTCCACCGTCTTGTCGGTCGGATCGATGATGTCCATCAGGCGCAAGTGCGTGCGGATCTCGAACTGATCGCGCGAGGTCTTGTTCACGTGCGGGCAGCGCAGCACGTCGAAGCGCTCGATGCGCGTGGGCAGGGGACAGGGCCCTTGACCACCGCGCCGGTGCGCTTGGCCGTATCGACGATCTCGAGCGCCGACTGGTCGATCAGGCGATAGTCGAACGCCTTCAGTCGGATCCGGATCTTCTGATTCTGCACGGCCATGTTTGTCCCCGTGATGAATCGTGACGCGACTAGAGACCGTCCAGTCACGCTATTCCGCTACCCATCCGTTACTCCAGAGTCTGGCGACCACGCCGGCGCCCACGGTGCGCCCGCCCTCGCGGATGGCAAAGCGCAAGCCCTCCTCCATCGCAATCGGGCGCGATCAGCGTCACCACCATCTGCAATGTTGTCCCCCGGCATCACCATCTCGGTGCCCTGCGGGCAGCTCCACCGCACCCGGTCACATCGGTGGTGCGAAAGTAAAACTGCGGCCGGTAGCCATTGGAAAAACGGCGTGTGCCGCCCGCCCTCTTCTTTGCTCAGCACGTACACCTCGGCGCTCGAACTTGGTGTGCGGGGTGATCGACTCCCAGGCTTGGCCAGCACCTGGCCGCGCTCGACTTCTTCGCGCTTGGTGCCCCGCAGCAGCACCCCGATGTTGTCCCCCGCCTGCCCCTGGTCGAGCAGCTTGCGGAACATCTCCACCCCAGTGCACACGGTCTTGATGGTGGGCTTCAAGCCCACGATCTCGATCTCATCGCCCACCTTGACGATCGCCGCGCTCCACGCGCCCGGTCACCACCGTGCCGCGCCCGAGATCGAGAACACGTCTTCCACCGGCATCAGAAACGGCCCGTCCAGCGCCCGCTTGGGCTGCGGGATGTAGCTGTCCAGCGCTTCGGCCAGCTTGAAGATCGACTCCTCGCCCATGTCGCTCTTGTCGCCTTCCAGCGCCTTCAGCGCCGAGCCGATGATGATCGGGGTCTTGTCGCCCGGAAACTCGTACTTGGTCAGCAGCTCCGCGCACCTCCATCTCCACCAGCTCCAGCAGCTCCGCATCATCGACCATGTCGGCCTTGTTCAGGTACACCACGATGTAGGGCACCCCCACCTGCCGCGCCAGCAAGATGTGCTCGCGCGTCTGCGGCATCGGCCCGTCGGCCGCCGACACCACCAGAATCGCCCCGTCCATCTGCGCCGCTCCGGTGATCATGTTCTTCACGTAGTCGGCGTGCCCCGGACAGTCCACGTGCGCATAGTGGCGCTTCGGCCGTCTCGTATTCCACGTGCGCGGTGTTGATCGTGATCCCGCGCGCCTTCTCCTCCGGCGCATTGTCGAATCTGGTCGTAGGCCTTCGCCTCACCACCAAACTTCTTCGACAGCACCAGCGTCAGCGCCGCCGTCAGCGTCGTCTTGCCATGGTCCACGTGCCCGATCGTCCCCACGTTCACGTGCGGCTTCGTGCGCTCAAACTTTCCTTTCGCCATGATGGTTCCTGTACTTCACTACTTGTTGTCTTTGTCGGGATTGCGGTTGATGATCGCCTCCGCCACGCTCTTGGGCGCCTCGGCGTAGTGCTTGAACTCCATCGTGTAAGTGGCACGGCCCTGGCTCAGCGAGCGCAGCGTGCGTCGAGTAGCCGAACATCTCGGCCAGCGGCACCTCCGCCTTCACCACCTTGATTCCGCCGACCTGATCTTCCATGCCCTGGATCATGCCGCGGCGGGAGGACAGGTCGCCCACCACGTTGCCCATGAAGTCCTCGGGCGTCTCCACCTCGACCGCCATCATCGGCTCCAGCAGCACCGGGCTGGCCTTGCGCATGCCGTCCTTGAACGCGATCGAGCCGGCCATCTTGAATGCCTGCTCGGACGAATCCACCTCGTGGTACGACCCGTCGGTACAGCGTCACCTTGACGTCGACGACCGGGTAGCCCGCAAGCACGCCGTTGGTCAGCGACTCGGCCACGCCCTTCTGAACCGCCGGGATGTATTCGCGCGGCACCGTGCCGCCCTTGATGGCATCGACGAACTCGATAGCCCTTTGCCGGCCGGTTCGGCTCCAGCTTCAGCCAGCACATGCCCGTACTGGCCCTTGCCGCCGGACTGCTTGATGAACTTGCCCTCGACTCTCGACCGTCTTCTTGATCGCCTCGCGGTAGGCGACCTGCGGCTTGCCCGACGTTGGCCTCGACGCCGAACTCGCGCCGCATGCGGTCGACGATGATCTCGAGATGCAGCTCGCCCATGCCGGAGATGATGGTCTGGCCGGACTCCTCGTCGGTGCGCACACGGAACGACGGATCCTCCTGCGCCAGGCGCCTGAGCGCGCACGCCCATCTTTCTCCTGGTCGGCCTTGGTCTTGGGCTCGACCGCCTGAGAGATCACCGGCTCCGGGAACTCCATCTTCTCCAGGATGATGATCTTGTTCGGATCGCACAGCGTGTCGCCGGTAGTGGCCTCCTTGAGGCCCACCGCCGCGGCGATGTCGCCCGCGCGCACTTCCTTGATCTCCTCGCGCTGATTGGCGTGCATCTGCAGGATGCGACCGAGACGCTCCTTCTTGCCCTTGATCGGGTTGTAGACGCTGTCGCCGGAGTTCACCACGCCGGAGTAGACGCGGAAGAAGATCAGCTGCCCGACGTACGGGTCGGTCATGATCTTGAACGCGAGCGCCGGCGAACGGCTCATCGTCGCTGGCCTTGCGCTCGCCGAGCTGGCCGTTCTCGAGCATGCCCCTTCACCGGCGGGATGTCGATCGGGCGCCGGCAGGTAGTCGATCACGGCGTCGAGCATCGCCTGCACGCCCTTGTTCTTGAACGCCGAGCCGCACAGCATCGGCACGATCTCGCTGGCGATCGGTGCGGCTGCGCAGCCCGCTCTGATGTCCGCCGTCGACAGATCGCGCCTGCTCGAGGTACTTGTTCATCAGCTCTTCGTTGGCCTCGGCGGCGGCCTCGACCATCTTCTCGCGCCACTCCTGCGCCAGATCCTTCAGAGCTCGGCGGGAATGTCGCGGAACTCGAATTTCATGCCCTGGCGTAGCTGTCGTCCCAGTAGATCGCCTGCATGCGCACGAGGTCGACCACGCCCTCGAACTTGTCTTCGGCGCCGATCGGGATCTGGATCGGGACGGGATTGGCCTTCAGGCGCTCGCGCATCTGCCGGTAGACCTTGAAGAAGTCCGCGCCCACGCGGTCCATCTTGTTGACGAACGCCAGGCGCGGCACCTTGTACTTGTTGGCCTGGCGCCACACCGTCTCCGACTGCGGCTGCACGCCGCCCACCGAGTCGTACACCATGCACGCGCCGTCGAGCACGCGCATCGAACGCTCGACCTCGATGGTGAAGTCGACGTGGCCGGGCGTGTCGATGATGTTGATGCGGTGCTCCGGGCAGTTGCCGTCCATGCCCTTCCAGAAGCAGGTGGTCGCGGCGGAGGTGATCGTGATGCCGCGCTCGCGCTCCTGCTCCATCCAGTCCATGACGGTCGCGCCGTCGTGCACCTCGCCCATCTTGTGCGACACGCCGGTGTAGAACAGGATGCGCTCGGTGGTCGTGGTCTTGCCGGCATCGATGTGCGCACTGATGCCGATGTTGCGGTAACGGTCGATGGGGTGTGATGCGGGCCACTTGCAGCATCCTGCTGACAGCCTCAGAACCGGTAGTGCGAGAAGGCTTTGTTGGCTTCCGCCATGCGGTGCACTTCCTCGCGCTTCTTCATCGCGCCGCCGCGCCCTTCGGCCGCCTCCATGCAGCTCGCTGGCGAGGCCGTGCGGCCATCGATTTCTCGACGCGCTTGCGCGCCGCGTCGCGCAGCCAGCGCATCGCCAGCGCAGTGCGGCGCACCGGAGCGCACTTCGACCGGCACCTGATAGTTGGCGCCGCCCACGCGGCGGCTCTTCACCTCGACCATGGGCCGGATGTTCGACAGCGCGCTGGAGAAGACTTCCAGCGGGTCCTTGTCTGCCCTTCTTGCGATCTGCTCGAACGCGCCGTAGACCATGCGCTCGGCAACCGACTTCTTGCCGCGCGTCATCACGACGTTGACGAACTTCGCGACGTCCTGGCTGATGTACTTCGGATCGGGCAGGACCTCCCGCTTGGGGACTTCTCTGCGTCTGGGCATGTGCTTCCTCGAATCTGTCCTCTACTCAGCCGTTGCGGCTTGGCTGCCGCCTTTGGACGCTTGCGCCGTACTTCGAGCGGCCCTGCTTGCGGTCCTTCACGCCCTGCGTGTCCAGGCTGCCGCGCACGATGTGGTAGCGCACGCCGGGCAGGTCCTTGACGCGCCCACCGCGGATCAGCACCACCGAGTGCTCCTGCAGATTGTGGCCCTCGCCGCCGATGTAGCCGATCACCTCGAAGCCGTTGGTGAGCCGCACCTTCGGCGACCTTGCGCAGGGCCGAGTTCGGCTTCTTGGCGTAGTCGTATAGACGCGCGTGCACACGCCACGCTTCTGAGGGCAGTTTTCCAGCGCCGGAACCTTGCTCTTCGGCGCCTGGCCACGCGCGGCTTGCGCACGAGCTGATTGACTGTCGGCATGTATCGCCTCTCAACCTCTCTGATTAGTCGCGCTGTTTCGCCTGACCTGCGGGCGCGGACGCGGCTTCTCGCGTCCCGTTCCCACCGCCCGTCGACTCGGGGCCTGAAGAAGCCGGCCAGAAGGGCCTGAGCCGGCACCAAAAATCCACCGCCATCAAAATCGAGGACGGCCAGATGCCGTCCCGATCGGTCCATCCGCCTCGCCCCGCGCACCGGGGATGCTCGCCGGAAAGTCAGGTAAAAAGACGCGAGATTTTATGGCCCTACACAGGGTGTCAAGCAAAAGGGCCGGGACGGCGCCGCCGTCCCGGCCCCGAAACTGCCTGCCGAGCCCTGCTCGGCCGGATGAGCCGCTGCGCAGTAGTCGCTCAGGCCGACCTGCTCGTCCGGGGCCGAAGAGTCCGGCATCGGCTGCTTCCACCAGGTCGGCCGCGGCGGCCGACATCCTCTCCCGCCTGCTGCTTGCGGCGGGTGTTGTGGTACGCCAGCCCGGTCCCGGCCAGGATCAGCCGGCCGACGATGACGTTCTCCTTCGAGCCCGCGCAGATCGTCGCGCTTGCCCATGATCGCCGCCTCGGTGAGCACGCGCGTAGTCTCCTGGAACGAAGCCGCGGAGATGAACGAGTCGGTGGACAGCGACGCCTTGGTGATCCCGAGCAGCATGTAGTCGTAGGTCGCGGGCTTCTTGCCTCCTTCTCCAAGCCGCTTCGTTCTCCTCCAGCACCTCGGCCGCGCTCGACCTGCTCGCCCGGGATGAACTTGCGTGTCGCCGGCATCGGCGATCTGCACGCGACGCAGCATCTGCCGCACGATCACCTCGATGTGCTTGTCGTTGATCTTCACGCCCTGCAGGCGGTACACGTCCTGCACCTCGTCGGTGATGTAGCGCGCGAGCGCCTCCACCCCGAGCAGCCGCAGAATGTCGTGCGGATCGGCCGGCCCGTCCACGATCATCTCGCCCTTGTTCACCACCTGGCCGTCATGGGCCATCACGTGCTTGTCCTTCGGGATCAGGTACTCGTGCGGCGACGCCGTCCAGATCGGTGATGACCAGGCGCTGCTTGCCCTTGGTGTCCTTGCCGAACGACACCGTGCCGGTGACTCTCCGCCAGCATGCCGGCGTCCTTGGGCGAGCGCGCCTCGAACAGCTTCCGCCACACGCGGCAGACCGCCGGTGATGTCGCGGGTCTTCGAGGTTTCCTGCGGAATGCGCGCCAGCACCTCACCCACCTGCACCTGCTGCCCATCCTTCACCGTGATGATGGAGTGGATCTGGAACGTGATGTTCACCGGCAGCTCGGTGCCGGGGATCTTCACCTCCTTGCCCTTGTCGTCGATCAGCTTGACGCTCGGACGCAGCCCCTTGGCCGTGGCGTGCCGCGGCGCTTCGGGTCGATGACCACCAGAGTGGACAAGCCGGTGACCTCGTCGATCTGCTTCGCGACGGTCACGCCTTCCTCGACGTTCTCGAACTTGATGCGGCCGGCATACTCGGTGATGATCGGCCGGGTATGCGGATCCCAGGTCGGCCAGAATCTTGCCGGCTTTCACCTGCGTCGCCGTCGCGTCACCGCCAGCGTCGCGCCGTACGGCACCTTGTGGCGTTCGCGCTCGCGGCCGTTGTCGTCCACGATGGTGAGCTTCGCCGCTGCGAGAGATCGCCACCGGCTCGCCGCGCGGGTTGGTGACGTAGCGCATCTGCGGCGAGAACCGCACCGTGCCGTTGGACTTGCTCTCGAGCTGGCTCACCACCGCGGTCCGCGACGCCGCACCGCCGATGTGGAAGGTGCGCATGGTGAGCTGGGTGCCCGGCTCGCCGATGGACTGGGCGGCGATGACACCGACCGCCTCGCCCACGTTCACCAGTTGGCCGCGGCCCGAGATCGCGCCCATAGCACTTGGCGCACAGGCCGTAGCGCGGTGTCGCAGCGTAAGCGGCGTGCGCACCTTGCACTTCGTCGATGCCCAGCGCTCTCGATGCTCTCCGACCTCGTCCTCGTCGAGCAGCGTACCGCCGGCATGAACGACCGGCCTGCCGCTCTCCGGATGCATCGATGTCCGTGGCCGCGCACGCGGCCGAGGATGCGCTCGCGCAACGCCTCGACCACTTCGCCGCCCTCGATCAAGGCCTTCATCGGCGACGCCGTTGGTGGTGCCGCAATCGTCCTCGGTCACCACCAGGTCCTGGGTCACGTCCACCAGCCGGCGGGTCAGATAACCGGAGTTCGCGGTCTTCAGCGCCGTGTCCGCCAGACCCTTGCGCGCGCCGTGCGTGGAGATGAAGTACTGCAGCACGTTCAGGCCTTCGCGGAAGTTGGCCGTGATCGGCGTCTCGATGATCGGAGCCGTCGGGCTTCGCCATCAGCCCGCGCATGCCGGCCAGCTGCCGGATCTGCGCCGCCGAGCCGCGCGCGCCGGAGTCGGCCATCATGTAGATGGCATTGAACGACTCCTGGAGCACTGATGCGCCCTTCTTGTCCTTGCATCGGCGCCACTCGCTCCTTCTTGGCGTCCCACTCCAGCACCGGTTCGGTGCCCGAGCTGATCCATCATCGCCTTGGCGACCATGTCGCCGGCGCGGCCCCAGATGTCCACCACCTTGTTGTAGCGCTCGCCCTGCGTGACCAGGCCCGAGGTGTACTGCGATCTCGATCTCCTGCACCTCCTTCTCGGCGTTGCCGATGATGCTCGTGCTTCTCCGGCGGGACCTGCATGTCGTCCACCGCGATGGAGATGCCGGCGCGCGTCGGCGTAGCTGAAACCGGTGTACATCGAGCTTGTCGGCGAAGATCACCGTCTCGCGCAAGCCGCAGCGGCGGAAGCTGGCGTTGATCAGCTCGCGAGATCTCCTTCTTCTTGAGCGCCTTGTTGATGAGCGGGAACGGCAGCCCGACCGGCAGGATCTCGGACAGCAGCGCGCGGCCGACGGTCGTCTCGTAGCGCTTGCAGCTTTCTCGCACTATCGCGCCGTCCTGCCTCGATCCGATTCCTTGATCCGCACCGCGACGCGCGCGCTGGATCTCGACCTGGCCGGCTGTCGTAGGCGCGCAGCACTTCGGACACGTCGATGAAAGCCATGCCCTCGCCGCGCGCACCGACCTTCTCGCGCGTGACGTAGTACAGACCCGAGCACGATGTCCTGGGACGGCACGATGATCGGCTCGCCGTTGGCCGGGGACAGCACGTTGTTGGACGACAGCATCAGCGTGCGCGCCTCCATCTGCGCTTCCAGCGAGAGCGGCACGTGCACGGCCATCTGGTCGCCGTCGAAGTCGGCGTTGAAGGCGGCGCAAACCAGCGGATGCAGCTGGATCGCCTTGCCCTCGATCAGCACCGGCTCGAAGGCCTGGATGCCCGAGGCGGTGCAGCGTCGGCGCGCGGTTCAGCATTACCGGATGCTCGCGGATCACCTCTTCGAGGATGTCCCAGACCTCGGGCACCTCCTGCTCGACCAGGCGCTTGGCGGCCTTGATGGTGGTGGCGAGTCCCATCACTTCCAGCTTGTGGAAGATGAAGGGCTTGAACAGCTCCAGCGCCATCTTCTTGGGCAAGCCGCACTGATGCAGCTTGAGCTGCGGGCCCACCACGATGACGGAGCGGCCGGAGTAGTCGACGCGCTTGCCGAGCAGGTTCTGGCGGAAGCGGCCGCCCTTGCCCTTGATCATGTCGGCCAGCGACTTCAGCGGACGCTTGTTGGCGCCGGTCATGGCCTTGCCGCGACGGCCGTTGTCCAGCAGCGAATCGACCGCCTCCTGCAGCATGCGCTTCTCGTTGCGCACGATGATCTCGGGCGCCTTCAGCTCGAGCAGGCGCTTCAGCCGGTTGTTGCGGTTGATGACGCGCCGGTACAGGTCGTTCAGATCCGAGGTGGCGAAGCGGCCGCCATCCAGCGGCACCAGCGGGCGCAGCTCGGGCGGCAGCACCGGCAGCACCTCCATGATCATCCACTCCGGCTTGATGCCGGACTTGTGGAACGCCTCCAGCACCTTCAGGCGCTTGGCGATCTTCTTGATCTTGGTCTCGGAGTCGGTGCCGTCGAGGTCCTTGCGCAGCGTGATCGATGTCGCGGTTGAGGTCGAGCTGGCGCAGCAGCTCGCGGATGCCCTCCGCGCCCATCGATCGCGACGAAGTCGTCGCCGAACTCCTCGACCTTCGACAGATAGTCGTCCTCGGATAGCAGTTGTCCGCGGTGCAGCGGCGTCAGCCCGGGTTGACCACCACGTAGGCCTCGAAATAGAGCGACTCGCTCGATGTCGCGCAGCGTCATGTCCAGCACCAAACCCAGCCGCGAAGGCAGGCGACTTCAGGAACCAGATGTGCGCGCACCGGGCTGGCCAGCTCGATGTGGCCCATGCGCTCGCGCGCGCACCTTGGACAGCGTCACTTCGACGCCGCACTTCTCGCAGATCACGCCGCGGTGCTTGAGCCGCTTGTACTTGCCGCACAGGCACTCGTAGTCCTTGACCGGGCCGAAGATCTTGGCGCAGAACAAGCCCGTCGCGCTCCGGCTTGAAGGTCCGGTAGTTGATCGTCTCCGGCTTCTTCACTTCGCCGTAGGACCACGAGCGGATCTTCTCCGGCGAGGCGAGCCCGATGCGGATGGCATCGAACTCCTCTTCCTGCGTGACCTGCTTGAATAGATCGAGTAGTGCTTTCACTTCAAACCTCCGTGGTTTGAGCATCTCAGCTACCAGCCTGGCGATGCCTTCTGGCTGCGATCGGCATGCCGGGTGGCTGAACGCCGGCGGCTAATCGCTGACTGCTCTAGTACCTTCCAGATCGATGTCGATGGCGAGAGAGCGGATCTCCTTCACCAGCACGTTGAACGACTCCGGCATGCCGGCGTCGATCTTGTGCTCGCCCTTGACGATGTTCTCGTACACCTTGGTGCGCCCGCTCACGTCGTCGGATTTGACCGTGAGCATCTCCTGCAGGGTGTAGGCAGCGCCGTACGCTTCCAGCGCCCAGACCTCCATCTCGCCGAAGCGCTGGCCGCCGAACTGCGCCTTGCCGCCGAGCGGCTGCTGCGTCACCAGGCTGTACGGCCCGGTGGAGCGCGCGTGCATCTTGTCGTCCACCAGGTGGTGCAGCTTCAGCATGTGCATGTAGCCCACCGTGACACGGCCGGTCGAAGGCTTCACCGGTGCGCCCGTCGATACAAGCGTCACTTGCCCGACCGCGGCAGGCCCGCCAGCTCGAGCATGGTCTTGATCTCGTCTCTCGGTCGCCCCGTCGAACACCGGCGTCGCGAACGGCACGCCGGCGCGCAGGTTCTGAGCGAGCTCGATGAATCTCATCGTCGTTCAGCGAATCGATCTCCGCCGGCGCGCCGCTGGAGTTGTAGACCACCGTCAGCGCCTTGCGCAGGTCCGCAGCCTTCGCGCTGCGCTGCCTCCGCAGCAGGTCGCCGATGCGCTCAGCCCAGACCCTTGGCGGCCCAACCCAGGTGCGTCTCCAGGATCTGGCCCACGTTCATGCGCGAGGGCACGCCGAGCGGGTTCAGCACGATGTCCATCGGCGTGCCGTCGGCCATGTGCGGCATGTCCTCGACCGGAACGATCTTCGAGATGACGCCCTTGTTGCCGTGGCGGCCGGCCATCTTGTCGCCGGGCTGCAGGCGCCGCTTCACCGCCAGGTACACCTTCACCATCTTCTGCACGCCGGGCGGCAGCTCGTCGCCGCTGGTGAGCTTCTTCTTCTTTGCCTCGAAGCGCGACGTCGAACTCCACCCGCGTCTGGTCCAGGCTGGCCTTCAGCTGCTCGAGCTGGCTGGCGGACTCTTCGCTCGCCAGGCGGATGTCGAACCAGTCGTGAAGCGCTCGACCTCCGTCAGATACGCCTTGGTGATCTTGGTGCCCTTGGCCAGCTTCTTCGGTCCGCCGTTCGCGGTCTTGCCGATCAGCAGGCGCTCGATGCGCCCGAAGGTGTCGTCCTCGACGATGCGCAGCTGGTCGTTCAGGTCCTTGCGGTAGCGCGCCAGCTCGTCGTCGATGATCTGCTGGGCGCGCTTGTCGCGCTCGATGCCCTCGCGCGTGAACACCTGCACGTCGATCACCGTGCCCGACATGCCCGAAGGCACGCGCAGCGACGTGTCCTTCACGTCGGAGGCCTTCTCGCCGAAGATGGCGCGCAGCAGCTTTTCTTCCGGCGTGAGCTGGGTCTCGCCCTTGGGCGTGACCTTGCCCACCAGCACGTCGCCCGCCTCCACCTCCGCGCCGATATAGACGATGCCCGACTCGTCCAGCCGCGCCAGCTGCGCTTCGGACAGGTTCGAGATGTCGCGCGTGATTTCTTCCGGCCCGAGCTTGGTGTCGCGCGCGACCACCGACAGCTCCTCGATGTGGATCGAGGTGAAGCGGTCGTCGGCCACCACGCGCTCGGAGATCAGGATCGAGTCTTCGAAGTTGTAGCCGTTCCAGGGCATGAAGGCGACCAGCAGGTTCTGGCCCAGCGCCAGCTCGCCCATGTCGGTGGAGGCGCCGTCGGCCACCACGTCGCCGCGCGCGATGCGGTCGCCGACCTTCACGATCGGGCGCTGATTGATGTTGGTGTTCTGGTTGGAGCGCGGTGTACTTCACCAGGTTGTAGATGTCCACGCCCACCTCACCGGGCACGGTTTCCTCGTCGTTCACCCGCACCACGATACGGCTGGCATCCACGTAGTCCACCACGCCGCCGCGCAATGCCTGCACCGCCGTGCCGGAGTCCACCGCCACGGTACGCTCGATCCCGGTGCCCACCAGCGGCTTTTCCGGCCGCAGGCACGGCACGGCCTGGCGCTGCATGTTGGAGCCCATCAGCGCGCGGTTGGCATCGTCGTGCTCGAGGAACGGAATGAGCGATGCAGCCACCGACACGATCTGCGACGGCGCCACGTCCATGTACTCGATGCGATCGGGCGTGGACATGGTGAACTCGTTGTGGTGCCGGCAAGACACCAGCTCGTCGGTGAACTTGCCCTTCTTGTCCAGCGCCGCATTGGCCTGCGCGATCACGTACTGGCCCTTCGTCGATGGCCGACAGGAAGACGATCTCGTCGGTCACGCGGCCGCCCGCCACCTTGCGATAGGGCGTTTCCAGGAAGCCGTACTCGTTGGTGCGGGCATACAGAGCCAGCGAGTTGATCAGGCCGATGTTCGGGCCCTTCCGGCGTCTCGATCGGGCAACACGCGGCCGTAGTGAGTCGGGTGCACGTCGCGCACCTCGAAGCCGGCGCGCTCGCGCGTCAATCCGCCCGGCCCCAGGGCCGACACACGCCGCTTGTGAGTGATCTCCGACAGCGGGTTGGTCTGGTCCATGAACTGCGACAGCTGCGACGAGCCGAAGAACTCCCGCACCGCCGCCGATACCGGCTTGGCGTTGATCAGATCGTGCGGCATCAGGTTCTCGGACTCGGCCTGCGACAAGCGCTCCTTCACCGCGCGCTCGACGCGCACCAGGCCGGCGCGGAACTGGTTCTCCGCCAGCTCGCCCACGGAGCGCACGCGGCGGTTGCCCAGGTGGTCGATGTCGTCGATCTCGCCGCGGCCGTTACGCAGGTCCACCAGGATCTTGATCACCGCCACGATGTCTTCGTTCGACATGGTGGCCGGACCGAGTCAGCTCCGCGCGACCCACGCGGCGGTTGAACTTCATGCGGCCGACCGCCGACAGGTCGTAGCGCTCTTCGGAGAAGAACAACCCGTTGAACAGCGTGCGCACCGCGTCCTCGGTGGGCGGCTCGCCCGGGCGCATCATGCGGTAGATCGCTACCTGCGCCGCCATCTGGTCCTGGGTTTCGTCGATGCGCAGGGTCTGCGAGATGTACGGACCCTGGTCGAGGTCGTTGGTGTAGATGGTCTGAATCTTCTCGACCCCGGCTTCCATCAGCTTCTTGATCAAGTCTTCGGTGATCTCGTCGTTCGCCGAGCGCGAGGATCTCGCCGGTCTCCTTGTCCACGACGTTGTGAGCCAGCACCTTGCCGATGAGGAAATCCTCGGTCACCGGATGCTTGTGCAGGCCGGCCGGCCTCCATCTCGCGCACGTGCTTCACCGTGATGCGCTTGTCCTTGGGCACGATCAGCTTGCCGGCCTTTGGTCATGATGTCGAAGCGCGCAATCTCGCCCCGCAGCCGCTCGGGCACCAGGTCGAACTGGATACCGTTCTTCTTGCTCAGGTGGAAGGTGTCGAACTCGTAGAACGCGCGCAGGATCTGCTCCGGCGTCGTAGCCGATGCGCCTTGAGCAGGATGGTGACCGGCATCTTGCGGCGGCGGTCGACGCGGAAGTACACGTAGTCCTTGGGGTCGAACTCGAAGTCGAGCCAGGAGCCGCGGTAGGGGATGATGCGCGCCGAGAACAGCAGCTTGCCCGAGCTGTGGGTCTTGCCGCGGTCGTGCTCGAAGAACACGCCCGGCGAGCGGTGCAGCTGCGACACGATCACGCGCTCGGTGCCGTTGATGACGAACGAGCCGGTGGTGCGTCATGAGCGGAATCTCGCCCATGTACACCTCCTGTTCCTTCACCTCCTTGACGGTCGGCTTGAGGCCTCCCGGTCCATGATGGTCAGGCGCACCTTGGCGCGCAGCGGCGAAGCGAAGGTGAGTCCGCGCTGCTGGCACTCCTTCACGTCGAACGGCGGCATGCCGAGCTGGTAGCTCACGAACTCCAGACGCGCGTTGCCCGAATGGCTGACGATCGGGAAGATGGACGTGAACGCCGCCTGCAGTCCCTGCGTTCTTCCGCTGCTCCGGCGGTGCGTCCGCCTGGAGGAACGCGGCGTAGGAGTCGATCTGCGTCGCCAGCAGGAAGGGCACCTGCAGCACGCTCGCACGCTTCGCGAAGCTCTTGCGGATGCGCTTCTTTCGGTGAAGGAATAGGCCATGGTCACCTCAACAGTGAAATGCAGCGGCGCGAGCCGCGGACGGTGAAATGCGGCGGCGCGAGCGCGAAAGAAACAGATCGCTGCGCTGCAACGGTCCTGGCCAGCCTTGCAGGCCAGCCAAGCGTCGCCTCCGCGCACGTTCTGATCGCTTCTCTCTGAAATGGCAAAGGCTGGCGGTTTCCCGCCAGCCTGATTGCCCAGGTCACAAGCGGTGCTTACTTGATCTCAGCCTTGCCGCCGGCTTCGGTGAGCTGCTTGACGAGAGTCTTCGGCATCCTTCTTGGAAATGCCTTCCTTGACGGGCTTCGGGCGCACCGTCCACCAGGTCCTTGGCCTCTTTGAGGCCAAGCCCGGTGACCGCACGCACCACCTTGATGACGTTCACTTTGTTGTCGCCCGATTGCGGTCAGCGTAACGGTAGAACTCGGTCTGCTCTTCCACAACCGCGGCCGCGCGCTCCGCCAGCCGGCGCTGCCACGGCCACACGACGCCGCCGCGGCGGACACGCCGAACTTCTCTTCCATGTCCTTGATGAGCTGTTGACAGCTCGAGGACCGGTCATGTTCGAAATCGCGTCGAGGACTTCCGCTCTTTGCCAATGCCATTTTCGTTGCCTCTCCTGAACTCTTAAGAGTCGTTGCACGCCGTATGCGCTCGGCCTCGCACTCGCACTTTGGTTACGTCAAGCAGTCTGCTTCTTCCTTCTGATCCCTGACCGCGGCCAGGGTGCGCACAAACTTGCCCGGAACTTCGTTGAGCGTTCGTGCACGAACTTGGCGATCGGCGCCTGCATGGTCCCCAGGAGCTTGGACATGCAGCTCCTGACGGCTCGGCAGATTCAGCCAGGGTGGCGACTTCCTTCGGCGCTCATCACCTGGTTGGGCATGGCGCCCGCCCGTGATCACGAGCTTGCTCGTTAGCCTTGGCAAAGTCATTGCAGGACCTTGGCAACAGCCACCGGGTCCGGCGAAATGCCGTACACCAGCGGACCCTGTCATGTGCTGGGCGAGACCCGCAAACGGCGTATCCGCCACGGCGCGGCGCGCCAGGGTGTTCTTGAGGACGCGGAGTAGATGCCCGGCTCCGCGCGCCTTCGCGCGCAGCAGGGTGATCTCTCCCACCTTCGAGGCTGCGATACTCGGCAAGCACGATCGTCTGGGCCTGCGCGACCTGTCGCGCCGACCTCGGCGACGAGCGCCTTCTTCTCATCCAGATTGAGACCCAAGGTCTACCTCCTTGATTATTGGGAAGCAGCTCGGGCGCTGCGGTTCCCCGCCCGCCCGGTGCATCCCGATTCAGATGCAGCGACCTTCGATCAGGAGAACACCACAACAGCACACGCCGAATCGACGACATGGCATTGGCAACACGTCTTTTCCTGTCTTGGGATACGCCATCTGCGTTGGACGCCAGGAGTCAGGGATCAGGAACATCGAACTGCCGAAACCAGACCACTGCCTCCTGAACGATTAAGCCTCTCGGCTCCAACGGTCTTTGACAACCCGCGGCCCCATAACCAGCAGTGCCGCGGCCCAAAGATTCGATACTACGGCGATGCGTTAGTGCTGCTGCGTGGACAGGCTCGCCTGATCCACACGCACTCCAACACCCATCGTGCTGGAGAGCGAAATCTTTCTTCACGTACACTGCCCTTCTGGCCCGGATGGCCTGGCCTTGTTCAGCGCGTCCACCAGCGCCACCAGATTTTCCTTCAGCGCATCCTCGGTGAACGAGGCGCGGCCGATAGTGCATTGGACGATGCCGCCCTTGTCGGTGCGGAACTGGACCTGGCCCGCCTTGGCGTTCTTGACCGCCGTCGGCGACGTCCTGGGTCACGGTACCCACCTTGGGGTTGGGCATCAGACCGCGCGGGCCGAGAATCTGACCAAGCTGGCCCACTACCCGCATGGCATCGGGCGATGCGATAGCGACATCGAACTCGATCTTGCCTTCCTTGACCTGGGCAGCCAAGTCGTCCAGGCCGACGATGTCGGCGCCCGGCAGCCTTCGCGGCCTTCGCCGCCTCGCCCTGAGTGAACACGGCGACGCGCACCGTCTTGCCGGTGCCCTGGGGCAGCACCAGCGAGCCGCGCACCGTCTGATCGGACTTCTTGGCGTCGACGCCGAGATTGACCGCGACGTCGATCGACTCGTTGAACTTGGCGGTCGCGTTCTCCTTTACCATCTTGATGGCCTCAGTCAATCGGGTAGGCCTTGGTGCGGCTCGATCTTGCCCGCGCAATGCCTTCGTACGCGCTTCGAAATGTGTCGCCATGTCAGAGTCCCTCCACTTCCACGCCCATGCTGCGCGCGCTGCCGGCGACGGTACGTACCGCAGCCTCGAGATCGGCGGCGGTCAAGGTCCGGCATCTTGGTCTTGGCAATCTGCTTCGGCCTGGGCGCGCGTCAGCTTGCCGACCTTGTCCACGTGCGGCTTGGGGCTGCCCTTTGGCGATGCCGATGGCCTTTCATGATCAAGACCGCTGTAGGCGGGGTCTTGATGATGAAAGTAAAGCTCTTGTCCTGGAAGGCCGTGATCACCACCGGCAACGGGCAGGCCCGGCTCCATCCTCTGGGTCTGCGCGTTGAACGCCTTGCAGAACTCCATGATGTTGAGGCCGCGCTGACCGAGCGCCGGTCCGATCGGCGGGCTGGGGTTCGCCTTGCCCGCCGGCACCTGCAGCTTGATGAATCCGACGACTTTCTTTGCCAACCTTGCTCTCCTAGTCCGGGTTCAAGCGGATGCTCGTGGCGCACCCTCCCCGTGTCAACAAGCACGTGATCCGTCGCCTGGCCGTCGGCCGACAATGCCGCCGCTCAGCGGACGCGAACTCACGCGCTCACGAATCACGCCTCTACGCCTTCTCCACCTGACTGAAATCCAGCTCCACCGGTGTCGACGCGGCCGAAAATGGACACCGACACGCGGATCTTGTTCTTGTCGTAGTTCACCTCCTCCACCGAGCCGTGGAAATCGGTGAACGGACCTTCCTTGACGCGCACCGCTTCGCCGACCTCGAACAGCACCTTGGGCTTGGGCTTCTCCACCCCTTCCTGGATCTGGTGCAGGATGCCCTGCACTTCCTTCTCGCTGATCGGCGTGGGCTTCATGGCGGTGCCGCCCACGAAGCCGGTCACCTTGGCGGTGTTCTTGACCAGGTGCCAGGTGTCGTCGGTCATCTCCATTTCGACCAGCACGTAGCCGGGGAAGAACTTGCGCTCGCTGATGCTCTTCTGGCCGCTCTTCATCTCGACCACTTCCTCCACCGGCACCAGAATCTGGCCGAACTGCTCCTGCATCCCGTCGCGTTCGATGCGCTCCTTCAGCGCCCGCGCAACGCTCTTCTCGAAGCCCGAGTAGGCATGCACCACGTACCACTTCTTCGACATCACGCGCTTCCCGAGCCCACGAAGACCTTCACCGCCCATACCAGGGTCGCGTCTACAACCCACAGGAACAGCGCCATGACGATGACGAACAGCGACCACCACACCGGTGGTCTGCACCGTCTCCTTGCGGGACGGCCAAACCACCTTCTTCGTCTCGGCAATCGCATCCCTGCGTGTAAGCGTAAGAAGCTGCTTGCCCGGCTCGCTGGTCCAGCCCACGGCAGCGGCGATGACCGCGCCGGCCAGCAACACGCCGATACGCGCATTACCAGCGGGCTGTTGGCCAGAGGTAATAAAGCCGACCATGCCGCGGCGATCACGAGAAGCGCAGCGGCCGCAGCTTGATCTTGTCTGCCATCGGATTAGTTTGCGCAGCGAGCTCCAAGAAGTCATTCTGCTCCCGTCAGGATGTGTCTAGCAGACTCGAAATTATGTGGCAGGCCAGGAGGGTCTCGAACCCCCAACCTTCGGTTTTGGAGACCGACGCTCTACCAATTGAGCTACTGGCCTGTTGAATGCCGTGATAGCTGACGGTGATTCGCGATCGATGCGACATCGACTCGTCGCAGTCCCAGATCCTCAGATCACTTATTCGAGGATCTTGGCAACCACGCCGGCGCCCACGGTGCGCGCCGCCCTCGCGGATGGCAAAGCGCAACCCCTCTTCCATCGCAATGGGCACGATCAGCGTCACCGTCATCGTGACGTTGTCCCCAGGCATCACCATCTCGGTGCCCTGCGGCAGCTCGCACCGACCCGGTCACGTCGGTGGTGCGAAAGTAAAACTGCGGCCGGTAGCCGTTGAAAAACGGCGTGTGCCGCCCGCCCTCTTCCTTGCTCAGCACGTAGACCTCGGCGCTGAACTTGGTGTGCGGGGTGATCGACGCCGGGCTTGGCCAGCACCTGGCCGCGCTCCGACTTCCTCGCGCTTGGTGCCCCGCAGCAGCACCCCGATGTTGTCCCCCGCCTGCCCCTGGTCGAGCAGCTTCCTGAACATCTCCACCCCAGTGCACACGGTCTTGATGCGTGGGCTTCAAGCCCACGATCTCGATCTCATCGCCCACCTTGACGATGCCCGCGCTCCACCCGCCCGGTCACCACCGTGCCGCGCCCCGAGATCGAGAACACGTCTTCCACCGGCATCAGAAACGGCCCGTCCAGCGCCCGCTTGGGCTGCGGGATGTAGCTGTCCAGCGCATCGGCCAGCTTGAAGATCGACCCCTCGCCCATGCTCGCCCTTGTCGCCTTCCAGCGCCTTCAGCGCCGAGCCGATGATGATCGGGGTCTTGTCGCCCGGAAACTCGTACTTCGGTCAGCAGCTCGCGCACTTCCATCTCCACCAGCTCCAGCAGCTCCTTGTCATCGACCATGTCGGCCTTGTTCAGGTACACGACGATGTAGGGCACCCCCACCTGGCGCGCCAGCAGGATGTGCTCGCGCGTCTGCGGCATCGGCCCGTCGGCCGCCGACACCACCAGAATCGCCCCGTCCATCTGCGCCGCCCCGGTGATCATGTTCTTCACGTAGTCGGCGTGCCCCGGACAGTCCACGTGCGCGTAGTGCCGCTTCGCCGTCTCGTATTCCACGTGCGCCGTGTTGATCGTGATCCCGCGCGCCTTCTCCTCCGGCGCCGCTGTCGATCTGGTCGTAGGCCTTCGCCTCCCCGCCAAACTTCTTCGACAGCACCATGCGTCAGCGCCGCCGTCAGCGTCGTCTTGCCGTGGTCCACGTGCCCGATCGTCCCCACGTTCACGTGCGGCTTCGTGCGCTCAAACTTTCCTTTCGCCATGACCGATTCCTCTTGCCAGTGTCCGTGAAGTAGTCGCCGTCAACGTCAAACAAGTGGCCGCTGCCGCCCAGCTTCGAGCGGCGCTCACGCCGGCCGTGCTCGGCAGCGCGAGCACGGTCTCCGCAACCGGCGACCCTCGGCGCCCAGGCCGAACGCATGCCAGAACCGCCAGAGGGCCGCGACCAGCCGGAGGGCGAGCTCGCCCTGGCCTCGACCTCCCGATCGCCCAGCGGTCGCGGCAGCGCGGGTGCTCGCTCGTATCCGGGTCCGACTCCGGCCGAGCGCACGCTGCGGCCTGACGGGACGTACGAGGTCCGGGGCTGTCCGCGCCGCGCGAGGGCGAGGAAGGCCTCGGCATGCCTTGCGACGCCGTGGCTCGCCTCGTCGCCGTCCGCGGCCAGCCGCGCCCAGGGCGATGAGCGTCTGGATCGTGCGCAGCATCCGGAAGCGCGCGCGGCCCGGCGCCGCCGGGGTGGCGCGACGATGAGGCTGTGGTCGGCGAGCTCGAGGAGGTCGTCGAGCCGGTCGGCGCCGCCGGTGCCGGGTCCGGCGACCGCCTCATCGCACCGCCTCGAGGTCGAAGCCGCCCTCGAACACACCGAGCTGCTGGAGCAGCCGCTGGCGGCGCAGGATCGAGCAGGTCGTGACTCCAGGCGACCGCGCGCGTCGAGCGTCGCGCTGGCGGTCGGGGCGCATCGCGCACGCCGGCGCTGCCGGGCAGCGGCAGGCGGCGCGGCCAGCCGGTCGCGGATGACCGCCGGAGGCAGGGCCGATCACGCGCGGCGGCAGAGCTCGATGCCCGAGCGGCAGGTCGTCCAAGCAGCGCACAGATCTCGGCGACGACCGGGTCCGTCGCGCGCCTGGCTCCCAGCCCGGCCGGACGGCCCGCGCATCGCTCGACGAAGAGCGCGACCGCGTCGTCAGCCAGCGGGCGCGACCAGGCGATCTCGTGCTCGCCGGCGATGTGGAGCGGCGCCCGGCTGCGTGACGATGACCCGGCGTGTGTCGGCGACGCCTGCACGATGGCGGCTGACCTGCGTCCGCCGCCTCGAGCACGCTGCTCCGATGTTGTCGCAGGACGAGGACCATCGAGCGCGTCGGTCGAGGATACCGGCAGGAGCGGCGCTGGCCGCCGTCACTGTTCCGGCCCGTCGAACGAGGCCGATCCCGTGGGCGATCGCCGCCGGCACCTCGGCCCGGGTCCGTCGATGGCGGCGAGGTCCACGAACCATGCGCCGTCCGGAAGCGCGGTCGCGCGCAGCTGCGGGCGGCCTCGATCGCGAGGCTCGTCTTGCCGATGCCGCCGGGGCCCGTCAGCGTCACCAGACGGCCGTCCTGCAGCGAGCTCGACGAGCATCGGCGAGCTCGCGAGTCGCGGCCCAGGAACGAGCGTCAGCCGATCAGGCAGGTTGCCAGACGCCGCTCGGCCGGTGCGAAGTGGCGGGAAGTCGGTCAGGCAGCCCGGTCGATGTCGAGCTGGTGAGAGGCGCTCGGCGCGCGGCACGTCCGCGCAGGACGTGTCGGCCCGAGGTCGCGCAGGCGCAGTGCCCTCGGGCAGCGCGTCGGCGACGAGCGCGGCCGTCGTCTCGGACAGCGACGACCTGGCCGCCGTGGCCCGACGGCCGCGACCCGCAGCCGCCCGGTTGACGTCGAAGCCGCCGTAGTCGTCGCCGGCCAGGTGCGCCTCGCCGGTGTGGAGCCCCATCCGGACGCGCAGGATCCGGGCGCCGTCCGGCCAGGATCTGCTGCCAGGGCGCGCTGCGGCATCGGCTGCGGCGCGAGACAGCGGCGCATCGGCCTCCGGAACGCCACGAAGAGCGCGTCGCCCTCGGTCCGGACGATCACCCCGCCGTGGCCGGTCGACAGCCGTCGGCCGATGAGCGCCGAGATGTCGGCGCGTTGATCGTCGTCCCAGCGCGGGCCCGAGGGCCCGAGCGAGGCGCCATCGAACCTTCGACGTCGGTCCGCAGTGAACGTCACCGTCCCGGTCGGCAGGCCGCCGACCCGGCCCCGCCGGTCATCGGCCGAGCCATCGTGCGCGCTGATCCGCTCGGCGAGGGTCGCGAGCATCGCCATCGCAGCGTCGGGTCGCTCGCGCAGGATCGACTTCGAGGCCCTCGCCGCCGATGACCAGGCCGCGCACACCGCCGCCCTCGGCGAGCGACCGTCGCGACGCGCGGTCGCTCGCGCAGGACCGCCAGCTCGCCGATGTGGTCGCCCGCCCCGTACGCGCCGGATCAGACGCGCAGTCCCGTCAGGCTCCACGCGAACGACCCGCACCTCGCCGGTCACGATGACCACGAGTTCGTCGCCAAGGTCCCCCCTCGCGCATGATGGCCTCGCCGTCCGTGTATGTGCGCTCGATGCAAGTCGTGACGATCCGCTGCAGGTCCTCGGGGTCGAGCCCCTCGAACAACAGGACGCGGCGCAACAACAGCATGGTGTCGAGGTCGGTCAGTGCCCGTTCCGTCCCCGCCATGTCAGGCCTCCCCGGTTCGTCGTGGATGCATCGGGTCGCAAGCGCGCGGATCCACGGGTCCGCATCATCCGCCATCCGGCGCAGCGCGGTGTCGAGGTTCCGGCGTCCGACGCCGCGAGGCCAGCATCTCCTTCCAGCAACAGGATGAGCGCGCCCGACACCCGTCGGTCGGCGATCAGATCGAGCACCTCGAGCGCCTGCGCGCGGACCTCGACGTCGTTCGAGCGCAGGCAGCGCCGGATGACCCCGCGACCTCCGGTGTGCCGAGCACGGCCAGCGCGCCGAGCGCTTGGTCCTCAGAGCCCGTTGGCGGGATGCGAGCGCGAAGAACGGCCACGGCGGAGTCGGTGCCGGCGCCCCGCGGCGACGGGCGTGCGCTGAAGCGCGGCTCGCGCATCGCGCAGCTGGCCCGCCCGCGCAAGCCGTCCTGACGCCCACTCCGCCACGGGCGCAAGCAGCGTCGGGTCGCGTCGGCCGGTCCGACGAGGGCCGTCAGGGCGGCTCGCTGCGCATCGACCGATCCGCTGTGCAGAACCTCGACCAGGTCGTGACCTTCGGCAGTGGAGGCAGCGAGCGCGGCGACCGCGGCCCGCGCGGACGACGCTGGATCCGTCGGCCAGGGCGGCGACCAGCGTGGCGCGGCCTTCCTCCGGACTCCAAGTCAGCCAGGTTGAGGTGACGCCGCTGCTCGAACCTCCGGCGACGGATCCGAGAGCAGGGGACTGTCGGTCGCGACCCCGATGACCGGCACAGGCCACCAGGGCGCGGCGCGAACCACGGGACTCGGGTCGTCGGCGAAGGCGTCCCAGGTCGACGCTGTCGCCCCCGTCGTCCGATGCCGCGAGTGCCCGGATGGAGGCGGCTCGGACGCGTGCATCATCGTCGCCGAGTGCCTCTTCGAGAGCAGCCCGCGAGCCTGGGGCGCTGAGCCGTCCCAGCATCGACCTGGCCATCTCCCGTACGCCCGGCTGCGGGGCGCCCACGGCCTCGAGCGGCGCGGGCGACGGTCGGATCCTGGCCCAGCGCGCCGCGATGCCGGGACCCTCGAGGACCTGTTCCGCCTGGCTGAGCGCAGCGCCAGCAACAAACTGCCCGCGTACCTCCGACGGATCCCAGCGGCAACGAGCGTTGCCACGGGCGCCGTGCCGGCCCCAAGCAGGAAGACCTGGTCGGGGGGCGAGGATGCCGCCCGGCGGCGCGCAGGAGCAGCCCCCGACTGGGATCGTCTCCGAGCTGGCTCGGGCACGCCGTCGCATGAAGGCGAGGACCTGGGCGCCGACGGTCGGCCGGGACGACGTTGTAGAAGGCGCTCCACGCGGCGTCTCGGGAGGCCGCGCTGGGTGTGACTCCGCTGGACGTGAAGCGGACGATCCCGGCCGCGGTCGGGAACGTGAGCTGCGACGAGCCACAGACCCCGAAGCCCATGAGGTAGACGATCGGCAGGACGGTCTTGGCGCCGGCCGACACGCCGAAGCTGGCACACGGGCGGGTTGGCGACGACGACCGAGACGAGGAACGACGTCGGCCGTCGACGGCTGCCGAGAGGAGGCCCGGGGCGGCGGTCACGACCTCGGCCTCGGACGGCGAACGTCTGCGGAGGCGGCCGATCAGGAGCGGGTACCGCGACGGAGAAGCTGAGGAGCGCGGAAAGCAGGACGTAGGCGACGGCCGCAAGGCGCTTGCGGAGCGGCGAGGCGGCGACGACAGTCGAAGCCCGCGCGCAGGTCCGCGGCGACCGACCGCCGGGCTGCGGCGGCCGAGGACGAGCGACCGTGGCGCGGCGCGCTGACGGACGATGCGCGCGCCAGGAGGACCGCGGCGAGCGCGAGGAGAGCAGCGCCGCGGCCTCGATGCGGACGAGCGCCTCTGCGGTCGCCGCCGCCCGGCTCACCGGTGACCGGGCCGGATCAGCAGGGTGCCGAGCGAAGCTAGCCGGCGACGGCAGCACGCGGTCAGCAGCGGAAGCAGGCGCTTGGCCTGGCGGGCGTCGAAGCGCCGACGCCGGCGACCGTCCACGTAGAGCGTCGCGGCTGGTGGGCGCCGGCGGCGTAGACCAGTGAGCCACAGGGCGGGCAGCCGCCTGGGACTCCCGTTGCCTGAGCCTGAGGCGCCTGGATAGCCGATGAGCGCGGCGGCGCGATGCCCGACCAGGCTGCCACGAACAGTCGGTCGCGCGGCCAGCGCGGCCGAGCGGCGGCGCGGCGTAGGCGAGGGCGACGCGACCAGGCCCGCCGCACCCGAGGCGCGTATGCAGGTAGGGCAGGACGTCGCCGGTAGCCCGGTCGGGCCGAACCGGCGGCGACGAGCGTGTCGGCGCCGATGCTCTCCAGAAGCCGCGGGCGAGCCTCGATGCAGCGCGAACAGGCGCGCGACTCGGATCGCCCAGCGGCTCCCCCGTCACCGGGCGATCGCCGAGGAGCCGTGAAAGGCGCTGCCGAGCCCCCGGTCAGCGAACGCATGATGCCGCCCTCGCGTCGTCAAAGTCGACGGCGGGCCGCGGCGGACTAACGAAAGGCATCGCCGAGGCTGGCCCTTTCGGGTCATGCGCGCAGGTGGCACCCGGGCCTCCGGGTAGCCCACCCCCAAGCGTCAGGAAGTGCTTTATGGCCCAACGACCGTCGACGTCATCCGGATCGTGCTTGTCGAGCCATCGGCGGTCATGGGCATGGGGCTTCGCGAGGCCCTCGACGGCGAGCCCCGATATGGAGGTCGTGGGGAGAAGTCCGCTCCGCGGATGACGCCCTCGCCGCCGCTGAAGCTGACAACCCCCGACGTGATCGTCCTCGACGTCAGATTAAGACGAGCCATCGGCCAGCTCGGCCAAGCATCGACTGGCAGAGGAGGCCCCGACTCCGGGATCGTCGTCCTCGGGCGCGAGGATGACGACGCGAGCATCCTCGAGGCGGTCGAGATCGGTGCGATGGGCCACGTGCCGGCACCGTCGCGGGGCCGCGGGAGGCTCGCGTACCGTCATCCGCAAGGTCGCCGATGGCGGGGACCTGCGCGATGAGGTGATCGGGCGGCCCGACCTCATCGAACGGCTCATGGAGGGCTTTCCGGGAGGTCTATCGCGTCGATGACGAGAGGCGCCGCAGTCCCTGACGCCGAGGGCTCGAGTCTGCGCCACGTCGCCGAGGGGATGCGCAACCGCCAGATCAGCGAGCTCCTGGACATCAGCGAGCAGACGGTCAAGAACCATCTGTCCAGCGTCATGCACAAGCTGGGCGCGCCCAACCGCGTTCGGGCTGTGACCGCCGCCGTGCGTGCGGGCGCTGGCTCGTTCTGGAGAAGGAAGCACCAGAGCCGGGCGCGACCCGCCGCTAGGACCTCCTCCTCGACCGGCAGCGACGCGATGCCAGTCCGCTCAGTCTCCAGAAGTGCTCCCCACCGGCTCGACCGGACATGGCCTGATGGGCGACACTACGCGGCTACGAGCCGGGACCCAGGACCCGAAGGAGCAGCGAACGTGGCCAAGGTGACGATGCCCCAGCTCGGCGAGAGCGTCGCCGAGGGGACGATCGGCAAGTGGCTGAAGCAGCCCGGCGACCACGTCGACAAGTACGAGCCGCTGCTCGAGGTCATCACCGACAAGGTCAACGCCGAGGTCCCGTCGCCGTTCGAGGGCATCCTGCGCGAGATCCTGGCCGAGGAAGGCGCGACCGTCCCCAACAACGCCGAGATCGCGGTCATCGAGACCGCCGACGACGCCGGCGCTCGGCGCGCCGGCCGCACCGCGTCGCCGGCGCCGCGACGCGCCGCCGCGGCACCGGCAGTCCGAGCCGCGGACCGTCGACGCCGACGGCTGCCGCGACGGCGCCGCGCCGGCAGCCGACGGCCCGCCGCGCGCCGCCGCGCCAGCGGCCCCGCTCGCAGCGCCGGCCGCCCCGGCGCCGGCGGCCTCCGCGCAGCGCGGCCGCGCCGCGGTCGCGCCGCGACCGCTGCACCGCCGACCGGCGACCCGGACGCGCGGATGACCCCGGCCGTCCGGCGCCTCCTGCGCGAGCACGACCTGAGCGCCGGCGCAGATCGTCGGGCACCGGCGGCGGCGGCCGGATCACCCGCGACGACGTCCTCGCGGTCGTCGAGTCGATCCGCACCGGCGGCGCGCCCGCGCACCGCCGCGGCCGGCCGGCCAGCGCAGCCCCGGCCTCCGCGCCAGCACGCCGGCGCACCCGCCGGCACGCGCCCGCGCCACCCGGCCGCAGCCCGCCGGCGCGCCGATCGACGTTCCCCGACGGCGCCGACGAAGTCCTCGCTGCCGATGACCCAGATGCGCAAGGGCATCGCGGCGCAGATGACCCGCGCGCTCGCTGGTCCCGCACGCCTACGTCCACATGGAGGTCGACGCGACCGAGCCTCGTGCGCGCCCGCGAGGCCGCCAAGCGCGACTACCAGGCCCGCGAGGGCATCTCGCTCAGCTACGTCCCGTTCGTCATCAAGGCCGCGGTCGAGGCGCTGCGAGCGCTACCCGACGTTCAACGCCCACTGGACCGACGCACGGCGTCCTCGCCAAGCGCCGCATCCACATGGGCGTCGCGGTCGCCGTCGACGACGGCCTCCTCGTCCCGGTCGTCCGCGACGTCGACCAGCTCTCGATCAGCGGCCTCAACCAGGCCATCGCCGAGGTCGCCGGCGCGCGCCCGGCCGGCAAGCTCCGCCTCGACGACTACGGCGGCAGCACGTTCACCATCGACAACACCGGCTGGTTCGGCTCGAACCTGACGATGCCGATCATCAACGTCCCGGAGGTCGCGATCCTGACGATGGAGGCGATCACCAAGCGCGCCGGTCGTGCTCGAGACGCCCGAGGGCGACGTCATCGCCATCCGCCCGGTCATGAACATGGTCCTCGCCATCGACCATCGCGCCAACGACGGCGCCCAGGCGGCCGCCTTCCTGCGGACGATCAAGACCTGGCTCGAGGCCGTCGGACCCGACACGCCGGTCTACTGACCCGGGCCCGCGCGGTCCCGATCGGTGGGCGCGACGATCGTTCGTCACCGGCGCCACCGGGTTCATCGGCAGCCGCGTCGCCAGCCTCCTGCTGCGCCCGAGGCGACGACGTCGTCGCGATCGTCCGTGATCCCGAGACCGAGCGCTGCCGAGGACCTGCGCCGGACTCGGCGCGCGACTCGGTCCGGGCGATCTCGGCTCGGAAGCCGAGATCGCCGAGGTCGTGACCGGCGCGGACGGCGTCATCCACATCGCCGGCTGCCTACCGGGTCGGCATCCCGGCCTCCGAGCGGCCGCGCGATGTACGAGGCGAACGTCGGCGCCACCGCAGCGCGTCCTCGATGCGGCGATCGCGGCGGGCGTCCCGCGCGATCGTCTACATCTCGACCGTCAACGTCTTCGGCAACACCCACGGCCGGATCCTCGACGAGACGCTACCAGCCGCGACCTCGCCGAGGGCTTCGTCAGCTACTACGACGAGACGAAGTACCTCGCCCACCGCAGCCGTCGGGGCGCGGATCGATGCAGGTCGCCGGTCGTGATCGTCATGCCCGGCGGTCGCGCTACGGGCCAGGGCGACCACACCGAGCAGTCGGCGAGCCAGCTGCGCGGCGCCCACGAGGGGACGCTCGCACTACGCCTCGGCCTCGAGCGACCTTGGGATCTCGGCCGCGCAACGTCGAGGATGTGGCGGCCGGCATCGTCGGGGGCGCTTCGACCGGGGCCGCCTCGGGGGAGTCGTACGTGCTCGGGTGGCGAGAAACATGCGCCTGCGTCGACGCGATGCGGCGCGGCCGCGCGATCGGGCGGTCGAGCGGCCTGCCTGCGGCTCGCGCTGCCGGCCGCGCTCGTGCGGGCGCTCGGATCCGAAAGGCGCCGTCGCCGCTTCGCCGCGCGCCGCCGGGCCTGCCCGACGACCTCGGGGAGGTGCTGCAGCGCGAGCGTGGGCGTGACGTACTGGGCGTCGTCCAGGCCAAGGCCGCGACCGAGCTTCGGCTGTCAGACCGGGGCGACCTCGCGAGCGGCTCCGCGCACGACGTTCGATGAAGCCTGGCCTCGTGAGCGCCGGTCAGGGGATCGAAGCACTACACTCCGCGCATGGCCCGCGAGCTTCCCGATCGTCTCGACCCGGCGACACCGGCCGCTGGCGTGCGCACCACGCGCCGGCCGCGACCTGCCGATCACCGATCGCGGTGGCGGGCCAGCGCCGGAGTCCCGGCCGCGGATGGGTCGGTGGCGTCTGTCGCCGGCATCCCGACTGGATCCGGGCCCGGATGCCGTCCGGCGACAACTTCCACGAGCAATGG
>ERZ1370068.9042-contig-785_pt1 | contig 38476 bp, 47 predicted proteins | sample MGYA00561227_ERZ1370068 | MGnify/ENA primary metagenome ERZ1370068 (study PRJEB38410, sample SAMEA6850437) | metagenome | study: Metagenomic assessment of the ecological functions of the soil: analysis of the soil microbiota associated with the...
TTTGCTCAAGCTGGCGAGTGAGGCACCGCCCACGCCGGGCCCGCCGACGCGGCGCGGTCGCGGTGTCGCGGAGAGGGACGGGAGGCCATGAAAGAGTTCGAGAAGAAGGCGAATCCTGCCCGGGAACCTGAGGGCGTCGGGGCTGTCAAAATTCCTCCCTATGACCGAATCCGCCTACTACCGACGCCGCCTGACTGGAGTACGAACGATCCAGGATCTCCAGGCCCATGCCCGGCCATGGAAACGGAGGTCCCACCTCCGGAAGAAGCTCGAGGAGATCCCGAAGGAGTTCATGATCCTCGAGAACAAGCTGCGCGAGGCCAATCGCCAGCTCGTGCAGGCATTCAACCAGAACGAGAAGCTCGTCAACGCGCTCTACGAGGCGCGCGAGCAGATCACCTCGCTCAAGGAGGAGGTCGACAAGCTCTGCGCCCCGCCGTCCACCTACGGCGTGTACCTGTCCGCCAACGAGGACGGCACCGTCAACATCCTGTCCCAGGGCCGCAAGGTGAAGGTCAACCTCCACCCCGCCCTCAAGCCGGAGCCGCTCAAGCCCGGTCAGGAGCTCGATCCTCAACGAGGGGCCTCAACGTCGTCGAGGCCGCCGGCTACGAGATCCAGGGCGACGTGGTCATCCTCAAGGAGCAGCTCGATGACGAGCGCGCCGTGGTCACCCTGCGCGCCGACGAGGATCAGGTCGGCATCATCGCCGATCCCCTGCGCCCGCTGCGGCTGAAGGTCGGCGACCACCTCCTGATGGACGCCAAGTCGGGCTACCTGCTCGAGAAGCTGCCCAAGAGCGAGGTCGAGGACCTCTCGCTCGAGGAAGTGCCCGACATCGGCTACGACGACATCGGCGGCCTCGGCACCCAGATCGAGGCCATCAAGGACGCCGTCGAGCTGCCGTACCTCTACGCCGACTACTACAAGGAGCACCAGCTCACGCCGCCCAAGGGCGTGCTGCTCTACGGCCCTCCCGGCTGCGGCAAGACCATGATCGCCAAGGCCGTGGCCAACAACCTCGCCGAGAAGATCTCCGAGAAGCGCGGCGAGAAGATCAAGGGCTACTTCCTCAACATCAAGGGCCCCGAGCTCCTCAACAAGTACGTGGGCGAGACCGAGCGCAAGATCCGCGAGATCTTCGTCAAGGCCAAGGAGAAGGCCGCCGAGGACGTGCCGGTCGTCGTGTTCTTCGACGAGATGGACGCGCTGTTCCGCACCCGCGGCACCGGCATCTCCTCCGACGTCGAGACCACCATCGTGCCCCAGCTCCTGGCCGAGATCGACGGCGTCGAAGGCCTCAAGAACGTCATCGTGATCGGCGCCTCCAACCGGCAGGACCTGATCGATCCGGCCATCCTGCGGCCCGGGCCGGCTCGACGTGAAGATCAAGATCGAGCGGCCCGACCAGGCAGTCGGCCACCGACATCTTCCTGCAAGTACCTGACCCCGGAGATCCCGATCGGCCGCCGAGACCCGCCAGCACGGGGCGACGCCCGCAGCCACGATCGACGGCATGATCGCCACCACCGTCGAGGCGATGTACGCTCGCCGAGGAGAACCGCTTCCTCGAGGTCACCTACGCCAACGGCGACAAGGAGGTCCTGTACTTCAAGGACTTCGCCTCGGGCGCCATGATCGAGTCGGTCGTCCGCCGCGCCAAGAAGCTCGCGCTCAAGCGCTACATCGGCGGCCGGCGACAAGGGCGTGCATGACTCGACGACATGCTCACCGGCGGTCCGCGAGGAGTTCAAGGAGAACGAGGACCTGCCCAACACCACCAACCCCGACGACTGGGCCAAGATCGCCGGGCAAGAAGGGCGAGCGGATCGTCTACGTCAAGCCGCTGATGGGCGAGACCAAGGAAAAGCAGCGCAGCGTCGGAGCGAGATCGTCAACACCGGCCAGTACCTCGTAATGCAACTGAATGGGGGACGCGGCGTCCCCCATTTCCCCGGCTCGCGCACGGTGCGGCCGGGGGTTCTTTTCGCGACGTTGCGCAAGAGTAACGTCGCGAGGGGACGCATGGCCATCCCGAAAGTCATGGGTATCGAGACCGAGTACGGGATCACCGTCAAGAACCAGCCTGACTTCAACCCGATCCTGTCCTCGCTGCTGCTGATCAACTCCTACGAGACCTACCGATCCTCCCGCATCCGCTGGGACTACGAGGCGGAGAGCCCGCTGCGCGACGCGCGGGGCTTCGAGTACATGGAGGAGAAGGACGGGCCGTCCAAGGAGGAGTCGCGCCTCATCAACCTCGATCCTGTCCAACGGCGCGCGCTTCTACGTGGACCACGCCCATCCCGAGTACTCCGAGCCCGGAGACGACCAATCCCGCGCGACCTGCGTCATCTGGGACCGGGCCGGCGAGCGCATCCTCAACCTGGCCCGCCAGCGCGCCGAGGCGGTCTCGCCGCCCGAGCAGCGCATCCTGATCCACAAGAACAACACCGACCGGCAAGGGCAACTCCTACGGCACCCACGAGAACTACCTGATGGACCGCAAGGTGCCCTTCGCGCGCATCGTCCAGCACATGATGCCGTTCTTCGTCACCCGCCAGATCTTCACCGGCGCCGGGCAAGGTCGGGTGCCGAGAACAACGCCGAGCCCTGCGACTACCAGATCTCCCAGCGCGCCGACTTCCTGGAGACCGAGGTGGGGCTGGAGACCATGCACTCGCGGCCCATCATCAACACGCGCGACGAGCCCCACGCCGACCCCGAGAAGTACCGCCGCCTGCACGTCATCGTGGGCGACGCCAACATGGCCGAGGTACTCCAACTACCTCAAGATCGGGACCATGGCCATCGTGCTGTCAGCATGGTGGAGGACGACTCCATCGAGCGCCGACTTCTCGCTGGACGAGTCCGGTGGCCGCCTACCGCGCAGGTGTCGCGCGACCTGGCGTGCCGCGAGCGTCATCCGCCTCAAGGACGGGCGCACCATCACCGCCGTCGACCATCCAGCGCGAGTTCCTGGCCCTGGCCCACCGCTACTACCGCGACCGCGAGCACGAGCCCTGGGTGCGCGAGCGTGCTGGCCCGCTGGGAGCACGTCGCTCGATCGGCTGGCCGAGGATCCCATGCAGCTCGGCCGCGAGCTGGACTGGGTCATCAAGCACCAGCTCATCGAGAACTACCATGGCCAAGCACGAGCTGGAGTGGAACGATCCCGCGTGCAGATGATCGACCTCCAGTACCACGACATCCGCCCGGGCAGGGGCCTCTACTACAAGCTGGAGGAGGCCGGACGCGGTGGAGCGGCTGGTCACCGACGACGAGATCGCCAAGGCCATCTACGATCCGCCCAAGGACACCGCGCGTACTTCCGCGGCATGTGCCTGCAGCGCTACTCCGACGAGATCGTGTCGCGCCAGCTGGGACTCGGTGATCTTCGACCTCAAGGAAGGCCCGCTCAAGAAGATCTTCATGCTGGAGCCGCTGCGCGGCACCGAGGCGCACGTCCGCCAGCTGCTCACCGAGTCGCCCACGGCCAGCCGACCTCCTGCAAGCAACATCGTCCGCCTACGGGATGACCGCGCCGGACGATGGAGAACGATGACCGACGATCGCCGGCTGCAGCCCGTTTCACGACTACGTCCACGTCCAGCTTCGTCGACGCTGCTGCGCCGCCAGTCCCCGCACCTGCTGCCCGGCGCCGACGCCGGTCGCCCGGCGGAGCGCGAGGCGCCGCACGGCACCACGGTGCATCGCCATGCGCTACCGCGACGGGCGTGATCATGGCGGGCGACCGCCAGGCCACCGCGGGCTTCCAGGTGGCCAGCCGCCGCATGGAGAAGATCTTCAAGTCCGACGACCTGTCCGGCATCGGGCATCGCCGGCGCGGCCGGGCCCGGCCATGGAGATGGCCAAGCTCTTCCAGACCGAGCTCGAGCACTACGAGAAGGTCGAGGGCGACAACCTCTCGCTCGACGGCAAGGCCAACAAGCTCGGGCCAGATGGTCCGGATGAATCTGCCAGGCGGCCATGCATGGGGCTGGCCGGTGGTGCCGATCTTCGCCGGCTTCGACGAGAAGGCCGGCGCTGGGCCGCCTCTTCAAGTACGACATCACGGGCGGCCGCTACGAGGAGACGCGACTACGACGCCCAGGGCTCGGGCTCCAAGGACGCGCGCGATTCGCTCAAGAAGCTGTGGCAGCGCGACATGCCGCGCGACGAGGCCGTTCGCGTGCCGCGCCTGGAGGCGCTCATCGACGCCGCCGACGAGGACGTCGGCACGGGCGGCCCGATCTGGTGCGCGGCATCTTCCCCACCGTGAAGACCATCACGCGGAGCGGCTACGGCGACGTGGCCGACGACGAGATCCGCCGCGTGTGCGAGGCCATCCTGGCCGACCGCGCACGACAGCCGGCAACGGGAGCCTGAGCCATGCCGCTGCCGTACTACGTCAGCCCCGAGCAGATGATGAAGGACAAGGCCGAGTATGCCCGCAAGGGCATCGCCGCGCGGCCGGTCCATCGTCACCCTCGAATATCAGCGAGGGCATCCTGCTGGTGGCCGAGAACCCCTCCAGCCTCCTGCACAAGATCTCCGAGATCTACGACCGGATCGCGCTTCGCCGGGGTGGGCAAGTACAACGAGTTCGAGAACCTGCGGATCGCCGGCATCCGACACGCCGACGTGAAGGGCTACTCCGTACAGCCGGGGCGACGTCGACGCGCCAAGGCGCTGGCCAACGCCTACTCGCAGGCGCTGGGCAACATCTTCACCCAGGACATCAAGCTCCTTCGAGGTCGAGGTGCTGGTGGCCGAGGTGGGCGACGACAACGGCAGCAAGAGCGAGATCTACCACATCCTCTACGACGGCACGATCGAGGACGAGAAGAACTACGCGGCCATGGGCGGTCAAGCCGAGGAGATCCGGCGCTTCCTCAAGGACCACTACCAGAGCGCGATGAGCCTGGACGACGCCGCTGCAGCTCGGGGTCCGCGCCCTGTCGGTCACCCAGAACAAGACGCTCACCGAGCGCGACCTGGAGGTCGCCGTGCTGGACCGCACCAAGGAGCGACGCAAGTTCCGCCGCCTCCCCGAGGCGCTCAGCCAACTCCTCGGCACGGCCAAGTAACCCGTGCTACGCTAGGCTGCACAATGAAGTTAGGCGCTTCTCGCTCAGGCAGGAGTCCCTCCTATGAAGCGCAGGATCTTCGGGCTCGAGAACGAGTACGGGCTCACCTGCACCCTGAACGGCCAGCGCCGCCTGTCGCCCGACAACGTCGCGCGCTACCTCGTTCGAGAAGGTCATCCCCGGCGCCCGCAACGCCAACGTCTTCCTCGAGAACGGCGCGCGGCTCTACCTCGACACCGGCTTCCACCCCGAGTACGCGACGCCCGAGTGCGACGACGTGGCCGAGCTCGTCATCCACGACAAGGCCGGCGAGCGCATCGTCGAGGACCTGCTGCACCAGGCCGAGAAGCGCCTGCGCGAGGACGGGCATCTCCGGCAACATCCTGCTCTTCAAGAACAACACCGACTCGGCGGGCAACTCCTACGGCTGCCACGAGAACTACCTGGTCAGCCGCGACGTCAGCTTCCAGCGCCTGGCCGAGGCGCTCATCCCCTTCTTCGTCACCCGGCAGATCTTCGCGGGCGCCGGCAAGGTGCTGCAGACGCCGCGCGGCTTTCACTATTGCCTCGAGCCAGCGCGCCCAGCACATCTGCCAGGAGATCTCGGGCGCCACGACCTCGTCGCGCTCGATCATCAACACGCGCGACGAGCCGCACGCCGACGCCGAGCGCTATCGCCGCCTGCACGTGATCGTGGGCGACTCGAACATGTCGGAAGTGGCGACCTATCTGAAGATCGGGACCACCGCCATCGTGCTCGACATGATCGAGGACGGCTTCTTCGACCGCGACTACTCGCTGCAGTCGCCGGTGCAGGCCATCCGCGACATCTCCCACGACCCGACGCTGAAAGAGACGATCAAGCTGAAGGACGGGCGCAGCATCTCCGGCCCTGCAGCTGCAGCTGGAGTACCTCGAGTACGCCACCCGCTACGTGGACACGGTAGCCCCGACCCGATCACGCAAGGAAGTGCTCGCTGCGCTGGACCGACGTGCTGGAGAAGCTCGAGTCCGACCCCATGCAGCTCGACCGCGAGCTGGACTGGGTGATCAAGCGCCAGTGGATCGAGAGCTACATGACGCGCAACCGGCTCGTCGTGGCGCGATCCGAAGATCTCGCTGATGGACCTGCAGTACCACGACATCCGCCCCGATCGCGGGCATCTACTACAGGCTGGCCGCGCCGCGACATGGTGGAGCGCATCACCGACGACGAGACGATCGAGCAGGCCAAGCACGAGCCCCCGCAGACCACCCGGGCTCGCCTGCGCGGCGAGTTCATCCGGCAGGCCAACCTCAAGGGCAAGGACTACCGCGTGGACTGGGTCTACCTGAAGCTGAACGACCCCGAGCGCGAGACCATCCTCTGCAAGGACCCGTTCCAGTCGCACGACGAGCGCGTCGAGCGCCTGATCCGCTCGTTCTAGCTACCCCCAGCCGCTCTCCGGTTCGCGACGGACACTACCGCCGGTGGTGTCCGTATCTGCTGACTCGTCCCGCCGCCGTTTGCTAAACCGGAATCCTACCGGGCTGTTCGCTCGTCGTCTCTGCCCGACGGATCTCGCGGCACACTGCCGCGGCGCTCGACACCCCAGAGGGGGACCTCAATGCTCGGACGCGAGATCCCACGGCCGCCCGCGCCCGTCGGCCACCAACGGCCAGACCAACGGCACCGCCATCACGCTGCTGACCGTCGTCGGGCGAAACCGCCAAGATGGAGGGCAAGTTCGACATCGCGGACTCCATCCAGATCGAGTGCGAAGTGGGCGGCGAGCTCAAGGTCGGCGGCAAGCTGGTCATCGGCGAGAAGGGCGTGGTCAACGCCAACGTCGAGACGGTGGACGCCATCATCATGGGCCACTACGACGGCAACATGACGGCGACCGGCAACGTCGAGATCGCCGCCACCGGACGGGTCAGCGGCAACATCAAGACCGACTCGCTGGTGATCTCCAAGGGCGGATTCTTCAACGGCAACGTCGCCAAGATCACACGAGGAGCCGGCGCCGCGGGCGCACCGCGGCCCGGTGTACCTGGTCGATGACAAACGGGCGGGCCAGGGCGTGGCGCAGCTAGCCCGGAGCCGTGGTGATGCTCTGGAAGAAGGCCAACGGCAGCAAGGGCGGCGCGGTCAAGGGCAACGACCTCACCGCCTTCATCGACGAGGCCTCCGAGATCGAAGGCAAGTACACGTTCAGCGGCACCGTCATGCTCAACGGCCGGTTCACCGGCGAGATCTCCTCCAACGACACGCTGATCATCGGCGAAAAGGGCGTGGTCAACGCCACCATCCGGGCCGGCATCGTGCTCGTCAACGGCGAGGTGGTCGGCAACATCCTGGGCGGCGAGCGCGTGGAGCTGCGGGGCAGCGCCCGGGTGATCGGCGACGTCGAAGCGCCGGTGGTCGTGCTCGAGGAAGGCGTGCTCTTCCAGGGCCACTGCCGGATGACCAAGCCGCAGATCGCCGCCGACGGGACGCAGCGCGACCATCTCCGCCGTCGTCGTGAAGGCCTCCCGCCGTGTCCTGACGCGGTAGCGCTCGCGCAGGTTCGCCGCGCCAGTGGTGCGCTAGGCAGCTCGAGAGACGCCTCCCGAACGCTCGACGTCCGCACACGGAGATGCACCATGGATCCCATCCAGTTACTGCAAAAGCGGCACCGCGAGGTCGAAGCGCTCTTCCAGAAGATCGAGAAGACCGGAGTGCCGAGCCGCGGCGGGCCTTGATGCTCGAGACTCGCCACGGCAATCTCAAGCTGCACATGACGATCGAGGAGGAGATCTTCTACCCGGCCGTCCAGCAGCTGCCGGCCAGAAGGCCGAGGAGATGACCGCTGGGAGGCGTACGAGGAGCACGCGGTCGTCGAAGCTCGTGCTGGCCGACTCCCCGGCGTCGATCCCGAGGACGAGCGCTTCGACGCCAAGATGACCGTCCTCTCCGAGCTCATCGAGCACCACGTCGATGAGGAAGAGAACGGATGTTCAAGACCGCCAAGAAGCTGGGCACCGGCCGGAGCTGAACGCGCTGGGTGACCGCATGGCGGCGAGGTCGAGCGGTCAGGGCCTCCGGCGCGACTCGCGCCGCCGCGCGCGGCCTGAGGCATTGAGCAGGCCCCGCGACCCCGGCCGATGTCGCAGGTGGGCTGATCGAGGCGCGCGTGGCTTCCACTTCACGAGGTGATCCCGCGCCAGCGGCGGACGTACGTCGCTGCCGGTGAAGAGTAGCGTGACGATGATCTCCACCGACGCGTTGCCACCGAGGCCCTGACAGCCGATGGCGGCGCGCGTCGGCTCTTGCCCCGCTCGCCGAACAGGTGGACCAGCAGGTCCGCCGCCCCGTTGATGACGCGTGGCTGGTCGCCTGAAGCCCGGCGCGGAGTTGACGAAGCCGAGCAGGTGGACGATCTGCTGCACCCGGTCGAGATCGCCCAGCGCGTACTTTCACCGCGGCCAGCGTGGTCAGCACGCGCGTAGCGGGCCGCCTCGTAGCCCTGCTCCCAGCGTAGGTCCTGACCCACGACCCCCGGCAGATAGCCCCGCCCGTCCCGCGCGCGGCGTGGTGCCGGACAGATAGAGCAGGTTGTGCACCGGGTAGTGCGAGATGTAGTGCGCGCCCGGAGGCGTTCGTCGTGATAGAGCGCTCCGAGATCCGGTACCGCGAGCCCCAGCTCCGCGAGCTTCTTCTCCACGTTCATCGCCTTCTCCTCCAGCGGTCAGGGGCTCAGCTCAGCCCGTCCACCCTGCCGCGCGATCTTCGGATACTCCACGACCAGGCCGTCGGCGTCCACGGTGATGTCGGCCGTGAAATCGCCGGCGGCGGTTTCGTAAGCGGTAACTCCCGCCCGGGGCACCCCACGTCAGGCAGCGATAGCGCTGGCGCGCCACGCCCGACGCGGAGCGACGGGACCTCCACGTACACCACGGTGATCTCGGTCGCCCAGCCGGGGCCAGCGCCAGCCGGCGGATCGGCAGCGTGTTGGTGAACGGCGTGGCCGACAGGTCCACGTCCAGGCGGCGCGTCCAGCGCCGGCAGCGTGCTCGCCGCTGCCGTCGGTCCAGCGCCCCATGCCCGTTGCTGCTGGCCAGCGCCAGCGTCGTCGATCGCCCTCGAGGCTGGCGATCTCGAGATCACGCACGTGCCAGGCCGCGTCGCAGCGGATTGCGTAGCGGATGGAGAACGGCCGGCCCGTCGTCCATCCCGATCACCACGCTGTCGACGCGCACGCCGTCGGCGTCCTCCACGAGCCGGAGCGAGCTCCAGCCCGGGGCCCGTCCACGGCTGCCACATCACGCGGCGCTCCACGACTACTCGAGGCTCCCGATCGCGGCCTCGGCGGCGGATCACCACGGAGCCGTCCTCGGCGAGGCGCCAGCGCGGCGTCCAGGTCGGCCTTGAGGTAGCGGTCGGCCGTGAGCGGCGGGATGCGCCGGCGCGGACGGCGTCGCGAGCGGCGCGGCTGCCGCGGCCCGGCGCGAGCGGCGCGCGCAGGTCGAGGGCCTGCGCGGCCAGGAGCAGCCTCGATGGCCAGCACCTGACGGGCCACCCCGACGGCCCGCCGCGCCTTGAGCGCCGCGCCGCCCCCATGGCGTTGTAGTCCTCCTGCAGCCCGGACGTCGGAATCGAGTCCACGCTGGCCGGATGCGCGCAGCGTGCGCAGCTCCGACCAGAGCCGCCGCCGTGTACTGCGCGATCATGTAGCCGGAGTTGACGCCCCGCTGGGCGCCAGGAACGGCGGCAGCCCCTCGTTGGTGAGCGGGTTCACCAGCCGGTCGATGCGCCGCTCGCTGATGCCGCCGAGCTGGCGCCAGGCCCATCGCCAGCGTGTCGAGCGCCAGCCCCAGCGACCTCGCCGTGGAAGTTGCCGCCGCTCAGCACGACGCCGTCGTCGGCAAACACGAGCGGGTTGTCCGGTGACCGCGCCGAGCTCGCGCCCGAGCACGCCGCCGGCGAAGTCGAAGGCCGCGCGCGCCGAGCCGTGCACCTGCGGCATGCAGCGCAGGCTGTAGGCGTCCTGCACGCGCGTGCAGTCGCGGTGCGACTCGATGATGCCGCTGGCCGCGGTCAGCCGGCGGAGGTTGGCGGCCACCGCCTGCTGCGTCGGGATGCGGCCGCAGCGCGTGGATGCGCGCGTCGAACGCCGCGTTGGTGCCCATCAGCGCTTCCAGCGACATGGCGCCGGCCACGTCGGCCAGCCGCGCCAGCCGGCCGGCGTCCAGCACGGCCAGCGCGCCCAGGCCCCGCCATGAGATGCGTGCCGTTGAGCAGGGCCAGGCCTTCCTTGGTCTCGAGCGCCAGCGGCCGCGCACCGGCGGCCTGCAGCGCGCTCTCGGGCGCGGCACCCGGCGACCGTCCGACACCGCCTCGCCCTCGCCGATCAGGCAGGCCGCCACGTGCGCGAGCGGGGCGAGATCGCCCGACGATCCCACCGAGCCCTGCTCGGGCACCACGGGGTGCACCGCGCGGTTCAGGCACGCCACCAGGGTCTCGACCACGCTCGGTCGCACGCCCGAGGCGCCGCGGGCCAGCGACGGCGGCGAGCAGCAGCATCATCGCGCGGGTCTCGGCCTCGGCCAGCGCGGGACCGACGCCACCGGCGTGGCTCAGCACGAGGTTGCGCTGCAGCGCCGCCCGCTCGGCGGGAGGAATCACCGACGTCCTTGAGCTTGCCGACGCCGGTGGTGATGCCGTAGATCGGCTCGGCGCCGCTGGCGAGGCCGATCGATGAATGCGCGGGCCGGCCGCCAGCCGCTCGGCGGCGGCAGGACCCAGCGGCGACCTCGCGGCGCCGGCGCGCCACGTCCTCGACGTCGCCGAGCGCGAGCGGCCCGCCGTCCAGGACCAGCGCGCTCAGATCGCCCAGCCCTTCGTGAGCGCGGCCACCCGGGCCACCACCTCATCCTCGGCGATCGTCGTCAGTCGTCCGCTGCTCGACGACCCGGCGGCCGTGGACCCAGACGTCGGTGACCGCCTGGGGCGACATCGCATAGACCACGCTCTTGAGCAGGTCGTTGCGCGGCTGCAGCGAGAGGTGACCGAGGTCGATCGCCACCAGATCGGCCAGCTGCCCGGCCGCGATCACGCCCGCCTCGAGCCCGACCAGGCCGGCCGCCGTCGCGCGTGCCCCAGCGCGAACGCGGTCTCGGCCGACAGCGCGGTGCCGTCCAGCAGGCGCACGCGCTGGAGCAGCGAGCACGTGCGCATCTCGTCGAACACCGAGAGCGCGATTGTTGGTGCAGCCGCCGTCGGTGCCGAGCCCGATCCGCACGCCCGCCTTCAGCATCTCGGGAATCCGCGTGATGCCGTCGCCCAGGAACATGTTCGAGCCGGGCAGTAGGCCAGCCCGGCGCCCCGCGCGCCCATCAGCGCGATCTCCTCGTCGTCGAGCCAGCACGCAGTGCACGCCGATCATGCGCGGCCCCAGCACGCCGAGCCGGTCCAGGTAGCGGATCGGCGTGGCCCCGTGCTCGCGCAGCGTCCGCTCGCCCTCGTACTGCCCCTCGGCCACGTGGATGTGAAAGACCGTGTCCTCGGCCTCGGCGACTTCCCAGCCGGCCCGGATCATGGCCGGCGAGGCGCCGTGCGGGCTGTGCGGCGCCGGCTGGATCGTGACCGTGTCGTCGTGACGGTGCGCGGCGATCAGCTCGCGTACGCGGCGTGCGGCGTCGGCCGGCGTCTCGCGGTACCGCTTGGGCGCGCCGTCCCAGTCGTACATGGTCCGCGCCAGGACCAGCCGGATGCCCACCCGGCGCGCCGCCTGCGATCACCGCCTCGGCGTTGTCGTTGCCGTCGTCTTGCAGGTAGAAGAAGTCGACGCACGTGGTGACGCCCTGCTTGAGCATCTCGACGAAGGCGAACGTCGCGCCGAGCGCGATGCCGTCGCGGTCCAGCCGCTCGGAGAACGGATAGAGCACGCGATCCCGCCAGCCCATGAAGTCGAGGTCGTCGCCGAGCCCGCGCAGCAGCGACTGGAACGTGTGGCAGTGGCTGTTGACCGTGCCGGGCAGCAGCGCGCGCCGCGGCAACGCCACGTCGCCAGCGCTGGGGCGCGCCGGCCGCCTGCACCGCCGCGATGCGGCCGTCGGTGATCGCGATCGCGCGCTCCGGCTGCCAACCCTCGGGCGTCAGCGACGAGATCCGGGAGCAGTCGCATGGCGATCTAGAACCCGGCGCACGGGCGAACTCACAGCGATCGCTCCATTTCGAGGATGGCGAGCCTCACAGTGTGTGGGAGGTGATCGCGGCGGCCGGTCAGCGCGGAAGCCCAGGCGCTCGTAGAGCATGATCGCCGCCTTGTTGCCCTCCGTCACCCACAGCGCGATAGCGGCGGACCCCGCGCCCCGAGCCCAGGCGATGACCGCGTCGGACAGCGCCCGGCCACATCCCCGCTGGCGGGCCTCGGGGTCGACCCACATCCCTCCGAGGTGCGCCCGGGCGGGGACTTCACGATCCACCAGCCCGAAGGCCATGCCCGACCGGCGTGTCGTCCACCTCGGCCACGAACATCGCGTGACGACCGGGCTCGGTCACCGACAGGTTCAACTCCTCGCCAGTACGCGTCCGGCTTGGCGCTGATCTCGGCGTGCGTGTGGGCGAACGCGTGTCGGCGCGTCGGCCAGCGCGCGGAGGCGCAGCGTCTTGAGCAGCGCCGCCTCGTCGGCACGCAGCCGTCGCACCGGTCATGGCGCCACGCTCGGCAGATCGAGATCGTGGCGCCGGGCTGCGTCGATGCGCCTCGGGGTAGCCGGCGTCGGCGTGGCGCATGATGCCGGTGCCGGGGTCGGTCGTGAGCACGCGCTCGAGGCGGCGGGCGGCGTCCGCGCGGTGCCGTCGGCGACGACGACCATGCCGGCGTGGATCGAGTAGCCGATGCCGACGCCGCCGCCGTGGTGGACGCTGACCCAGGTGGCGCCGCTCGCGGTGTTGAGCAGCGCGTTCAGGATCGGCCAGTCGGCGATGGCGTCGGAGCCGTCGCGCATCGACTCGGTCTCGCGGTTCGGCGAGGCGACCGAGCCCGAGTCGAGGTGGTCGCGGCCGATGACGATCGGCGCCTTCACGCGACCCGCGGCGACCAGGTCGTTGAAGATCCGGCCGGCGCCGGCGCGCTCGCCGTAGCCGAGCCAGCAGATGCGCGCGGGCAGGCCCTGGAAGCTGCACGCGCTCGCCCGCCAGCTCCAGCCAGCGCACCAGGTGGTCGTTGTCGCGCGAAGGCCTCCAGCAGCGGCGCGGTCGGTCGCGTAGATGTCCTGCGGATCGCCGGACAGCGCGACCCAGCGGAACGGCCCCTGCCCTTCGCAGAACAGCGGGCGGATGAACGCGGGCACGAAGCCCGGATAGGCGAAGTCGCCCACGCCGGCGTTCTCGGCCTCGCGGCGGAAGTTGTTGCCGTAGTCGAACAGGATCGCGCCGCGCCGCTGGAAGCTCGAGCATCGCGCGCATCTGCGCGGCGATCGACTCGTAGCGCGCGCGCGAGATACGCCTTCGGCGTCGCGCCGCGCAGCGCCGCCGCCTCGCCGGCCGAGAGCCCGGCCGGGACGTAGCCGTTGAGCATGTCGTGGGCGGAGGTCTGATCGGTGACCACGTCGAAGCGCACGCCGCGCCGGGCGAGCTCCGGGTGGATCTCGGCCGCGTTGCCGTGGAGCGCGATCGACAGCGGCTGCGCCGGCGCGCGCGGGCCTCCTCGCGCCCAGCGCGAGCGCCTCGTCCAGCGAGTCCGTCGACGCGATCGACGTAGCGCAGGCGGAGGCGTCGCTCGATGCGCTCGCGATCGATCTCGACGAAGAGCCCGACGCCGCCGTTCAGCGTGACGGCCAGCGGCTGGGCGCCGCCCATGCCGCCGAGCCCGGCCGAGAGCACGAGCCGCCCGGCCAGCGCTGCCGCCGAAGTGCTTGGCCGCGCACGCGCCGAACGTCTCGTAAGGTGCCCTGCAGGATCCCCTGCGTGCCGATGTAGATCCACGAGCCGGCGCGTCATCTGGCCGTACATCGTGAGCCCCATCGCCTCGTACTTGCGGAAGTGCTCCCAGTCGCCCCACGCGGGCACGAGCATGGCGTTGGCGATGAGCACGCGCGGCGCGTCCGCGATGCGTGCGGAACACGCCGACCGGCTTGCCCGACTGCACGAGCAGCGTCTCGTCGGCCGCCGAGGCGCCGCAGCGTGGCCACGATCCGGTGGTAGGCCTCCCAGTTGCGCGCCGCCTTGCCGGAGCCGCCGTAGACGACGAGGTCCTCCCAGCGCTCGGCGACGTCGGGGTCGAGGTTGTTCATCAGCATGCGCAGCGCGGCTTCCTGGGGCCAGCCCCGGCACGAGACAGCCGACTGCCGCGCGGCGCGCGGATCGGGCTGGGCGGGCCGCCCGGTCGTCACCGGATGACCTGTCGGCGCGGAGGACGAGCGGCTGCGGCAGCGTGAGACCGAGCGCCTTGGCTGTCTGAGATTCACGACGAGCGTGAATTTCGTGGGCCGCTCGACGGGCATGTCGCCGATCCGGGCGCCCTTTGAGAATCCGGTCGATGTGCGCGGCCAGCTGTCCCCACATCGCCCCGGGAGGTCCGGACCGTACCGCCATCAGCCCACCGGCGCCGGGATAGACGGAGAACGGACTGATGGACGGCGTAACGGCTCTGCAGCGCCAGCTCGGCAATCCGCGCCAAGGCCCTGAATACCACCGGCGAGGTCGGCAGCAGGATGGCTCTGGGGCCGCCTCGGCCAGCACCCTGTTTCCATCGCCACGCATCGACATCCGACGCCGTGTGTACCGCGGCAGGGTGCAGACGCTGAGGCCCATGAGCGCAGGGTCGCCGCCTGTACCGCTGCGAGGTGCAACTGGGCCAATCCGGTCAGTCCCAGACGATGCCTAGACGTCGGAGAGCCGGCGGCACTTCGCGCAGCGAGGTGGATCTGCTTGCCGGCGATCTCCGGCAGATCCGTCCAGATTCCACTCACGTTACCGCCTGGACGGGCCAGGGTCTTGGCGAGTCCAGCGGCGACCGGATCGGTCTCCAGGATCCCTATCCTGACGGTGGAATGGTCGTGGTCGCCTGCATGGCGGCCCGGATCCCGCCCGGGGCCGCCCATCACCGGGACGTCGGTCTTGTCTTCGCCAAACGCTCGCTCACGCGGGACTCAGCGCCCTCGGCGGGGTCGAACTCGAGGCGAGATGTTGCGGCCTTCGGCCCCAGCCGCGTTCGCGCAGGACGTCAACGATCGTGTCCCCAGGTAGCGAGGATCAGTTGTGTAGATACTGACGCGCGGTGGACGGCCTGCCGGCACGGGCCGCGATCGACCGCGGCGCCGCGAGCGTCGCCGCCATCCCCTGCGACGACGCCGCGACGGGTGACCACTACTGGATGACCTCGTCGGCGCGGAGGACCAGCGACTGCGGCAGGGTCAGCCCCAGCACCCTGGCCGTCTTGAGGCTGACGACCAGCGTGAACTTCGCCGGCCGCTCGACGGGCAGGTCGCTCACCTTCGCCCCGCAGAGGACGCGATCCACGTAGCCGGCCAGCTGCCGCCACATGGACGGAAAGTCCGGTCCGTACATCATGAGGCCCGCCGAAGGTCGGGAACGTCGAGAAGGGACTGATCGTGGGCAGTCGGCTCTCCAGCCAATCTCCGGCAATGCGGGCCAGGCCGTTGCTGATCACCGGCGAGGTCAGCAGGACGATGGCCTGCGGACGATCGGCCACGAGGCGCTTCATCGCGCCGTCGATGTCGGCCTGGGCCCGTACGCGAGGCCGCGTGCGCTCGCTTTCATCCCGCGACAGACCGCCTGCGTGAGCGAGACTGGGGCTGCAGCCGATGATCTGATCGTCCCACACGACCCCGAGACGATTGAGGGCCGGGATCACCTCGCGGACGAACTGGATCTGCTTGCCGGCGATCTCCGGCAAGTCCATCCAGAGCCCGCTCACGTTGCCGCCCGGCCGCGCCAGCGTCTTGACGAATCCGCTCGTGACCGGATCGGACTCGAGGTCGCAGCCCGAGAACAGGAATCGTCGTCGTCACACGCATCGCCTCGCGGATCCGTCGGGGGCCACCCACGACGAGAACGTCGGGCCGCATCCGGGCTAGATCATCGTGGAGGCGAGTGTGGATGTTCTCGGTCGCTATGCCATTCTGAAGGTGATGCTGCGGCCTTCGATCCCATCCCCGCTCGCGCAGGACCCCGTGATGGCGGTCTCGCCGCGAGGGCGCGGTCGTGAGATGCCGACGCGCGCCACACGGTCGGCCGGGCTGGGCCGCCAGCACGCGCGGGCGCGGCCAACCCTGCCGCCATGCCGACGAGGAGTCCGCGGCGAGTGATCGAGCGCGGCGCCCGTCCGTCATCAGACGCCCATGACGAAGTAGCCGCAGTCCACGTGGATGACCTCGCCGGTGATGCCGGAGCGACATCGGCGAGGCCAGGAACAGCCCGGTGTCACCCACCTCGCGCAGCTCGACGTTGCGCGCGGCGGCGCGCCTTCTCCGGCGTGGTGACTTGAGCATGCCGGTGAAGCCGCGGATGCCGCGCGCGGCCAGCGTGTTCACCGGCCCCGCGCGAGATCGCGTTCACGCGGATGCCGCGCGGCCCCGAGGTCGGCAGGCCGAGGTAGCGCACTGAGGCTTCCAGCGAGGCCTTGGCCACGCCCATGACGTTGTAGCCGGCGGCGACCTTTTCCGCGCCGTAGTAGGTCATCGCGATCACCGATGCCGCCGCCGCTCTTCTCATCGAGCGGCGCCGCGCCGCGCGCCAGCGCCACCAGCGAGTAGGCGCGACACGTCGTGCGCCACCCGGAACGCCTTCGCGCGTTCGGTGGCCAGGAACTCGCCTTCGAGAGCCTCCTTGCGGCGCGTAGGCGACCGAGTGCACGAGCGGATGTCGAGCCGGCCGAAGTTCGCGCTCGACGCCGGCGAAGACCGCGCGCGATCTCGGCGTCCGGCACGCGACATCGCACGGCATGAGCACCGAGCCGGGCAGGGTCGCGGCCAGTTCCTCGACGTTTTCCTTGAGGCCGCTCGCCCTGATAGGTGAAGGCCAGGCGCATGCGCCGGCCCCGGCCAGCGCCTGCGCGATGGCCCACGCGATCGGAGCGTTTGTTGGCGACGCCGAAGACGATGCCAGTTTTACCGTTGAGCATGGCCCGTAGACTACCGCAACGGCGCGCCTATACTCCGTCAACGATGACGCCCAACCGACGTGAAGCAGCGCATCCGCAACGGTCAGCCCGCCTTCAGGAGCCTCTGAACTTCGGCGATCCCCTGGTGGCCGAGATGATGGCCTCGGTGGGCTTCGACTGGCTCTCGTCGACACCGAGCACGGCCCCCATCGACATGGCGGCGCTGGCCACCATGTTCGCCACCATCACGCGCTATCCGTGCGCGCCGTTCGTGCGCGTGCCCGTGCTGAGCGAGGACAGCGTCAAGCGCGCTGCCGATGCCGGCGCGTGGGGCGTGCTGGCGCCGAACATCCGGACGCGGGCCGAGGCCGAGTTGCTGGTGCGCAGTTGCGGTATCCGCCGCAGGGCGTGCGCCTCGCTGGGCGCCGGCCGCTTCCCGCTGTCGTTCAAGACCGACGCGCCCACCTACTTCAGCGCTGCCGACGACGAGATCCTGGTCATCGTGCAGATCGAGCACCACGAGGCGATCAAGAATATCGACGCCATCCTCTCGGTGCGCGCGGCGTGACGCGCTGCTACGTCAGGCCCAACGACTTCGCGCCTCAGCTGGGCCTGGCCCCTCATCGCTGGAGCCGCCGCACAAGGAGTTCCACGACGCAGATGGACGTGCTCTTCAAGGCCTGCCGGCGTACGGTGTGGCGCCGGGGATCCACTGCGCGACCCCGAGACGGTGAACTCGGCGGATCGCCGAGGGCTGGCCGCTGGTCGGCATGGTGCAACGATCAGCGCTATCTCGTGTCGGCGGCCAAGGCGGCGCGCTGACGCGCAGTGAAGACCGACCGCTGATGCGTCTCGGCATCGTGCTGGCCGGCTTCGCGTCGCTGCCGCCAGCCGACTTCATCGCCGCGGCCCGCGAGGCGGAGACGCCGCGGCCATCACATCGCGTGGCTGGGCGAGGTCTCCGGCCACGACGCCATCGTGCTGTCCACGGTGGTCCTGACCCATACCGAGCGGCTCGTCGTGGCCAACGGAGTGCTCCCGTGCAGACACGCACGCCGGTGATCCTCGGGATGGCCACCGCGTCGCTGAACCACTTCGCGCCCGGGCGCTTCGCGCTCGGCCTCGGCCTGTCGAGCAAGATCATCGTGCGAGCAGTGGCACGGGCTGAGCTTCTCGCGCCGCGCTGAGCTCAGATCCGCGAGGCCGTGGAGATCGTCCGGCATGGTGGCCGCCGGCGAGCGCGTGAACGTCGAGGGGCAAGTTCTTACCGGGTGAAGAACTTCCGCATGACGGCCCCGCCGCCAGAGGCGCCGGTGCGTCGTACCTGGCCGCGCTCGGCCCGGAGATGCTGGAGCTGGCCGGCGAGATCGCCGACGGCGTGCTGCTCAACTGGATCCCGCCCGAGGCGGTGCCGGCCTCGATCGCGCAGCTGGAGGCGGGCGCGCGCCGGGCAGCGGCCGCACGCTCGGGAGCTTCGAGATCGCCTCATTCGTCCGCACCTGCGTCACCGACGACGCGGCGCGGCGCGCGCGCGAGGCGCTGGCGCGCGACATCACCGGCTACGCCACGGTGGACGTCTACGCGTCGTTCGTTCCGCACCTTGCCGGCTTCGCCGACGAAGTGTCCGCGGTGGACGCGCGTGGAGCGCGGGCGACCGCGCTGGCGCCGTGAAGCGAGATGTCGCCGCGCATGCTCGACGGCCTCGGCGTGGTGGGCGACGAGGCGTTTCTGCCGCGCGCGCATCGCCGAGTTCGCGCGGACCGGACTCACCCAGCCGGTGATCGTGCGCCCTTCGCCGCGCCGCCGCAGCCGATCCGGGCCTGACGCTCCTGCGCACGCTGCGCGCGGTTTCCCTGAGCCGATGGCGCTCTCGGTCCTCGGCGTGATCCCGGCGCGCCTGGCGTCCACGCGCCTGCCCGCGCAAGGTGCCTGCGCGAGATCGCCGGCCGCCCGCTCGATCGGCCTGGGTGCTGCGCGGCGGCCCGGCGCGCGCCCGACCTCGACCGACTGTCCTGGTCGCGACGGACGCCGAGGAGGTCGCACGCCGTAGTGCCGGCGTCTCGACATCCCCGCGGTCATGACCTCGCCCGGACCATCCCTCGGGGACCGATCGCGTGTGGAGGTCGCCCGGAGCCACCCGGCCGACGTCTACGTCAACGTGCAGGCGCGACGAGCCGTCTCATCACGCCCGCCCACATCGCGCAGCTGGTCGAGCCGTTCCGCTCCGCAGCCCGAGACGCTTGGTCAGCACGCTGCTGCATCCGGGCACTCCGACGAGTCGACGCCCGGCAGGTCAACAAGGTCGTGTTCGGCGCCAGCGGCCGCGCGCTCTACTTCTCGGAAGTACGGCATCCCGCTTCGACCGCGACGGCCAGCGGCGCGAGTTCGCTACAAGCACATCGGCCTCTACGCCTACCGCACGGCCCGCGCTCGGACGCCTTCCACCGCCTGCCGCCGTCGATCGCTCGAGCGGACCGAGGGCCTCGAGCAGCTGCGCTTCCACGAGAACGGCATCTCGCCATCACCGTGCGCGAGACGACCGACGCCACGATCGGTGTGGACACCGAGGAGGACCTCCGGGCCGCCGAGGCCCGCCTGACCACGCGGCGGTGAGGCCCGCGCGTCCGCATCATCGTGCTGATCATGGTCGCCCAGACGGTGACCAACGTCGGTCCGCTCGGCGTCCCCGCCATCGCCTCGCTGATCCGCGCCGACCTCGGCCTGACGCTCGACGCAGGCCGGCTCCTTCTCTCTCCATGTACTACATCGGCCTGTCGCTCATCTCGCTGCCCGCCGGCACGCTGGTCGATCGCTGGGGCGTCAAGCGCCTGCTCGTCCTCGGACAGGTCCTCACCACGGTGGGCCTCGCTGGCCGCCAGCACCGCGCACTCGTACACGCGCGTTCATCCTGCTGCTCGTCGCCGCCGGCTTCGGCTGCGGCGTGCTGAATCCCACCCTCGACCAAGGCCGTCATGGCGTGGTCGCCGCGCCCGCGCACCGGCGACGCTGGTGGATTCAAGCAGTCGGCCTGCCGCTGGGCGGCATGCTGGGGGCCGCGCTCCTCCCGGCGCTGGCGCTCGCGCTCGGGTGGCGCACGGCGCTCGTGGCCTCGGCGGCCCTGATCGCCGCCGGCGCCGTCGCCAGCGTGCTCGTCTATCACGATCCTCCCGGACTCGCCGCTGCCGGCGGCGACGCCAGGACGCGCGGGGCATGGTGATGTCCGTGCTGACGAGCCGCGACCTCTGGCTGCTGTCGCTCGCTGCCGGCGTCTTCGCGGCGATGCAGACGGTGTGGATGTCCTATCTCGTGCTCTATCTGCAGGGCGTCGTGGGGCTCACGCTGCTCGCGGCCAGCCGGTTCCTGGCCCTCGCGCAGCTCGGCGGCATGATGGGCCGAGTCGCTGCTTCGGCATGCTCTCTCCGATCGCCCGTTCGGCGGACGGCGCCGGATGCCGCTGGTCCTGGCCGGTGTCGGCTCGACGGTCTGCACGCTGCTGATCCTGTCGACCGGCGCCGGGGTGTCCACGCTCGGCCCTGCTGCGCTCACGGTCGTCTCCGGCGTCGTCGGGATCGGCTGGAACGGCGTTCAGCACACGTGGCTGGCCGAGCTGGCCGGGCCCCGGGCGGCCGGGGACGGCGGTCGGCCTTGGGCCTGGCGGTCTCCTCCGCGGGCGTCACGCTGGGGCCGCTGCTCTTCGGGTACGTCCTGCAGGTCCACCGGGGGCTACCGCTGGCCGTGGCTCGGCCTGGCGACCGCCATGGTGGGAGCCCTGGGCACCTCGCCCTCGTCCGGGAGCGCCGGCGCCCCGTCTGAGCGGAGAGCCTCCTGGCCAGGTAAATAACCCGGCCGCGCGGGGCGTCCTACCTTGCGAGCCGGGATCCGGATCCGGCCCAGATCACAGGAGGTACGCCCCGATGAGTGCCACGAAGATGTTCCGTGCCGCCACCTTGACGCTGGTCGCCGCCCTGTTCACGGTCGTCGGCGGTCGTACGCCGCCGATCCGCCCGCCACGACGGGCCAGCCCAACCGCTGGGAGAGCCGCCTGCAACAGAAGCTGGGCCTGTCCGAGGACCAGCTCGCGGCGTTCCGCCAGCTCCACGCCACCCGTGACGTCGCCGCCCAGCGAGCACTTCAAGCGCCCTGCGCACCGCGCAGGGTGAGCTGCGCCGTATGGCGCTGAACGGCGCCGACGACGCCACCATGCAGGCCAAGCAGACCGAGGTCCAGAACCTGCTCGCGCAGTCCATGCAGCAGCGCCTGGCCGCCCTCAAGCAGATCGGCCCGATCCTCAACGCCGATCAGCGTGAGGCCTTCGCCAAGATGATGGAAGGCGGCTGGCGCCACCACGGCCGGCCGCAGAAGGGTCAGCAGCAGCCTTCGTAGGGCTCCCGCGCTAGCGGGTACCGGCGCCGCGGACGGCGCCGGTACCCGGGCGCGCTTGCGCGCCTCAGCGAGTTTCGCAGCCTCGTGCGTGCGGCGCTCGGGCGAGCGAGAGAGGAGGCCAAGGTAGCCGGCAAAGGGCACCACGGGGAGTGCCGCCCTCAACGGCCGCGGGAGCACCTTCATGCCCTGGCCGTTCACGATCTCGCACTCGTGGGTCGTGCGGCTCGTCGGCATCGCCCGCATCTTGGCGACCGTGAGTGCGTGCCGGAAGCTGTCGCCGAGCTCGACCCAGTTCATCAAGATGATGTTGTCCACCAGGGAGCTGACCTTGAACTCCCCATCATCGACGACATGCCGAGCATCTCGGGGTTCTCGTGGTTGTAGACCGCGGTGATCTGGTGCTCCTTCATCAGCGCGACGATGGCATGGAAGAAGTCGCGAAAACTGCGCTCGGTGGCGCCCAGGCTCGACCCGTAGGTCGACAGGCTGTCGATCACCGCGCGGCGGGGCTTGAAGGTCCTCGACGATCGCCTCGATCTGGGCGAAATGGCGGTCGATCTCCAACTCCTGCGGCGGCTCGTACCACAGATGCACCAGCCCCGATCGATGACCGACTGGAGATCGATGCCGATGGTGTGGGCGTTGCGGAGGACCTGGGCCGGCGGCTCGTCCAGGGTGATCATGAGGCTGCGCTCGCCGCGCCGGATCCCTTCGGCGATGAACATGCAGGGCCATGACGCTCTTCCCCGCGCCCGAGATGCCGACGACGAGCGTCGTGCTCGCGACGAAATACCCGCCGTTCACCAGCTCGTCGAGGCCTGGAACGCCTGTCGTGACCCGGGTGGTCGGGTCGAACGCGGCGCCGGCTTCGCGCTGCAGGCCGCGGGGCGCTTGGACGCGACGATAGACCTCGAGCCCCTGGCCATTGATGATCCGGAACGTGTGGCGTCCCAGGGCATACTCGTGGCCGCGCGACTTCACGACCTCGAGTGACCGCAGCACGGCGCGCTGGACCGGCTCGATGCTGAGGCGGATGATCGTGTCCGCGACGAACTCCTCGGGCGCTCGGGCGGCCGCAGGGTCGGTAAACGTCGATTCCAGCGCGCAGCATCGCCGTCAGGTTTTCACGGTGCAGCCCCTCGGCGAGGAGATGGAACGCGTCGCGAGGGTCCCCGCCATTGGACTCGGGAAGCCGGACAAGGCCGTCAACGAAGATCCGTCGCGCGCCGATCTCCGCGGCCTCCGCGAGGAGCGGGCTGTCGGCTCGCTGCAGCTCCTGCTGGAAGAGCTGCCGCGTGGTGAAGATCATCTTCAATCGCCCGTCCCGCTCGAGCCCGCGCCAAGTCCCACCCGTACAGGCGCCGCGTCGCGAATGAGCTTGTCTGGGGCGACTTCGAACAGAACGATCACTCCCGGCTCGTTGAACTGGCGGGCGCCCCGATACACGAACTCGACTCCGAGCGTCGTCTTCCCTGTCCCGGCTGTTCCCGCGACCAGGGTGATGTTCCCACGTGGAATGCCGCCGAAGAGAACTTCGTCGAGCCCCTTGATTCCCGTCTTCACCAGGTCCGGTTCAGGCATGAGGTTCCTCTAGCGTCCGCGGGATCGTGGTCGAACGTTCGCGACCGGTTCGGGCTCGCCACCGCGCGAGAGCGCTCGGCGATTCGGCGCTGTTTGAGAGCGTGAATGACGGCCAGCCGGCCTTCTCGGGTTGCGGCGATTCGCAGGAGCGACGAGAGCCATCCGCCGAGCGTGCTGCGGCTTCGCGTGAGAACGTAGAGCCGCGCGGGACGCGGTCGAGTCCGGGGACTGTCGCAGAAGCCCAGCGGTCATCAGGGTCTCGAGCGATCGCTCGACCTGTCGGAGGTCATACCCGACGTATTCGGCCAGGCGCTCGCTCTTGAGGAAGGCCTGGGGATGTCGATAGAAGAACAGCGAGCAGATCGAGATCGCACGGGTGCCCCAGGCATCCGATACGGTCGAGCAGATCCCCGATTCGCTTGGGCGTCATCCGCTGTTGACGTCCTGGTCAGAGGCCGACTAGTATGCTCGCGCTCTCCGGGAGGGCAAGAGGCACGCCAATCCCGCGCCGGGCGGGCAGACGTTCGAGCTCTGTGTCCTTAGCCCTTTGCGAGCTGCTCGACTTCCTTCTTCGACATCGTTCTCAGCCGCGACAGAAGGGCTTTCACCTTCCGCTCAGACGCGTGATCGGCCAGGATGAATCTCTTCGACTTCGTCTTGACGATGTAGGCCACCCAGTCGTCCAGGCTCGGCGTGCCCCGCCAAGCTATGGTGAGCCCGCTCAGCGGCATACGACGGCGCCCTTCGACTTTTGCCAGCGGCTTGCGGCTCGCTTCCATACAGGGCTCCGTTCCCTATGCCAGAAGGGCTGACCGTCTCAGGGACGCACAGACCGTCGGAGGGCACCTCCGGGACCTGTGGATAACCGTGGAAATGTGGACAAGCTCGTGGCTGTCTCAGCCCGCGCCGCCGGCTCCCGGCGCCGGCCGATCCGTCCCGGAGCTCGAGTCGCCCGCACCGGCACCGGGATCTCGATGCCCTCCGCGCGCAGACGGCGGAGGATCCGTTTGCGCAGCTCGTGCTGGACCGGGTACTGGTCGACGAAGCTCGCCACCTGACACACGAGCGTGAACTCCAGCGCGTAGGCGCCGAACCCGGGATCAGCCGCGCGAACGGCTCCGGCTCGGCGAGCAGCCCCGGCACCTCCCGCGCGCGCCGCAATCGCCTCCGCTTTCAGCACGGCTTCGACCTGATCGGGATGCGCTGCCGTAGCCCACGCTCACCGGCAGCAGCAGCCGCCATGCGGCGCTCGGGCATGTCGTAGTTCGTGATGATCGACTCGGCCACCTTCTTGTTCGGCACGATCACGACGTTGTTCGCCAGCATCCGCACGCGCGTCGAGCGCCAGCCCACGTCCACCACGTGGCCCTCGATCGAATCCGCGATGCGCACGTAGTCGCGCCGACCCGGATCGGCTGATCGGCCAGCAGGTGCACGCCGGCGAAGAGGTTCGAGAGCGTGTCCTGCAGCGCCAGGGCGACGGCCAGACCGCCCACGCCGAGCGCGGTGAGCAGCGGCGTGATCTGGATGCCGAGCGAGATCCAGCAGCACCAGCAGACCGATGCTGAGCACGACGCCGCGGACGGCGGTGCGGAAGAGACCGGTCACGCCCATGGCGATGGCCCGTCGCTCGCTGGCCGCCGCGGCCAGCGCGCTCAGCACACTGGCCGCGGTGATGGTGACCGACACGATGATGGCCGCCTCGAGAATCGTGCGCAGCGGCACCGCCAGCCGCCCGAGGCAGCTCGACCATGTCGATCGCCACGAAGAATCCGAGGACGAAGCACCAGAGAATCGACGGCAGCCGGATGCCGGCCAGGAACGCGCCGACGCCCGGGCTCCCGCCGAACCATCCGCGCAGGGCCCGCAGCAGGGCCGCGCGGAACAGCAACGCGATCCCCGAGCCGACGACGAACGCGACCGCCGGCCAGAAGAGCAGCCACATGCGCGGCATGCTATCGTAAATCTCCGCATGGGTCAGCGTCGACTCTTCTACGGCTGGATCGTGGTCGGTGCATCGGCGACGATCATCTGCATCGGGATGGGCGCGCTGTTCTCGCTCGGCGTCTTCCTCAAGCCGATGGCCGACACGATGGGCTGGAGTCGCGGCGCCATCTCCTCGGTCGCCCTGCTGAACTGGATCGCGATGGGTCTCGGGCTCGTTCTTCTGGGGCGCGCTCTCCGACCGCATCGGCACCGGCGGCGTGGCGGTCGCCGGCGGCCTCCTGCTCGGCCTGGGCCTGGTGCTCTCGAGCCGCGCGCAGTCGCTGTGGCAGCTCTACGTGACGTTCGGCTTCATGGTCGGCTTCGCCGTCGGCGCCGCTCTACGCGCCGCTCACCTCGACCGCGACCAAGTGGTTCACCGCCCGCCGCGGCCTGGCCGTCGCGCTGGTGTCGGCCGGCATCGGGATCGGCATCCTCGGTGATCGCGCCGCTGGCTCGCGCGCTGACGAGCTGGGCGGACTGGCGCATGGCGCTGATCGTCCTCGGCGACCTCGCGTGGCTGGTGATCATCCCGGTGGCCCTGCTGATCCGCGATCCCACCGATCTCGGCGCGCGCCGCGCTGGGCGGCGCGGCGCCGGCGGCCACGCAGACGTACTCGGCGGGTGACGTGCTGGCCACGCCGCAGTTCTGGATGATCGCGCTCACCCACTTCGCGTGCTGCGCCGCGCACTCCGGTCCGATCTTCCACATGGTGACCCACGCCACCGACCAGGGGCTGGGACCGATGGCGGCGGCGACGGCGCTCGGCGTGTCCGGCTTCTCGTCCATCATCGGACGCATCGGCGGCGGGCTGCTGGCCGATCGCGTCGGGGCCAAGCCCACGCTGGTGGTCGGCCTGGCGGTACAGGCGGCGATGATCCCGGTGTACCTCGTGGCGCACGACGTCACCGCGTTCTACGCCCTGGCGGTCGTGTTCGGCGTCTCGTACGGCGGGGTGATGCCGCTGTACGCGCTGGTGACCCGCGAGTACTTCGGCGAGAAGGTCATGGGCACCGCCTACGGCGCGGTCTTCCTGATCTCGACCCTCGGCATGGGCATCGGCTCGTACGCCGGCGGGATCCTCTACGACCGCCTCGGCTCCTACGCCTGGCTCTACAGCGGTTCGTTCGTGATCGGCGCCCTGGCGGTGAGCTTGGCGCTGACGTTCCGGCCACCGCGCCCGGTGGGGTCCTGGGGCCGCACCGGCCGTCACGGTAGGCGTGGTCCGCCTCGTGCCCATCCCTTGAGTAGTGGTCGGCGCTCGGGTTCGCCGCGTCGACACCCGGGGCAGGGAATGGTATGACTTCCGTCACTTTTCTCGGGGTTTAGCCCCACCCTCCCTAAGAGCGATCAAGGAGGATCACCGCATGGCAGCACGTGGCATGAACCGCCGGAACTTCCTCAAGGTCTCCGGGACCGCCGCCGTGGCCGTCACCGGCATCGAGGGGATCCTGGCGTCCCGCCGGGCGCCGGCCTTCGCCCAGGGAACGAAGCTGCACTGGGTGCGCTGGGTCGACTTCATCCCCGAGTCCGACGTCGAGCTGAAGCGGCAGATGCCCGAGGCGTCCAAGGCGCTCGGCGCCGAGGTCACGCTCGAGACCATCAACGCCAACGACCTGCAGCCGCGCATCACGGCCGCCGATCCAGTCCGGCGTCGGGCGCCGACATCTTCAACTTCCAGTACAACTGGCCGCACCTCTACCAGAACGCGGTCGTCGACGTGAGCGACGTCGCCAGCGCGCTGGCCAAGGCCGAGGGCGGCTTCTACGACGTGTGGTCGCCCTCGTGCCAGGTCAACGGCAAGTGGCTGTCCGTGCCGCACTCGATCGTCGGCAACGCCGTCGCCTACCGGCAGCTCGTGGCTGCAAGGAGGCGGGCGCCAGCCAGTATCCGAAGACCTGGGACGAGGCCGCGCAAGCTCTTCGCCGCACTCAAGAAGAAGGGCAAGCCCGTACGGCCAGACGCTCGGTCACACCTTCGGCGACGCGCCGGTCTTCACCTACACCATGCTGTGGGCCTTCGGCGGCGCCGAGACCGACACAGAGCCGGCAAGAAGGTCGTCCTCAACAGCAAGGGCGCGCGTCGAGTCGGTGAAGTTCATGCAGGCGTTCTGGAAGGAGTGCTGCGACGAGGGCGGGCCTGGCCTGGGACGACACCAACAACAACCGGGCGTTCCACGCCGGCGAGATCTCGCGCCACGCTCAACGGCGCCTCGATCTACATCGTGGCCAAGCGCCAGAAGGACAAGATCAAGGACGACAAGCGGCGAGCCGCTGTGGCAGGACATCGACCACGCGCCGCTGCCGGCGGGACCCGCCGGGGCCTATCTGTTGTTCCTCAACCAGTCGCACGCGATTATGAAGTACAGCAAGAACCCGAAGCTCGCGAAGGACTTCCTGCGCCTGGCTGCACAAGCCGGAGAACTACGGCAAGTGGTTCACGACGCAGGAGGGCTACTCGGTCGGCTCCACCAAGAAGTGGGAGAACGATCCCATGTGGGGCAAGCTCGACGAGCCGCTCGAAGATGTTCCGGCACGGCGGCCCGCAACACCCGGCTCGTTCGGCTACGCGGGCCCGTCGACCGCGAAGGCCACCGAGGCGCTTCACCAAGTACATCATCACGGACATGTACGCCAAGGCGCGTGCAGGGCATGGCGGCCGAGGACGCCGTGAAGTGGGCCGAGGGCGAGCTCGAAGAAGATCTACGAAGGTTAACCGTCCGATCCTGACTGGAGGAGGGCCCGATGGAGCGTCGATCGTTCCTGAAGCTGACCGGTATCGCCGGGATCCTGGCTGCGCATCGGGCCCCCGCCTTCGCGCAGGGCACGAAGCTGCACATCGTGCGCTGGGTCGACTTCATTCCCGAGGCCGACGTCGAGCTCAAGCGGCAGGCGCCGGAGGCGTCCAAGGCGCTCGGCGCCGAGGTGCACGTTCGAGTTCATCAACGCCAACGACCTGCAGCCGCGCATCACGGCCGCCATCCAGTCGGGCAGCGGCGCCGACATCATCCAGATGCTGTGGAACTGGCCGCACCTCTACGCCAACGCGCCTGGTCGACGTCTCCGACGTGGCCGAGCCCATCGGCAAGGCGCAGGGCGGCTTTACGACGTCTTCGACGCCGAGCGCCGAAGGTGGGCGGTCGCGGTGGCTGGCCGTCCCGCACGGCGTCAGCGGCAACGCCGTCGCCTACCGGCGGTCGTGGTTCAACGAGATCGGCGCTCAAGGAGTTCCCGAAGACGTGGGACGAGTGGCGCGAGGCCGGCAAGAAGCTCAAGGCCAAGGGCAAGCCGGTCGGGCCAGGCGCTCGGCCACAGCTTCGGCGACCCGCCGACCTTCGCCTATCCGCTGCTGTGGGACTTCGGCGGCGCCGAGGTCGACACAGAGCGGCAAGAAGGTCGTCGATCAACAGCAAGGGCACGCTCGAGTCGGTCGAAGTTCATGCAGGCGTTCTGGAAGGACGCCTGCGACGAGGGCGGGCTGGCCTGGGACGACACCAACAACAACCGGCGCCTTCCACGCCGGCGAGATCATCGCCGACGCTGCAACGGCGCCTCGATCTACATCGTCGCCAAGCGCCAGAAGGACAAGATCAAGGACGACAAGGGCGAGCCGCTCGTGCCAGGACATCGAGCACGCGGCGCTCCTGCCGAAGGGACCGGCCGGGCAGTTCGCGCTCTACGGCGCCTTCCAGCACTCGATCATGAAGTACTCGCAAGAACCAGAAGCTGGCCAAGGACTTCCTGAAGTGGCTGCACCAGGACGAGAACTACGGGAAGTGGTTCGAGGTCAACGAGGGCTACACGCGTCGGCGCCGACCAAGGTGTGGGAAGAGAGCACCCGATGTGGGCCGAGGTCGACAAGCCGCTGCAGGTCTTCCGGCAGGCGGCGCGCGCAGACGCGCGATGCTTCGGCTATCCCGGGCCCGGCGCTCGGCCAAGGCCACCGAGGCCTACACGAAGTACATCATCGTCGACATGTACGCCAAGGCCGTCCAGGGCACGCAAGGCCGAGGACGCGGTGAGCTGGGCCGAGGGCGAGCTGAAGAAGATCTACGAGGCTGATGACCATGACGGGAGGACTCGGATGGAGCGCCGCGACATTCCTCAAGGCGACCGGCGATCGCCGGCATCCTCGCCGCCCAGCGCGCGCCCCGCCTTCGCGCAGGGCACCAAGCTCACATCATCCTGCGCTGGGTCGACTTCATCCCCGCCTGCGACGTCGGAGCTCAAGCGCCAGGCGGGCGACGCCGGCAAGGCGCTCGGCGCCGAGGTCACAGTTCGAGTCCATCAACGCCAACGACCTGCAGCCGCGCATCACCGCGGCCATCCAGTCGGCCGAGCGGCGGCCGACATCATCCACGATGCTGCACAACTGGCCCCACCTCTACGCCGAACGGCCTCGTCGACGTGTCCGACCTCGGCCGAGTGGCAGGGCAAGGAGCAGGGCGGCTTCTACGCGCAGTCCGAGGCACGCGCCAAGGTCGGCGGCAAGTGCGCTGGCCGCTGCCCCACGGCATCGTGCGCGGCCGCGATCGCCTATCGCAAGTCGTGGTTCGACGAGATCGGCGTCAGACGACGTTCCCGAAGACGCTACGACGAGCTCGCGCGCAGGTCGGCATGAAGCTCAAGAAGAAGGGCACACCCGATCGGCCAGACGCTCGGCTCACACCTTCGGCGACGCGCCGGCCTGGGTCTATCCGCTGCTGTGGAACTTCGGCGGCGCCGAGACCGACACGAGCGGCAAGACGTGCGATCGACGCCAAGGCGACGGTCGAGTCCGTGAAGTTCATGCAGGCCTTCTGGAAGGACGCCTGCGACGAGGGCGGCTCGCCTGGGACGACACCAACAACAACCGCGCGTTCCTGGCCGGCGAGATCGGCGCGACGCTGAACGGCGCCTCGATCTACATCGCGGCCAAGCGCGGCCAGGACAAGATCAAGGACGACCAGCGGCGAGCCGCATGGTGCGCGACATCGAGCACGGCGCCGATCGCCGGCAGGCCCGCTGGCGGCTCGTGCGCTACCATGTCGCCTTCTCGCACGCGCGTCATGAAGTACACGAAGAACCAGAAGCTGGCCAAGGACTTCCTGAAGTGGCTCGACGGCAACGGACGCAATTACGGCAGGTGGTTCGAGGTGGCCGAGGGCTTCTCGGTCGGGTCCACGAAGTACTGGGAGCAGCAGCCCGCTGTGGACCACGATCGACGAGCCCGATGAAGGTCTTCCGGCAGGCGGCCGCCGACCTCGCGCATGTTCGGCTACGCGGGCCCGCCGTCGGCCAAGGCCACCGAGGTCTACACGAAGTACATCATCGTCGACATGTACGCCAAGGCCGTGCAGGGCATGAAGGCCGAGGACGCCGTGAAGTGGGCGGAGGGCGAGCTGAAGAAGATCTACGGGTGAGACGGAACGTGAAGAAGCCGATCGCTGGGGGGGCAGGCGACGCGGCCGGCGCGGTCGCGCTCCCGCGGCCCCGGACGTCGCCAGCCGGCCGCAGCGCGGCGCGATGCTCGAGAACGAGCGGCTGCTGGCGGCGCGTGCTGCTGGCGCCGACGGTCCTGCTGCTGGGCGTGTTCATCGCCTATCCGTTCGTGATGGGCGTGTGGCTCGCGCTGTCCAGCACACGAGCGTGGGCAACCCCGGCCACTTCGTCGGCGCTGCAAGAACTTCATCAAGGCCTGGAACGACTCGATCTTCCGGACGGCGTTCTGGAACACGGTCTTCGTACACGGTCTGGGCCACCGTCTTCAAGCTCGCGCTCGGCATGTGGCTGGCCCTGCTCCTGAACCGGCAACTTCCGGGGCAAGCGGCTCGGTGCGCGGCCTCCATGCTGCTGCCGTTCATCGTGCCGACCGTGCTCTCGACCTTCGCGTGGCGGTGGATGTTCGATCCGACCTTCAGCGTGCTCAACTGGCTGCTCTATCGTGGCGGGTTCATCGTCACCAAGCTGCCGTTCCTGTCCGACGGCGCCTGCGGCATGTGGTGCGCGATCGCCGTGAACACCTGGCGCGGCATGCCGTTCTTCGCCATCACGCTGCTGGCCGGGCTGCAGACGATCAACCCCGACCTGCACGAGGCGGCCTCGCTCGACGGCGCCAACGGCTGGAAGCGGTTCTGGAACGTCACGTGGCCGCTCCTGAAGCCGGTCACGCTCGTGGTGGTGGTCTTCTCGATCATCCAGACCTTCTCCGACTTCCAGCTGATCTACGTCCTGACCGGCGGCGGCCCGGCCGAACTCCACGCCACCTGATCGCCACCTACGCCTACCAGATCGGCGTGGCCACCGGCCTGCTCGGCGAGGGCGCTGCGATCTCCGCTCTTCATGCTCCCAGTCCTCTTCATCGTCGTCTGGCTCCAGCTCCGATATCCGCTGCCTGAGAGCGCCTAGTGCGGACGCAAGGCATCGATCCGGCGAACGGAGGGCTATCGCAGCGGGCAGAAGGATCGCGCACGGCAGAGTCGTACGCGGCACCGGGAAGGCTCGTCCGCGCGAGTCGGAGCCACGCGCATTTCTAGCAACAGGCCACCCCTGACCGGCCTGCCCTCTACGCCCGTGCTGGAGTCATCGGTAAATGGTCATCGAGCGGCGCTGGAAGAAGTGGGTGTACTTCTACATCCCGCTCACCGTGTTCGTGATCGGCACGCTGTTTCCGTTCTACTGGATGTTCGTCACCGCCATCCGGCCCGACGCCGAGCTCTATCGCTCGTGGCGGGCGGTGACCAATACGCCGTTCTGGACGCTGGCCCCCACCCTCGATCACTTCCGCGACCTGCTGGCCAAGACCACCGTTCCCGATGTGGCTGTGGAACACGTTCTTCATCGCGGTGGTCTCCACGATGATCTCGCTCTTCTGTGGGCTCCTGGCCGGCTACGCCCTGGCCCGGCTGAAGTTCCCGATGGCCGGCGTTCCTGGGCACCTCGATCTTCGTCACGTACCTGGTGCCGCCCACGCTGCTGTTCATCCCGCTGGCCGACATCATCCGCAACTTCCAGCTCGGCAACACGCCGTGGGCGCTGATTCCTCACGTACCCGACGTTCCTGATCCCGTTCTCCACCTGGCTCCTGATGGGGTATTTCAAGACGATCCCCAAGGAGCTTGAGGAGTGCGCGCGCATCGACGGCGCCACGCGGTTCGGCGCCATGATACGCATCATCTTCCCCATCGCGGTCCCCGGCATCCTGTCGGCCGGCATCTTCGCGTTCACGCTGTCCTGGAACGAGTTCATCTACGCGCTGATCTTCCTCTCGTCGCCGGAGAAGAAGACGGTGCCGGTGGGCGTGGTCTCCGAGCTGATCCGCGGCGACATCTATTTCTGGGGCCAGCTGCATGGCCGGCGCCCTGCTGGGGTCGATCCCGGTGGCGCTTGTCTACTCGTTCTTCGTCGAATACTACGTCACGGGGCTCACCGGCTCCGTGGAAGGGCTGACGTACCAGCAAGGGAGGCATATCCGAAGCAATGACGACCCTCTCGAGGACGGCAGTTTCCGACCACCACCGCCACGGCAGGCCGGCGTCGGCGTGATGGCGCCGCCCCGCCTGGATCCGCCCGGCGCGTGGGCGCAGGCCAGGAAGTCACGTGCTGGCGTGGACCCGCTTCGATGCCGGCCTACGACAAAGTGGTTCGACGCGTTCGCCGAGCGGTGGTCCACCAAGAACAACGTGCGGGTGGTCATCGGCCGACGTCCCGCACTTACTGCACTCCGGCCAAGCAGGTCGCGGCCGGATTGCCACGCAGTCCGGGCCACGACATCGTGCAGCTGGTCGGCTCCGGCTTGCCGAGAAGTGGGCCTCCGCCCCTCCTCGACGTCCAGGACACGGCTGGCGGAAGCCGCCTCGGGCAAGCAGCAATGGCGGCTCTCACGCCGCTGGCGGAGAACTACTGCAAGGCCAACGGCATCGCTTCACTCCATCCCCGACTTCTTCATCGACTTCCCCGGGCCTGTACCGCAAAGGATCTGTGGACCGAGATCGGCATGCCCAACGGCCCCGACACACCTGGGAGGATTTGAGGACTGGCGGCGCCAAGCTCAAGGCCGAGGAGGTTCGGGGTGGGGATCGGCCCGGCCCCACCACGACGACTCCGCGCGCCTCGTGGCGCGCGATCTATGGCGGGTCGTTCGGCGGGTCCGGCTGAGGTGGCCAAGGACGGCAAGACGATCACCTACAACTCCAAGCGAAGTGCGGGAGGCGCTGAAGTTCCAACAAGGCGCTGTACAAGGAGGACGATGACGCCCGAGGTCCTGGCCTGGGACGACGCCTTCCAACAACCGCTTCCTGGCCTCCGGCCGCGCGTGCTGGATTCACAACCCGAGATCAGCGCGTATCGCTCGATCGAAGAGGGCAGAACAAAGCGAGCTGGCCGACAAAGATCTTCACGTGTCGCTCTCGCCCAAAGGGCCACGGCGGCGCGGCGCTCGTTCATGCCTGTCCGCCAGCCCACGGCGTGAGCCGATTCAGCAAGAACGCCGACACGTCCAGGCGTTTCTGAATCCTCGGTCGACAACCATCGCGACGGCGCCCAGGCCAGCACCGGCTGCAAACATGCTCTTCATGAAGAACTTCACGCCAAGCCGCCGTTCCCGGATCGTCAAGCGGGGATCCCAAGCCGGAAGCCGCTGGAGCAGGATGCCGAGTACCGCTTCACCGCCGGCTATCCTGGCCCGCTGACCCCGGCCGCCGACGAGGTGTACCAGCAGTTCGTAATGGTCGACGCGCTGGCCCAGTACTGCGTCGACAGGCTGACCTGGAAGCGACCGTGAAGTGGGGCGAGGAAAGATCCAGGCGATCTACGCCAAGTTCGCGGTGCTGCTTCAGGGGTGGGGCGATGCCCCCTCGCCACCAGAATGCCGGCGGCTCCCGGACCGCGGGAACCCATGTGAGGGAGAGTGTGCGATGGCACCAGGTGCTACCTGAAGGACCTCAACAAGAAGTACGACGAGGTACATCGCCGTCAAGGACGTGAACCTGCACATCCAGGACAAGGAGTTCGTGGTCCTGGTCGGCCCGTCCGGGCTGCGGCAAGTCCACCACGCTCCGGATGGTGGCCGGGCTGGAGGAGATCACCGCTGGCGAGATCGCCATCGGCGACCAGGTGGTCAACGACCTGCCGCCCAAGGACCGGGACATCGCGATGGTGTTCCAGAACTACGCGCTCTACCCGCACATGAGCGGTGTACGACAACATGGCCTTCGGTCTGAAGATGCGGAAATTCGCCAAGGCCGAGATCGACAAGCGCGTGCAAGGACGCCGCCGAGATCCTCGGCATCCAGGAACTCCTCAAGCGCAAGCCGCGCCAGCTCTCCGGCGGCCAGCGCCAGCGCGTGGCCGTGGGCCGGGCCATCGTGCGCCACCCGCAGGTGTTCCTGTTCGACGAGCCGCTGTCGAACCTCGACGCCAAGCTGCGCGTGCAGATGCGGGTCGAGCTGAAGAAGCTGCACGACCGGCTCGGCGACCACCGCGATCTACGTGACCCACGACCAGGTCGAGGCGATGACCCTGGGCGACCGCGTGCGTGGTGATGAAGGACGGCTGGATCGCAGCAGGTCGGCGAGCCGCTCGAGCTCTACGAGCACGCCCGCCAACAAGTTCGTCGCCGGCTTCATCGGCTCGCCGGCCATGAACTTCGTGGACGTGACCATCAACGAGGTCAACGGGGCCCTGGTCGCCGAGCAGGGGCTGCGGCTGGCCGTGCCGCCCGGCCCGGACCGCCGCGCTGAAGCCCTACAAGGGCCAGCCAGTCACGCTGGGCGTACGGCCCGGAGGACGTCCACATGGCCACCGGCGCCGATCGCCGGCCCACTACGTCTTCGACGCGGTGGTGGAGAGTGGTGGAACCACTCGGCTCAGAGATCCTCCTCGACCTCAAGGTCAGCGGCAGCTAGCATCGTGGCCCGCGTCGAGCCCACGCGTGCGGGTGAAAGGTGCACGAGACCATCAAGCTGGCGGTCAACGCCGAGCGGCTGCGGTGTTCCGACGTCAAGACCGAGCAGGCGATCTAGGTACGCGATCGGATGATCTCGCCGCGCGATTACGCCGAGTACGGCCGGAGCGGTCGGCCGTCCCGGCCGTCCGGCCGGCCCGGGCCGCCTGGCGAGCGCTGGGAGCTCGTGGAAGGCTTCGTGTGGGTCGCGCCGGCGTTCTCCTACCTGGCGGATCTTCATCGCCCTACCCGTTCGTGATGTCGATCTACCTGAGCCTGTCGAGCGCGCGGGTCGGCTCGCCGGAGTGGCACTGCGTCGGCCTGCGGAACTTACCAGCGGATCTTCGCCGATCCGACCTTCTGGCGAGACCGTGCGCAACTCGTTCGTCTTCACGTTCGGCGTCCGAGGCCGATCCGGCTGGTCATCGGCCTGCCCCTGGCCTTCGCCCTCAACCGGACCTTCAAGGGCAAGCGCCTCGTGCAGGGGCTGATCCTCATCCCGTTCGTGATCCCGATCGCGCTGTCGTCGCTGGCCTGGAAGTGGATGTTCGACTCGCTCTACAGCGTCATCAACTGGATGCTGCATGCACGCGCACATCATCGACGTATCCCGTGGCAGTGGCTGGGCGAGCCCGGGCTGGCGATGTGGTCGGTGATCATCCTCAACGTGTGGCGCGGCTTTCCGTTCTCGGCGGTGATCCTGCTCGCCGGGCTGACCGCGGTCCCGACGGAGGTCATCGAGGCGGCCAAGATCGACGGCGCGGCCCGTTGCGCCGCTTCGCACTACGTGGTGGCGCCCGATCGTGCGGCCGATCCTGCTTCGTCGGGCCTGCTCTACTCGATCGTGTTCTCGTTCACCGACTTCTCGGCGGTGTGGCTGCTGACCAGGGCGGGCCCTACAACACCACCCACGTCTTCGGGACCTATGCCTACAACATCGGCATCAACGCCGGCGACATCGGGCATGGGCGCCGCCATCACGCTGTTCATGCTTCCGCTGCTGGCCGTGATCGTGGTCGCTCATGCTGCGGTTGCTGCGGAGGGAGTGGGCGTGGACGCCCACGCTCTGGCGACGAATCAAGCGCGACTACGGGCCGTACCTGCCGCTGTCGCCGTACCTGCTTCGTCGTGCTGTTCCCGTTCTACTGGATGGTCATCACCACCTTCAAGCGGGACAACGACCTCTACAACCTGCACCGGCGTGCCCTTCTGGTTCAAGGAGCCTCCGACGCTCAGCCCACATGCAAGCTCCTGCTCGCGACACCCTGTTCCTGACCTGGCTCAAGAACAGCCTGCTGATCGGGGCCTGCGGTGGTGGTCATCACCCTGGCTCATCGGGCTGCCGGCGGCCTACGCGCCTGGCCCGGATGCGCTTCTCCGGCAACCAGCACGCTGTCCACCGCGATGTTCCTCTCGTACCTGGTCCCGCCGGCGCTGCTGTTCCTGCCCGCTCTCCCAGGTGGTGCGCAGGCATCGGGTTCGTCGACTCGATCTGGTCGCTCGTCCTCGTCTATCCGTCCTTCACGCTGCCGTTCTGCACCTGGCTGCTCATGGGCTTCGTGCGGACGGTGCCGCACGGAGATCGAGGAGAGCGCGCAGCTCGGACGGCTGCACGCGCTTCCAGACCTTCCGGCATGATCGTCATCCCGGTCATCATGCCCGGCATCATCACCGCCGGCATCTTCGCCTTCACGCTCGACGTACCAGGAGTTCATCTACGCGCTGACGTTCATCTCCGCATCGGCCAACAAGACCATCGCCTACGGCGTCACCACCGACCTGATTCGTGGCGACGTCTTCTACTGGGGCTCGCTCATGGCTGGCGCGCTCATCGGCGCCGTTCCGGTGGCGATCGTGTACGCGTTCAGCCTGGATCACTTCATCCACGGGCTCACCGCAGGTGCTCTCAAGTGGCAGCCGTCACTCACTCCGAAGGAGGAGAAAGCAGATGACGCAGACTCACTCGACGTCAGTTCCTCGGTACCACCGCAGCGCGGCGCCGCCGTGGCCGCTCCACATGTCTGGGTCCAGCCAGCAGCTGGGCGCAGGCAAAGAGCTCTCGATCCTGCGCTGGAGCCACTTCGTCCCGGCCTACGACAAGTGGTTCGACCAGTGGGGCCAGGAGTGGGCGGCCAAGAACAACGTCAAGCTGACGATCGACCACGTCCCGCACCTGCAACATCCCGGCCGAAGATCGCGGCCGAGGTCGCCACGCAGTCCGGCCACGACATCGTGCAGATGGCGGGCACCGGCACCGAGAAGTTCGCGCCGGCGCTGATCGACGTCCAGGACCTCGCCGACAAGCTCGGCAAGAAGTACGGCGGCTGGACGCCGCTCGGCGCAAAACTTCTCGAGGTGAAGGGACGGTTCTGCACCGATTCCCGACTACTTCATCGACTTCCCCGGCCTCTACCGCAAGGATCTCTGGACCGAGATCGGCATGCCGAACGGACCCGACACCTGGGACGAGCTGCGAGTCGGCGGCGCCAAGCTCAAGGCCAAGGGCTTCCCGCATCGGGATCGGTCTGGCCCACCACAACGACTCCGCGCAACTCGTGGCGCGCCATCATGTGGTGCTACGGCGGCTCCGAGGTGGCCAAGGACGGCAAGACGATCACCTACAACTCCAAGGAAGTCCGGGAGGCCTCAAGTTCAACAAGGCGCTCTACAAGGAGGCGATGACGCCGGAGGTGCTGGCGTGGGACGACGCCTCCAACAACCGGCTGCTCGCCTCCGGCCGCGGCTCGTGGATCCACAACCCGATCAGCGCCGTACCGGACGATCGAAGGGCAGAACAAGGAGGCTGGCGGACAAGATCTTCATCCAGCTGTCGCCGCAAGGGCCGGCCGGGCGCCTCCTACGCCAACTGCCTGGCCTACGGCATCACCAAGTTCTCGACGAACCAGGACGCGGCTAAGCCAGTTCCTCGAGAACCTGACCGACAACTTCAAAGGAGGCGTTCCAGGGCCAGCACCGGGCTACGACACGCCGTTCCTGAAGGACTTTCGCGCAAGGGCCCGCTGCCGCATCATCAGCGAGGACCCGAAGCTCAAGCCGCTGGAGAAGTCTGCGGAGTATCACTTCACGCATGGGTTATCCGGGCCCGTGCACGGCGGCGGCCGACGAGACCTATCAGCAGTTCGTGATGGTCTGACGCGCTCGGCGCAGTACTGCACGGACAAGATGGATCTCGAGCAGACGGTCAAGTGGGGCGAGAGATAGATCAAGCGCGATCTACGCCAAGTTGATCTATTGAATGGGAAAAATTTGCCCCGACGTTCGAGGCGCCCGGGGACGGGGGCGCCCCTCTGGAGTGGGGTCGCAGTCCCGCGACTCACGGTCGAACGCCGCTCCGGCTAGGAGCTCGCCCCGAGAAAGACCGACTCACCGACCACCTCACGTGACACACAGCGGTACGTAATAGC
>ERZ1370068.6229-contig-5225_pt1 | contig 38475 bp, 31 predicted proteins | sample MGYA00561227_ERZ1370068 | MGnify/ENA primary metagenome ERZ1370068 (study PRJEB38410, sample SAMEA6850437) | metagenome | study: Metagenomic assessment of the ecological functions of the soil: analysis of the soil microbiota associated with the...
CCTGTCGTTGAGCGGCTCGACCCTTTACGCGGGCGGGGATTTCACCCGCATCGGCGGGCAGGCCCGCAACCGGATCGCCGCGCTCGATGCCATCACGGGTGCTTCCACCGCTTGGAACCCAAACTCGAGTGGCATCGTCTCGGCCCTCGCGGTGAACGGCTCCACCGTCTACGCGGGTGGGTCCTTCACCCGCATCGGCGGGCAGGACCGCGACAATATTGCGGCGCTCGAGTATCTCGACCGGGGCCGCCACCGTCTGGGCCCCGAGCGCCAACAGCGACGTCCTCGCCCTGTCCGTGAGCGGCTCCACCGTTTACGCGGGCGGCCGCTTCACGGGCATTGGCGGACTGGGGGCGCAACCGGATCGCGGCGCTCGATGCCACGACCGGCGCCGCCACCGCTTGGAATCCAAACGCCACCGGCGTCGTCTGGACGCTGTCGGTGAACGGCTCCACCGTCTACGCGGGCGGGTCGTTCACCAGCATCGGCGGCCTTGCCCGCAACCGGATCGCAGCACTCGATGCCACGAGCGGTTCCGCCACCGCTGGAATCCGAATGCCAGCAGCGTGGTCTGGACGCTGTCGGTGAGCGGCTCGGCCATCTACGCGGGCGGCGACTTCGCTACGATCGGCGGGCAGGCTCGCAGCCACATTGCCGCGCTCGATGTCACCACCGGCGCGGCCACGAGTTGGGGACCCGAGCGCCAACGAGCGAATTCGTGCATTGTTGGCCAGCGGCCTCGCGTCGTGTACGCGGGCGGGGAATTCAACGGCATCTGTGGACTGGCGCGGGCGGTGTTGCCGCGCTCGATGCGACCACCGGAATGGCGACGGATTGAAGCCAATGCCAACGGCACCGTCGAGTGCCTGGCCGTGAACGGCTCCGTCGTCTACGCGGGCGGAAGCTTTACGAGGATCCGGCGGCGTGGCACGCAATGCGGTCGCGGCGCTCGATGCGACGAACGGCACGGCCACCGCGTGGGACCCCAATGCCGGATCGACCGTCTTCGCCGTGGCGGTGGGCGGAGCCACCGTCTACGTCGGAGGGCAATTCGTAACCGTTGGCGCGCAGCAGCGCTACTTCATCGCAGCGATCGATAGCGCAGCGGGAGCAACGACCCCTTGGGACCCCAATGCGAGTGACCCCGTCCTCGCCCTGGCGATCAGCGGGTCCACGGTCATCGCCGGTGGTCAATTCACGAACATTGGCGGACACGCGCGCAACCATGTCGCTGCACTCGACGTCGTGACCGGGTCGGCCACGCCTTGGGACCCGAACGCCGACGCCGATGTCCATGCGCTGACGGCGAGCGGGCCCACGATCTATGTAGGAGGAGAGTTCGCGAATATCGGCGGGCATGACGCGCAAGTGTGTCGCCGCGCTCGATGTGACGACCGGGGCGCCAGCGACTGGAACCCGAACGCGAGCTGGATCGTTCACACCATCGTGGTCGCCGGCTCCACCGTATACGCGGGCGGAGAGTTCGACAGCATCGGAGGGCAGGCCCTTCACTTCATTGCCGCGCTCGATGCCGCGACCGGTGTGCCGCACTTCGTGGTATCCGCCCAGCAACGGCCCGGTCCTCGCCCTGGCGGAGGGCGGCTCCACCATTTATGCCGGTGGCAACTTCAGCAATATCGGCGGATTTGCCCAAAGGTACTTCGCGGCCGTGGGTGACGTGACGACACCCACGCTTCCCTCGCTCCTGAGCGCAAACACGGCGGACGATGGCGTCGAGATCACGTGGTTCGCGCCCGGTCGTGAGGGCTCCTGGGCGACGCTCTACCGGGCGCACCGAGCGGAAGGGTGGGAGCCATCGGGCCCATTTGGGCCGACGGAACGGGACGGCTGACCTACAAAGACACGCACGTGACGACAGGCATCCGCTATGTGGCTACCGGCTCGGGGTCTTGGTCGCGGGGCGGGAAGAATTCGTGGGCGAGACTTGGGTGGACGTGCCCGTCGTGATGGACTTCGCGCTGGCGTGGCTACCTCCTCACCACTCCGGAGATGTCCGCGTCTCGCTGTCGCTGCCGGACGTTTCTCCGGCGCGGCTGGAGTTGTTTGACGTGAGTGGCCGGAGAATCGAGTCTCGCGAAGTCGGGCTCGCTCGGAGTCGGTCGCCATGTCGTGACGCTGGGAGGCACGGCGTCATGGCGCCGGCGTCTACGTGATGCGCTTGTTGCAGGGCACACGCTCGCTCACGGCACGGGCAATCCTCGTGCGGTAGCTGCCCGCTCTCGCCGCGCGAGGCGGCGTACGCGCCTGACGGTCCCGAGGGCGCTGCATAAAGTGCGCGCGCGCTGACTCGCGACGCCCGTCGTCGCGCGCGCGGTACTGCAGCGACGTCCACGGCTCACGCACGATCGACCGCTCCGGAACGGACCCGGCGGGTCGGCGACGGCCGCCGCGGTGCGTACCGGCTCGTCCTCCCAAGGAGACGTTCGTGCCTCGAAAGACTCTCCGGCGTGGGTCTCGTCGGCGTGGGTGCGGCGGCGCAGATCAGCCACATTCCGGCGCTGCAAGAAGACCGAAGGCGTGGAGCTGGTCGCGCTCTGCGACCGCGACCCCGAGAAGGCCGCGCGCGTCGCGCAGAAGTTCGGCGATCCCGCACGTCGTACGGCCGCATCGACGACCTGCTCGCCGACGACGACGATCGACGCGGTCGACATCTGCACGCCCAACTTCCTGCACGCGCCGATGGCGATCGCGGCGCTCGAGGCCGGCAAGCACGTGCTGTGCGAGCGCCCGCTGGCGCGCAGCGCGCGACGAGGCGGCGGCGATGGCGAAGGCGCGCGAAGAAGGCGGACCGCGCTGCTGATGTGCGCGGTGCAGCACCGCTTCCGCCCCGACGCGCAGCTGCTGCGCACGTTCGTCGCCAAGGGCGACCTGGGCGAGATCTTCCTACGCCAAGGCCGGCTGGCTGCGCCAGCGCACCGAGTGGGACTCCGACGAGTGGCGGCGCAGAAGCGCGAGTCCGGCGGCGGCGTGGTGCTCGACCTCGGCTTCCAGATGCTCGACCTGTCGCTGTGGATGCTGGGCGGCCCGAAGGTCGAGTCGGTGACCGCGAGCGTCCACCGCTCGCGCAAGGGCGAGGTCGAGGACAGCGCGACCGCGTTCCTCCGGCTCGAGCTCGGGCGCGACGCTCGACGCTCGAGCTGACCTGGGGCCTGCTCATGGAGAAGGACTTCGCGTACCTCAACCTGTTCGGCTCGGGCGGCGCGGCGCTGCTCAACCCGTTCCGCATCCACAAGGGCATGCACGGCACGCTGGTCAACGTGACGCCCGACGCTGCGACACGCACGCGCAACCAGTACAAGCACTCGCATCGAGGCGCAGATCGCGCACTTCGCCGACGCGCTGCGCAAGGGCGCGCAAGCCGATGGGCGACGCCGAGGAGATCGTGCCGGTGATGGAGCTGATGGACGCCGATCTACCGGTCGGCCGAGCAGGGCAAGGAGGTCCGAGCTCGGCTGAGCCGTCGGACGCTGGCACTCGCGCTGCGTCGTCGGGCGTGCTGCTCGGCGCTCGCGTTCCTGCCGCGTGCCGCTCGGGTTCCTCGCCTGGTTCGCGTTCGTGCCGCTGCTCGTCGGCGCTCGACGCGCCGCGCTGCGCGCCGGCGCGCTCGCGCGCGCGCTGTTCGGCTCGGCTACGCGTTCGGCTTCGCGTTCTTCCTGATCGGCATCCACTGGATCGCGCTGCTGTCCGACGTCGCGATCACCGTGCCGTGGCTCAAGTACCCGGCGTGGATGCGCGGCCGCCGCCTACCTGGCGCTGTTCCGGCGGCTCACGCACGCTGCTCGCCGGCTGGCTCGCGCGCCGCTCGCGGCTGCCGCTCGCGGTGGACGTTCCCGCTCGCGCTGCTGCTGCGTCGAGGAGCTGCGCGCCTCGGGCGAGCTGGGCTTCCCGTGGTTCCAGCCCGGCTACACGCAGCACGCGCTACGTGCCGCTGCTCCAGCTCGCGAGCGCTCGGCAGCGTCGACGCTGGTGACGCTGTGGCTCGCTGGTGCTCAACGTGCTGGTGTGGCGCGCGTGCGCGCGGCGCGGCGCGGCGCGCGCGGCGCTCGGCGCGGCGCTGCTGCTGGCGCTGCCGTGGGCGTGGGGGACGCGCGTGCTGCGACGCCGCGCCGCCAGCGCACGGGCCCGGCCGGTGGCGCTGGTCCAGGGCAACATCGCCGGCGAGATCAAGTGGTCGGGCCAGCACCAGCAGCGAGATCCTCGACACGTTCCTCGCGCTCTCGCGAGCGCGCCGCGCGCGACACCGCGCCGCGCCGGCGATCGTGATCTGGCCGGAGACCGCGACCGGCACGCTACCTGCGACGCGAGCCCGAGCAGGCGATCGCGGTGCTCGACTTCGCCGCGCGCGCCAGGCGTGCCGGTGTTCAGCGGCTTCGCCGACTACCGATCGCGGGCCCGACGGCAGGCCGCAGTACCTGAACGCGCGCCGGCGCTGTTCATGCCGGACGGCGCGATGTCGCCGGTGCTACGCCAAGCGCCACCTGGTGCCGTTCGGCGAGCGCATGCCGTTCCAGTGGCTGGTGCCGGCGCTCGGCAAGCTCGAGCTCGGCCAGGCCGAGTGGACGCCGGGCGTCGAGCCGGTGCTGTTCCCGAGCGGCGCCGGGCCGTTCGCGTGCCTGATCTGCTTCGAGTCGATCTTCCCGGATCTCGGCGCGCGACGACGTGCGGCGCGGCGCGACGCTGGCTCGTCAACATCACGAACGACGAGTGGTTCGGCAGCAGCCGGCGCTCTACCAGCACGCGGCGATGGCGGTGTTCCGCGCCGTCGAGAACCACGTGCCGCTCGCGCGCTGCGCGAACACCGGGCTCACGCTGATCGACGGATGCCAACGGCCGCGTCGCGGCGCGGCTGCCGGTGTGGACGCCGGCGTGCTGGTGGCGCCGCTCGCCGCCCGCGGCACCGCCGACGCCTGTACACGCGGCTCGGCGACTGGCCCGGTGCTGCGTCGCCGCGCTGGTGCGTCGCGATCGGCTCGTCGCGCGGTCGCGCTGCGCGTTGACACGCCGCGGCGGCGCCGCCTAGCATGCGGGCTCACGGCCGCTTCCGCGGTCGCGCACGAGCGCGCGCCGTGACCCTCTCGCTCCGGACGAGTCCTCCGGATGAACCATCGCGTCGCGATCCTCGGCGCCACCGGTCTGGTGGGGCGCACCATGCTCGCGTTGCTCGAGGAGCGCGGTTTCCGGCCGACGACCCGGTGCTGCTCGGCAAGCGACAGCGACGGTCGCCGCGTGACTGCCGTTCGCGGCCGCGAGCTGCCCGTGCAGGCGGTGAGCGAGGCGGCGCTTCGCGGCGTCGAGCTCGCGCTGTTCGCGTGCGCGCAACGCGGTGAGCCAGCAGCTGGGCGCCGGTCGGCGCAGCGCGCCGGCGCGCGCGTCGTCGACAACAGCAGCGCGTTCCGCTACCACGACGACGTGCCGCTGGTGGTGCCGGAGGTCAACGGCGACGCTGCTCGACGCGGCGCCCGACGCTGGTCGCCAACCCCAACTGCTCGACGATCGCGATCGTGCATGGCGCTCGCGCCGCTGCGCGCGCGGTCGGGACTCGAGCGCGGTCGTGATCTCGACCTACCAGTCGGTGTCGGGCGCCGGCGCCGAGGCGCTGGAGGAGCTCGAGCGCGGGATCCGCGACGGGCTCGACGGCCCGCCGCCGCCGCGCGCCGGCGGCGCGCCGCCGTTCGCGCTACAACGTGGTGCCGCACATCGACCGCTTCGAGGACAACGGCTACACGCCGCGAGGAGATGAAGGTCGTGTGGGAGACGCGCAAGATCCTCGGCCTGCCGGACCTGCCGGTGACCGCGACCGCGGTGCGCGTGCCGGTGCGCGTCGGGCACTGCGGCGGCGGTCAACGTCGACGCTGGCTCGCGCGCGGTCGCGCCCGACGAGGCGCGCGCGCTGTGGCGCGCGCTCGCCGGGCGCTCGAGGTGGTGCGACGATCCGCGCGCGCGGCCGCTATCCGACGCCGCTCGAGGCGGCGGGCCGAGACGACGGTGCTGGTCGGGCGCGCGCGCCGCGATCTGTCGCATCCGCGCGGGCTCGAGTTCTTCGTCGCCTCCGACAACCTGCGCAAGGGCGCGGCGCTCAACGCGGTCCAGATCGCCGAGCGGCTGTGCGCGGGTGAGCGCGGAGGCGCGGCGCTGAGCGCGCCCGGCGACGCGGGCCGCGGTGCGATGGCCGCGCCGGCTGCTGCTCGGCGCGCTGCTGGGCTCGCTGGTCGCGGGCGGCTCGAGTCGGGGCTCGCGTGTGCTGGCTCGGCGGCCCTCGCCGCCGCGGCGGCTGGGCGCAGGCGCCGTGGCCGCCGCCGTGGTGGCGCGCGCGCTGGCGATCGGCGTCGCGATCGCGCATCGGCGCTCAACCTGCTGCTCGACGCCCGGGACGTCCGCTGCGGGCTGGCCCGCGCTGGTCCGGGTCGCGCCACGCGCGAGGGCCTGCGCGGCGCGGGCGCTGCTGCCTGCTCCGCGTGCTGGGCGCGGCGGTGTCGCGTGCACGGGCCTGCGCGCGGCGTGGCCGGGCGAGCGCGCGGCCGACGAGATCGCGCGGGCTGCTCGCGCCGCTCGAGCGCCTGCAGGTGCCGGTGCGCGAGGCGCGCGCGCATGCGTCGGCCTCGCGCTCCGCTTCGCGCCGCTGCTGCGCGACGAGGCGCGCGCGCATCGCGCGCATCCAGGACCTGCGCGCCGGAGCGCCGCCGCGCGGGCCGGCGCGAGTGGCTCGCGCGCCGGCGCGCGGCGGCGGTGCCGATCGCTGGTCGCGACGCTCGAGCGCGCCGAGCGCGTCGGCGCTGGCGCTCGAGGCGCGGCACTACCGGCTGCGGCCCGGTCGCCGGCGACGGCGCCGCGGCCGGGGCGCGCGGCGACGTGGCCGCGGCGCTCGCGGCATCGCGGGCCTGGCGCTGCTGTGGCGGTCGTGAGTGCGCGCGCTGCAAGCTCGTGGTCGCGTACGACGGCACCGAGTTCCACGGCTGGCAGGCGCAGCCCGGACGGCGCACCGTGCAGGGCGTGCTGGAGGAGGCGTTGCGGGCCGTGCTGCGATGAATCGGACGTGACGGTCGAGGGCGCGGGGCGCACCGACGCCGGCGTGCCACGCGCGCGGGCAGGTGGCGTCGCTTCGCGCACGCGGCCGCGCCTGCCGGCGCGCGCGCTGCCGCCGCTGCTCAACCGGCGGCTGCCGGCGGACGTGCGCGTGCGCGCGGTGCGACGAGGTGCCGACCGACTTCGACGCGCGCGCCGCTCGGCACGCGCGCGGCGCTACGCCTACCGGCTGCTCGAGCGCGGACGACCTGCTGCTCGCGCGCTATCGCGCTGGCATCCGCGCGCGCGGCCGTCGCCACGAGCGGGCTCGAGCGCGGCCACCGCGGCGCTCGAGGGCGAGCACGACTGCTCGGCGTTCCAGAGCACGCGGCAGCTCGCCGACGCGACCCGATGTGCCGCATCATGCGCGCGCGCTGGCGCTGAGCGGCGGGCGGTCCGCGCTCGACATCATCGCCGACCACTTCCTCTACCACATGGTGCGCAGCATCGTCGGCACCGCGCTCGCGCTGGCGCGCGAGCGCCGATCCCGGCGCGGCGATGCGCGCGGTGCTCGCGTCGCGCGATCGCGCGCCGCGCGGGCTCACCGCGCCGCCGCAGGGCCTGTGCCTCGAGGAAGTGTTCTACGCCGGAGGAGCGCGTGATCGCGCGGCGCGTGCAGCGTGCTCGCGCTCGCCATCGCCGGCCTGCGCGCTGGCGCTGCGCTCGCGTCGCCGCCGAGCGCCGCGCCGCCGAACGCCGCGCGTCGCCGCGCAGTCGTCGGCCTCGCGGCGCACCGCGATCGTCACCGCGGCCGCAGCGCGTGAGCCCGGCGGTGGTCTCGGTGAGCGTCGTCGACGACGCGCGTGGTGCGCGCCGATCCGTTCGGCGGCATGCTCCACGACGAGTTCTTCGACCGCTTCTTCCCGCCGCAGCGTACCAGCGAGCGGGTGCCCGGGCTCGGCTCGGGCGTGATCGTCGACGCCGACGGGACTGGTGCTCACCAACGAGCACGTGGTGCGCAACGCCGAGCGAGATCACGGTGACGCTCACCGACGGCCGCCAGCTCGCCGGCCAAGGTGCTCGGCGGCTCGACCGCGTCTACGACCTGGCGGTGCTCAAGATCGAGGGCGACGAGCCTGCCGGTGGCGCCGCTCGGCGACAGCGACGCGCTGCGTGGTGGGCGAGTGGGCGATCGCGATCGGCAACCCGTTCGGCTACCTGCTCAACGACCCGCAGCCGACGGTGACCGCCGGGGTGATCAGCGCGACGCGCCGCGACATCAAGTCGGAGGCGACCGAGCGAGCGGCGTGTACAAGAACATGATCCAGACCGACGCCGCCATCAATCCCGGCAACAGCGGCGGCCCGCTGGTGAACGCGCGACGGCGAGGTCGATCGGCATCAACACGTTCATCTTCACGCAGGGCGGCGGCTCGCTCGGGCATCGGCTTCGCGATCCCGATCAACCTCGCGCAGCCGCATGGTCGCCGAGATCGACAAGTACGGCCGCGTGCGCGCGGCGTGGCCCGGCATGCAGGTGCAGGCGGTGACGCCGTACCTGGCGCAGCGGCTCGGCTACAGCGACGTGCGCGGGCTGGTGGTGACGCGGGTCGATGCCGGCGGCCCGGCGGCCGCGGCCGGGCGTGCAGCGTGCGGCGACCGCATCCGCAAGGTGAACGGCACGGTCACGAACTCGCGTCGACGACGCGCAGCGCAGCATCTACGGCGCCGCGTCGGCGACCAGCTCAAGCTCGGCGCTCGAGCGCGACGACCGCACGCTCGAGCGTGCGCGGTCAAGCTGGCCGAGAGCGCCGCGGGAGATGCAGTGATCGCGCGCTACACGCCGCCCGGCGATGGCCGCGGTGTGGAGCGACGCGCACCGCCTCGAGCTGCTGGCTCGACGTCGAGCTCGCGGTGACCGCGGCGCGCGAGGCGCGCGGCGAGGTGCCGGCCGGCACGCGCGAGCGCATCCGCGCGCGCGCGCGGCGTCGACGCGGCGCGCATGGCTCGCGATCGAGGCCGAGGTCCAGCACGACGTGATCGCGTTCCTGTCGCATGATCGCGCGAGTCGGTCGGCGACGACGCGCGCCACCTGCACGCCGGGCATGACGTCGTCGGACCTGGTCGACACGGCGCTGGCGCTCCAGATCGCGCGAGGCGGGGCGCGTGCTCGCTGGCGTCGCTCAAGGCGCCGCGCACGCGGCGTGGACGCTCGCCGAGCCGCCACCGCCACACGCCGGTGATCGGGCGCACCCACGGCATCCACGCCGAGCCCATCACGTTCGGCCTCAAGTGCCTGGTGTGGAGCGAGGAGCTCGGGCGCGACCTCGAGCGGCTGGCAGCGCGCCTCGCCGGCGTGCGCGGTCGGCAAGCTCTCGGGCGCGGTCGGCACGCTGGCGCACCTCGACGCCGGCGCTCGAGGTCGAGGCGCTGCGCGTCGGCTCGGCCTGGCGCCCGAGCCGGTCGCGAACCAGGTCGTGCAGCGCGACCGCCACGCCGCGCTGCTGGCGACGCTCGCGGTGCTGCGGCGGCACGCTCGAGAAGATCGCGCTCGAGATCCGCCACCTGCAGCGCACCGAGGTGCGCGAGGCCGAGGAGCCGTTCGCGCGCGCGGCAGAAGGGCTCCTCGGCGATGCCGCACAAGCGCAACCCGGTGCGCTGCGAGCGCGTGTGCGGGCTGGCGCGGCTCGCTGCGCGGCTACGCGCAGGCCGGCGCTCGAGAACCAGCGCGCTGTGGCACGAGCGCGACATCAGCCACTCGTCGGTCGAGCGCGTGATCCTGCCGGACGCGTTCCTGCATCGCTCGACTTCATGGCGTGCGAGATCGCGGACGTGCTCGAGCACCTGCGCGTCAACGAGGCGCATGCTGCGCGAACCTCGACGCGGGCGGCGGGCTCGTGTTCTCGCAGCGCGTGCTGCTCGCGCTCACCGACGGCCGGGCTGCGCGCGCGACGAGGCGTACCGCATCGTGCAGGCGCACGCGCTGGCGGCGCTCGACGGCGGGCCGGCGTTCCGCGACCGCGCTCGCAGCCGACGCGCGCGTGTCGGCGCGCGCTGACGCGGCGAGCGCTCGCCGGCTGCTTCGACTCGAGCCCTTCCTGCGCCACGTCGACGCATCTGTTCGCGCGCGCGGCAGCACCCGGAGTCGTGAGCTCGATACCGCGACCGGCGCCGGCCTACACGCTCGACGAGCTCGAGCGACCCGAGCGCGGTGTCGGCGCGGCTGCGCGCGCGCGGCGTGCGCTCGACGCCCGACGAGGTGCGCGCTGCTCGCCGAGCTGCTCGGCCGCCCGCCGCAGTGGCCGGAGGCGGTGCTGTTCGGCATCCTGTGGAGCGAGCACTGCTCGTACAAGTCGACGCGCCACCTGCTGCACGCGGCTGCCGACGCAGCGCGCCGCAGGTGATCCTCGGCCCGGCGAGGACGCCGGCGTGGTGCGCGCTGCCGGCGCCGTGCGAGGACCTGGCGCTGGTGCTGGCGCACGAGAGCCACAACCATCCGAGCCAGGTGCTGCCGGTCGAGGGCGCGGCCACCGGCGTCGGCGGCATCGTGCGCGACGTGGGCTGCATGGGCGCCGAGGTCGTCGGCGTGCTCGACGCGCTGCGCTTCGGCGATCCGCGCGCGCGGCGTGCGCGTGCGCGACATCGTGCGCGGCGTGGTGCAGGGCATCGCCGACTACGGCAACGCGCTCGGCGTGCCGAACCTGGGCGGCGACGTCGTGCTTCGACGCCGGCGTTCGACGACAACTGCCTGGTGAACGTGATGGCGGTCGGCGTCGTCGCCGATCAGCGGCGTGCTGCGGAGCCGCGTGCCCGAGGGTCCGGGTCCGTGGGCGTTCGTGCTGGTCGGCAAGCCGACCGACGAGAGCGGCTTCGGCGGCGCGGCGTTCGCGTCCGAGCGAGCTGGGCGCCGCCGACGATCGCGGCGCGGTGCAGCTGCCCGACCCGTTCCTCAAGCGCGTGCTGCACGGTCGCCAACGCCGAGGCGTTCCGCGCGCATCCGCGCGCGCGGCATCCCGGCCGGGTTCAAGGACCTCGGCGCGGGCGGTGTCGCGTGCGCCACGAGCGAGCTGGCCGCCGCCGGGCGGCGCGGCGCCGAGATCACGCTCGACGACGTGCATCGCGTCGCGCGCGCGCTGCCGCGCCGAGGTGCTGCTGTGCGCCGAGACCCAGGAGCGCTTCTGCTGGGTCGTGCCGGAGTCGTTCGCCGCCGAGCTGTGCGATCTCTACAACGCGAGTTCGCGCTCGGCGCGCGTCTATCCCGGCGCCGGCGCGCGCGTGATCGGCCGCGGCCACGGACGCGCGCCGCTACCGCGTGACGCTGGCGCGCGGACGACAGCTGGTGGACTGCCCGGTCGACGCGATCACGCAGCGGACGGCGCGTGCGCGCGGCCGTCGCGCCGCCGCGCGCCGGCGGCGCCGACGGCGATCGCGCCGCGCGCGATCGATCGCCGCGCGGCGCTGCTGACGCTGCTGTCGGGATTCGACCTGTGCTCGCGCGAGTACCTGTACCGCCACTACGACGGCGAGGTGCAGGGCCGCACCTGGCTGCGGCGCGGCGAGGGCGACGCGGTCGTGATCCGGGTGCATCCCGAGCGCGCGACTCAGGCGTGGCGCTCGGCGTCGGCGGCAACCCGCACTGGTGCGGCGACGATCCGGAGCTGGGCGCGCGCCACGCCGTGGCCGAGGCGGCGCGCAACGTCGCGTGCGTCGGGCGGACGGCCGTGGGCGCTCACCGACTGCCTGAACTTCGGCGACCCCGAGGACCCGACGGTGATGGGCGACCTCGAGGCCACGATCGAGGGCCTCGCGGTCGGCGGCGCACGCGCTCGGCGGCCTGGCGTCGCCCGGCGCCGCGCTGCCGTTCGTGAGCGGGAACGTGAGCCTCTACAACCACACCAGGCGCTCGGCAATCCCGCCGTCGCCGATCGTGCTGTGCGCCGGCGTGCGTGCGCGACTGGCGGCGCTGACGGCCTGCGTCGCTGCGGCGCGCGGGCGACTTTCTGGTGCTGGTCGGCGAGCCGCGCGACGCAGCTCACCGGCTCGGCCTTCGTGCGCGAGGTCCTGCGCGAGCCGGCGGGCGCGCCGCCGGCGCTCGACCTGCGCGCGCGAGGCGCGGCTGCAGGAGCTGGCGGTGCACGGCGGCCGAGGGCGGCTGGGTGCGCGCCGCGCACGACGTCTCGGACGGCGGGCTCGCGGTCGCGCTCGCCGAGATGGCGCTTGCCTCGCCGGTCGGCTCGGGCCTCGGCGCCGAGCTGGACGCTCGCGACGCTCGAGGCGGACCCGATACGGCGCTGTTCGGCGAGCGTCCGGCGATCGTGTTCGCGGTCAGGCCGGAGCGCGCGCCGCGCGCTTGTTCCAGGCGGCGCGCGAGCGCGGCGTTGCTGGCGTGGCCGATCGGCACGGTGATCGGCTCGCCGCTGCTGCGCGTCGACCTCGGCGCCGGCGGCGCGCGTCGAGTGGAGCCTCGACGAGCTGCGGGCGGTACGCCAGCGTCCGCTCGCGAGGCTGTGGAACGAGGAGCTGGAATGAGCGCGCGCGTCGCGGTGCTGCAGCTGCCGGGCGTCAACTGCGAGGCCGAGAGCGTGCGCGCGCTCGAGCGCGCCGGGCTTGACCGGCGAAGATGTTCCGCTGGACGTCGCCCGGCGACCGAGCTGCGCGACTACCACGCCTACGTGCTCCCGGGCGGGTTCTCGTACCAGGACCGCGTACGCGCCGGCGCGCTGGCGCGCCAAGGATCCGCTGCTCGAGGTGCTGGCCGAGGAGGCCGAGCGCGGCAAGCCGGTGCTCGGCATCTGCAACGGCGCGCAGGTGCTGGTCGAGGCCGGGCTCGTGCCGGACGGGCGCGGCGTCGAGCTGGCGCTGGCGCGCAACCGTATGCCCGGGCGCGTCCGGCTACTACACGCGCTGGGTGTGGGTACGCGTCGAGGCGTCGCCGTGCGTGTTCACGCGCGCGCTCGAGCCGGGCACGCTGCTGCCGCTGCCGATGGCGCACGGCGAGGGCCGCTTCGTCGGCGCGCGCCGGGCGCATGGCAGTCGCTGGCGCGCGGCGGCCAGACGCCGCTCCGCTACGCGACGCCTGCGGCGAGGTGGCGTCGCGAGTTCCCGCGACAACCCGAACGGCGCCGGAGGCCGCGGCGGCGGCGGTGTGCAACGCGCGCGGCAACGTGCTCGCGATCATGCCGCACCCGGAGCGCGCGCAGCGATCGCGGCCGGTGTCACGCGCGGTCGTCAGGCGGCGGTGGGCCGCGGACGCCGACGAGCGCGGCGGATGCCCGCGGTCCTGGACTGCTGTTGTTCGACGGCCTGTGCCGGCACCTCGAGGAGGTGTGATGGCGACGCCGCGAGTCGGGCGTGATCCATCAGGCGTGGATCGAGCCGATCGCCGACGATCCCGAGGCGGTCGTCGGCGTTCGCCGTCGCGCGCGATCGCCTGGCGGCCGGGCGCACGCTCGCTGGGCTCGCGGCGCTATGCGCGTGATCGAGATTGGCCCGGCGCGTCTGCCGGCGGACCGCGCGGCGCAGCTTGCTTCACGAGTCCACCCAGTTCTACAACCCGCACAAGGAGCGCTGCACGCTACGCAGCCGCGCCGCCGAGCCCGGGCCGGCCGACGCGGAGAGCGCGATGGTGCTGGTCGTGGATCGCGACGGCGAGCGGCGCCCGGCGGCCGAGCGCTGGTGGCGGCACGAGACCGGGAGGCGGTGGCGGTGCGAGAAGGCGTGGCGTGGGCGATGATGTTCGATCCGGGAGCCGACGCGCGCGCACGCCGAAGAGCTGCGCCGTGCTGCGGGATCGCGCGCCACGGGCTGCTGAGCAACCCTCATGTCGCAGGAGGCTGCGGCCGGCGGCGGCGCCGATTCCGCTGCCGTGGATCACGAGCGCCGACGCGGGGAAGCGGGAGCGATCGATGAGCGGCGTGGAGCGCCGATAAGACGCTGGAGCGAGGAGTGCGGCGTGTTCGCCGGCGATCGGCGTGCCGCGCGCGGCGGCGATCGTCGGGCTCGGCCTGCACGCGCTGCAGCACCGCGGCCAGGAGGTCGACCGGCATCGTGGCGAGCGACGAGCGCGGCGAGTTCCACGCGCATCGCGGGCTCGGCCTGGTCTCGGACGTGTTCGACGACGCCGAGCTCGAGCGGCCTCCCGGGCATGCTCGCGATCGGGCACAACCGCTACTCGACGTCGGGCAGCGTCACGCTCGAGAACACCCAGCCGCTGCGCGTCGTCTACCGCGGCGGCATCGCTGGCGCTCGCCCACAACGGCAACCTGGTCAACGCGCGCGAGCTGCGCGCAGGCGCTCGAGGCGTCGGGCTCGATCTTCCAGACCACGCTCGACACCGAGATCTTCCTCCACCTGATGGCGCTCTCGCGGCAGCGACGATCCGTCGAGGACGCGCTGATCGAGGCGGCGCGCCAGGTGCGCGGCGCGTACGCGCTGCGTCGTGCTCGACCGGCGACGCGCGTGCTCGCGATGCGCGACCCGCACGGGTTCCGGCCGCTGTGCATCGGGCGGCTCGGCGACGGCTACGTGGTGGCGAGCGAGACCTGCGCGCTCGACCTGGTGGGCGCCGAGTTACCTGCGCGAGGTCGAGCCCGGCGAGCTGGTGCGCGATCGACCCGCAGGGCATGCGCGCGCGCCGCGCGCTGCCGGCCGCCGACGCCGCCGCAGCACTGCATCTTCGAGCACATCTACTTCTCGCGCCCCGACAGCCGCGTGTTCGGCGAGACGCGTCGACCGCGTGCGCCGGCGCATCGGCCACCGGCTCGCCGCAGGAGCATCCGGCCGACGCCGGACGTGGTGATCGCGGTGCCGGACTCGAGCAACTCGATCGCGCTCGGCTACGCGCGAGCAGTCGGGCATCCGCTTCGAGCTGGGCCTGATCCGCAACCACTACGTCGGGCGCACGTTCATCCAGCCGCAGCAGGCGAGCGCGACTCCGGCGTGCGCGTCAAGTTCAACCCGGTGCGCGAGGTGCTCGACGGGCCAGCGCGTCGTCGTCGTCGACGACTCGATCGTGCGCGGCACGACGAGCCGCAAGCTGGTGCGGCATGCTGCGCGCGCGCGGCGCGCGCGAGGTGCACTTCCGCGTCGGCTCGCCGCCGGTGACGCACCCGTGCTTCTACGGCATCGACACGCCGAGCCGCCGCGAGCTGATCGGCGCGCTCAAGACCGTGGACGAGATCCGCGACTACCTCGGCGTCGACTCGCTCGGCTACCTCTCGCTCGAGGGCCTGCTGGCGTGCGAGCGCGAGCCGGACGCGCTTCTGCCGCGCCTGCTTCACCGGACAGCTACCCGATCGCCGGTCGACCCGACCGCGGGCAAGCTCGCGATCGAGCAGCTCGCACCGCGCCGGCGCCGGCGTCTGGAGACTCACGGCTCGCGCGGCGCGCGTCCGCGCGCGCGGCGCTCGACACCGCTCGAATGCTTTCCAGATTCGCGCGATTCCTCGGCCTGTGCGCGGCGCCGCGCGCGGCCGACCGGAAGGAACGCATGTCGCTCCAAGAACTGATGCGCCAGCGGCGCGAGAAGCTCGAGCGCTGGCGCGCGCTCGGCGTCGAGCCGTACGCCTACCGCTTCGACGCACGCACCACGCGGCCGACGCTGCTGGCGCGCGGCGACGCGGTGACCGCGGAGCCGGGCGAGCGCGTGCGCGGTCGCGGGCGGCTCATGGCGCTGCGCGGCCACGGCAAGGCCGGGCTTCGCGCACCTGCTCGACGGCAGCGGGCAGCATCCAGCTCTACTTCCGCGCCGACCAGCTGGGCGACGCGTTCGCGCGCTACGAGCTGCTCGACGTCGGCGACTGGATCGGCGTCGAGGGCGCGCTGTTCCGCACCCGCACCGGCGAGATCACGATCCGCGTCGACGCGCTTCGAGCTGCTCGCCAAGTCGATGCGCCCGCTGCCCGAGAAGTGGCACGGGCTCGACGGATCCCGAGACCCGCTTCCGGCAGCGCTACGCCGACCTGTTCATGAACCTCGAGGTGCGCGAGACGTTCCGCGCGCCGCGCGCGCTGATCGCGCGCGATGCGCGAGTACCTCGACGGCGCGCGGCTTCCTCGAGGTCGAGACCCCGGTGCTGCAGCCGCTCTACGGCGGCGCGTTCGCGCGGCCCGTTCGTCGACCCGGCACAACGCGCTCGACATGGAGCTCTACCTGCGCATCTCGAACGAGCTCTACCTCAAGCGCCTGATCGTCGGCGGGCTCGAGCGCGTCTACGAGTTCTCGCGCGACTTCCGCAACGAGGGCATGGACCGCACGCACAATCCCGAGTTCACGATGCTCGAGTTCTACCAGGCGTTCGCCGACGTGCACGACATGATGGACGCTCGACCGAGGCGCTGGTGCGCGCACGCGGTCGAGCGCGCGTGCGGCGCGCTGACGCGATCGACTACCAGGGCGAGACGCTCGACTTCACGCCGCCGTGGCCGCGGCTGTCGATGCTCGACGCGGTGAGCGAGAAGGTGGGCGAGCGCGTCGCACGACCTCGACCCGGAGCGGCTGCGCGGCGATCGCCGACCGGCACGGCCTGTCGACGCGCGCCGGGCACCGGGGCCGGCGGGCTGCTCGACGAGCTGTTCAGCGAGCTGGTGCAGCCCGAGCTGCAGCCGCCGACGTTCGTCGTCGACTACCCGGTCGAGACCTCGCCGCTCGCGCGCGTCGAGCCGCACGAACCCGGCAGTGGTCGAGCGCTTCGAGCTGTTCGTGGCGGGCATGGAGCTGGCGAACGCGTTCTCCGAGCAGAACGATCCCGAGGCGCAGCGCGCGCGCGTTCGAGGCGCAGATGGCGCGGCGCGCGGGCGGCGACGAGGAGGCGCAGCCGATGGACCACGACTACGTGCGCGCGCTCGAGTACGGCATGCCGCCCACCGGCGGCGTCGGCATCGGCATCGACCGGCTGGCGATGCTGCGTCACCGGACGCGCGCTCGATCCGCGACGTGATCCTGTTCCCGCAGCTCCGCCCCGAGGAAGGGCGCGCCGAGGTCGACGAGGACGGCGGACGAGCCGGCCGCCGCGGCGCGGCGCGACGGACGCGCGCGCCGCGGTGAACCTTCCGCTGTGGATCGCCGGCCCGCTACCTGCGCACGCGGCGGCAGCAGCGGCTTCATCACGCTGCTCACCGGCGATCTCGGTCGGCGGCGTGGCGCTCGGGCGTCACCGCGCTGCTCACCGTGCTGGCGGTGATGAACGGCTTCGAGAGCGAGATCCAGACCCGCATCGCCGGCACCGACGCGCACGTGGTGCTGCTGGGCGACGACCGCGGCGGGCGTGCGCGCAGCCCGAGCGCTGGTCGCAGCGCGCTGGCGCGCGAGCCCGGGCGTCGCTGGGCGTCGCGCCGTTCACCTACGTCAAGGCGATGGTGTTCCGCGCAGGGCTCACCGAGGGCCTGGTGGTGAAGGGCGTGGACCTGCGCCGCCGAGCGCGCAGGTCACCACGATCGGCCACAACATCCAGCCGCCGCTCGACTCGATCCCGGCCGCACGACGGCGGGCGTGCCCGGCATCGTGCTCGGCACCGAGCTGGCCGGCGCGGCTCGGCGGCCGCGGTCGGCGACACGCGTGCTGCTCGCCACGCTGACCGGCGACCGAGCGTCGGCGCTCGGCTTCGCGCCGCAAGCTGCGGCCGTTCCGGGTCGGTCGGGCTGTTCACGCTCGGGGCTCTACACCTACGACTCGAGCTTCGGCTTCACCGTCGATCCCGGCGCGCGCAGGAGCTTCTTCCAGCTGGGCGACCGCCGTGACCGGCATCGAGATGCGGCTCGCCGACATGTTCGCAGCGCCGCGCGTCGCCGGCGACCGATCGCTGCGCGCGCTCGACGCGACCGGAGCTGCGCGCGAACAACTGGATCGAGCTCAACCGCAACCTGTTCACGTGGATGAAGCTCGAGAAGACGGTGATGTTCGTGATCCTGGCGCTGATCGTGCTGGTGGCGGCGTTCAACATCGTGAGCACGCTGTTCATGGTGGTGCTCGAGAAGCGCCGCGACATCGGCGTGCTCAAGTCGCTGGGCGCGACCGACGGCGCTGGTGCTGCGCGGTGTTCCTGTGCGAGGGCCTGCTGATCGGCGGGCTCGGCACCGCGCTCGGCGCGCTGCTCGGCGCCGCGCTGATCGCGCGTGCTGCAGCGCTACCCGTTCGTCCGGCTGCCGGGCGACGTCTACTTCATCGAGCGGCTGCCGGTGCGGCCCGAGGTCGGGCGACTTCGCCGCCGTGATTCTGGCCGCCCTGGTGCTATGCCTGGCCGCCGCGCTCTACCCGGCCTGGCGGGCCTCGCAGCTCGACCCGGTCGACGCGATCCGGCAGCCAGGCCTGAGAGCCGACTGAGTCAGGGCGCGCAAAGTGGCTGATACCGGACGATGCTGAAGCGACGCGCCGGCCCTGTCGCGCGCCGGCATCCGCAAGGCCTACGCGCGCCCCGAGCGGGCCGCTCGAGGTCCTGCGCGGGCGTCGACCTCGAGGTCACGCGTGGCACAGTTCTGGCGATCGTCGGCGCGTCCGGGGCGGGGAAGAGCACGCTGCTGAACATTCTCGGCACGCTCGACCACGCCGGACGCGGGCACGCTCGAGATCGGCGGGCGAGCGGCGTCGACGAGCTGAGCGAGGCGCGAGCTGCGCGGATTCCGCGCGACGGCAGCTCGGCTTCGTGTTCCAGTTCCATCACCTGCTGCCCGAGTTCACCGCGGAGGAGAACGTGATGATGCCGCTGCTCATCGCCGGGCCGGCCTCGAGCCGCCGCGCGCACGCGTGCGCGCGAGGCGCTCGCGTGCGGTCGGGCTCGCGGAGCGCTGGGAGCATCGTCCGGCGGAGCTGTCGGGCGGCGAGGCGCAGCGCGTCGCGGTGGCGCGCGCGCTCGCGCCGGAGCCCGAGCTGGTGCTGGCGGACGAGCCGTCGGGCAACCTCGATCCGCGCGCTGCCGAGCGCGCTTCACGAGCTCATGTCATCGCTGGCGCGCGAGCGGCATCAGACGTTTGTCGTCGTGACCCACAATGATAGGCTTGCGCGTCGCTGGCGGACCGCGTCCTGACGCTCGGAGCGAGGCCGGCTGCGTGCCGGCGTCGCTGAGAGGCCGACCATGCTCTGCCAGATCTGCGGCAAGAACCCCGCGACCGTGCACTTCACCGAGATCCACGACAACAAGATGTCGGAGATCCACGTGTGCGAGCGCTGCGCCGAGGAGAAGGGCCTGCACGCGCCCGCAGCCGAAGCAGAAGTTCGACATCGCCGACCTGCTCGCCGGCATGGTGGACGGCATGACCACGACCGACGAGGAGCGCGTCGGGCACGTCCAGTGCCCGCGCTGCGGCCTGCTCTACTCGGCGTTCAAGGAGACCGGCCGGCTCGGCTGCGCCGAGTGCTACCAGCGCGTTCCAGTTCCAGCTGCGGCCGCTGCTGCGGCGCATCCACGGCGACACGCGCCACCGCGGCAAGGTGCCGGCCCGCGACGGCGAGGGCGCGACGCGCTCGCGCCAGATCCAGCGCCTGCACGACGAGCTGCAGCGCGCGGTCGAGCGCGAGGAGTTCGAGCGCGCGGCGTCGATCCGCGACGAGATCCGCCAGCTCGAGGCCGAGCGGCCAGCGCCGCGCCAGGCGGAGAAGGCGTGAGCGAGCGACGAGCCGCGCCGCGGACTTCGACGACCTGGTCGCGCGGCCGAGCCCGTGGCTGGACGGGCGACGGCCCGCACGCCGACATCGTGCTGTCCACGCGCATCCGGCTCGGCGCGCAACCTGCAGCGACGTGCCGTTCACGCACCGGGCGCGCGACGAGCAGCTCCAGGGCGTGCTCGCGAGCGTCGCCAGCGCGGCCGCAGCGCGCCGGCGTCGTTCGCAGGCGGACTGCTGCTGCGCATGAACGAGCTGTCGCGCGGTCGAGCGCCAGGTGCTGGTCGAGCGCCACCTCGTGAGCCACGAGCTGGGCGACGGCGCGCGCCCGCGCGGCATCTTGATCGGCGCCGACGAGCGGCTGTCGCTCATGATCAACGAGGAGGATCACCTGCGGCTGCAGGCGATGGCGTCCGGGTTCCAGCTCGCCGAGGCGTGGGCGCTGGCCGACGCGCGCCGACGACGAGCTCGACCAGTCGCTCGACTTCGCGTTCTCGGACGAGATCGGCTACCTCACCTCGTGCCCGACCAACGCCGGGACCGGGCTGCGCGCCTCGGTGCTCATCCACCTGCCGGCGCTGGTGCTGCTCGAGGAGATCCAGAAGGTGCTCGAAGAGCATCATGCAGGTGGGGCTCAACGTGCGCGGCCTCTACGGCGAGCACAGCGAGGTCATGGGCAACCTGTTCCAGATCTCGAACCAGACCACGCTCGGGCGCAGCGAGCGCGACTCGATCGAGAGCCTCGAGCGCGTGACGCGCCAGATCATCGAGACCGAGGAGCGTGCGCGCGAGCGCATGATGCGCGACGCGCGCATGCAGATCGAGGACAAGGTGTGGCGCGCCTACGGCACGCTGCGCTACTGCCGCTCGATCCACGCGCGCGAGGTGATCAACCTGTGCTCGGCGGTGCGGCTCGGCGTGGCGCTCGGGCTTGCCGGGCTGTGCCCGCTGCGCGGTCGTCAACGAGCTGCTGGTGCTGACGCAGCCGGCGCATCTCCAGCGCTACGCCGGCGGCGAGCTGACGCCCGGCGGAGCGCAACGTCTATCCGCGCCGCAGCTCGTGCCGCGAGCGGCTTGCCGCCGCCGCGGACGGACCGGGACGCGTAGTCGCTAGAGGACGCACCGCTCGCGCGGACGCGGCGGCCGAGAGACGCCATGCACGACAAGTTCACGGAACGGGTCCGCAAGGTCATCTACCTGGCGCGCGAGGAAGCGGCGCGGCTGCAGCACGACTACATCGGCACCGAGCACCTGCTGCTCGGCGTCATCCGCGAGGGCGAGGGCATCGCCGCGACGGTGCTCAACAACCTCGGGCTCGATCTCGACCGCATCCGCCAGGAGGTCGAGAACATGGTGAGCGCCTCGGGCGGCACCATGACCATCGGCGAGATCCCGTTCACGCCGCGCGCCAAGCGCGTGCTCGAGCTGGCGGTCGAGGAGGCGCGCTCGCTCGGCCACAACTACGTCGGCACCGAGCACCTGCTGCTCGGGCCTGATCCGCGAGGGCGAGGGCGTGGCGGCCAAGGTGCTGCTCGAGCTGGGCGTCGACCGCAAGCGCGTGCGCGAGGAGACGCTCAAGCTGCTGGGCGGCACGCCGTCGTCGTCCGGCGCGCACCGAGCGCGAGGAGCGTCCCGAGACGCCGGCGCTCGAACCAGTTCGGCCGCGACCTCACCCAGCTCGCGCGCGAGGGCAAGCTCGACCCGGTGATCGGGCGCGAGAAGGAGATCGAGCGCGTCATCCAGGTGCTGTCGCGCCGCAAGAAGAACAACCCGGTGCTGATCGGCGAGCCGGGCGTCGGCAAGACCGCGATCGCCGAGGGCCTGGCGCAGCGCATCGTCTCGGCGCAGGTGCCGGAGAGCCTCAAGAACAAGCGCATCGTCACGCTCGACCTCGCGGCGGTGGTCGCCGGCACCAAGTACCGCGGCCAGTTCGAGGAGCGGCTCAAGACCGTGATGAACGAGATCCGCGAGTCCAAGGACACGGTGATCTTCATCGACGAGCTGCACACCATCGTCGGCGCGGGCGGCGCGGAGGGCGCGATCGACGCCTCGAACATGCTCAAGCCGGCGCTGGCGCGCGGCGAGCTGCAGTGCATCGGCGCCACCACGCTCGACGAGTACCGCAAGTACATCGAGAAGGACGGCGCGCTCGAGCGCCGCTTCCAGCCGATCATGGTGGACCAGCCGAGCGTCGACGGACACGATCGCGATCCTGATGGGCCTGCGCGACAAGTACGAGGCGCACCACGGCGTGAAGATCACCGACGAGGCGGTCGTGCAGGCGGTGAAGCTCGCCGACCGCTACATGAACGACCGCTTCTTCCCGGACAAGGCGATCGACGTCATCGACGAGGCGTGCGCGCGCGCGCGGCTGTCGGTGAGCACGGTGCCGTCCGAGATCCACGAGCTCGAGAAGAAGCTCGAGGAGGTCGTCAAGGAGAAGGAGGCGGCGATCCGCGGCCAGGAGTACGAGAAGGCCGCGCGGCTGCGCGACAAGGAGAAGGAGCTGCGCGCGCGCCGCAACGAGCTCAAGAAGTCGTGGACCGAGTCCAAGCGCGACAAGGAGCGTGCAGGTCGACGAGGACCTGATCGCCGCGCGTGCTGTCGATCGATGACCGGCATCCCGATGGTCAAGCTCGCCGAGGAGGAGACGCAGAAGCTGCTGCGCATGGAGGACGAGCTGGCGCAAGCGCGTCGTCGGCCAGGACGAGGCGGTCGCGCGCGGTGTCGCGCGCGGTGCGGCGCAACCGCGTCGGGCTGCGCGATCCCAAGCGTCCGATCGGCTCGTTCATCTTCCTCGGGCCCGACCGGCGTCGGCAAGACCGAGCTGGCGCGGGCGCTGGCGGCGTTCCTGTTCGACGACGAGGACGCGCTGATCCGCATCGACATGTCCGAGTACATGGAGAAGTTCTCGGTCTCGCGCCTGGTGGGAGCGCCTCCGGGCTATGTGGGGTATGAAGAGGGCGGCCAGCTCACCGAGAAGGTGCGCCGCAAGCCGTACTCGGTGGTGCTGCTCGACGAGATCGAAAAGGCGCACCCGGACGTGTTCAACGTCCTGCTTCAGGTGCTGGACGACGGCGTCCTGACCGACAGCTCGCGGCGCCGGGTGGACTTCAAGAACACCGTCATCATCATGACCTCGAACCTGGGCGGCCGGCAGATCCTGTCCGGCGGCAAGCACCTGGGCTTCAAGCAGGCCGAGGGCGGCGCGCAGCAGTTCGCCGCGATCAAGAGCACGGTCCAGGACGAGCTCAAGCGGGCGTTCAATCCGGAGTTCCTGAACCGCATCGACGACGTCATCGTGTTCCACGCGCTCACGCGCGACGACATGCGGCAGATCGTCGGCATCCTGCTCGGACAGGTCGAGGAGCGACTGCGCGCACAGGAGATCGCAGCTCGAGCATCACGCCCGGAGGCCGTCGGAGTTCCTCATCGAGCAGCGGCTTCGACCCCACGCTCGGCGCCCGGCCGCTCAAGCGCGCCATCCAGCAGCTGCTCGAGGACCCGTTCGCGGAGTTCATCCTGCAAGGGCAGTTCGCCGCCGGTGCCCGCATTCAGGTCACCCGGCGAGGACGATCGCCTCGAGTTTGCGTCGACGACCGCGGCCGAAACCCTGCACCTCCGGAACCCAGCGTCGCCTCGCGGCTAGCGTCGCGCTAGCGCTGATCGCTCGGCGGCGGTGTCCCCGGCGACGGCTCAGACCCCGTCGCCGGCGGCCGACGTCCGCCGCGGCTCACCGCGCGCGTCGAGACGGCCGCGCCTGCCCGCCGATACGTCGCTCGGCGCCGCCGGCGCCGGCGAGACCGCCGCCGACACGCGTCGCCGCGCCGACGGAGACGCTCGCATCGGCGACGATCTCGGTCGAGGGCAACGCGCGTCACCGACAGTCGTCGCGCATCGTGCGTTCGTTCGAGGTCCCGACCGGCAGCCACTACAGCGACGGACGCGCTGCGCCGCGGGATCCGCAAGCTGTTCGCGCTCGGCCTGTTCGAGGACGTGTGGCTCGAGCGAGATGCCGCGACGGCAGACCGGTCGACCTCGTCATCCACGTCGTCGAGCGGCCGCGCATCGGCAAGATCGACGTTCGACGGCAACAAGAAGCGCGAGGACTCGGACCTCGAGAAGAAGCTGTTCCTGCACGTCGGCGAGCATCGTCACGCCGACGACGTCGCAGACCCAGATCGACTCGCTGCTCAAGTACTACCGCGACGGAGGGCTTCGCACGCGCCAAGATCGAGGCGGCCGCGCGACACGAACCGACGACCGCAACGCGGTCGCGCTGCGCTTCATGATCCGCGAAGGGCGAGAAGGTCAAGATCACCGACGATCCAGTTCCGCGGCGTGCAGCGCGTATCGACGAGGACAAGCTGCGCAAGCAGCTGAAGACCAAGCAGCAAGGGATTCTTCGGCGGCGGCGACGATCGACGACGAGAAGTTCGCCGAGGACCGCGAGAAGCTCGAGGCGCTGCTACCACAACCACGGCTACCGCGACGCGCGCGTCGCCGGGCACGAGCTGATGCCCGGCGACACGCCGCAGCGACCTCACGCTCGTCGTCACGCGTCGATCGAGGGCCCGCGCTACCGCAGTCGGCACCGTGACCTGGACGGGCAACACCGTCGTCGCGCACCGACGCGCTCGAGCAGCGGCTGTGGCAGCCGCGAGCCCGAGCGACGCTACGACCAGTCGCGCATCGAGACGCGCGCGGCGAGGCGCTTACGGCGAGTACGCCGAGCGCGGCTACCTGTACGTCAACATCGAGCCGCAGCGAGACGGTGCGCGGACTCGACCGTCGACGTCACGTTCACGGTCACCGAGGGCCAGCCGTCGCACGTGCGGCTGCGTGAACATCATCGGCAACCAGCGACACGCGCGAGAAGGTGATCCGCCGCGAGATCGACGATCCACGAGGGCGACCGATTCCGGCGCTCGGCGCTGGTGCGCACGCAGGGCGACATCATGCGGCTCGGCATGTTCGAGGACGTGCAGATCGACTTCCGCCCGGCCGAGAGCACCGACGTCGACATCAGTCTCAAGGTCAAGGAGAAGCAGGTCGGCACCGCCTCGGCGGGCGCGGGCTACACCGGCGAGACCGGCGTCACCGGCTTCCTCGAGCTCGGCGCACAACAACGTGCTCGGCAACGGCCAGAGCCTGTCGCTCCACCTCGAGCGCGGCGGCCAGCGCGAGCGACTACTACCTGAGCTTCACCGAGCCGTGGTTCCGCGACACGCCGACGCTGCTCGGCATTCTCGGTGTTCAACACGCGCAACGCGAGCCGCGACGTCTACGACGAGAAGCGCGTCGGCGGCTCGGTGCGCATCGGGCGCCCGCTGCCGTGGCCCGACTACATCGCGCGGCTCGGTCACGTACCGGCTCGAGAACGTCACGATCGACGATCTCGTCGGCGTGGCTCACCGTCGTCGCCGATCAACCAGCCGCGCGCCGGCGTCTGTCGAACGGCAGCGCAGCTCACGAGCAGCGCTGCGAGCTGTTCGTGTCCGCGCAACAACACGGACAACCCGTTCTATCCGCACCACGGGCACGCGGCTCGACATCAACGACGAGCTGGCGGGCGGCCGTTCGGCGGCGAGCGTCGACTTCCACAAGCACCGCCTCGAGGGCCGCGTCGTACCTGCCGTCGATCGTCAAGCGCTTCACGACCATGGTGCGCGGCCGCGTCGGTCTGCTGGGTCACTACGCCGGCCAGACGACGCCGTGCCCGCACGTACGAGCGCTTCCGGCTCGGCGGCGGCAGCACCGCCGATCCGCTGCGCGGCTACGACGACTACCAGGTCGTGCCCGAGCAAGTTCATCCGCGTACCGACGACCGCGCTTGCACGGTCGTCGACTCGGTGAGCGGGGTGCCGGTCGATACGACCGTCGTCAGGACGACCGCGGTTCGTGCGCGGTGCGCTATCCGGGCGGCCGCTTCATGACGCTGCTACACGGTCGAGCAGCAGTTTCCGATTGTCCATCCGCTCCACGGTGTGTTCTTCTTCGACGCGGGCAACACCTGGGACCTGTGGAAGGAGATCAAGCCGTTCGACCTCAAGATGGGCGCCGGAATCGGATTCCGCATGGAGATCCCGTTGCTCGGGAACATCGGGTTCGACTACGGATACGGCTTCAATCGCGATGACGGACCGCGCATGGCCAGGGCCACTTCCTGCTCGGCAACGTCAACTTCTAGGCGGCGCGCATGAAGCCTCTGTCGCCACGCCGTGCCGCGTGTCCTGCGTTGGGCCTCGCTGCGCTCGCCGCGTCTGCGCGCCGGCGCTGCGCCGCCGACGTGCGCATCGGCTACATCGACTCGGCGCGCATCTTCCAGGAGTACAAGGACGCCCAGGACGCGCAGGCAGCGCTTCGACCGCCAGGTGCAGGGCTGGCGCGACGAGGCGGCCGAGAAGGAGAAGGTCGTGACGCAGCTGCGCGCCGAGGTGCGCGACCAGTCGCCCATCCTGTCGTCGCTCAAGCGGCAGGAGAAGGAAGAGGCGCTGCAGCGCGCGATCAGCGACTACGAGCGCGTTCGTCCAGGAAGTCTGGGGGCCGCAGGGGCAGGCGTCGCAGGAGAACGACGCGCGCGACCGGCGAGGTCGTCGCAGCAGATCCGCAGCGGCGGTCGAGAAGATCGCCGCGGACAAGGGCCTCGACGCTGGTGCTCGACGCGCGCGGAGGATTCATCATCTACGCGGACAAATCGCTGGACCTGACCGACCGAGGTGATCACGGAGCTGAACACGCGCGCCTCGGCAGCCGCCACCCCCGATAGGAAGATCCCGCGCATGGAGACACGGACGCTGGCCGAGCTGGCCGTCGATGCTCGGCGGCGAGGTCGTCGGCGACGGCGACGATCGTGATCCGCGGCGTCGCGGGCATCCGCGAGGCGCTGCCCGGCGACATCACCTTCCTCGCCAACGCGCGCTACGAGCCGTACCTGCTCGAGACGCGCGCCTCGGCGGTGATCTGCGCGCGCGATCAGCGCGCCGCGCGCCGTTGCCGCTGCTGCAGGTCGACAATCCGTACCTGGCGTTCCAGCAGCTCGTGCGCGTGTTCCGTCCCGATCCCTACCGGCCCGAGCCCGGCGTGCACCCGACCGCGGTGGTGCCGCCGCAGGCGCAGCGTCGGCGACGGACGTCTCGATCGGCGCCGCACTGCGTGGTCGAGCGCGGGCGCGCAGATCGGCGCGCAGCACCGTGCTGCATGGCCGGCTGCTACGTCGGCGCTGCGGCGCACGATCGGCGAGGACACGCTGCCTCTACCCGCGCGTCGTCGGTGCGCGAGGAGTGCGTCGATCGGCGCGCGCTGCATCGTCCATCCCGGCTGCGTGATCGGCAGCCGACGGCTTCGGCTTCGCGTTCGACGCCGGCCGCTACCACAAGGTCCCGCAGGTCGGGAACGTGGTCGATCGGCGACGACGTCGAGATCGGCGCCAACACCACCATCGACCGCGCCACCACCGACAGCACGCGCATCGGCGACGGCACCAAGATCGACAACCTGGTGCAGATCGGCCACAACGTGGTGATCGGCAAGCACTGCATCATCGTCGCGCAGGTCGGGATCTCGGGCAGCACCGAGCTCGAGGACTACGTGACGATCGGCGGGCAGGCCGGGCTCGTCGGGCCACATCCGAGATCGGCAAGGGCGCGCATGGTGGGCGCGCAGAGCGGCGTCATCGAAGTCGGTGCCGGCCGACGACGGTGGTGATCGGCTACCCGGCGATGCCGCACGGCGCTGCTGCAAGCGCATCCACGCGTTCGTGCAGCGGCTGCCGCAGCTGTTCCAGCGCACCAAGGACCTCGAGCACCGGGTCGCGCAAGCTCGAGAAGCGCCGACGAGTGCCCAGCGAGGAGAGTGCGTGTGAACGGTCGAGCGCGCAGCGCACGCATCGCGCGCGACGTGTCAGCTCGAGGGCGTCGGGCTCCACACCGGCGAGCGCGGCACGGTGACGTTCCGGCCGGCGCCGAGCCGAGCAGCGGCGTGCGCTTCGTGCGCACCGATCTGCCGGGATCGCCCGAGGTGCCGGTGCGTCCCGAGAACGCGCTATTCGATCCGCGTGCCGGGCGCCGCACGATCCTCGCAGCAGGACGGCGTCCAGATCCACACCATGGAGCACATGCTCGCGGCGGTCGCCGGCCTCGGGATCGACAACCTCGATCGATCGAGACCACCACGCATGGAGATCGCCGGAGCCCGACGACGGCAGCGCCGCGCCGATCGCGCGCCGCTGCTCGCAGGCCGGGACTCGTCGAGCAGGACCGCCCGACGCGCCACATCAAGGTGACGCAAGCCGGTGGCGTGGCAGCGAGAACGGCGTCGAGCTGAGCGCCGTGCCGTATCACGGCTTCCGCATCACGCTTCACGATCGACTACGACCATCCGCTGATCGGCCGGCAGACGCTGTCCGCTCGACATCGACGCCCGAGACGTTCCTGCGCGAGATCGCGCCGGCGCGCACGTTCGTGCTCGAGCGCGACCTCGAGACGCTGCGCGCAGGCCGGCTGGATCAAGGGCGGTCGCCTCGAGAGCGCGGTCGTGGTCGGCGAGGACCAAGGATCCTGAACCACGGAGCCGCTGCGGTTCCCGGACGAGTTCGTGCGCCACAAGATCCTCGACCTGCTCGGCGACCTGTTCGCTGCTCGGGCGGCCCGCTGCTCGGCCACGTCACGCGCGCTGCGCTCGGGCCACCAGGGCCACGTCGCGTTCGTGCACGCAGCTCAAGCGAGACGCTGCCGCTGCCCGGGCGGCGCGCCGGGCGGCCCGCCCGACGAGTGGGACATCACGGCGATCATGGACATCATGCCGCACCGCTACCCGTTCCTGCTGGTGGACCGCATCACCGCGCATCGAGGAGGGCAGCGCGATCGAGGGCATCAAGAACGTCACCATCAACGAGCCGTTCTTCCAGGGCCACTTCCCCGGCCACCCGATCATGCCCGCGGTGCTGATCATCGAGGCGATGGCGCAGGTCGGCGGGCATGCTGCTGCTCAACTCGGTCGACGATCCCGACGACAAGCTGATGTACTTCATGGGCATCGACGGCGCGCGCTTCCGCCGGCCGGTGACGCCCGGCGACCAGCTGCGCTTCAAGCTCACGCTGCTCAAGCTCCGCAGGGGCGACCGCGAAGATGCACGGGCGAGGCGTACGTCGACGACCAGCTCGTGGCCGAGGCCGAGCTGCTCGCGACCGTCGTCGACCGGCGGCCGTCGATGACGCACCGCGATCCATCCCGCGGCGTTCGTCGACGATCGCGCGCAGCTCGGCGCCGGCGTGACGCGTCGAGGCCGGGCGCGGTCGATCGGCCCGCACGTCACGGATCGGCGACCGCACGCGGGTCGGCAGCCACGCGCTCGTGACCGGCTGGACGCACGATCGGGCGCGACTGCCGGCATCCACCACGGCGCGGTGGTCGGCAGCGCCGCCGCAGGACCTCAAGTACGCGGGCGAGCCGTCGTACCTCGAGGTCGGCGACCACACCGAGATCCGCGAGTACGTCGACCGCTCAACCTCGCCACCGAGCCGGGCGCGACGACGCGGATCGGCAGCCACTGCCTGCTCATGGCCTACTCGCACGTCGCGCACAACTGCCAGCTCGGCGACCACGTCGTCGTCGCGAACGCGGTGCAGTTCGCGGGCTACGTCACCGTCGAGGACTGGGCGATCGTCGGCGGCGGCACGGTGGTCCACCAGTTCGTGCGCATCGGCCGCCACGCGATGGTCGGCGGCGGCTCGCGCATCGTCGCAGGACGTCGCGCCGTTCGTCAAGGTCGGCGGGCAGCCCGCCGCGGCTCGCCGGGCATCAACTCGCGTCGGCCTCGAGCGGCGCGGGTTCGCGCGCGAGACGCGCGACGCGCTCGATCGCGCGTACCGCATCCTGTTCCGCGAGGCAGCGCACGCGTCGCCGACGCGGTCGGCGCGATCCGCGCGAGTCGTTCCCGGCGTTCGCCGAGGTCGAGCACCTCGCGCGCTTCGCCGAGACGCTCGACGCGCGGGCTCGCTGCGATGAGCGCGACCTGGAACCGGTGCGCGTCGGCGTGTGGGGCGTGGGCGCGTGGGGCGAGAAGCACGCGCGCGTCTACGAGCGCTGCCGACGGCGCGAGCTGGTCGGCGTCTACGACCGCGACGCCGAGCGCGCGCGCGAGCGTCGCCGGCGCGGCACGGCTGCCGCGCGTTCGCGACGCGCCGACGAGCTGCTCGCCGCGTGCGAGGCGGTGTCGATCGCGGTCCCGACGGTGGCGCACCGCGCGGCGCTCGAGCAGGCGCGCGCCGCGCGGCCGCCACGCGCTGGTCGAGAAGCCGATGGCGGTCGACGGTCGAGGAGGCCGACGCGATGATCGCGACGCGCCGAGCGCGCGGGCATCGCGCTGCAGGTCGGGCCAGGTCGAGCGCTTCAATCCGGCGCATGCTCGCGGCGCGCGCCGCTCCTGAGCAGCGCCAAGTTCATCGAGGCGCACCGGCTCGGCGCTGTTCCAGCCGCGCTCGCTCGACATCGACGTCGTGTTCGACCTCATGATCCACGACATCGATCGTCGTGCTCGCACGCGTCGGGCTCGCGGCCGACATCGGTCTCGGCGGTCGGCGTCGCGGTGCTGTCGTCGAACGAGGACATCGCCAACGCGCGGCTCGAGTTCGCGAACGGCTGCGTCGCGAACCTGACCGCGAGCCGCGTGTCGCAGGAGCGCCTGCGCCGCATCCGCTTCTTCCAGGACGACGCCTACCTGTCGGTGGACCTGTTCGAGAAGGCCGGCGAGGCGCTGACGCCTCGACAAGGCCGATGTCCGCGCGCGCGCGACGCCGCTCATGCGGCCTGCTGGCGGCGATCCGCCGCAACGCGCTCGAGGTGCCGGCGCGGCGAGCCGCTGACGCTCGAGCTCGACGCCTTCGTCGCGCTCGCTGCGCGGCGACGGCGAGGGCGCCGCATCGGCCACGGCCGGGCCGCGACGCGCTCGCGGTCGCCCGGAGCGTGCGCGCGGCGATGAAGCAGCGAGCCGGCCAGTGGGCGCTGCCGACCGAGCGCCGCGTTCCTGATCGTCGCCGGCGAGGCCTCGGGCGACGCGCACGCCGCGCGCCTGCGTGCGCGCGCTCGCGCGCCGCACGGCGGTACCGCGTGCGCGGCGTCGCCGGGCCCGCGCTGCGCGCCGCCGGCGTCGAGGCGTCGTGGTCGCGTGCCGAGCTGGCGGTGCTCGGCTTCTCCGGCGTGCTCGCGCGGCTGCCGCGGCTGCTGCGCGCGTGCTCGACGGCTCGACGACGAGGCGCGACGCTTCCGGCCCGACGCCGCGGTGCTCGTCGACTCGCCCGGGCTTCAACTTCCGCGCTCGGGCCGCGCTCAAGCGGCGCGGGCGTCACGATCTTCTACTACATCGCGCCCCAGGTGTGGGCGTGGCATCCCGAGCGCGCGCGCGCGATGAGCGCGCTGGGTCGACCGGCTCGCGGTCGTGTTCCCGTTCGAGGAGCCGCTGTTCCGCGACGCCGGCGTGCCGACCACGCTTCGTCGGCCATCCGCTGCTCGACGACCTCGCAGCCCGAGGATCGACGCCGCGAGCTTCCGCGCCGAGCTCGGTGTGACCCGCCGATGCGCACGCTGCTCGGGCTGCTGCCCGGGCAGCCGCGCGCAGGAGGTCCGCGCGCACGCGCCGGTGATGCTCGAGGCGGCGCGCGGCTGCGGCGCGACGCGGCCGTCGCTCGTGCCGGTGATGGCGCTGGCGCCTGACGTGAGCCCGAGCGCCTCGCGGCGCTCGTCGGCGGCACGCTCGATCAGGGCGCCGTCGACGGACCTGGCGGTGCGGCGCGGCAAGCCCGGGTGCGCGTCGTGAGCGGCCGCACCCGCGCGGTGCAGGCGCATCGCCACGGCGTGCGCGGTGGCGTCGGGCACCGCGACGCTCGAGACCGCGCTGTTCGCGCACGCCGCTCGTCGATCGTCTACCGCATGGGCTGGCTCAACTACGCGATCGCGCGCCGGCTGGTGTCGCTCGACGCGCATCGGCCTGCCCAACATCGTCGCGGGCGACCGAGGTCGCGCCCGAGCTGATCCAGGACGCGCTCACGCCTGCAGCGTCTGGCCGACGACGCTCGCGCCGTGGCTCGACGATCCGGCGGCGCGCGCGGCGCGCGCGCCAGGGCTGGCGTCGTGCGGGCGCGGCTCGGCGATGCCGGGCGCGTCGGCGCGCGCGGCGGCGGCGTTGCTGCGGAGCTGGCTGGCGTGAGCGCCGCGCCTGCCGGGTTCGTGGACGCTCGAGTGGGGAGCTCGCGCCGGCGCCGGCGCTGATCGTGCTGCTCGGCGCGCACCTGGCGGCTCGAGTCGCGCGCCGGCTATCGACGAGCAGGATCGCGAGCTCTGCCACGACCGGCAGCTGCATCTTCGCGTTCTGGCACGCGCGGCTGCTGCCGCTCGTGTTCACCGCATCGCCATCGCGGCGTCGCGGTGCTCATCAGCCAGCATCGCGACGGCGAGCTGGATCGCGCGCATCATCGAGCGCCTCGGGCTACGTCACCGGCGCGCGGCTCGAGCACGCGCGGCGGCGAGGCGGCGATGCTCGACATGCTGCGCATTCGCCGAGCGCGGGACGCCGCTCGCGATCACGCCCGACGGCCCGCGCGGGCCCGCCGAGCAGGTGAAGCCGGGGCTCGTGTACCTCGCGAGCCGCACGGGCCTGCCGGTGGTGCCGGTCGCGGCGGCGGCGCGATCGGCGTGGGTGCATGCGATCGTGGGACCGCTTCCGCGTTCCGCAGCCGTTCGCGCGCGTCGCGGTCGCCTACGGCACGCCGATCCGCGTGCCGCGCGATCTCGACGAGCGCCGACGCTCGAGGCGTCGGCGCGTCGAGGTCGAGCAGGCGCTCGCGGCGCTCACGCGGACCGACGGCCGCGCGCGTGGGGAGCCGGCGTGAGCCTCGCCTGGGTGCCGTATCGCATGCTCGCGCCGGTGCTCGGCGCGATCGCGCCGCGCGGCGCGGCGTGCTTCGCGTCGCCGACGGAGCGCGCGCTGTGGAACGAGCGGCTCGGACGCGTCGCATCGCCCGGGCGGCTGCCGACGCGTGGATCCACGCCGCCTCGCTCGGCGAGGCGTTGGCGGTGGGGCCGCTGGTGCGCGAGCTCGTCCGCTGCAGCCCGACGCGCGACGTTCCAGCTCACCGCCACCACGCGCACCGGACGCGCGCGGCTCGCGGCGCTCGGATCTGCCGGCGGCGCTGGCGCCGATCGATGCGCCGCAGGCGGTGCAGCGCTTCTTCGCGCGGCGTCGCGGCCGCGGCGGCTGTTCCTGGTCGAGACCGAGCTGTGGCCGCACTGGCTGCTGCGCGCGCGCGCGACCGGCGTGCCGGTCGCGGTGGTGAGCGCGCGGCTGTCGGCGCGCTCGGTCGAGCCGCTACCGCGCGCTCGGCGCGCGCGTTCCGCGAGCTGGTCGGCGGGCTCGGCGGCCGTGCTGTGCCAGACGCGAGGACGATCGCGCAGCGCTGGCTCGCGCTCGGCGCGCACCCGGCGCGCACCGACGTGGTCGGCAACCTGAAGAACGACGCGCTGCCCGAGCCGCCGGCGGAGCGCGCGCCGCGCGCGCGCGCGACGCTCGGTCTCGAGCGCGATCGGCCGCTGCTCGTGCTCGGCAGCGTGCGGCCCGGCGAGGCGCGTGCTCGCGCGCGGCGTGGCGCGCGCTGCCGACGGACTGCGCGCGGCGCTGGCAGGTGGTGGCGGTGCCGCGCCACGCGCGCGCTCGCCGAGCTCCGCGCGGAGGCGACGCGCGCCGGGAGCCGCTGCGCCGGCGAGCGTGCGCCGACGGACGGCGCGTGGCGCTGGGACGACGCGCGTCGGCGTGCTCGCCGGCTACTACGCGCGCCGCCGACGTGGCGTTCGTGGGCGGCAGCCTCGCGCCCTACGGCGGCCACAACCCGATCGAGCCGGCGGCGTGCGGCGCGGCGGTGATCATGGGCCCGCATCACGCGTCGCAGCGTCGAGGCGTGCGCGCGCTCGCAGGCGCGGCGGCGGCGTCGGATCGTCGCGGACGCCGGAACGGGCTCGAGGCCGCGCTGTCGCGACTCGTGTCGTCGCGCGACGCACGCGCGGCGCTGGCGACGCGCGGTCGTCGAGGTCGTGCGGCACGCTGCGCGGCGCGCGCGGCGCGCGCGTGACGCGCGCTGCTGGCAGTGGGAGCTGTGGCCGGCGAGTGATGCGACGCGGCTGCGCGACGGCGGCGCCGCGCTGTACGGCGCGCGCGTGGGAGGCGCGGCGGCGCGCGTACGCGCGCGGCTGCTGGCACGCCGCGCGCGTGCCGGCGCGCGTCGTGAGCATCGGCAACCTCACCGTCGGCGGCACCGGCAAGACCACGCTCACGCTCCACCTCGCGCGGCGCGCGCGCGCAGCGCGGGCATCGACGCGGCGGTGGTGTGCCGTCGCTACCATCCGGGTCCGGCGGGCCACGGCGACGAGGAGCTGCTCTACGCGCGCGGCGCTCGGCGCACGAGCGCGTCTACGCGGGCGGCGCAAGGTCACGCTCGCCGAGGCGGCGCGCGCGCCGCGGCGCGCGCACGCTGGTGCTGGTCGACGACGGCTTCTCGCACTGGCCGCTCGCGCGCGACCTCGACGTCGTGCTGCTCGACGCCGGCGACCCGTGGGGCGGCGGTCGCGCTGCTGCCGGCCGGGCGGCTGCGCGAGCCGCGGCGCGCGCTGCAGCGCGCCGACGTCGTCGTGATGACGCGGCTCGAGCCGCGACGAGGACCGCCGACGCGCTGCGTCGCGAGGTGCGCGCCGCTGCGCGCCGCGGCGCTGCTCGCCGCGGCACGCACGCATCGGCGTCGCGGTGCGGCGCGCGGCGCCGCGACGACGCGCATCGGCGCCGCGGGCCGGCGCGCGTCGTGACCGCGACCGGCAATCCCGCGCGCGGTCGAGCGCACGCGCGCGCGAGGCGGGGTTCGAGCCGGTGACGCTCTCGGCGTACCGCGATCACCACTGGTTCACGCGCCGACGAGGCGCGCGCGCGAGCGCGAGCGCGCCGCGCGCGCGGCGCGCGCGCTCGTGCTCACCGCGAAGGACGCGGTGCGCTGGCCGCGCGGGCGGCGGACGGCGGCGTCGCGGTGCTCGAGGTGGCGTGGGAGTGGGTCGAGGGCGGCGACGAGGTCGAGCGCGTGCGGTGCTCGCGGAGGGACCGAGCGTGAGCGACGCCGACGTCCTCGTGCTCGGCAGCGGGATCGCCGGGCCTGATGCTCGCGCTCGAGCGCGCGCCGGTTCGCGACGTGATCGGTGCTGACCGAAGCGCCGCGCGGAGGACACCAACACCAACTACGCCCAGGGCGGGATCGCCGCGGTGTTCGATCCGGCGCGACTCGTTCGCGCGCGCACGAGCGCGACACGCTGCGCTGCGGCGCCGGGCTGTGCGACCCCGACGGTGGTGCGCCAGGTGGTGCGCGAGGCGCCCGGAGCGGGTGCGCGAGCTGGACGCGCTGGGCGTGCGGTTCAGCCGCGCGGCGCGCGGCTTCGCGCTGGGCCGCGAGGGCGGGCACTCGCGCGCGCGCGCATCGTCCACGCCAGCGACTTCACCGGGCGCGCGATCGAGCGAGCGCTGCTCGAGCGCGTCCGCGCAGCACCCGCGCATCCGCGTGCTCGAGAACCAGCTGGCGGTCGACCTGATCCTCGAGTCGCGGCTGCGGCGGCCGGCGCGCGCGCGGCGCGCGGCGCGACGCGTGCTGGGGCGCCTACGTGATGGATCGCGAGACGCGGCCGGATCCGTCCGGTCACCGCGCGCGCCACGGTGCTGCGCGACCGGCGGCTGCGGCAAGGTCTACCTCTACACCACCAACCCCGACGTCGCGACCGGCGACGGCGTCGCGATGGCGTACCGCGCCGGCGCGCCGGTCGCGAACCTCGAGTTCGTCCAGTTCCACCCGACCTGCCTCTACCATCCGCAGCGCCAAGTCGTTCCTGCTCAGCGAGGCGCTGCGCGGCGAGGGCGCGGTGCTGCGCACGCTCGACGGCACGCGCTTCATGCCGCGCTACCACCGCGCAGGCCGAGCTGGCGCCGCGCGACGTCGTGGCGCGCGCGATCGACCGCGAGATGAAGCGCCGCGGCGAGCCGCACGTGCTGCTCGACATCACGCCACCGGCCGGCCGCGCGCGGTGCGCGCGCGCTTCCCGAACATCGCGCGCCGCGCTGCGCGCTACGGCATCGACCTCACGCGCGAGCCGATCCCGGTCGTGCCGGCCGCGCACTACATGTGCGGCGGCGTGCGCGCGACGCTCGGCGGGCGCACCGATCGCACGGGCTGCTCGCGCTCGGCGAGGTGGCGTGCACCGGGCTCCACGGCGCCAACCGGCTGGCGAGCAACTCGCTGCTCGAGGCGCTGGTCGGCGCCCACCACGCGGCGGCCGAGGTGCGCGCGCGCGGCTCGGCGGCGCGCCGCGCGCGCCGCGCGCCGAGCCGTGGCGCGCGCGCGGCACGCGGCCGCCGCTCGAGACGGTCGTGTTCGACCACAACTGGGACGCGGTGCGCCGCGTGATGTGGGACCTGGTCGGGATCGTGCGCACCGACCAGCGCCTGGCGTTCGCGGCGCGGCGGCTCGCGCTGCTGCGCGAGGAGATCGAGCACGACTACGTCGCGCCTCAGGCTCACGCCCGACCTGATCGAGCTGCGCAACATCGCGCTGGTCGGGCAGCCTGATCGTGCGATCGGCGCGCGCGCCGGCGCGAGAGCCGCGGCCTCCACTACAACCTCGATCACCCGCGTCCCGGTCGCCGCGCTCGCCGGGCGCGCCGATCGCGCTGCGCTGCGGCGGCGCCGCGCCGGACGTGCGCGGCCGCCGGCGCTGCTCGGCATCCGGCGTGGCCGCGACCGCGGCCGGAGCTATAGTCGGCGTCGCAGCATGCGCCCGTCGGAACTGCCGTTCTGGGACGCCGTGGACCGCATCCGCGCGCGAGGACCGCCGCTACCGGCGCGAGGCCTACGTGTTCGTGGTCGCCGCGCTCGGCGCCACCGTCGCAGGCGCTGCCCGCTGAGCGGCGCAGCGACCCGCAGCGCCGCCATCTGCAGCGGCGGCGAGCTGCTGCGCGGCGTGATCGAGCTGGCGCGCGCGCGAGTTCGGCGTCGCTGGCGCCCGACCGTGTTCGCGCGAGTGGGGCGTCGGGCTCGGAGCGGACGTCGGCGGCATCGTGTTCCAGCTGGTCGAGTGCCGGCCAGCTGAGCGCGCGCCCGAGGACTCGATGCGAGGACTTCCGCGGCGGGCCCGACTGCTCATGACGCTCGAGCTCGCCGGCCGGATCCGGCCCGCGGCGTCCGGCCGCCGCGCGACCACTGACCGTGCGCGTCTACCTGCGGCTGCTCGGGCTACCTGCGGCCCGTACCGCGCGCGGCTCGCCGGCCGCGCTCGCGTGCATGGTGCTCTACGCGGCGATGACCGCGGTCGTCGCTCGGCCTGATCGCGCCGTTCATGCGCGTGCTGTTCGAGCGCGCCGGCCACGACCGGCGCGCGCACGGCGCCGCCGACGCCCGCGGCGCGCGGCGCCGGCGCGCGCCGCGGCCGCTCGACGGCGGCAGCCTGGCCGGCTGGCCCGAGCCGCTGCGCGCGCGGGTGCAGCAGCGCGCTGCTCGACGCCGCGCCGCTGGTGGCGCTCGAGCGCATCTGCGTGCTTCATCCTGATCGTGCTGCTGCTCAAGAACCTGGCCGACTACCTGCAGGCGTTCCTGATGGTCGTCGGTCGAGCAGGCGGCGATCCGCGACCTGCGGAGCGCAGCTGTTCGCGCACCTCGCAGCGCCTGCCGCTCGCGTTCTTCCACGGCGCGCCGCACCGGCATGCTGGTGTCGCGCGCTCACCAACGACGTCGAGTACCTGCGCGCGCTCGCTGGCGGCCGGCATCAGCAACCTGGTCAAGGACTGCGCTCACGCTGATCGGCTGCCTGGCGTGGGTGTTCATCGCGTCGTGGAAGCTGGCGCTGCTGTCGCTGTCGTGATCCTGCCGCCGGCGGCGCTGGCGCTGGTCGCGATCGGCCGCAAGATGCGCAAGCGCTCGGGCCAGGCGCAGGAGCGCATGGGCGACCTCACCAGCGATCCTGCAGGAGACCATCGCCGGCGCGCGCGTGGTGAAGGCGTTCGGCATGGAGGGCTTCGAGCAGCGCGCTTCGACGAGCGCCAACCAGCGCTTCTACCGCGCGTTCGTGCGGCTGCGCCGCGTGTCGGCGGCGGCGCGGCCGGTGAGCGAGTACGCGATCGTGGTGGTCGCGGTGGCGATGCTGTGGTTCGGCGGGCGCGAGATCTTCGTGCAGCACACGCTCGCGCCGCAGCAGTTCGTGCTGTTCGTCGACCGCGCTGCTCGCCACGCATCTCGCCGATCAAGAGCCTGTCCGAGGTGAACGCCAACGTGCAGCAGGGGCGTGGCCGCGGCCGAGCCGCGTGTTCGCGATGCTCGACACGCCGCCGACGATCGCGTCGACCGGCCCGGCGCGCGCGACGCTGCCGCCGTTCCGCGACGCGATCCGCTACGAGAACGTGGCGTTCGCGTACGCAGCCGGGCCAGCCGGTGCTGCACGGACGTGACGCTTCGAGATCCGGCGCGGCGAGGTGGTGGCGCTGGTGGGCTCGAGCGGCGGCGGGCAAGAGCACGGCGCATGGACCTGCTCGCGCGCTTCCACGACCCGACCGCGCGGGCGCATCACGATCGACGGCGTCGACCTGCGCGACGTCACGCTCGCGTCGCTGCGCGGCCAGCTCGGGATCGTGACGCAGGAGACGATCCTGTTCCACGACACGCGTGCGCAACAACATCGCCTACGGGCTCGATCGCACGCCGACGAGCGCGTCGAGCAGGCGGCGCGCGCCGCGCACGCGCACGATTTCGTCGTCGCGCCTGCCGCAGGGCTACGACACCAGCAATACGTAACTG
>ERZ1370068.9084-contig-7889_pt1 | contig 38474 bp, 66 predicted proteins | sample MGYA00561227_ERZ1370068 | MGnify/ENA primary metagenome ERZ1370068 (study PRJEB38410, sample SAMEA6850437) | metagenome | study: Metagenomic assessment of the ecological functions of the soil: analysis of the soil microbiota associated with the...
ATTACGTATTGCTACAGCGATTCATATCTGACGCCTTGCTCTTCGCTTCGAAGGCCTATCGCCGGACCGCGATTTGAGAGTCTATGAGAATCAGATCTACGAGCTCGGCACGATGGACCTCGCCGGGTTAACCGGGAGATGCAATGAAGCTTAGATGCGCCTGGTGGAAATCACCTTTGGGGCGCTGTGGCAAAAGCCTCGCGCCGCGTCGCCAGGCGACGCTGTGATGAGGTAACGCCTTCAGAACAGCTGCTGCGGCGTGTTCCGGGAAGCCTTTAGGCTGATGATGAGCTATCCCCTCTGGGTGCGCCGACGCCCGGAAAGCGGACTCCACCGGGGACCGAGCGGTGCCGGTCATGCGTCGCAGCCGCCACCAGAGTTTGGCCCGGCCACAGGTCACAACCGCAACCAGACTGGCCTGCTATGGCCGGGGTAGTACTCGCGGTGCTACTTGAGTTGCCGCATTGGTGGTCGCAATCGCCGGTGCCCCTGCGGCCCGGCGCCCGTGGCGCCACCCCCGGTTCCCCGGTGGAACCGCAGCAGCTCTTCGTAGAAGACGCTGATAGCGTTTCTGCGAGGCTATTTCTCCGCTGATGAAAGAAAGCAATGACACTACAAATGCCTTCATTGCAACAGGGGATCCGTTCACCGGAGCGCGGCCGCAATTCCAAGGTTCGGAAAACCGATACCCTGGACTGGGCGAACCGCACACAAAAAGTCATCAACGATCACGCGGATCTGCCGCGGTACTTGACAAGAACCTTGCAAAACTTGCCGACGGCATGCTTCTTTATAGCGAAAATATGTACACGGATCGTGGACCCGATCCCTATGACAAACCGACTTACGACGCGACCGTAGTTTCATACGGTGGACCATTGGCGACTTGCTATAAATTGGGTGTGCGGTGGTAGCTCTGGCGTGGGTGACGTCATGCCGCGACGCAGTTTCTCTGCTGTCATTCTGGTGGGTTGTGGCCCGTCACGCCGGTAGATCCATGGTCGGGTGTAATGAGCGCAGCGACCTTCGCGACCAAGCCAGTAGCAATGCTCTTTGATAAGTGGTTCCGCATACAGCATTTTGGCACGAAATTTCTGGCGAAATGGTCGGAGTCGATGCACATCACGTACGTCGATGATGCCAAAGCTGTTGAGCACAGGCACAATTGTTCACGCTCATCGCTAACTGTATCGACGAAGTGCGTGCGAACTGTCGAAGACGCGATCCCAACTTGTGAGTTATTGACTGTGTTACTACGGAATCATCCAGAAGATAATTGAGAGTAAAGGAGGCTGGTTCGGCACTCTGGCAATGATGTCGATGATTTGGGCGGTCGTGCTCGAAAGCCCGAACGGCGGCGGAAGCTGTCGCGGCCCGCCGCCGCCGGTGCCATTGCCACCGTCGTCGAACTGAAGCGGCGCCAGTGCCAGCCAAGCGTTGAGCCAATCGGGCGGTCGAGCGCAGGCGACCCCATATGCCACTGGTTATGACAAGAAATTGTTCTTCGGGGTTAGCAACTTGCCGCAGAACGGGCCCAGGAATGCATCCGACTTCGCCAGCTCGCGGCGGAGAGAGGTCGGCCAACTCCTGTCGACCCAACTGCGCCGAGAGCCCCAACCTGATGAACCGGTCCGAGTGGTCGATAGGCCAGGAGCGCGGCGTTCCCCAGACCTGCAGGAACTCCTCGTGGCGGGTTCGCCTGCACGAGTTGATGACAGATTGATTGAGATGCCTAGTGCTGGCCATCAAGCGCCGCGACCCCGGCCCTAAGCAGTCCCGGCATGATTCCGCCCTTTCAGTTCGCATCTGGCATGTCGGGATGCCCGCCGTCGATGCCGTCCATGCCGAGCACTCCGGAGCATGCCCGCGACGCCCACCACGCCAGCTGGCTTTCAACGCCGCCACGGCGCCAACGATTTGTCGCAGGGATTCACCAAAGGCCTTGCCGCCAGCGGCGGCAATCCGCCGCCTCCGTCCGTTCCGACGACGCCGCCCGTCGCCCCAACGCCGCCCCCTGCCGCCACTGACGTTGCGCCCGCATCCGCCCCGGCTTCCGCTCCACCGCCCGCAGCAGCGAGCAGCCCCGTTCCCAGCCACACGCCACCCGCCGCTCCGGCAACGTCACAGGGCACCCCGGGGCCGATGTTCGCGCCGCCTCCCGCAGAACCTCGCCGCCTTCGGATCCGATCTGCCGCGGTCGGCCACTCCGTCACCACCCACCATCTCCGCCAGCGGCCTGCCAGGCGGCGCGCCCGCCACGCCCGGCACCGCTGCAGCGGGCATCTCGTCAACCTCCGTGCCGCCGAGTGTCCCTGGCCGCCTCCGGTGTCGCGGCCACCGGCACCGGCGCAGCGATGGTCAGCTCCGAGACCCAAGATCGACACCTCGACGACGCCGTACGACTCGCTTACGAACAGCTGCACGCCTCACGCATGTATCCAGGCCTGCATTGGTGCGTCGGCATCTTCAAGACCGCAACCGACACCGAGACCGTCATCGTCAGCAACGACGGTGCGAGCTACATCCCGCCGCGTGTCTATGTACCCCTGTTCTGCCCGAGTGCTTTTCGCCGATCCCGAGCTTCGACGCCAGCTTCCAGGCCAAGTGGTTCGGCTGGGTCAACCCGACCGCGACAATGGTCGCCTACGCCGCCGAGCGTTCCGTTCTGGACCCCAACATCGAGCTGTACGCGGTGGCCGCGACAACCGACCCCGGCGGCTCGTCCGTGCTTCCCGCCCGACGCGCCGGCGTGCCGCACTATCAAGACTGCGACTCCACGCGCTCGCCGTTCGAGCCGACCGCGCCTCGCCTGAACTCGGACGAGTCTCGGCGCTACACCGCCTCGCCGTCATCTCGCCAGCCACCTATGGCCACCTCACCGACGCCATATGCCTGCAACCGAGCGTCGCTCGACCGCTTGGGATGCGACCGCAGGTGCCGTCGCAACAGCCCTCGCCGGTGCCGAACCGCTTCGCCTCGAAGTTGCGCCCGTCATCCGCGAAATCCTCGGCGCCCTCGCCAGCGGCACGCCCATCACAGATGAACAGTGGAACGCGCTCGCCGAAGTGCGGCTATTCGGCAAGTCACCGTTTATGCGGCCCGGGTTCATCGAGGTCGAGCCATCCGTCGATCCGAACTCCACCGCGCTGTACCGAGCGCATCACAACCTGGACCGCGCAGTCGAAGCATTGACGCTCTGGCGTGGCGACAACCCGGACTACGCCGAAATCGTCTACGCCACTGAACAAGTCAGCAAGGAGGAACAGCTGTGGCCGGCAAGAATATCAAGCTGAACCCCGAAGAGACGCTCGGTCACGTCGGCAAGATCGCCGGAGACAATGGCGGAAGTCTCGATACCCGGCCCGGTACCCCCGCCCGCAGCGCCGAGCCAGCCCTATCGACGCAGCGCTCAACACGGTCGCAATGGCCGCTGCGGAGAAAGCCGAAGCGTCTGCCGCCGCACTCGCGGCTCGCGGCACCGAACACAACGCCGAGTCCGTCCAGGCCGTGGCAGCCATGCAGGCCCAGGAAGACGAAAACGCACGCCGAGATCACCGAGATCCAAAGCCCAGATCCCCGAAGCGGGCATCACCGAGGTCTGATTGCCCACCGCGGCGGACTGTATGGTGAGCCGATGCGCACACTGGTGACGCGGGGCAGCCGGGTTCATCGGATCAACGCTGGTCGATCGGCTCCCTGGTAGACGGACACGCTAGTCACGGGCATCGATGACCTCAGCTCCGGCAGCAGTTCCAACCTCGACAACGCCCAGCAATACCCCGAGTTCGAGTTCGTCAAGGCCGACATCGTCGACGCGCGACCCTCATCGGCCTACTCGCAGACCTCCGGCCGGAGGTCATCTTCCACCTCGCCGCTCAGATCTCCGTGAGCCACTCGGTGGCGGACCCACCATTCGACGCGTCGGTGAACGTCGTGGTACGGTCCGCCCTCGCCGAGGCGGCCCGCCGGGCGGAGGTCCGCAAAGTCGTGCACACCTCATCGGGCGGATCGATATACGGCACACCGCCGACCTACCCAACCAGCGAAGACGTCCCCTTCGATCCGGCCTCGCCGTATGCGGCCAGCAAGGTGGCCGGCGAGGTCTACCTCAACACCTTCCGCAATCTCTACGGCCTTGAGTGCCTCGCACACATCGCACCGGCCAACGTGTACGCGCCCCGCCAAGACCCCCATGGCGAAGCCGGTGTGGTCGCCATTTTCTCCCGAGCACTGCTCGCCGGCAGACCGACGAAGATCTTTGGCGACGGAACCGACACCCGAGACTACGTCTTCGTCGACGACGTCGTCGACGCATTCGTCCGGGCGTCCGGTGACAAAGGTGGCGGCCAACGCTTCAACATAGGAACCGGCGTAGAAACCTCGGTCCGCCAGCTACATTCGGCGATCGCATCCGCGGTCGGTGCACCCGACGAGCCGGAGTTCCACCCGCCCCGGCTCGGCGACCTGAGGCGATCCTGCCCGACAACAGCCGCGCCGAGAAGGTGCTGGGCTGGACGTCAAAGGTCAAACTCGAGGACGGCGTCGCCCAGACCGTCGCTCTCTTCCGCGAGAACGCTTAGCCTCCTCGTCAGGCACTCGAGCGCCCTGCAGGGCTATCGCCCTCGCCAGCCGCGCGTATCGCAGCTCCAGTTCGCTGAACCGCATATACGTGCTGAGCGTGGTGAACACAAACGCGATGATCAACGCGTATTCCATCAGGTCTGTGCCGCGGTCCACCCCAAGCCAATTCGCGACGACGGTGGTGTCATCGGGTCGCAGGATCGCATACACCCCGGCGATTACGAACAGCACGCCGCCGACCTTGACCCACGCCTTGGTGCGCGCGCTGGTGCGCGATCGCAGCACGGATAGACAAGTAGTGCGACGATCGAGAGGATCAGGAGTGCCTGGATCCAGTTCATCAGGACAACCTCCTCGCAGCAGCCCGTCGAAGATGATGTTCACTCCGTTGAGCAGCGGCTGGCCTTTCGACTTCGAGTAGTCGGTGTATAGGATCTCTACCGGCTCTTCCGTTACTCGCCAATCCGTTTTCGACGGCCAGCGTGATGAACTCGCTTGCGTGGCTCATGCCGCTCATCGTGATGTTCAGCCCGTCAGCCACCTTCTTGTTGAAGACCCGAAGCCCGTTGTGCGCGTCGGTGAGCCCTAACTGACGGCTAGTCGGGCTCAACCACGCTGCGGCGCGCAGGAGGATCCGCCTTCACCAGCGGCGGCTTACTCACGCTCGAGCTCGGCGAACCGGGTGCGCGACCACCATGTCGACATCCTCGGTGGACAGCCGGTCGATCATGGCAATGACGTCCTTCAGCCGGTGCTGTCCGTCGGCGTCGAACGTCGCGAACACCTGCGCGCCGGGCTGACGGCGGGCGTATTCGACTCCGGTTTGAATGGCCGCGCCCTGGCCAGATCGACGGGGGTGCCGCACCACGTGTGCCCCGCGCGCAGCGCGATGTCGCCGGTGTCGTCCTTGCTGCCGTCGTCCACACAGGACGATGTGGTCGAAAACCGAGCTGAACATCGGCGATCACGTCGCCGATAACGCTCGCCTCGCTGGAAGGCGGGGACGACGGGATCCATACATCCTGGTAACGCATGTCGATGCCGACCAAAATACACGCTCAACGCGCGGACACCCAGGCAAGCGCGGCCAGGTGCACGGCGATTCCACCATCGGCCCGCAAAGCAGTGCGATCACCGTGCGGGTCTCAGGTCAAGCGGCAACAGCAGCAACAACATCGATGCCACCGTCGCGCCGATCCAGCCCGCCGCATACGCGCGGTGCAGCGCGTGGCCGCCACCGTCGCCGCACCTGTCAGCGTCAACAGCGCGATCGCGATGGCCGCCGTCGTCAACCAGGCAAGCAAGCGCCGTCAGCCCGGTACTCCTCGCCGAACGCCACCCTCAGCAGCCAGGGCCCGGAACACCCCGGCCGCCAGCACGCCAACCGCGCGCCCAACCCGGCGACAACCGCCGCGGGCGCCACCAAGGCCCGCAATCGCTCCGCGCGTTGGTCGACGAAATGCGCGATCAGATTGCCCTGCATCGCCGTCAACGGCACCAGCAGCGGTGCGCGGGTCAGCGTCACAGCCGGATCACCACGCCGCCCGTCGCCCCGAGATCGCCCGACGTCGCCTTGAGCAACACCGGAAACCCCATCACCAGGATCGCGCTCGCACCGGCTGCGGCGATCGAGTGCGCGGCGCCCCGCAGGAACGTCATCGCGCCACCGGGCGTGAGCAGCTGGGCCGCCGCGCGCGACGTCGGCGAGGCGATCAACATGATCGGCCAGGCCACCGCTCCGGCCACCGTCGCCCACAGGTGGCCGACGAGTCCACACAACCGACAACGAAGGTGATCGCCGCCACCGCCACCCGGATGCCCGTCGCGTCGGCTCACCATGAGAGCCCTGTACTGCGTCCACACTGCCGACTCCGGCCAACATGCCGAGCAGGGTGGCGTGCAGGCAGGAACCCGGCCAGCCCCACGCTCAACAACACGACACTGAGCAGTCGCCCTTCGACGAAGACGTGTCCCGACCACAACGGCGAAGTGCCCGCGATCACCGCCGCCGCGACCGCAGCCGACCATCGCCGCCACCCGCATCGGATGGGTACGCGGACCCGACACCACTTCGGTGTAGCGCGCGCGATCGCACTTCGCGCGTCGCCTCCTGAAGCAAGCCGTTGGCGGCCCCGATCACCAGACCGAACGCGCCCCAGAACACACCGAACACCGAGAAACCGGCCGGTTCGAGGTCTCGGGCCGCCAGGTACAACACCGCGTACCCGCCACATCGCAGTCAGCACGGTGGCGGTACTGACCCGTGCGGACGACGCTGCCGCGAGTGATCGGGCCGGTGGGGGTGGCCGCGTCGGTCACAGCGCCGGAACGCCCCTGGAGTACAGCCACGCATCCCACAGCGGTCGCAGCGACACGTCCGCATAGTTGGCCGCCGCAGGCCGGTGAAGTCGTCGGTCACCGCGGTGTTATGGCGATGCCGGGTGGTCCAATCCCGCAGCAGCGCAAAGAAACTGTCGTCACCGATGACCCTCCGCAGCGCGTGCAGGGTGAGCGCACCGCGTTTGTACACCCGATCGTCGAACATGTCGCGCGGCCCCGGGTCGGACAGCAGCAGGTCCTGCGGTGACTCTGACAGCCGCTGGTGATAGTGGCGCGCCCACTCGTCGGCGGTTTGGCCGCCGGATTCCTCCGACCACAGCCACTCGGCATAACACGCGAAGCCCCTCGATGCAGCCAGATGTCGCGCCAGTGCCGGGCGGTCACCGAGTTGCCGAACCACTGATGCGCCAGCTCGTGGGCGATTAGTCGCTCGGAACTCCGCTGGCCGTCGCAATGGTTTGCGCCGAAGATCGAAATTCCCTGCGCCTCGAGCGGTATCTCCAGATCATCTTCGGTGACCACCACGGTGTAGCCGGTCGACAGCGGATACGGCCCGAACAGCTTGACGAACAGCTTCATCATCTGCGGCTGCCGACCGGAAGTCGTGGTCGAAGTTTCGCTTCAGCCGAGACGGTAGCGCGGCCTGCATCAGCACCGGAGCTTTCTGCAGCCGGTGCGCTTCGTACATCCGATCTGAAGCGTGACCAGGTACGTGGAGGTCGGTTCCGCTTGCTCGTAGGTCCACGTCGTCATGCCCGCGCGGATCCGTCGAGATACCAACTCGCCGTTGGCAATCGCGCGATACGGGTTCTCCGTGCTGATCTGGATGCGGTAGCTGGCCTTGGCGCTCGGATGGTCGTCGCAGGGGAAACCAGGACGCGGCGCCGTTGGGTTGGCCGGCAACCAGCACCCCTTCGGTCAATTCCTCGAAACCGACTTCACCCCCAATAGGACCGGATCGGCCGGGGTGTTCCGCCGTAGCGGACGACAATCGACATCGCCGCCCCAGCTGGCAGCGACGACGACAACGCTATGTGCAGCTTGCCGCCCGAACAGCTGAATGAAGCGGGTCGCCGTCCGTTGACCGACACCTTCGTCACCGTGAGGGCATCGGAGCAGGTCCAGCGTGAAGGTGCGCAATGCCGCCAGGGTGACCGCGGTGACCGTCGCCGACCCCGCCAGCCGGTTGATCGGCACCTTGTATTCCAGCTCGAGTTCGTACCGCGACACCCGATATCCGAAGTTGCCGTTGGTGGGCAGGTACGGATCGATGACCGGGGCCTTCTTCCCCGCCTTCTGGATCGAGTCACGCGGCGGTTTCCTCGGACGCCTTATCCGGTGGCGCATCACCGCGCTTCTTACGGAACACATTCCACGGCGCGATCGGGTTGCCCTGCCACCGTGTCGACGGGGGAACCTCATCGCCGCGCATCACCAACGACGCCGGGCCAACAGTGGCGGCCGCACCCAGGCGTGCCGCGGGCAAGCGCCACGCAATGCGGGCCCAACGTCGGAACCTCTCTTCGAGGACAACGGTGTCCATCCGCATCACCCGGTCATGGAACAAGTGCGTCTGCACGCACACAGCCGCGGTTGACGGTAGCGCGCCTTCTCCAGCGTGACCAGGTCCGCCTCGGGCAGCCAGTACGTCTCGCACCACACGCCCCGACCGATCGACGCCCCGAGCCCCCGTAGCCACAGGTTCATCACCGGCGTGCCGCTCGCCGCGCGGGCGAACCACGGCGCGGCAACCGTCTCGACGAAGGTATCCGACACCTCGTTGCGCCACACGAACGCTGACCACAGTGGATGTTCGACGGCCCGAATGCGACCCACCACAAGCCATTTCGCAAGACCGCGATCGCGCGCCGCAACAGCGCCTGCGATCAACAACACCACCCTGCTGCCAGGGCCGCCCACAGGTAACCGAATTCAACGATCCAGGCCTGCAAGGCGAACAGCACAGCGACGCCGATCGCGAACGTCACCATCACCGGTACCAGCCTGCACGTCTCCACGAAACCCCGCGCGATCTTCAGACGTACCGGCGGGTGGAACGTACGCAGTGCGTCGGCCGCGTCGTCGGCTCGCGGCGCGAACCGGACCGGTGGGCTGCCCAGCCACGACGACCCTGCCTTCGCCTTATGCGGCGCCGCGGACAGCACCGCAACCAGCCCGTCGTCAGGCACCTTCCGTCCCGGCTGCGTGATACCGGAGTTGCCGAGGAACGCCCGCTTGCCGATCGTCGCCCCAGCGACGTGAATCCAGCCGCCGCCGAGCTCGTAGGGACGCCACCATGGTGTCGTCGGCCAGGAATGCGCTGTCCTCGATGACGGTGAACTTCGGCGTCAGCAGGGCAGTGGAGATCTCGGTGCCGCGGCCGACCTTCGCGCCCAGCACCCGCAGCCACGTCGGCGTAGAAGGCTGGCGTAGCAGCGGGAACAGGTAGGTTGCGGGCGGCGTCCATCAGGCGTTCGGTTGCCCATATCTGCCAGCCGATACGGCTGCGGACCGGAGTGGTAACCCTCACGCAGCCAGAGCGAGCAGCACGCGCACACCGATAACCGTCAACGCCGCATACACCACCAGCGCCACCAGCGGTCGCCACCGGGGTCCACAGCAGGGCAGGAACGATGGCATCAGTCAGTGGATTCGAATCCCGGATAGCGTCCAGCCGATTACGGCCAGCCCGGCGCCCAACGCCGCCAGCGGCAACGCGCCGAGCAGCATGGACGTCAGCCCGTAGACCAGTACCCACAGCGGCGCCGGACCCGGGCGGTGATCCGGCCACGGATGCCGGCGCCTTGCCGGACTTCACCGCGGGCGAGCCCCTCCAGTGCTGGCCGCGTTTCACCTGGTCGCTGACCACCCGGAGCCCGGCGCGACGTCGGCGTCCTTGCCGACCACCGCCCCGGGCAACAGCGTGGTGCGCGCGCCGATGGTTGGCGTCGTTGCCGACCGTGATCGCTCTGACGTGAAAGTGGTCGCCGTCGATCCAGTGTCCGGTCAGGTCCACCTCCGGCTCGATCGAGCTGCGATGGCCCAGAGGTGAGCATGCCGGTCACCGGAGGAGCCGAGTGCAGGTCGACGCCCTTGCCGACCTTGCTGCCCGAGCGCCCGCGCGTAGTACACGCATCCACGGCGCGCCGACGAGGTTCTCCGCACCGCACGGCATCAGCGAGCCGCTCGGCAAGCCAGACCCGCATGTGGACGCGCGCCGCCGCGCGCGGTAGGTGCCCGGCTGCAGATAACCGACCAGCATTCGTGCACACAGCACCGCGATGCGCCATGCGCCCAAGTGGCGTGACCGAATACGCGGACCGGCCGAGGATCCACCAGCCAGTGTCAGCGCGACCAGCCACGGCACCGTCGGCCCAGCGTGCGCGACGGCGTTGCTGATCAGCGCCAGCCAGACGACCCAGCTGCAGCCCGCGTCAGGTCGTCGCGAGCGGCAGCGATCGTCATCACCTGGAAGGCCTGCGCCAGCAGCGCGGGCGTCGGCCGCACCACTCGCGGTTGCAACCTGTCGGTCGGCGGCGTCGAGCTCGTCGAGGAACCGCGGCCAGCGATCGCCCAGCCGCGGGTGGTCGTAGACGTCGGCAACCGTCACCTGCGGGTAAGCGCTGGCGCAGTCGCGGCGACCAGCTGCGCCGGCGGACAACGACTGCCGCCGCCGAGTGCGAAGAAGTCGGCCTGCCGGACGCTCCACCGTCGCAGCGAGCACGTCGCGCCCAGCAGTCCGGCCAGCCAGCCCATCGTGCCGCCGGAGCCGGGCGTCGCCGTCGCTCGAGGCTCTCACCCGCGCGGCGGCCACGGCAGCGCGTCCCGGTCCGACCTTGCCCGACGTGCGGGTCGGCAGGCCTCGTCGACGAGCGCGAGCCGCGGCACCGAGCGCGGCGGGCAGCGACTCGCCAGCGTAGCGCCGGCGCCGCGGCGAGGTCGAACGACGGGTCGGCGCTGGCGCCATGTAGCCCGACCAGCAGCTGGTTGCCCGCTTGCGGTGCGCGCGCACCGCCGCCGCGCCGCCGCTGACACCGGGCAGGTCACGCAGCGCGCGCGTCGACCTCGCCGAGCTCGATCCGCCGCCCGCCGAGCTTGACCTGGTCGTCGGCGCGCCCGCAGAAGATCAGCCCGTCCGGCTCGAGCCGGACCAGGTCGCCGCTGCGGTACGCGCGGTTCCAGCCGAGCGTGGGCATCGGCGCGTACTTCTCGGCGTCCTTGTCCGGATCCAGGTACGCGCGGCGAGCCCGACGCCGCCGATCACCAGCTCGCCGACCTCGCCGACTCGCGACCGGCACCCCGTCCGCGTCGACGACGGCGAGGTCCCAGCCGTCGCAGCGGCAGCCCGATCCGATCGGTCCGGCGCCGTCCAGCTGTGCGGCGCAGGCGACCACGGTGGCCTCGGTCGGGCCGTAGGTGTTCCAGACCTCGCGGCCGGCTCGGGACCGGCGCAGCCGCTCGGCGAGCTCCGGCGGGCAGGCCTCGCCACCGAAGATCAGCAGCCGCACCGCCTCCAGCGCCTCGGCCGGCCACAGCGCCGCCAGCGTCGGCACCGTCGAGACCACGGTGATGTCGCCGCGATGCCAGCCACGGCCCGAGGTCCATGCCGCTGCGCACGAGCGACCGCGGGCGCCGGAACGAGGCAGGCGCCGTGCCGCCAGGCCAGCCACATCTCCTCGCAGGAGGCGTCGAACGCGACCGACAGCCCGGCCAGCACCCGGTCGCCGGGCCCAATCGGCTTCGTCCTGCGAACACATCCGCGCCCGGCGTCGACGAACGCCGCCGCGTTGCGGTGGCGTGACCGCCACGACCTCTTCGGGGTGCCGGTCGAGCCGGAGGTGAAGATGATCCACGCGTCGTCGCGGGCCCAACGGCGACCCGGCGCGCCAGCCGCGGGAGGACCCGGCACCACGGACCAGACCTGCTCGGTGATCACGCCTAGACCGCACGACGTCGGCCTCGCCGAACACCAGTGCGGCCCGTTCATCGGGGTCGTCGGCGTCCACCGGCACGTAGGCGGCGCCGCTGGCCAGGGTCGCCAGAATTGCCACGTAGAGGGCGTAACTGCCCGACGGCATGCGAATTCCGATGCGGTCGCCGCGGCCGATGCCGCGGGCCGCCAGCCACGCGACGCTGTCCTCGACGTCGGTGATCAGCTCGCTGTAGGTGAGTTGGACGGCGCCGTCGTCGAGCGCGGGTGCGTCGGGGGAAGCGCCTTCAGGTGTCGGTGAGGATGTCGACCAGCGTGCGTGGTTCCGGGGCAGACGGCGATAGCAAGTACTGCTTAGGTATTTCCGGAATCGCCATGGCTATAAACGTACTAGCGCCGGCCCAGGCGTGCGCCTGACTCGGCGTGTGATCAGAATTGTGGCGATCAGGGCGATGGCGGCGATGACGTACCACTTGGTAGCGCTCGAACGCGGCGTAGATCTCGACGATGTTCTCGTCGGCGAGGTAGTCGAGGCCGGCCCATGTGCAGATCCGTTCGACGGCACGCCAGCCGCCGAGGTGGCCGACCGGGAATCCGATGTTGTCGCCGATAATGGCGCCGAGCACCGCCACCCCGGCCGCCGGCACGCCAAAGTCTTCGAGCAGGACGAACCCGCCTACCGCCAGATAGCCGTAGTGCTCGAGGAGGGGCTGCACGGTCCCCCGAAGACGCCGGGAAGCTGCGTGTTGGATTCTCGCTGAGCGCAACCTGTCGTCGCGCCGCGATCGCCCTTTTAGCGTGTCGGCGTGGCGAGCGGACGCAATTATTGCCGGGGCTCCGTCTCTTCGTGGCCGACGCGTCGGGCGGCAATTGAGCGAACTCACTTCCGGCGACACTGCAACCGTGCGCCTGGTGGCACCCGACCTGCAACGGGCCCGACGTGCGCGTGGCCGGATAGCCGACGACCTCGCGGTGATCCTCGACATCACTGTGGCGGTAGCCGACGACTCTCGCTCCGCGCGAAACTCGATGACCACGCCTGGGCACTACCGACACGGTGCACTACGCCGGAACGGTGGACGGGCTGGCCAGCTTGGTCGCCGACATCTTCATGGCCGATGTGGCCGACGGCGTGACATTCATCCCCGCCTCGCCGCAGCCGGATCGTGCGGAAGGTAGCCGACGCGACGATGAACCGCATCGCAGCGACGGCTACCGCTGGCCGGGCGGCCTAACCGAGAAGCTACGCCTTCGATCTGTCCGGCGATCCTGCGCTCGATGCTGGCCCCGGTGGCGGCGGGCAGGACGAGGATGCCGTCGAGTTCGGTGCGGGCGCGGGCGTAGGCGCTTTGGCGCTCCTGGGGCGTAGCCGCGTCGTCTTCGGCCAATCTGAGCAGGTTCTGGGCCCGCGCGATCCGCTGCTGGTCCTCGTCCGAGAAGCCGCTGCGACGCTGGCGGATCGCCTCGGATTCGGCGACGTCGAAGGCGGTCATGTAGTCGTGGACGGCGTCGCGGTATTCCAGCTGCGCGTCCCGGTCGCCGTCGAGGTCGTTAGCGTCTCTCCGGCCGCAGCAGGTCCGCGCGGCCGCCTCGCCTTGTGGAATGCCATCGTCAGCGGGTTGCGCATGTCGGTCATCAGCGGGAAGTCGAGAAGCTTCGCGACGTCGATCTCGTAGTCCAGCCAGCGCGCATCGGTCTCGCCGTGCTGTTTGCGGGACCTTCGTAGCTCGCGTCGCTGGAGGATTTCACGTTGGTGCGCGACCGGCCGCGCGCTTCGGCGCCACCGCGATCTTGGTCTGCTGCTTGATCCGATAGCGCTCGAGCCGACGTTCGGCGCGACGCTCGTTGGCAGCTGCGACCGCCCCGCACTCCGCCGCCGACCATGGCACCGAGCGGAAAGATCAGCCACCAGAAGTTCCTCCGCGAAATGGAGCAGAGGTTCCACAAGGCCAGCATGCCACCGTCAGGAAATTGCCTCGTAGATCAGCGATGCGTATCTCGCGGTGCGCTCGTTCCCAAGTGTGCCCGAGTCCCATCTTGTTCATGACGTACGCGGCGGTGGTGCGGCGGTCCGGGTTCCATCAGCACCATCGAGCCACCCCAACCGCCCCAGAAGCAGACCCTCTCGTCGGGTGGCAGGAACGGCACGGCCTCCGGCGTGGGAGGCCGTAGCCGATGCCGAACCGTATTAGCACGCCCAGCACCAGATCGAGCTGGGCGAGATTGCACGTCGAAGATCCTGTCGACCGTCTTCGCCGACAACAGCTCCACACCATTGGCTTGGTCCCGCCCAGCGATACCGGAGACAGCATGCGTGCCAGGGAGCGCGCGTTGCCATGTCCGTTGACGGCGCCGAGGTCGGCGTCGGCCACGCCACTCGGCCGGTGCGGGGCGACATCCGCGTCCGGAGCTGGATTGGTGAGCGTCCCCGCATCGGGCTGTCTTCGGGCAGCTGGTCGAACGGGATGTCGAACTGCGGGAGGCGCGATGAGCTGGGCGATCCGTCCGGAATCCTCCGGTCGCGCACCTATCTGGAAGTCGGCCTCGAGTGGGCCCGCGATCTCTGTCGCGGACGAAGAGTCTTTCAAGGACTTTCCAGCCGTCCGGCGAATCAGCCTCCGATCAGGTGCCCGAAGTTGGAGCGCGCGATAGCCCGACGCGGTCCCGGCTCCCACCACGCGCGCCTGGGCCGCGAGCAGAGAGGTGGACTTGTCCCAGCCGTATGAGGTCCTCGATCGTGATCGGCTCCTGCCAGCCGGAGACGCCTGAGGGTGTGCGACAGCAGAGTGTCGAACCCGGACGTCTTGCTTCCCGTTGGCCGCGAACTCCGGCCAGTACGTCGCGACAGTCGCGTCGAGGTCGAGCAGGCCGCGATCGGCCACCATCAGCGCGGCCAGGCTCGTCACGGTCTTGGTGCTCGACCAGACGTTGATGATGGTGTCTTCGCCCCACTCGATGGTAGTTCGCCGCGTCAGCGTGGCCGCCCAGATGTCGAGCACCGATTCACCGTCGATGTCGACCGCGATCGCGGCTCCCACCTCCGCACCGCTGCTGAGCTCTTCGGCCAGCGCGTCGGCGACCTTGTCGGACCGGGCGTCGCCGACGTGGCCGTGCACGGCGTTTCTCATCGGACCAACATGCCGAGGCGGACATAGCTTAGGTGAGAAATTAGGAGGCCCCCATGCGCTGGACGATGCGTAGTCGCGGTTCCTCGCATTGGGCGCGGCGGACTCGGTGATTGCGGCATCGATACAGAACGCCGACGAGCAGGAATTCACATTCTTTGGCGCGCAGACGAGTTCATGCGCGCCGATCGACGATGCCCACGCGTACAAGGCTTTTCATTGCAAGCCTGACGATCGCTTGGCGGCTTCCTGCGCCAGCTCCATCCGGAAGTGAGCGATCTCTAACCGGTCGACGGGCGCTTCCGTTCGCCACGACCCCGCTGTGCGTAGCTAATTGCCTCGTCGATCGACAGCGCCGCACCTTCGGCCCAGGCCGCGTCGAAGTCCGCTGTGCCCATGGTCTCTCGCCAGATGCCGTCACGAACGCCTCGTAACCGGCGTCGTACACCTTGAAGCCGGACAATTCCCTGCGCTGGCGGAACGCGTCCGCCGCGCCGAACGAGTCGAGCGCCTTCGTGGCCACGCTTATCAGACCAGCCACGCATTCGAGAATGTCGGGAACAGTGAGGTACATCTCCCGCTCGCTGCGTGCATGCGAGCGCATCGTAGGCGTCACGCTCGCGCGCCTCACGGTCTTCTAGCGCGAGTACATACGAGCGCGTGTGACGAGCGCTAAGACCAGGTGCCAGCCGGTTGCCGAAGCTATCGTCTCGTCCGCCCAGCGGCGAGCCTGCGTGAAGTCACCCGCCGCCAGGGCGACTTCGGCCTTGCGCGGACGGAACGCCGCTGCGGTCAGCGATTGAAGCTCACGCGCTGCCGGGCCGCCTTCCGCTCGCGCTTACTGCAGTTTGAACGTCTCCGGCGGCCAGAGCCGCGTGGGTCAACGCCATGTACCCCATCCCCCGGAAACACTCGCCGATCTCGCCGCTCGTTCTTCGATCGCTGTGTCGGCGGCAATCCGAGCCGCGGTCTCTTCGCCGTGGTGCGCCAGCGCCGTGCTGAGGCCCATCAGAGTGAGAAGGTACTGACGCTGAGGGCGTGTGCGTGCCTCCCGACTTCGTCGACCACCTTGCGGAACTGCGCGATAGATTCGACGACCTCAGCTCGCATCAGCTGCGCCCATCCGAGGCCGACGCCACACTCAAGGGATTGGGCCGTGTCGCCGATCGTTTGGGCGAGATCAAGCCCCTCTTCAGCTGCGGCGCGGGTACTTCGACCGGATTGCCCGCCACTGCGGCCCGCTCACACGATTGATAGGCGAGGGATCTGACTCAACCGCCATCGATCGTCCAATGCTCGTGCCAGGCCGGCCGCCTCGGCTAAGTACATTTTTGGCCACCTGGTGTTTTGGCTGTAGGCGGCGCTGTGCCCGGCACGCCGTGAGCGCGCGGACTGAATAGGGCCGGGTCATCGATTTCACGGGCAATGGTCAGTGCCTGCTGGGCTTGCTGGATAGCCGCGTCGGAACTCGTCCAAGTCCAGGTATCGAGGATCGCCTTGTCGGCGAGCGCCCGGACGTGAACGGCGGGCGCCACCTGACGTCAACACGGTTTCTTGTGAAGGCTGTGTGGAAACCACGCTCGTCCCTCCCGGACACGACCCCGGCTCAGCCAAATGGGCTGCATGGACGAGGCGAGCGCCAATGCTTGCTCTGATGTCGGAGCTCTCCAGACTCCATCCGAATGCGCTTCGGAGATTGTCCATCTCCGATCTCAACATGCTCGACCCGAGACCGCATAGACGCTTCCGGTCGGCGCGTCGAGGCTCGCCACGCCATAGCCGTGTAGTAGTCACCGGTGTCGCGTCCTGATCCTATCCGCTTCGCCTGAGTCGCTGAGCTTCTCGCAGAGTGCATACTGGCGTACTGTCTCCAGCAGACGATAACGATTTACGGCCACTTGACTTTTCGACAACAACCAGCGATTTGTCGACTAGCAGGCTGAGCTGATCGAGAACCTGGTAGCGCTCCACCCCATCAGTGCCGGCAACCGGCGTGAGCGCTGTCGAGGTCGAACCCCCCGGACAAACACAGACAGCCGACGGAAGAGGATGCGCTCAGTTTCTGTCAGCAACGCGTGGCGACCAGTCGACCGACGCCCGCAGAGTTTGTTGACGGCGTACTGCGGTGCGGCGATCCGCCAGTCAACAGGCGGCAAGCGGTCGTGGAGGCTGTCGACTATCTCCTCGAGCGACAAAGCACGCACCCGGGCTGCGGCCAACTCTGATCGCAAGCGGCATGCCATCCAGACGACGGCAGATCTCGCCCACGGCTTCGGCCGTCTTGCTCCGGTCATCTTGAAATCGGTCTGGGCCAGACGAGCGCGGTCCGGTGAACAACTCGACGGCTTCGTCGCCAAGTGAGAGCGACGGTACTCGCCAGGCCACCTCACCTCGCGACGCCGATCGGTTCCGCGACTTGTCGCCAGAAGCGTCAATCCCGGGCAGGCGCCGAGCAGGTCAACGATGAGTGTCGCGCAGGCGTCCAGCAGATGTTCCACCAGTTGTCGAGCACCACCAACATCTGACGGTCGCCGACCGAGGCTCTCAGGTTTTCCCTTTGTGGAGCGACCGGGCTGGTCCGGCAGACCCAGCGCGCGAGCTACGGTAACCGGCACGACGTCGGGATGTGTGATCAGCGCAAGATCCACGTACCACAAGCCGTCGCCACATTCGCCGGCTATTCGGGCTGCGACTTGCGTGGCGAGACGATAGTCCTGCCGACGCCGCCGGCGCTGGTCAGCGTCACCAGGCGGTTGTGTTCCGGTAGCGACTGGACCTCGGTGAGCTGGGCGCCTCGTCCGATGAAGTTGGTCAGCTCGGGTGGGAAGGTTGTGCACCGCAGCGGTTTTGGGGATACGCAGCGGCGGAAGACTCGTTACGAATATCTGAGTGGCACAGCTGCACCACCCGTTCGGGGCGGAGCATATCGCGCAGCGAGGTGTGTGCCCTAGGTCGGTCAGCCATGCATCATCGGGCAACCGGTCGACGATCAAGGGCTCGGTCGCGCCTGACAGCACCGTCTGGCCGCCGTGCGCGAGATCGCGCAGACGCGCGGTGCGGTTGATCGTCGGGCCCGCGTAGTTGCCCTCGTCGCGCAATTGAATCTCGCCAGTGTGCACCCCCGATTCGTAGCAGGATCGGCGCGAGCGGCGCCCGTTGCATCTCCAGCGCACAGGCGACCGCGTCGCTGGCCTGCGCGAACGCGGCCACGAAGCTGTCGCCTTCACCTTGCTCCTACGGGTCGCACACCGTCGTGTGCCGCGATGAGATCGGTCACCGTGCCGATTGAGCTGAGCGATGGCGATCGCCATATCGTCGGGTTGGTTGTCCCACAGCAGCGTAGAACCTTCGACGTCGGCCAGCAGCAACGTCACCGTTCCTGTCGGCAGCAACCCGCTCACGGCTAGATCGCTCCAGTTCAGCAGCGGTGTGTCCCCGCCTGGTTCAGCTCATGCTAGCCAGCATGCGGTTACTGCAGCATGGCCCCAAAACATCAGCGGATATGCGTATTCGGAAGGCTGCGACTCGCGTATTTCACAGCGCGAGTGTGTCGTTTGTTGCGGCAAATCGGCGCGGCCGCGCGCTGCCAACACGCGACACAGGGAAGGCAGCCGCGGGCTAGGCGCTCACCAGTTGTCGTAGCCGCCCTCGGGTCCGAGCATCCGCTCGAGCCGGGTCCGGTTGATCCGCGCCAACTCGTTGCGGACGACTTTCCGCTCGGTGTCGATGTCGTTGAGCATCCGGTCGGTCATCGCGGCGAGACGTCCTGCGCGTTGTAGCCGTTGACGAACATGACGAAGCCGACGCCGAAATGGTCGAGGTACCGCTTCGACGCGACGCCCAGCTGGTCCATCACCTCAGGGCTGTTCGTCACCAAATCGCGCACTGTTCGGCCTGTGACTTCTCGCTGCCCGGGCCGCCGGCCCACGTCGGGGTAGGCCTGCAGGATCGAAGTCGATGGAATCCTCGCCCGAGCCCGAACAGCAACCGTGTCGGCCTGCCGGAACAGCTGCGTCGTGAGTCCTCGTAACGGTCGTCCGCGGGCCACATCGGCGGCCAGCGGCACGCTGTAGCAACACTCGTATAGCGCGTGCACGGCGCGGCGCATCGGCATTCGCGTTGAACGACGTCCAGCCCCATCCCTGATGCATCAACACACCGTCATGATGCGAGAAGCACAAGCACGCCGGCGTTACGCCGTGTTACGGCGGCGAAAACTCCGCCGATGAGCGCTCGCGCGAAGAGATGAGGACGCCGTCAGTGGCCCTGACGACTTATACCGCTCGACCGACGCGGTTGCACCTCGGCCTCTCGCTTCCGCCCGTCCCGTCCAATCGGCGGCCTTGACGTACGTTCGTGGCTCCAGGTCCTTGCAGTGGACGAAGAAGTGCTTGATGGCCTCGAGCTCGAACGGCGGAATGTCGGCGAGGTCGTTGATGTGGTCCCAACGCACGTCGCCGGCCGGTACGCACAGCACCTTGTCGTCGCCGCCTGCCTCATCGGTCATCTGGAACATGGCCGACCGGCGCGTGCCTCGATGATGCAGCCCGGGAACACGGACTCCGGCAGCAGCACCAGCGCGTCGAGCGGGTCGCCGTCCTCGCCCAGCGTGTTCTCGATGAAGCCGTAGTCGATCGGGTAGCCCATCGACGTGTAGAGGTAGCGGTCGAGCTTGACCCGACCGGTGTCGTGGTCGACCTCGTACTTGTTGCGCGAGCCCTTCGGGATCTCGATGACTACGTCGAACTGCACCGTCGCGGCTCCTTGCCCTGTGCTCCGGTCTGGGGACGGAGGTCCACAATAGTAGAGGGACTACGCAACAGGTCCATTCCACTGGATGGAGCGTCTTCGCCGCATACGATTCTCGGCAGCTACCCAGGAGGGATGATGGGCGCACATCTCAGCGTCGCCGTCGCTGCCGTACCGGTACGCCGTAGACGGGCGCGAGTGGCCGGCGCGTTCGACAACAGTGCCTGCTGCAGACCGCGTTCGACGGACGCACCCCGCCTCGGCTGACCTCACGACTTCCCTGCGAACGGATACTCTGCTTTTGGCAGGCGCAGAGTCAGGAGAACCATGCGGCCCACTCCAGTGGCGGCGATCCACGCACGTGCTGATCGGGGTGGCGGTTCTGCTGGTGGTTGCTGCGGTCGTGGCGGTCGGGGCAGTGCTCGACGGGCGGACGACTCCGCAAGCGACGCCAAGGCGCGATCCGCCGGCGCCGGCATTGGCGACCGCTAGCCCCGGCATCGAGCCGCGTGGCCGACTCCGCGCCGAAACCGACGCCCGACAGGCTGGCCGCGACGCTGGCGCCTGCTGCTGGCCGACCCGAACCTGGGCGACGCTGACCGGCAGGATCACCGATGCCGATGACCGGGGCGCAGCTGTGGGCGCAGGGCGCCGACGTGCCGATGCAGCCGGCGTCGACGAACAAGGTACCGACCACCGCCGCCGCGCTGCTCGGCCTCGACCGCGATGCCCGGCTCACCACGAAGGTGATGGCAGTCGGCCAGCCACCGGGCTGTAGTGGTGCTCGAGGGCGGCGGTGACCCGACACTGTCGGCGGCACCGCCCGGCCAGGAAACCTGGTACCGGGACGCGGCGCGGATCAGCGACCTGGCCGACCAGGTGCGCCGCAGCGGCATCGACGTGACCGCGGTGCAGGTCGGACGTCAGCGCCTACAGCGGACCGACGATGGCGCCGGGCTGGGATCCGGCTCGACATCGACGGCGGCGACATGGCGCCGATGGAAGCGGTGATGCTCGACGGCGGCCGCACCCAACCGGTCAGCGTCGACTCACGCGCGGTCCAGGACACCCGCCGCTCGACGCGGGCGCGCGCTGGCCGTCGCGCTGAGCGTCGACCCCGCCACGGTCACGGTGCTGCCCTCGGGCCTTGCGACGGCGGCCAGGAGATCGCGTCGGTGCAGTCGCCGCCGCTGATCGACCGGCTGCGCGAAATGATGAACAGACTCCGACAACGTGATGGCCGAGTCGATCGGCCGTGAGGTCGCCGCCGAACAGACCGATCCGCAGAGTTTCGACGGCGCCGTGCAGGCGGTGCTCGGCCAGCTTGACTGCCGCCAAGATCGACACCGGCAACGCACGGCTGCTGGACTCCAGCGGGCTGTCCGTCGACGACCGGCTGACCGCAGAGACCCTCGATGAGGTCGGTCAACGCCGCCGCGGGCAGCGACCAGCCCAAGCTGCGGCCGCTGGTGGACCTGCTGCCGCATCGCGGGCGGCAGCGGCACGCTGTCCAACCGCTACCTCGACACCGACGCCGGCCGCGCGGCCGCCGGTTATCTGCGGGCCAAGACCGGATCGTTGACCGGCAACCAACTCGTTGGCGGGCATCGTCACCGACGCGAGCGGGCGGGTGCTGACGTTCGCGCTGATCTCCAACAACGCCGGGCCGACGGGCCGGACCGCGATCGACGCGCCTGGCCGCCGTCCTGCGGTCGTGCGGGTGCAGCACATGAGCCCCGATCGACCAAGACTCAACGTCGGCCGCGCCGTCGACTGGCAGTTCGCCGCCACCGTCAGGCGAAGCTGGTCCGGCCCGGCCCCGCGGCCACCGACTACACCCGCCGCCAGGTCATCGACCAGCTGGCCGAGGCCGTCGCCGCAACGCCGAGATGCCGGTGCGCGAAGTGACCGGCCTCAACGAGGGCGGCGAGATGTCCCGAGGCCCGCATCGTCGACCGCGTCGAGTGGATCCGCGCCGCCACGCAGTCCATGCGGGTGATGACCGGCGGGTCGGAAACGCGCGAAACGGCGACAAGCCGAGCTTCATCACCGGCCGCATCACGGGCGCGCAGACCGGCGCGCGTGCTGGCGTTCGTGTCGTCGGGCATTCTGGGCCAGTACGACCCGTTCGGCGCCGAACGGCGGCGAGCTGCTGCTGGTGTATCCGAACGTGATCGCGTGTCGGAGCGCCAGCTGCGGGTACTGCCAGCCGACTTCCGGCTGTGGGTGTGCCTGCACGAGGTCACCCACCGGGTGCAGTTCCGGGCCAATCCGTGGCTGGCCGATCACATGTCGCAACGCGCTCGCGGTGCTCACCGAGGAGGCCGGCGAGGACGTCGCCGCAGGTGATCGGGCGGCTCGCCGAGTTCGTCCGCGATCGCCGTGATGGTGTTGCGCGCCGAACCGAATTCGAGCGGTGTGCTCGGCGTGCTGCGGGCCGTGCAGTCCGAGCCGCAGCAGCGGGCGCTGGACCAGCTGCTGGTGCTGGGCACGCTGTTGGAGGGCCACGCCGACCACGTGATGGACGCCGTCGGGTCCCGCGGTGGTGCCGTCGGTGGCCACCATCCGGCGGCGGTTCGACGATCGGCGCCAGCGCAAGCAGCCTCCGCTGCAGCGGGTCGCTCGCGCGCACTGCTGGGCTTCGACGCGAAGCTCAGCCAGTACACCCGCGGCAAGGCGTTCGTCGACCACGTCGTCGGCCGGGTCGGGATGGCCAGGTTCAACGCCATCTGGTCCAGTCCCGAAACCCTGCCGCTGCCAACCGAAATCGACGAGCCGCAGCGATGGATCGACAGGGTGCTGTAAGCGCGCGCTGAAGGCGGCAGTCGCCGCGTTCGCCCGCCGACCACGTCACCGCGCGACGAACGTTGGTGTGTCGCACTGTCCGGCGGACGCGGACTCGCTGGCGCTGACCGCCGTCGCGGCCAACGGTGAAGCCGACCACCGCGCTGATCGTCGACCACCAGCTGCAGCGCGACTCGCACGGCGTCGCTGTCGACGGCACAGGAACAGGCGATGTCGCTTGGGATGCGTTGATGCCCAGGTGCTTTGCGTCGACGTCGGCACCGACTGGCGGTCCTGAGGCCGCGGCGCGCACCGCCCGCTACGCGCGCGCTGGACGACGGCACGCGGCGATGTCCCGGTGCTGCTTGCGCACACGCTCGACGACCAGGCCGAGACGGTGCTGCTGGGGCTGGGCCGCGGGTCGGGCGCACGCTCGATCGCAGGCATGCGGCCCGTACGATCCGCCGTGGTATCGCCCGCTGCTGGGCATCCGTCGCGCGGTCACCCACGCCGGCATGCGCCGAGCTGGGCGCTCGACGCCGTGGCAGGACCCGCACAACGCCGATCGCCGGTTCACCCGAACCCGGCTGCGCACCGAGGTGCTGCCGCTGCTGGAGGAGGTGCTCGGCGGCGGCGTCGCCGAGGCGCTTGCCCGCACCGCGACCGCGCTGCGCGAGGACACCGACACGCTCGGACGAGCTGGCGCGGCAGGCGCTGGCCGACGCGTCGGCACCGGCGGCGGGCTCGACACCGGCCGGCTGGCGGCACTGCCGGAGGCGGTCCGGCGCAGGGTGATTCGTGGCTGGCTGCTGGCAGGCGGCGCCAGCGGGCTGACCGACAAGCAGATCCGCGGGGTGGACACGCTGGTCACGGCGTGGCGCGGGCAGGGCGGTGTGGCGGTCGGGTCGCCGCTGCGCAGCCAGCGGCTGATCGCCGGGCGCCGCGACGGGATGCTGACCCTGCATCGGAACCGGTCTGAGGGACACCACGTTGGTCGAGGCGGTGACACATGGCACGCTGTGGACGTGCCGAGCACCTGCCGAGCTGTACCCCGGCGACATCAAGTCGGTGCTGCTCGTCGACGGATGCAGATCCAGGCGCAGGGTCGCCGAGCTGGGTGCGCAGGTCGGCGAGGACTATCGCGACACCATCGACGCCAGCGGCCAGGACCTGCTGCTGGTCACGGTGCTCAAGGGCGCGGTCTTCTTCGTCACCGACCTGGCCCGCGCGATCCCGGCTGCCCACGCAGCTGGAGTTCATGGCGGTCAGCTCGTACGGATCGTCGACGTCGTCGTCGGGCGTGGTGCGCATCCTCGAGGACCTCGACCGCGACATCAACGACCGCGACGTGCTGATCGTCGAGGACATCGTCGACTCCGGGCTGACCCTGTCCTGGCTGCTGCGCAACCTCGCGACGCGGCATCCGCGGTCGCTGCGGGTGTGCACGCTGATGCGCAAACCCGACGCGGTGCGCGCCGACGTCGACATCGCCTACGTGGGTTTCGACATCCCCAACGAGTTCGTCGTCGGCTACGGCCTCGACTACGCCGAGCGCTACCGCGACCTGCCCTACATCGGCACGCTGGACCCCAAGGTGTACGAGCGAGGACTGTAATCGGCGCAGAAGAATTCGCGTGGAGCGGATATGACCCAGCACTCGCGCTTCGGATCTGCCCAGCTGTGCGAGGCCACCTGCGGACTGACGCTGACCATCGCCGACGGCAGGCGTGACCGGCGCCCGCGGCGACCGCGACGACGTGTTCAGCCAGGGGTTTCATCTGCCCGAAGGGCGCGAGCTTCGCGGAGCTCGACAACGATCCCGACCGGCTGGCGGCGCCCACTCGTCCGGCGCGACGGCGAGCTGACCGAGGCCACCTGGGACGAGGCGTACGCGGCGGTCGCCGAACGGCCTCGGTGACGTCTCAGGCGAGCACGGCGGGACGTCCGGTCGGCGTGTACGTCGGCAACCCGAATGCGCCACACGATCGCAGGCAGCCTGTACGCGCCGTTGATCATCCGTGCGCTCGGCACCCGCCAGGTGTTCATCGGCGAGCACGCTCGACCAGATGCCCGAAACACGTCGCGCTGGGACTCATGTTCGGCAGCCCGGTCGCGTTCACCGTGCCCGATCTCGACCGCACTCGATCACTTGGTGATCATCGGCGCCAATCCGCTTGTCTCCAACGGCAGTCTGGCCACCGCCGCCGATTTCCCGGCAAGCTGAGGGCGTTGCGGAAGCGCGGCGGCCGGCTCACCGTCATCGACCCGCCTGCACCCGCACCGCCGAACTCGCCGATCGCCACATCGCGCCGCGCCCCGGCACCGACGCCGCGCTGTTGTTCGCGGTGGTGCACGTGCTGTTCGACGAGGACCTCGTCGACCTCGGTGACGCTGGCCGAGCACGTCACCGGTGCCGAGCAGGTCCAGGAGCTGGCAGCCGACTTCCGCCGGAGGCGGTCACCGAGCACTGCGGCGTGCGCAGCCGACGAGATCCGGACCCTGGCCCGCGAGATCGCCGCCGCGCCGTCGGCGGCGGTCTACGGTCGAATCGGAACTTCCACAGTCGAATTCGGCACGATCGGCAGCTGGCTCGTCGACGTCATCAACATCCTCACCGGCAACCTCGACCGGCCCGGTGGCGCGATGTTCCCGCTCTCGCCGGTGCGCTCCGGCGCCGCGACCACCGCGGCCCGGCCGGGGCTTTGCGCACCGGGCGCTGGCACAGCCGAGTCTCCGGACTATCCCGAAGCGCTGTCCGAACTGCCCGCCGCCGCTCTAGCCGAGGAGATCGACACCACCGGCGACGGGCAGATCAAGGCGATGATCACCATCGCCGGAAACCCGGTGCTGTCGGCGCCCGACGGCGACACGGCTTGAGCCGCGCGCTCGAGGGCGTCGAGTTCATGGTGAGCATCGACCCGCTATCTCAATGAGACGACGCGCCACGCCGACGTCATCCTGCCGCCACCGCCGCCGTCGCAGAGCGCGCCACTTCGACGTTCGCGCTCAGCGGACTCGCGGTGCGCAACAACGCACGCTATTCGCCGCCGCGCGCTGCCGTTGGCGGATGGCCGGCCCGACGAGCCGGAGATCCTGTCGCGGATCGCGCTGATCCTCTACGGCGCCGGATACGACGGCGATCCGGCGCTGGTCGACGAGCAGGTGATCGCGACGACGCTGACCAAGGAGACCGCCGATCCAGACTCGCCCGTGGCCGGGCGATCCGTCGACGAACTGACCGCGATGCTCCATCCGGGCCCGGCTACGAGCGGCGGCTCGACATGATGCTGCGGCTCGGCCCGTACGGCGACGCGTTCGGCGCCAAGCCCGACGGCTCACGCTGCAGCGGCTGAAGAGCCACATCCGCACGGCATCGACCTGGGCCCCTGCAGCCGCGTGTGCGAGAGGTGCTGCGGACTCCGTCGGGCAATGCTGGAACTGGCGCCGGATGCGGTCGTCCGCGACGTAGCCCGGCTGCGGGGTTCGCTCGATCGCCGCGACGACGGCTTCGTGCTCATCGGGCGGCGGCACCTCCGGTCGAACAACAGCTGGATGCACAATCTGCCTGCGCTTGGCCGGCGGCACAAACCGATGCACACTGCGGATACACCCCGATGACGCAGCCGAACTCGGCCTCGAGCGACACCGCGATCGTTAAGGGTCCCGGCGGCGAACTTGTGGTACCTGTCGAGCGCACCGACGGCATGCGACGCGGCGTGGTGTCGTTACCGCACGGCTGGGGCATGACCGCCGCGGCATCAGGCTCAGAGGTCGCCGCAGGCCAGCCCGGCGTCAACGTCAACCAGCTCAACGACGGCACAGCGCTCGATCCGCTGTCGGGCACAGCCGTGCTGCAACGGCATCCCGGTGCACATCGCACCTGCCGGCTGATAGCTCTTTGCGCTCCTCGCGTGCGCGATAGCTTTTGTGCTCCTCGCGTGCGCGCCTCAGGTCAACTCCCAGATCACCGTCACTGAGAAGTCGACGCTCTGCTGTCCCGGCTCGAGCGGCACGGCCTCCATGGCCGCCCGCGGCATCGGCGTCGGCGGCGGATCGGCGTCGTCCCGGCCGACTCGGAGATCGAAATGACGTCGCCCAGAGTCAGTCCGGACAGCTGGGCGTACTGCGCGGCGCGGTCCTTGGCGTCGTCGAAGGCCCGGCTGCGCGCGTCCTTCAACGAGCTGCGAGTCGTCCTCGATCGAGTAGTTGACCGAGTTGATGCGGGTGGCGTCGCCACCGGTGCTGACGATGAGCGCGAGCGCCTGCGACGCGGCGTCCAGCTTGCGGATCTTGACGGCGATCGAATTGCTGGCCCGGTACCCGATGATCGTCGGGTTGTCGCCGCCGCCGAACTGCGGCTGCAGGCTCACGCTGGTCGTGCTGATGTCCTTGCGGTCCACGCCGGAATTCACCAGGGCGTTGATCACGGCCTGCTGACGATCGCTGGTCTGGTTCATGGCGGAGGTGACGTCCGGCGCGTTGAACTCGATCGAGACGTTCGCGTTCAACGTGTCCGGCGTGCCTTGCACCTCGCCGGACCCGACGACGGTGACCTGGCGGGTGTCCGCATCCGGTGTGATCGACGGTCCCGACGACGATGTCGCGTCGCACCCCGACAGTCCGGCGACAACCAGCCCCGCCGCGGAGAGGACGATCAATCGGGTCGGAAGTCTTCGCCTCGCTGCGATCACCGGCATGCTTGGCAGCCTAGAGCACCCCTCGATTAGACCAGGTCGAGGCGCCGCAGGTCGGCCACGTACTTGTCGATCAGCGACGCCGAGACATGGGAATGTCTTGCTCGGCGCCAACCTGGCGGCGCGAACCGCGCTTTGGAACACCTCGGCCGGTGCAGTAGCACCGCGTATCGGCCTCTCCGGTTTGCGATACGCGTCGAGCAGAGGCAGCACGCTGTGTCGTCGCTGCCGCTCCGGGAGGCCGTCAGCGCGGTTTCGAATCTGCTCGAGCCACTCCTCGTAGTCATCGATCCGCGTGATCGTGTGACCGGCGTTGATGAGCCACTGCACGAAGCGTGTCCAGCGAGACGCCATCGTCGTGCGGGTTCATCACGTCGAATGAGCGGAACCCGTCCGTCGGTTTCGCGCCTAGCGTGATGATCGACTCAGCGACGAAGTCGACCGGCAGTCCGTCGTAGTGTGCCCGCTGCGGCAGGTTGCCTTCGGCGTCCGTCTGGTAGAACGACCGCGGCGCGATCCCCGTTGTGAGCAGGCTCAGAATCAGCCGGGTGAACGCGTCCGGCACGTTCAGCTGGCCCGCATATCGGCGTGTGGGCGCAGGATCATGTCGGATCGGAACACCGCGACCGGCAGGCCGCAGAGGTCGTGCGCCTCGCGCAGCAGCACCTCGCCGGCCCACTTGCTGTTCGCATATCCGCTGGCATACGAACTGTCGACGGGCCGCACCGGGCTGACCTCACGGATGTCGGCCATCCTCGACGAAGTCGTCCGCGGTCGACAGACATCGCGACCGCGACGGTCGACAGGTAGGTGATCGGCTTGATCTGGGCGGTGATCGCCAGCCGGATCATCTCGGCGGTGCCCACGCACATTCGGGCCGAACAACTCGTTGTAGGGCAGGACGTGGTTGACGAGTGCCGCAGGATGGACGATCTGATCGACGTTGTAGGCCAACCGATCCCAGGTTGCTTTGTCCAGGCCGAGATTGGGTTCGCCGATATCGCCTGCAATGACCTCGAGGTGATCGGCGGCCAGCTTGCGGAATCGCTTGAGCAGAACCGGGTCCCCGCTGTCGAAGGCCGCCTCGAGTGCGTGCACGTGCCGCTGCCTCGTCGTGTCCGCGCACGATCGGTGATCAGCGTGCCGCCCGTCTCCGCCAGCCGTTCGAGCAACTCGAGGGCCAGGAATCGTCCGAGCCAGCCGTTCGCACCGGTCAGCAAGACGGTCTTGGGGTCGCCGGTCACGTAGGCGACTGAAGTGGCAGTGGCCAGCGTGGCCGAGTCGATGAACTTGTCCAGCGTGAGGTCGCTGGCGCGCACGATGGTGGTTCCGCGTCCGTGAACGCTCGCGAATGTCGGCCGCTTCGAACCGGATTCGCGTTCGGCCTCGATGTAGGCGGCGAGCTGTCGTAGGTTGCTTGTCGGGCCGACGATGACGCCCACCGGCACATCGACTCCGAGGATGTCCTGCAGCAGATTGGCGAATGTCAGCGCCGACAGCGAGTCGCCGCCGAGGTCGGTGAAGTGGTCATCGGGTCGATCTCGACATCGGTCGACCCCAGGACAGCGCTGTGCGGCCCGAGTGACGTTGTCGAGCACCGGTCTGGCCGGTGGCGTCCTCGCGCAGCGCACGCAGCTCGTCGACACGGGCCGTCGGCCAGATCGGCGTACAGCTGTTCCAGCTGTTCGCCGTAGTGCTCTTTGAGCCTGGGGCGCAAGATCTTTCCGACGCCGGACAGCAGTCCGTTGGCGGCGCTGAACGGTTCGGTCTCGATCAGGAAATCCGCCGGCACCTCGTAGGACTGCAGCTCGGCGACACGTGCGGTCACTCTGCAGCGCCTCGCTCAGTGCGGCCTTGAGTGCACCGCGATCCGCCCGAACCGATCCAGCGCGTCGGGAGTCGGGACGATCACCGCGAGCAGGTTGGCGCGCTGGCTGTTGCCGTAGACGAAGATCTGACGCACCAGCGGGGCGCCGGCGAAGACCGCCTCCAGATTCGCGACAGCGACGAACTCGCCCTGAGACAGCTTCAACACGTTCTTGCTCCGGTCGACGTACCTCGAGTCTGGTCGGGCTCGATCTCGGCCATCACGTCGCCGGTGCGGTAGTAGCCGTCGGCGTCGAACACCTCGGCGGTGACCTCGGGGCGCTTGTAGTAGCCGGGCATCATCGTCTCGGTCTTGATCAGCAGTTCACCCCGCGGATAGGGCTTGTCGGTGCGGAAGTAGCCGAGTTCTGGGAACGTCGACGAGCTTGTAGTCGATCACCGGCGGCGCGCATGACCATGTCGTCCCTGGCGACTCGCCGATCTCGATCGTGCCGTAGCCATCAGCGATGTGTACGTCCAGGCACGCATCGATGAACGTCTTCATTTCCGCGGCCAGTGGGGCGGTGCCGACGAATCCTCCGATCACGCGCCCTCCGAGCACCTCTTCGCGCAGCTCGGCCGCGGCGGCTCGGCTTCGGCGGCTGCCCGTCGACACCGTCGGCGACGAGTCGGTCGACGGCGCTGCGGTAGCGCTGGAAGAGCATGTCGACCACCCGGGGCACCAGCGCCATTTCAGTCGGACGGACGAGCGCCCAGTCCTCGAACAACGTCGAGAGATCAGACTCGGGAACGAAATAGCTAGTGCCGCCCGCAAGGAACGACGACAGCCCAGGGGCAGCCGCCCGCCGCAGATGGTTGAGCGGCATGAAGTTGACGTTGAACACCGGAGCCTCGGCATCGCGAAACGAATCTCGAGGTCCACAGCGCGCGCGACCGTCCGCTCGGTGATACATGGCACCCTTGGGTGCGCCGGTGCTCCCGGAGGTGTAGCATGATCATCGCGAGCCGGTCGTCGCTACCCTCGGTGTACACGGGTTCCGGCGGCAACGTGCTGCCACGCTCGACGATCATCGGCGAGGGTGTCGATCGACCACCGGCATGCCCGCGTCGCTCAGTCAGAGCGCCGCTGCGCCTGCTCGAGAGCTTGTCTCGGTGGTCGTCGACTGCCGGCTCGGTAGTCGAAGACCAGCAGGTGCCGCAGCGATGGCTGTCCAGCGCCGACTCGACGGCGAGATCCAGGTACGCGGCACCGACGGCGAGAACCTTCGGCTCGGTCTCGGCAATGATCGGCCTGAGCTGGGAGACCGGTGCATTGTGCTGCAGCGGCACCGACACCCAGGCCGAGATAGGCGCACGCCAGGTCGACCGTGAGGTAGTCGGGGCTGGCGAAGCCGATCGTGGCGACGAAGTCACCCGGCGTTGACCGGGTCGAGTGGAGTGGTTCCGCAGCGCGGTGGCGATCGCTCCGACTCGCTTCCACTAGGTCGCGATAGCCGATGGTCTCGAAACCGCGGTAGCAGGTGGGCGTGGTGGTGCGGCCAGCTGTGCTGTCCGTCACCAGTTCCCGGCGCGCTGGCCGAGCGCTGGGCGGTCGGCGTAACCGTCTGCCAGCGTCTGCAAGATTTCGGCCAGCCGGAGGCCCGGCCTGCGCGCGGCGTCGATGACCTCGGGGATGGGCTGGGCTTTTCGGAACTGCGGGTCGTTGGCGTTGAGGGCTCGGCGATCCGGCGGGCGAGCCTGCCGTCGCGCGTTTCCTCGAGATGGGTTGTGGCGTCATTCCGTTCTTCGTTGGTCACCATTAGCCTTTCGCAGCGTCACTAACGGGGCGAAGCGCACGGGTAGACTATTCAATTCCGCCTGTGCGCTGTGAGGCTCGGCACACAGCGAAAAACCAGGAAGCGGCTAGGGCGTCACGCGGATCTTGCAGTGCTCGTCGGGCGTGGACCAGCTCGTCGAACGCCGCGCCGACCCTGTCAAGGCCTACCTCACCGGTTATCAGTGGGGCAACGTCGATCTCGCCCTCGGCGATCGCCGCGCAGTGACTCGCGCGAACTCCGTGTGGTCGTACGCATTCACGAACTGCACGTTGATCTCCCTGGCAACGCCGAAAGGGGCAAGACCGTGTCGGGCTCATGCACACTCCGCGACGATCACCCGGGTGCCCATCGGAGCCCGCTGCATCACGTCATTGACGATTCCGGGCACGCCTACGGCCTCGAACACCACTGCCGGTTTGACATCGTCGAACGGTGATCCCTGGGCGGGATCCACCGTCTGGTGTGCACCCATCGTCGTCGCCAACTCGCGCCGCCTGTGTGAATAATCGGCAGCCACAATGCTTTCCACGCCTCGACGACGCAGCGCGGCGATCGATCGCGATACCGATCGGTCCACACCCGATAACAAGGGCCGTCCTCGCCGGGCTGGATCGATGACTTGTTCACCGCGTGCAGGCCGACCGCCATCGGCTCGGTGAGCGCGGCGTGGCGCGGGTCCAGACCGTTGGGGACGGGCAGCAGCAGCGGTGCCGACAACAGCATTCGCTCGGCGTATCCGCCGATCGTGGTGTTGCTGGACAGGATGGGTTCGAAACCCTTCGGTGACAACAGCACCGGAAGCGAGGTCACCACCGTGCCCAGGGGTAGCGCCTCGGTGTCGGGTCCGGCCTCGAGCACCTCTGCGCTGAACTCGTGGCCCATGAATACATCGTCGGCCAGGTCGACCGGCAGCCCGCCTTCCACCGGCATGCCCTTCATTTCCCGTGTCAGCTTCACCATCTGGTCGCCGTGCTTGGCGAAATGCAGGTCCGAGCCGCAGATCGCCGCATGCCTTCCACGCCGACGAGCACCTGCCCCGGGCCGGGCACCGGTTCGGCGACATCATCGCGAAGGACCATTCGCCCGTCGCGCAATACCGAGGCGCGCATTACTGCTCCCTGCTCCAGCTTGAGTTCATCCGTGTGCTCGTTGATCGCCTTGACGATGGCTTCTCCGGCACGGCCGAGCAGTTGGTCGCGCATTCCCTTGGCCCAGTCGTGTGAGGCCCGCGGCGCCTGTCAGCTGACCTCTGAAATGCGGCATGACCTCGCGGGCGAACAACTCGTAGGATGTGGTACGTGGCCTGGGGCGAGGCCCAGTCGTGCCCGAGCAGCAGCAGGTGTCCTGAATCCGCCCGAGGTGTCCAACAGGTCCTGGATGTGGGTGATCGCATCGCCCGGTGTGCCGATGCAGCAGTTGCCTTGCCGGCGTACTCTGCGACGAACTCGCGCGGCGATTGAGTGCCCTCGACTGAATTGGACAGCGGCACAAAGCCGGCCGCGCCGAAGTAGTTCGCGAAGTCCTGCAAGCCGTACGTGCAGTCGTCGATCGCCTGATCGCGGGTGTCGGCCAGGTGCATGATCGACAGCACCCGCCAGTTGGCGCGGTCGGGCTCGTCACGGCCCGACTTCTCAGCCTGGTCGACGACGACCTCCCGGGTGTTCTCCAGCGCGGCATAGCCGCCAGGCACCGACATCGACAGCGACAGCAGCGATGTCCCGAGGCGCTGCCCGCCAGCCCTCGGACCGGATGGGAAATCATTGCCGCGCGTGCGATCTCGGGGTACGGCCAGGTGTAGGGCCGGATGTGCAGCTGGGCGTCGCGCAGGGTGAACCAGTCGGAGTGCCTGCTGATGCGCTCGTCAGGTGCGGCGCCGGAACAACGCGAGGATGGCCTCGAGCGACTCCTGCATCATCCGCCGCTGTTCGACGGGATCGATGCCCATCATGTAGGCGTCCGATGGCAGCGCGCCGGGTCCGGTACCGAACATCACCCGGCCGCGCGGTGAGATGGTCGAGCAGCACCCACCGGTCGGCCACCATCAGCGGGTGGTGGTAGGGCAGCGACACCACGCCGGTGCCGAGCCGGATGTGCTTGAGTGCGCTCGGCGGCGGTCGCGATGAACACCTCGGGGCAGGCAGATCAGCTCGTAGCCGCCGGAGTGATGCTCACCGAACCACGCTTCCTCGAAGCCCAGCCGGTCCAGGCGCCAGCCGTCCGCTCGAGATCGTATTCCAGTGCGGTGGTAGGAGATTGGCCTACCGGATGGAAGGGTGCTGATCGTTACCCTTTCATCCGGTAGATATCTCCACTCAGTGATGACAGGCTGGACGCTGGCGCTAGACCAACTGAGCTTCGAAGAAGAAGTGTGGTCGGTGAGCATCCTCCGGCGATCTCCGTCAGCGTGTTCATCGCGACCGCTGCTGGCGCACCAATCCGGCTCGGCGCGGCGACGGTGATCTACCGCCGCCGCTGATGACCGACAATTGCTGCTCGCCGCGACCGGTGATGATCGTACCAGCATCAGTTTACATGATGACGGCGGATATATGCGATCGCTCAGCCATCCTGCGACAGGCCGCTGTACCCGCGCTGACGCCCAGCTTCATATCCGGCCTACCTGGCCGTACCCCGAAAGATCGCATGCGCGTATGTTATCGATCAGCCATTGCCCTCATTGTCGCTGCTGTCATCGATAATCGTGCCTGGCGACTATGCTGCGGTGAAACGGGAAGGTCGTCGTCGACCAGCTGGCAATCGGGTGCGTGACGAACAACCGCGCCAACTGGCGCGATGCTGTCGATCATGCGCCTGGCGACACCCGCGACCCGAAACGTCGACGCGGCGCTGCAGGGAACTGCTCGGCGCGGCCGGCAATGCTGCTGTCCCATTTCACGTCGGCACTCAATATCGCGCGCCAGTTAATGCAGACGCCGGCGTGCTGGCATCGGCACCGGTGATGCGTCACTCAGAACACTGGATTCCGCTCGGGCGCGATGGAATAAGCCCCGAACCACGCGCCAATCCTACGGTTTAAGCCGCAGATCTGCTTTCAGAGGTCAGCTGACCGCCGCGGGCTGCGACTGGGCGTATGCGCGACCTTTCTTCGGCCGTGCCGGAAAGCCATCGTCGAGATCAACGAGCACGCGGATGGTCTCGAGCTGGAGCAGGCAATGCCTCGATGCAATGTGCTTCGCGACTCGATATCGCCGAACCGGTAGCAGCGGAAGGTGCTCGTCGGTCGTGAGCTGCGATCCGGCTCCGGACCTGCATTTCGCCAGGCCGACAGATGGTGAAGCTATTTACGGAAATGAAGGAGGCGCCGGTCGACCTGACCGACGATCGACCATGGAGCCTTTTGAGTTCAGCTTGCAGAAGGCGACCGAAGGCTACCCCCGGGCATTCGTGAAGGGTTTCGGGCCATCCTGTCAGCAGCACCATGATCGGCGTGCCTTCGAGCGAAATCTGTTGTCGTACCGCTGCTGCTGCCCGTCTAACGGTCTGGACCCGCACCGCGCCGCGCTCGCAAGCCGATGGCGGTCGACTGCGACGAATAATCGATCCAGCGGGTGGCCTTGTTCCGTTGTGGACCGATCGGCGTATCGCGATAAAATCGCCGCGCTGCCGTCATCAGGCGATGAAGCTGACGTCGACGGCAGTGCTGACGACGATGGAGTGCGATGATGGATCCGCGTACCGCTGTCGCCGGCGCAGTGTACCGAGACGTGTGTGCCGCAAACGTGACATGATGCAGCGTCCGATGAACCCGAATGGGTAATCGCCGTGTACGTGGAGCCGACACTGATCTTGCCCCTTTCAGCTATGGAAGGGTCAACGTGCCGGATGACAGCTGCCGTCACTCGCCGAGGGCGAGATCATTTGCCCACTTGACTGGTGACGTTCGGTGGCTGGCCACGCCGGTGGCCGCTAGCCGCTTTCCTGGTTTTTCTGTGCCGAGCCTCACAGCACGAGATAGTCTACCTAGCTAGCAGCTCGCCCCTTTGTGACGTGCGAAAGAACAGTGTTGCCAAAATTATCTCAGAAACTTGCTGCGATGACTTTCGCCTAAGCGACTGTAACGGCCCACAATTCAAGTAGCCCATCCCGAGGTCATCATTTCCGCCGCGCAATAGACAGCGGCCTCCAGCTGGCAATCTGCAGAGCTGGCAGATGTTACGCCATGCCCAGCAGCTCGACCAGTGACGGACGGCGCAACGAACCGCACGGCCACGCCTGATTTCATCGGCTACGCGCCTGGAAGCGGTAGAGCGATCGCCGCCGCGCTGCGGAACACCGACGATCGACGGGTGACTGATAAACCGCGATCGGCTTCGCCAGCCCCTCGACCTGGCGTCTCTATCGGCACCTGGTGTCGAATGCCGCTGCGCCGATCTCGTGCCGGGGCCGTGAAGGTTCGCCGTCGGTGCCGCGCCGACAAAGCGTCGGTACTGCAACCGTGGTGCGACCGCGAAAACCTCGACGAGCGCTAGTCATTTGGAGCGACGCCCAGCATACTGATCGACACCCGCCGATGTCGTCGACACGCCGTGTACCGGAGTAACGCCGGCGCGATGATCATCAATACCTCCGGGTGCCAAAGCGGACGATCGTGCGCGGTCGTTTCGGCTAATGCTGCTCAACCATCTGGGCGGGCGGCGCTGGTGATGGGTCGCTCGCTTGCGACCAACTATTTCGTTGCGATGATCTCGGCGTTCGAGGACTGGGCGCTCATCCGTCCATGGTGCTGATGGTCGATATGCTCTTCCAGCGCTACCGCAGCGCCATCGACCGACTCGTCGTCGACGTGGCAGCCCTGGCTGCCGCGGCCAGCTCCGCGGGGCGGTGATCAATGTCGGCGCCGCGGAGCGTTCATCGATGCGTGCCTGCATTTTGCATCGCTGACAACTACGGCGACAGGCCGGGGACTGAAACGTCATGCGCTACAAGCGTCGTCCCCGAAACGCTCACCGCTGGCCGGGTGAACTGCTGATCCAGATTAGTTGATAACGGCATTACGAAGATAGTGTCGACACCGACGATTTTCGCTTTGGCGGTGTGAGATCGAAGCCCGACCGACTGGCGTCGACCGGAAGTGAAAGCCTCGGTGTCTCGGGGCGGTTGTCGCCTCTGGAAGACGTCGCCCCGCTATTTTTATCGGATCCGTCACCGGCAGTAACCAGCGTAACCTCTTCGCGTGATAAATCCCGACTCTGACGCCCCGATCGATTCGGAGCGGTGCGCGGTCAAACTGCGGTGACCGCGCGTGTGAAACTACGATCCCTGGTCGATGAATTTCGTCGAACCGAGCAAACGCCTGTCGATCTTGCGCCCCGAACTCAAAGGCGCATTCAGCTGGAACGATCTGGCCGCGGCCCATGTCGACGGGCTGCGTCGCTGCTTGGCGTCACAGCGGTCTCATATCATCGAGACGCGAAGTATCCCCAAGTCGACCGTTTGTCACTTCGCCGACACTCGGCGGCGACTGCTGTCGGCGCTGATTCTCAGTCTGTTAGCGGGCTCCTCATTCACGACAGCTCGCCGCTCATCGAGCGAACCTCGGTTCGAAAACGGCCGACGGCGTGCGCTGGTTTGCTCGGCTGCACTGCCGCTCGGTCGCCTGTTGGCGCTGACCGTGCGAACGGCTTCAGGGTCCTGATGACTGCTCGAACGGCGGCAGTGGCACGCTGATCTGTCGTGCGCTATTTTGCCATTTACGACTCGAGACGGCCTTCGTGGCAGTTGGTCTGAAGCGATTCGAGGTCGTACGGGCGACCTCGGCCTGGATGCTAACCTGGGATCGGTGGCCTGGCGTCGATCAGATCGTCCGTAAATCCTGCGATCATCAACCGCGTCTGCCCTACAACGTGACCAGTGTGATGAGCGCCGCGCCGGGCGATCTGCAGATAGCCGATCTGCCTGTCTACGTCGCGTCTTGCGAGTTTTCGTGGGATGGCGACATCAGGTCAGCCGGAAGCTTTGCCCGTCATGCAATTCTGTAACTCGCGAAGCAGCAAGTGGGCCGGCGAGTGCTGCGGAGGCGCACGACCGCGGCCTGCCGTCGCGATCCGTCACGCGATAATGGGCCAGCTGAGCGACCAGCCGGAACATTCGCCCGGCTGATTCTGGGCAATGCAACGAAGGACGCGCGGTCGTTACTGGGAACCTGCCGCAGCAACACGACGGGCTGATCGACCTTTCGTCGCTGATCGTCATCGCTGGGCAAAAAGCCGACGGACGGACCTCATTGTCGATGTTGCGACGATATTGTCTCGCTGAACGTTTGTGCGTGGCTCATCGCCGGTCACGATCACGCGGGTGTGAAGAGTGTCGGCAATTCAGAACCGCTGACGGCCTCTCGAACGGCGACGTTTGGTATCTTTACTTCGTTCGACGCGTATCGCAAATACCGGAAGACCGATACGCGATAGCTGCCAAACCGAGTGTTCGCTGGCGGTGGTTCGGTCGCCGGGCTGTCGGGTGCGACGCGGTATCGTCGAGGACCGTCGTCGGATGCGGAACGCCACGAGTCACCGCGTCGTGGGTGGCGCACGCCGGTTGCGTGAGCGACGTCGATCAGTTCTGCGCTGATCACCTCCGCCGGGCGCAGACCAGCGATCATCGGCAGGCCCAAATTTAACGCCCTGGTAAATTCCGGCGTTACGAGATCGCTCAGCGACGAACGTGAGCCTGCATTGCAACCCGGCGATAAATCGGGGGCGCCAGCCAGCGAATTCGATCGCCGTCAGGTCGCAAGCTGTTGCCACGACGACCCTCGCGCTCATCGTCAGCGCAAACCGCCCGCATCAGCTCGGTCAACTACTCGATCGAGAACGACTCGCAGCTGTTGAGCCAGGCGCTCGACGCCAGGGCGCCGCTGCCCGTCCCCTTTGTCCTGGGCGACGTCTCGTCTCAGTCGTGGGACTGCCGATCCGCTGCCGACGCCGATGCCGCGGGCGACCATGGAAGCCAGCTCGGAGCGGGAACAGCAGGCGTCGACTCTCGGTAACGATCTGGGGTTGACGCACTGCGCGGCAGCGCCGTGATCGCGCACGCGGCTGGCTGTCGCGCGGAAACCACAAAGCTATCGGCCGGCAGTGCGATGATGCGCCGGATACCGATTCAGCACGGCTGTTGACAGCGAGATCAGCGCTGTCGCCATCGTTGATTGATGATCGCGGAAATATTCTGCGGCGTTATCGGCGATCTTACGCGGCGATCCTTCTGCGGTAACTGGCTCACGCCGCGTCGGTGCGTCCGGAGCGTTCATTGCGTCATCGGGGTGTATCGAAGGTGTGCCGTCGGTGCCACCGACGATGGCTCGCATCAGTATTCGGCACCGCCCGATGGCGCACGAGCAAATGTCGCGGCGATCCAGCGAAGCCGGGCTGCGACGGACGACGCATCCGGCACCGGATTCCAACATGCCTGACGAGGCTGGCACCTCTCGCACACGCGGCATGGGGCACCGGGTCTGCCGCAGTTGTCTTCAGCCGCTGCAGCGTGAGCTCCAGCTGGCAGGCATGCTGTGAGGCCGCAGCATCATGTCGAGCCGCTGGCTTGGATGGGCATCGCGACTCGAGGTTATCGACGGATCGCCGGCTTACCGGCGTCTGGATCGACCTCGGCA
>ERZ1370068.11089-contig-9734_pt1 | contig 38467 bp, 42 predicted proteins | sample MGYA00561227_ERZ1370068 | MGnify/ENA primary metagenome ERZ1370068 (study PRJEB38410, sample SAMEA6850437) | metagenome | study: Metagenomic assessment of the ecological functions of the soil: analysis of the soil microbiota associated with the...
AAGAGCGCGACTCCTTCGCAGGGTTCTTGCCAGTCGAATCCTGACAACCTGAAAGCGTCGACAGACGTCGCGCCCCATCGTGTCCTGCCTTCCGCGGTAGTGCCGGAAAGCTCGAACACATCGCGGCCGACCGCGATCACGCGCCTGCTGGTCGCAGACGACGAACCCCGTGTTCGGGCCCGGGTAGTAGTCCCTGGAGCAGCTCGAAGAGAAACCCGAAGCCGCAGCGAGCAGGCGACTGCCTCCTGGTCAGCCCTTCGCGCCGGTCGTGGTCAGATCGAGTTGTCCTTGCAGTTCGCAGATGAAGTACGGCACCGCGCGATGGTAGCTCTGCGGCTAGGTGCCGCCGCTGTCGCCCGGCGAGCGTGCGCGGTCCAGCGGTCCCAGCGGCGGCACCGTCGCGCGGCGCGCGCCCGATCCAGCCGAGCCACCGATAGATCGCGAGCTGGAGCGCGGTCGTGACGAGGATCAAGCCCCAGCTCCACCAGTAGCCGAAGTGCCAGCGAGCTCGGGCATGTGAATGAAGTTCTGGCCGTAGAGGCCGACGATGAACGTCGGCACGAGGATGCAGCTGACGCGCCGACCGTCAGCGCGCTTCGTCGACGTCTGTTCTGGTCGATCGGCGATCTTCGCCTGCTGCGTAGTCCGCGCACGCTTGCCAGCAGGTCGCGCGAGAATCCAGCCCGTCGAACGCACGCAGCAGCTTGTCGTAGGCGCTCGGCGAAGCCGATCTCCGACGTCGTGCGGAAGACACCTCGCCGTCTGTCGCCTGACGATCAGTCGCCGTCGACGATCCGCCGGACGGCACCGCGCGCGTCGGAGCCAGGCGTTCGCCGGACGCGGAGCAGGTCGTGGCGCAGCTCCGGAGATGCGCACGCGTCGCTCGCCTGCGGGCCGCACTGCTCGACCCTGTCCTCGAGCTCGTCGATCTCCGGCGTCGATGGCGTCCGACGAGGTCGAGGTACTCCTCCGCGATGTCGTCGACCAGATGCGGTAGCGCGATCATTGCCCGCCGAGTCGTCGAGTCGCGGACGGCATCCCGCGCAGCGGCGTCAGGTCGTACGGCTCGCCTGTCGTCGTCGGGCGTCTTGCGCACCGTCACGAGCGATCCCGCGGCGACGATGAGGTCGATCTCCTGGTAGCAGACGTCGGTCCTCCTGGGAATGGCGATCGCGCACGAGAAAGACGCCGAACACGTACGTCCCGTGGCTCCGCGAGCCGTCGGCCGCGGCTCGTCGTCGTGCACGAGGCTTCGAGCATCAGCTGCGCCAGCGCAGCGCGCCTCAGTCCCGAGGGCGTGCGCGCATTTGCTCTTGCTCCTCTCGGTCGGGATCGAGGAGGTCGATCCAGTTCGTGGCCCATCGGCGCGAGCGTCACGCCGCGTCTCGACTCGGGCCTGCGTGCCGGTCCGCCGGCCGCAGGCCGTGGCGCGTGTGCCCCCTGCGCGGCGGCGAGCGGAGCGCTCCGGCGTCGAGCGCCGCCATGCAGCCCGAGCCGGCGGCGGTGACCGCCTGGCGGTAGATGTGATCCTGACGTCGCCGGCCGCGAACACGCCCGGGACGTTCGTCTCGGTCGAGCCGCGGCTTCGTGATCGAGGTAGCCGGCCTCGTCGTGGTCGAGCTGGTCGAGGAAGAGCGCCGTGTTCGGGTCGTGGCCGATCGCGACGAAGAGGCCGTCGGCCGGCGATGCTCGCACGTCTCGCCGGTGTCCGACGTTGCGCAGCCGGACGCCGCGCTCGACCGTCGTCGTCGCCGAGCACCTCGTCGACGACGCGCGTTCGTGACGAACTCGATCTTCTCGTTCGCGCGCGCGCGGTCGATCATGATCTGCGAGGCGCGGAACTCGTCGCGCCGGTGGACGATGCGTCACCTTCGTGCGCGAAGCTGCGTCAGGAAGATCGCCTCCTCCATCGCCGAGTCGCCGCCGCCGACGACGACGACCTCGCTTGTCGCGGAAGAACGCGCCGTCGCAGGTGGCGCAGTACGAGACGCCGCGGCCCTGCAGCGCGCTGCTCGGACTCGAGCCCGAGCTGGCGCGCGCTCGCGCCGGTCGCGACGATCACGGTCTCGCGCGCGGTACTCGTCGTCGCCGACCCAGACGCGGAACGGGCGCTCGGAGAAGTCGACCCTGGTGACGTCGTCGGTGATGAACTCGGCGCCGAAGCGCTCGGCCTGGCGGCGGAACTCCTGCCATCATCTCCGGGCCCATGACGCCGTCCGGGTAGCCCGGGTAGTTCTCGACGTCGCTCGTGATCATCAGCTGGCCGCCCCAGCTGGAAGCCCTCGATCACGAGCGGCTCGCAGGTTCGCGCGCGCCGCGTACAGCGCAGCCGTGTAGCCGGCCGGGCCGCCGCCGATGATGATCAGCTCGCGTACGTTCGCTCATATCAAGTTTCCTTCTCCGTTGTATTAAACGATTTGGGCCGGTCGAACCTTCAGGCGACCGCTCGTACGCTCATTCAAGCAATGCTACGACCGCGCGCGCCAGTTCGACCGTTTGAGCAGCACAGTGGCGCGCGCCGTCGCTCCGGGCCGGCGCGGACGTGCCCGGCTGTCTGGCTCACTTCTGCCGCGACGCGGTGGCGTGACCAGTGGTGGCACAGGCGGGGCCGTTTGAGGCTCCGCCTGATCGCTAGAATCGCCGCCTTCGAGAAGGGCTGTCATGGCTTCGAACAGTGACGTGGACCGCTCCGCGAGCTGGCGGGCTTCCGCGCAGAGAACGGGCTGCGCGATCAGTCTCTACCTGACCTCGACCCGAGCGCGTACGCCGACGGCGGCCGACCTCAGACGCGGGTGAACTCGCTGATCGACGCAGATCGAGCGCTCGAGCGAGCGCAGGCGGCCGAGCTCGACCACGAGCAGAAGCGGCTGAGGCGCTGCGAGCGACGTCGCAGCGCCTGCGGTCGTTCGACGACGGACTTCGACCGCGACGGCGCCCGGGGCGTGGCGGTGTTCGCGCGTCGGCTCGACAACCTCTGGAGCACGCTGCCGCTGGAGCTCGCGGTCGCGCGACAGTCGTGAAGCGTCGGGCCGCGCTCTACGCTCGCGCCGCTCGTGCCGCTCGTCGGCCGCGGCGACGGGCGCGCTCGTCGCTGTCGTCGGGCGCGAGCGCGGCGCACGTCTTCCGCCTGCGGCGCCGGGCAGCTCGAGGAGATCGCCGACGCAGTTCGACGGACGTGCCCGGGCCGGCACGACCAGGGCGGCTGGTCGCAGGCGCGCTATCGAGCGCCACATCGACGAGCTCGTCGAGCGACCACCTGAAGGCGAGTCGCCGGAGCTCGATCGACGGCAGCTGCGGCGGCTGCGCGGCGCCGCGGGTGATCGTGCGTCGCGAGCGAGGAGATGCGGTCGGAGTTCGAGACCGCGCTCTCGCAGCGAGGTGACGAAGGCGCTGATCGGCTGGACGACCGCCGAGGCGCACGCGGACGCGCCGCGAGCTGCTCGAGGCCGTGACAGCCGGTGCTCGAGCGCTGGCGGGGCGAGCAGGAGAACGAGGCGCTGATCGAGCGCTGGCGCGAGGAGGCCGGGCAGCAACGGCCGCGCGCCGCCTCGGGCTGGGAGCCAGACGCTCGAAGCCGCGTCGGACGGACGCGTCGAGCTGCTGCTCTTCCAGGACGGCGTCGACCGGCCGGCGTGCGAGTGCCCCGCTTGCGGGCGCGTCAGCGCCGACGAGGGCAGCCTGCCCGCTCGACGGGACGACGACTGGAGCAGCGCCGACGGCGGGCTCGACCTCGCCGTCCGCCAGACGCTTGCCCACGGCGGCGCGGTCTGGGCCCTGATCGCAGCACACGACGACCTCGACCCCGGTCGGAGGGCATCGGCGCTGCTGTTCGTTTCTAGCCGGCTAGGCAGCGTCGACAGCGCGCGGCAGCTCGCGCGCTTCAGCCGGCTCGACCGGCTCTGGCTGCGAGTCGGACGCCTGCTCGAGCTTCGTCTCGAACTTCCCGAGGCGCTTGCTCCGACTCGAGGTACTTCTTCTGCGCGCGATCGAGGTGCGTGCCGACCGAGCTCGAAGTCGTCCGTGAACTTCCCGAACTCGCGTCTGCAGCTCCGCGCACGTACGCCATGACCTCATGCGCGTGCTGCTCGATCTGGAGCCCGTTCAGGCCGAGCACGATCACCTGCAGGTACGCCGTCAGCGTCGTGGGCGACACCGGCAAGCACGCGCTTCTCGTTTGCGTAGGCGAGCAGCGCGCCCGGTGCTTGCCCGCACGACGAGCTCGTAGTAGATCGCCTCCGACGGGGAGGTACATGAACGCGAAGTCGTACGTCCCTTCGTCCGGCCGGATGTGCTTCGACGCGATCGCGTCGACGTGACTGCTTGACGTCGCGTGCCGAAGAGCTTCTCGAACTGCTGCCGCTCGATCGTCGTTGTCGGCGTCCGCGGTCATCCGCCTCGAAGTTGTCGAGCGGGAACTTGAGTCGATCGGGAACGATCCGGTCGACCGCCGATCGCGGCATCGACGCGCTCGCCGCCAGTCGAACGCCGTACTGCAGCTCGAACGCCGGTCGGCGGCAGCCGGTCGCGCAGGCAGGTTCTCGAGCAGAAGCTCACCGAAGCCGCCGCGCGCGCTTCGGCGGACGGAGAGATCTGCTGCAGCTGGCCGAGCTCCTTCGCCTGCTCGGCCATCTGCACCGTCGCCTGACCGACCTCGCCGAGCTGCTCGGTGGATCGCGTTCGGTCTGCTTCGACGCGCATGCTCGAGCCGGCGGTCGACCTTCGTGTCGAGCTCGCCGGAGGCGCCGGTCCATCGTGGCCGTGATGGCCTGGAGGCGGCCGTCGACGTCCGTGTTGCGCGTCGTCAGCAGCTGGTCGAGCACCTGCGCCGTCTGGGCGCTCTGGTCGGCCAGCCGTCGGCTCCAGCCACAGCGCAAGCGCGGCCGCCGCCGGCGAGCAGGAGCACGAGTGTGAGTGCGACGATCATGGAGCCGACGAACGGTAGAGGTGGCGTCGGACAGACACGGGCGAGGGCGGCTTGCGCCGCCCTCGGAGAACCCTGGATCAGCCCGTGCTCAGGGCGTGTCGTTGCGTTCCGCGTGGTGCTCTGCGGCTCGGTTGCGCTCTTCTTGCGCGACTCCTCCGGCGTCCTCTGCGCGCTCGGTGGCCGTGGCTCTCTGCCTCCTGGTGCATGCCCTCGCGCTTCATCGAGTCGTCGCCGGTGAGGTCACCCGCGGCCTTCTTGCTGCGGCCGAAGATCTTGTCGAGGAAACTCATGCGTTGCCTCCTTGCCGTTGGCCTGCGGATAGGAGTATCGCGTAACGGCAACAAAAAACGCCAGATCCGGAAAACCTTGCGGCCTTCCGGATCTGACGGGACGACCCTAACGGGTCATCGTAAGCGAGTCAAGCGCGTTGCTACCATCGCCCGCCCGTGGCGAAAAAGTCCCGCACTCCGGCCCCTCCGCGCAGAAGTCAGGCGCCCCAGCAGCGCAAGGATCCCAGGCGTCAGCGCTCGCTCCCGGGCGGCCCCTGGGCTGCTCTGCTGGCCCTGGCTGCGGTCGCCGCAGTGGCAGCGCGGTCGTCGCGGTCGTGGTCGTCGCGCAGGGCGCAACGACAACGGCGCCACGGCGGTCGGAGCTGCGCAGCCGACGAACCTCGTCGGAGCCTGCAGACGGGACCGGCTCCGTGGAATCCGGGGCTCGACACGCTGCCTGACCGTCTCGATGCCGTGGGCGTCCACGCCCTCTCCACCGAGGCGAGAGTCCTGCACATCCACCAGCACCTCGACATCTTCGTGAACGGGAAGCCGATGCCCGTCCCCGCGGAACATCGGCATCTACGACGGCCAGTTCCTCACCGAGCTGCACACGCACGACGCGAGCGGGATCATGCACCTCGAGTCGCCTACGGAACAGCACTTCACGCTCGGCGAGTTCTTCGGGGTCTGGGGCGTGCGGCTGAACGCGGACTGCGTCGGCGGCTACTGCCGTCAGGTGACGCCGTGGTGGTCTGCGTCAACGGCCAGCCGTACACCGGCGACCCCGCGAGGCTCGAGCTGGACTCGCACCAGGAGATCGCGTTCGTCATCGGCACGCCGCCGAAGCAGATCCCGCGGTCGCAGCTAGCTTCCCGCCTGAACACCTGGTCGTTTCGCGCGCTCGCGACTATCCTTCCGCCGCGCCAGGGGTGGCGAGATTGGTCATACGCGCCTGACTTAAAATCCAGGCGTCCCCCAGCGGGGACGTGGCGGTTCGAATCCCTTCCCCGGCACTCTTTGTTAGGACGGCTCGCGACGCGGACACGTCCGGTGCCCTCGGGGCGCCGCTCGCCCGGAGCGCGTGCCCCCGTCGCGCTCCGTAGCCTCCGGGCTGCGAACGCGCTCCCTGCGCGTTCCTTGCCTCGGAACGACCATCGCACCCCCGAGAGACGAGCCGCGTTCCGCCGATCTGCGTCCAGAATCAGGACGCGCGTCGCCACACCAGCTGCGGCGCGGGAACTCCCCGCCGCTGCCGAGCACCTGCGGCGGCGGCGGCGAAGTCGGTGTCGACGAGGCTGATCAGATCCCCGGCCGGGATGCCTTCGAGCCCTTCTCCCGCGGCGAGGCGCAGGGCCTGGGCGTTCAGCGCCTGCTCGAAGATCGTCCGCGCGTAGCGCCACGTTGCCGAAGAAAACCCCTCGCCGCGCTGCGCGCGGTCAGAAGGTGTCGCGGCGCAGCTCGCCCTGCGCCGGCTCGGTCACGCGGTACTCGTTCTGGCCGGCGAAGCGCTCGGCGATCGCAACGAGCCTGGTCGGTCGAGTGAGATCCGGGAACGCACGTGATTTCGCGCGCGCAGCGCGAAGCGCAGGCGGCGTTCGAGTCGAGTCGAAGTCGTGCATCAGGCGCGGGTACCCGGCGACGATGACGATCAGGCGGTGGCGGTAGTCCTCCATCCGCTTCAACAGGGTCTCGATCGCCTCCGCGCCGAAGTCGGCGCCGCGATAATTGGCCGGGCCGCGCGAGCGCACCAGGCCTCGTCGATGAAAGAGGACGCCGTCGAGCGCCTTGCGGATCGCGCGGTCGGTCTTGATCGCGGTCATGCGCCGACGAACTCGCCGACGAGCCCTGCGCGGTCGACCTCGACCAGGTGGCCGCGCTTCAGGAGCCCCATCGCTCGATACGTTACGTGCGCCAGCGCTCGCGCGATCGTCGTCTTCCTCGGTCAGGGGCTGCCGAGGAAGACGAGGTGCTGAACATGGCGACCTCCGGCAACCCGCGCTCGAGCCGCTGGCCCTGCACCTGCGGAACGCGACGAGCGCGCGAACTGGCTCCTTCACCGTCTCGAGCCCGACCAGCGAGTCGAGCTCCGCCTGCAGCTCCTCGAGGCCGCGAGTGTCCTCCGGCGGCTTGCGCGGGTCGAGCCGGTCGAGCCAGTCAGCGCGTCCGCACCGAGTCCCTCCCGCACCTGCTCGCGGAGGACATCGAAGCCGGTGCAGCAAGTCGTTGAGCGGGATTCGCCATGGCGCGTCTCCTACCCTAGATCGCGCGAAGAAGGAACGAGGGGACCGTCGCGGCGCGCCTAGACTCCGCCTGTGACCGAGGTGCAGGAGGTCTCGCCCGAGGCACGGGCACCTGGAATGGGAAACGCCGCTCTACCGGACGGCGCTCGCGCAGTACGAGCAGGCGCTCCCGCACGCGGATGTCGACGACGTCGTCGCCGAGCGGCTGCGCTACCCGGAGCGGTCGCTCGATCGTCAGCGTCCCGGTCGAGCTCGACGACGGCCGCTGGACGGTCTTCCCGGGCTACCGCGTGCAGCACTCGACGCGTGCTCGGGCCGACGAAGGGCGGCATCCGCTACGACCCGGAGGTCTCGCTCGGCGAGTGCGCCGCGCTCGCGATGTGGATGACGTGGAAGTGCGCGCTCGCTGCGGCTGCCCGTACGGCGGCGCGAAGGGCGGCGTCCGCTGCAACCCGCGCGAGCTCTCGAGCGACGAGCTCCAGAGGCTCACGCGGCGCTTCACCTCCGAGCTGCTGCCGATCATCGGCCCGCAGGAGGACATCCCGGCGCCGGACATGGCGACGAACGAGCAGACGATGGCCTGGATGATGGACACGTACTCGATGCAGGTCGGCCACGCGGTGCCGGAGATCGTCACCGGCAAGCCGATCTCGATCGGCGGCTCGCTCTTCCGGCACGAGGCGACCGGCGCGGGCGTCGTGATGGTGATCGAGCGCGCCTGCCAGCGGCTCGGCTGGAACGCTCGCCGAGCAGCGCTGCGTCGTCCAGGGCTTCGGCAACGTCGGCGGCATCGCGGCCGCCGGAGCTCGACGCGCGCGGCGCGACCGTGCTCGCGGTCTCGGACGTCTCGGGCGGCGTCCACGACCCGGGCGGGCTCGACATCGCAGGCGCTGCGGCGCTACGCGCGAGCGAGCACGGCTCGCTCGCGGACTGGGTCGAGGCGCGACCGGATCACGAACGAGGAGCTGCTCGAGCTGCCCTGCGACATCCTCGTCCTCGCCGCGCGCGAGGACCAGGTCACCGGCGAGAACGCGCACGCGCGTGCAGGCGCGGATGATCGCCGAGGGCGCGAACGGGCCGACCTCGCTCGAGGCGGACGCGATCCTCGCCGAGCGCGGGATCCCGGTCCTGCCCGACGTGCTCACGAACGCCGGCGGCGTCACGGTCTCGTACTTCGAGTGGGTGCAGGACCTCGGGCGGCTCTTCTGGGACCGGCGACGAGATCCGCGCGAAGCTCGCCGACCAGCTCGAGCGACGCCTTCGACCGCGTCTGGTCGCTCGCCGAGGCGCGAGAGCCTGACGCTGCGCAGCGCGGCGCTCGTCGGCGGGATCCGCGAGGTCGCCGGAGCGCTGACGGTCGCGGGGATCTACCCATGAGCGCGACCGGGTTCGCGACGCGATGATCCCCGAGCCGCAGACGCTCGACGCGTCGGCGTCGGCGCAGGAGGCGGGCGCAGCACCTCGTCCAGCCGGACGTGCGCGCGGTCTACGTCTGCGACGACGGCCGCTTCGCCGGCGTGGTCACGCGCAAGACGCTCGTCGAGCGGGTAGTCGCTGCCGAGGGCGCGACCCGCGGCGAGACGCGGTCGGGCGAGATCGCCGAGCCGCCGCACTGGACGCTCGACCCCGACGCTGCCGCTCGACGAGGCCTTCCGCTTCCTCGAGGAGCACGACGCCGAGCGCGTCCCGGTGGTCGAGGACGGCCGCCTCGTCGGGCGTGCTCTCGCGCAGCGTGCCTACAGCGGCGGCTGGCCGAGGACGAGCCGCCTCCCTCGACGAGGCTCAGGAGCCCTCTAGCAGCAGGTGTAGGCGCCCGGAGGCGCGTCGCCCTCTTCGGCTCCGGCAGCTCGGCGGCGCTCGAGCGCGGCGCCGTGGAGGAGGTCGCGCCTCGCTGACCTCGAGCCCGTCGAGCCCGTAGCGGTCGAGCACCTCGTCGAACGATCGACCGCGCCGCCGACGATCACCGGTGCGCGCTCCGGCTCGAGGCCCGGGCAGCTCGCGGCGCTCGGCGAGTGGGAGGGAGGCGAGGCGTTGCGAGCAGCGCGCCGACGGCCTCGCGCGCGTGAGCCGGTGGCCGTGGACCCGCTCAGGGTCGTAGCCGCCGAGCTCGAGCGCGGCGAGGGTCGTGATCGTGCCCGCGACGCCGATCGCCGTCGCGCGGCTCGAGCGGCGGCGAGCCGTCCGCACACTGGCAGACGCCGCGGCCTCGAGCTCCTGGCGCGTCGGCGGGTCGGACGCAGGATGCCGCTCGGTCAGGCGGACCGAGCCGACGTCGATGCTCGTCGCGACTCGGCCGCGGTGATCAGCTCGGTCGAGCCGCCGCCGACGTCGAGCACGAGCGTGTCGTCGTCCAGCGCGCGGCCGTTCGGCGACGCCGCGGCGCGTGAGCTCCGCCTCCTCGTCGCCGCTCAGCAGGCGGGTGGCGAAGCCGTAGCTCCACTCGATCTCGCCGAGGAAGGCCTCGCCGTTCTCCGCGTCGCGGACGGCGCTGGTGCCGATCGCGAGCATCGCGCTCCGCGCCCGAGCTGCTCCAGCTCGCGGCGGTACTCGGAGAGCGCGTTGCGCACGCGCGCGATCGGGCAGCGGCAGGAGCTTGCGCCGCTCGTCGACGCCCTCGCCGAGCCGCGTGATCGTCCGTGCGCCGCGACGACCTCGTCGACGCGCCGTCGTCCACGTCTGCGACGAGCAGCCGGGTCGAGTTCGTGCCGAGGTCGACGACGCCCACGCGCATGCCGGCGAAAAGTAGCGAGGCGCTATAATGCAGGCCCGCGACGCGGGTGGAGCAGTCAGGTAGCTCGCCGGGCTCATAACCCGGAGGTCGCAGGTTCAAATCCTGCCCCGCGTTAACCTCAAAGGCCCCGGAAACGGGGGCCTTTTCGTCGGCCATCGAGCGCTCGGTTCTGGCGCGAGAGCTCCACGGTCAGGTGAGCGCGGTGCGCTGATCAACGACGAGCCGTTCAACGTCCTCGCCCTCGCGCGGCTCCGCCAGATCGTCACGCTCCTCGCGCGGCCATCGAGCACGAGCTCTCCCAGCGTATTCTCGAACGTCGCTGGTCGAAGCGGCCGCCACGTGGCAGACGGCGAATCTACGGCGGCCAGCTTCGCCAGGAGGAAGAAGATCTTCTCGGCGATGCGGGAGCCGGTCGCCTTCACGACGCGGCGCTCCTTCGCCGAGAGCGGATTGCGAAACGGTGAGCAGACGATCTGGTGGACGCCGCACGACCCGTTCGGCGCCGAGATCGATCTCGCTCACCGAGCTGCAGTGGACGTCGCCGCCGAGCAGCAGGATCGAGGCCGGAGGAGGGGCGTCCGTCAGTGCCGCGGGCGATCCGTCCGCAGCCAGTTGCACAGCTGCTCGAACGACCGGTTGAACGCCGCCCAGTGCTCGAGATCGACCGCGCGCCTGCAGCCGCTCGCTCGAGGCTCGCGAGCGAGCCGCCCCATCGGCCTGCGCACAGCGACCTCGTTCCACGCCTGAAGGTGGTGGATGCCGCGCGGCAGGAACACCGGCAGCGTGCTGGCGATGATCACGTGGTCGAACGCGCCGCGCGAGTGGTCGACGATCCAGTCCCATTCCTCGTCGTCGATCATCTCGCCGGCGACCGTCCGACGAGCACGCGCGCCGCGCGCGAGTCGAGCACGAGCAGGCGCGTGTCGCCGAAGTCGCGGTAGAAGGCCCAGCGGCTCGCGGCCGACTCGCGATCCCACGTGTGCGCGAGCCGCGCGCAGGAGCGGTCCCGCGTCCTCGCTCGCCCTTGACCTGCGGGAACGTCGTGTCCTCCGTCGAGCTCGGGCGGCGAGAGGTTGCCGAGGTGCTGGTAGAGCCAGTACGCCATGAACGCGCCGGTGATCCGCGCCTCCCACCACGGCGTTCGACGCATCTCCTCGACCCAGAGCCACGAGATGTTCCAGTCGTCGTGCACGTCGTGGTCGTCGAAGATCATCGCGCGTCGGCACGGTCGAGAGCAGCCAGCGGATGTCGGGCTCGGACCACGACTCGCGGTAGAGCCGCGTGTACTCCTCGAAGTCGGCGATCTGCTCGCCGGGAGGCTCGTCCGTGCCGCGCCGCGCTCGGATGAACGCGAGCGTCTGCGGGCGAGACCTCGTCGGCGTACACCTGGTCGCCGAGCAGCAGCACCGCGTCAGGCCACTCGATCGTCGCCGCGCTGGAGCTGCTTCGCGTACGTCCAGAGCGCGTCGATCCCGAGGTCGCGGACGTCCTCCGGCCACTCGGCGCCGAGGCTCGTCGGCTGCGGGTCGCCGACGCGGCACGAGCCGAAGACGAGCGCGCGCGCCGCTCGTGGTTCGCGAGTCCGGACAACAGGTTGCGGCCGTCCGTCCTCTGGAGGCCAGGCGAGCTCGCCGTCGAGCCTGACGTCGTACGGCGTGACGGATCGCAGGCGTCGAGGTCGTCGACGAGGAGCAGCGCGTAGTGATGGCCCTCGACGGCGAAGGTCGACGTGCGTGGCCGAGGATCTCGACCTCGCACGGCGCGCTCGGTCTCGACCCAGAAGGTCGCGCTTCCGTGCCCGCGTAGCGGAGCATCGGGCCGAGCACGAGCTCGGAGCGCTGCCGCCCGGTTCGCTCATGTGCACGCGCTCGCGACTAGATCTTCCGGTACCGCGCTTCGACGAGCGAGAAGCACGGCGAACGCGATCAGCCCGGCGGCGACGGCGCCGAGCAGCCATGAGCCGTACGCGCCGTCGTACAGCTTCGCCGAGGGCGCCGTCGAGCCCGATCGCCTCGTTCGCCTTGTAGTCGTAGGCCGCCTTGATGAGGAAGACGGCGACGAGCCCGAAGACGACCGCGCGCGCTACGTGGCCGATCGTGCCGAGCACGGTGAACCAGCCTTGTAGACGGGCTGCGGCATCTGCTCCGTCTTCGAGTCGTCGAGGAACTTCTGCGGACGCCGCGGATGAGCTGGTAGCAGGCGACGCCTGCGCAGCACGACGCCCGCGATCGCCGACGAGCCAGCGCCCGGCCGGCCAGCCGAAGACGTCGCTCGGCCGTCTTCTTTGCGCCGTTGCCCGGACGTGCCCTGGGCCGGTGAGGATCTGGACCGCGACGACGCACATCGCCGCGTACGCGATCCCGCTGCCGAGCGCGCCGAGGCGCTCGATCCCGCGGTCGGCGCCCTCGGGGCCGTGGCCGAGGAGCGGCCCGGAAGAGCCGCCAGAGCGCGTAGCCGCCGAGGCCGACTGCGAGGAGCGTGAGCAGGACGTGACCGAAGGAATGCTGCTCGACCGACCTGCAGCGCTCCCTGCTGGTTCGTGATCTTGCCGCCCTGCCCGATCGCGAGGTCGAACGCCAGCAGGCCGATGATCCCGTAGACCAGGCCGCGCGCGACGAACCCGGCCCGCGAGAGGATCGCGAAGAGCCGCGAGTTGGACGAATCGCTCCCCGGCCGTCGCGTGCCGCGCGCCAGACGGACGAATCACGCTGGACCGTTGACATCGTGTCTCCGCTCCTCCCTCGGCAGTGCAGATCGGTGATCGCCTCGGGCTGCACCTTGATCGTGAACGACTTGACCTTCTCGCGATCACCGCCGTCGACCTCGTAGAGCACCTTGCGGTCGAGCTTGACCTTGATCTTCGTCGCGCTCGTCGCGCTGGACGAGCGGCGAGCTGTTCAGCTGGCCGACCGCCGTGCGCGCCAGCGTCCGCACCCAGTCCGCGACGCCGTCGGCGTTGACGACGCCGATCTCGAGCCGTCCGTCGTCCGGGCGCGCGTCCTCGAAGACCTCGATGCCGCCGAACAGGCGGCCGACGTTGCCGACGAGGATGCAGCTCGCGGCGCCGGCGTACCAGGGAGTCCCGTCGACCGCGATCTTCGCCTTGAACGGCTTCGCGCGCAGGTTCCTGGAGCCGGTCCACACGTAGGCGACGCGTCCGAGCCGGTCCTTGAGGCCGCCGTCGGCCTCGCTGGATCATCGAGGCGTCGAAGCCCGCGCCCGCCATGACGCGCGAAGCGCTCGCCGTTGAACCGGCCGACGTCGAGCTTGCGCCGCTCGCCGCGAAGCCCGATCGCGACAGCCTGCTCGATGTCCTGCGGGATGCCGAGGTTCGTCGCGAGGAGGTTCGCGGTCCCGGCGGGCACGATCGCGAGGGCGGCGTCCGACCCGGCGAGCGCATCGATCGCAACGCTGCGACCGTGCCGTCGCCGCCCCAGACGAAGAGCAGCTCGGCGCCCTCGTCCAGGGCGCGCTTCACCTGCTCGGGCGCGAACCGGCTCTTCGCGCACTTCGACCCACAGCGGATCGTCGACGCCCTGGCGCTCGAGCTCGCCGCCGTAGCTCGAGCAGGCCGCCGCCGAACGTCTTCCCGGCGTGCGCGATGACCGCGACCTTCGTCACTTCGCGGCGCTTCCGTGCATCGGACGAGCCGACGTCACGCGGCCCGGCTGACCAGAACCATGGCCGACAGCGCGGCGATGCCGATGACGCACTCCGCCGCCGATGTCCAGCGGGTGATGCATGCCTCGGTACATCGCGGGAGAACGCGACGTACACGGGATGAGCGCTCGCGACCGATCCAGATGCAGATCCGCGCGGTGACGTTCGAGATCCGCGACGTGAGCAGGAGCGCGATCCCCCAGTAGACGGCGATCGAGGCCGCGGTGTGCCCCGACGGATAGCTGGCGTCGACCGGCAAGTTCTCGAGCCGATGGACCTCAGGGCGGTGACGGTGGACCACGAGTCGTCGTCGCGCGGTAGGAGCCCGACTCGACCGGCAAGGGCGAAGAGCAGGAACCCGGCCAGCCGCCAGTGCTTGGCCAGCGCCGCGATGACCGCACGCGATGCCCGCGATGATCGGCAGGACGACGCCGCCGGCCATGATCGAACCGACGAGCGAGGCGCTCCGTCAGGCTGCTCGGAGCGATGACGCGGCGAGAAACCGAACGAGACGCTCGTCGTCGCCGGCGAGCCAATGCACCCGGAGAGCGACGTGCGTGATGAGCAGGCCCGCGAGGATCGACAGCGCTGCGATAACGACGAAGCGAGACGAGGACGCCGCAGACGTATGTCCAGAACCGGGTGGCGCGCGCCGGGCAGCGTCGCCAGGCTGCTCCCGCGGCGCGGCTTCGCGTCCAGAACGGGGAACGACAGCAGCGAAGCTCCGCATCGTCGGCCGCAGGTTCGCGGGCAGCGGAATAGTCCTTGGTGGTGACGGTTTGGGTAGACAAATTGAGTGGCCCGTTTTCTGACCGGGACGCGGAGCCTCGAGAGGCATGGTTTCTCGCTTGTCCGAGTTGGAAACATCGGCGCAGCGTGGCGATGCCACCGCGACTCACCTCGACCTACTCGATTGCCTCTCTTCGCTGACCTGACAGCAGCGCTCGCGGCCCGGAGTGCTGACCCACCTCGTGGCGCGGTGGTACGTGCACTCGAGCGCGCACGCCGGCGCAGCCTGCCGTGGAAGTCGCGCGCGCGCCGGGGAGGCGGTGAGGCCCCACGCCCGCTCTGCGACGGCTGGTCGTCCGGCGCCTCGACCGGACGGTCGCGACCGGTTTCCTACTGACACTCGCGTTGTGCGATCACGCTTCTCGGCGGGCTGGCCCTCGGCGTCCTGGCCTTCCTGGTTCGTCGGGTTGCGCTTCATCCAACGCTTCGACAACGCTGTCGCCGCATGGGGATACGACCACCGCAGCGCGACGTCCACCAGTGGGCTGCATGCGCTCACCGACCTGGGACGCCTCGAGATCGTGGTCGTGCTGGCGCTTGCCGCTCGTGCGCGTTCGCGGTCATCCGGTGGCGAGACCGCTGGTCGTTTCTCTTCCTGCTCACGGTGCTCGTCGGCATGGAGGCGATCATGCTCGGAGTCAAGGATCTCGTCGGCCGCGTTCGGCCGACGCTCGACCCGGCGGCGGCATCGCTCGGCCCGTCGTTCCCGAGCGGACACTCCGCGACGGCGGCCGCGTTCTACGCCGCCGCGCGCTCTGATTGTCGGGCGCCACGTTCCACGGCGGGCGCGGCAGGATCGTGGTCGCGGCGTCGGTCGCGGTCGCGGTCGCCGTCGCGGCGAGCCGCGTCCTGCTCGACCTTCACTGGCTCTCGGACGTGATCGGCGGCCTCTCGCTCGGCTGGGCCTGGTTCGCGCTCTGCAGCGTCGTGTTCGGTGGACGGCTGCTCATCCCGACCGCCGGCGTCGACGTTGCGGCGGCCGAGGCCGCGGCGCCCGTGCGCCCGATTCGCCCTCAGGAACTCGCCGACGCGCGAGGCGCGGGCAAGCAGCCGACCGCGAGCGATCGCCGTCACGTTCAACGCCGGATCCCAACCGGCGGCAACCGTCATCGACGATCCGGGCCAGACCCTCCGGCACTGCCTGGTTGAACCGTTTGAACACACGGGAAATCAGGCCGGGTTGCAAGCGTTCTGCAAGCATCGGGTTTTCCGCAGCGACGTCACAGTGTTCCGCCTAAACGCACGGCGCGAGGCTGAAACCGGATTGGAGTCTGCATTTCGGCGGAACACGGCGGAACGTGTACGCGATCGAGGCGGCTCATAACCCGGAGGTCGCATGTTCAAATCCTGCCCCCGCTATCAAGCGAAAGGGCCCCGGAAACGGGCGCTGACGGGTGAGGGCTGGTCGCAGTGTGTCGCTGAGTGGCGAGCCTGCAGCCGCTCCGTTGGAAGGCGCAGCCCGAACTCGGCCTCTAACATCGCCTTGCCGTGTCGAGGGTAAAGGTCACCGTCCTCAGCGACGCGAGCGCGCCGTCTCTGGTGCTGGCAATCCTCCCTGCGCTTGCAGCCGCTTGCGGAATCCCCGCAGAGGACGAGCGGCGGCTCGGCGCGGTCGTCGAGCAACTCGTCGGCTTCACGCTTGACAACGCGTACCCGGACGACGACCTCGGCGAGATCGAGGTTGACGCTCGAGTCGGGCGACGGATCGGTCCAGGTCGCCGTGCACGACTGGGGCCTGCCGCTGACGAGCGCTGGAGGAGACTTCGGGCCGCTGCCCGAGTCGCTCGCCGCTCTTGCTCCTGACGTCCGCAACGTGCTGCTGATGAACCTCGGTTCGGACGGGAAGCGGCTGGCGGCAGAAGTGACCGTCCGCCGTAGTGACGAGCGGACAGGCGAGGCGGCACCACATCGAGGCCGCGCCCAGGCGCGCACAGGCGGGGGCAGAAGCTCGCCGACGCGATCGAGGTGAGGACCGCTACGCCCCGGGACGGCGAGGCGATCGCCCAGCTCCTCTACGAGAACTACCACCTGAGCTATGTGCACGCCGACTTCTACCGGCCGCGGTACTTGATGGCGGCGCTCGCCTCGGGCGAGTTGCTGTCGACGATCGCCGTCCACGAGGGGCGAGTAATCGGGCATCACGCGCTGATGCCGCGCCCTGGTGTCCCCTCCGCCGAGACGGGTGCCGCAGTCGTCCACTCCGCCTATCGGGGCCTCGGTGTCTTCGGCCGGTTGTTCGAGCACACGCTCGACACCGCGACCGAGCGCGGTCTCGCTTCGGTCTTCGGCGATGCCGTCACCATCCATCCCTTCAGTCAGCGCGCCGAGCGTCTCGCACGGCTACCGCGAGACGGCGCTCCAGCTCGGCATGGTCCCGGCGCAGACGACGATGCGCGGGCTTCGGTGGCGAGGGGCCGAGACGACGCACGGCCACGCTCCGCTCCTACCGGCCCTTCGACGAACAGCCGCGGCAAGCGGCGCTGCCGGCCCTCTACCGCGAGCTGCTCGAGAGCGTCTACGCCAACGTCGGCCTCACGATCGAAGCTCGTCCCGAGCCAGCTCCGTTCGAGGGCGAGGCGCTGACGGCCGACGTCGACGAGCCGCGCTCCTCGGCTTCCTGCGGCTCCGGCGCTGGGACGGAGAAGCCAGCTCGGCCCTGAAGGCGGCTGTGCGCCACCTGCTCTCGCGCATGTCGACGTCGTCTACGCCGACATCGACCTGGTGGCGGTGGCCGATGTGAACGAGGCGACGGCCGAGCTGAACGAGCTCGGCTTCTTCGCCGCGGGCCTTGTTCTTCACGGGCCGGACGGCCACGACCACCTCCGGCTGCAGCTGCTCGATTCCGAGGAGATCGAGCTCGACGACGTCGTCTGCGACTCGTCGTTCGCACAGGACGCTGAGGCGACGAGTACTGGTGGACAAGGCCCGCGTCGGAGACCGAGGTGGCACTCCACGAGTCTCGACGCGCATTCGCGTCTCGGGACTGCGCTGCGCGGCCGCCTGCGTGACGACCTCTCACTTCACACCGCGACCGGTCATTGCGCGCTCGATCTTGCGACCGGCCTCGGCGGTGCACGCTCTCCGGCGGCACGGGGACCCTCGACGGGATCCGAGCCCGTGTCGACGTCTCGCACCTCGGTGGGTCTGACTGGTCCTATGCTCGGCCTGGGTCTGGAGCAGTGACGCGAAGAAGCGCCCGACTGTGTCGAGCGGCTCGATGGTGCGTTGAGCGCGAGCGAGCATGAGGGCCGCCCTCGAGCGCGGCCAATAGCACCGTCGCGTGTGCTTCGGCTTCCGCCTGCGGCGCCCCAAACCTGGTGTAGGCGTCGGCGACTGGCGCTCGCCACCGTGCGAGCCACTCGCTGACATGGGTGCGGAGGCTGTCGTTGTCGGCCGCGTCGCAAATGGTCGCGGCCAGTGGACAGCCCAAGGCGAAGTCGTGGTCGACGAGCAGGCGCCGCCATGGGGTCACGATCACGCTGATTGCTTCGGGAACGTCTCGGCTTCGCCGAGCGTACGCTCGAGATCGCCGAAGAGATCGACGAGCGCGACATCGATCGCCTCGGTCACGAGCTGCGTCTTGCCGCCCGGAAGAAGCGGCCGAGCGAGCCGCGGGGACCGCCGGAGTGGGCGACGACCTCGCGGAGTCCGGTGCCGTGGATGCCACGCTCACGGATGAGCGTCGCGGCACTCTGCACCATGCGCGCGCGAGCTGGAGATCGCCGGCGATCGGCGGCCGGGTCCTTCGTTTCGTTCTTCGCAGCCATGGCGGCAGGGTAGGGCATTTCGATGACGACCGTCATCGCTTCTGCTAGGAATCTGACTTCGATGACGACCGTCATCGAATGCCGGATGGGAGCGAAGGAGGAGACAGTCAGGATGAGCGCAGAGGCGGGTTCGCCGATCACTACCTACTTCCGAGTCTGCGACGGGGTGCGAGTGAGGTTCGCCGATAACAAGGCAGACTCGGACATCACCGTGCTGCTGCTGGCGCCGTGGCCCGAAAGCCTCTGGGCCTTCCGTCGCATCTGGGACCGCGTCTCGGCAGTCGGGCGGGTGGTCGCCATCGACCTGCCGGGATTCGGCCACTCCGATGGTCGCCCGGAACTGATCGCCCCGGACGCCTCGGGAGCGTTCCTGGCCCGTCTGATCGACGAGTGGGGCCTGGGAGCTCCGCACGTCGTCGGCCCGGACGTCGGCACGGCCGCAGCGCTCTTCCTTGCCGCGAGGGCGCCGGAGCGCGTCACGAGCTTGACCGTCGGCGGCGGCGCGGTCCGCTTCCCGATCGAAGCGGGCGGTGCGCTCAAGGACATCATCGAGGCGCCGAGTCTGGACGTCGTGCGCGGGCTGGACGCCAGAACCAACATCGGCTACGCGGTCGAGCCGGCTGCCGCGAGCGACAGCGAGCCCGAAGTCCACGAGGACTATGTCAGCGCCTACGACCTCGGGCGCTTCGCGGAGTCGGCCCGGTTCGTGCGGCATTACCCCGAGCAGAACCCGGTGTTGCGCGACCTGCTGCCGACGATCACCACGCCGACCCAGATCGTGGCCGGGCGCGACGATGACCTCGTGCCGTGGTCGAACAACCAGTACCTCGACGACCTCCTCCCCAACAGCGAGATCCATCCTCTCGACGCCGGTCACTTCGCGTGGGAGCAAGCAGCGGAGGAATACGGCCGCCTGGTCGTCGACTGGGTCAGCGGCGGGTATCGGCGCGTCTCACAGGGCTAACGAACTCGAGCGTGGTACCCGCTGCGGCCCCGGTATCGCACGATCACGCCATCTCGTAATCGCGCGCAAGTCGCGCCAGCTCGACGCGCGAGTTGATGCCGAGCTTCGCGAACACGTGGCGGAGATGGCTGTTCACGGTGTGCGGCGAGACGAAGAGGCGCTCGGCGACCTCGCGGTTGGTCAGCCCTTCGGCGACGAGCCGCGCGACGGCGAGCTCGGACGTCGTCAGCGCCGCCCAGCCGCTCGTCTCGGGCTCGGCGGTGACGAGGCGGCGTCGGACGCCGAGCTCGCGCAGGCGGCTGCGGACGCGGCGGGCGTCCCAGGTCGCTCCGAGCTCCGTGTAGAGGGCGAGGCGTACGGCCGAGAACGTCGATGGCGGCTTCGCGGTCGGTCGCGGATCAGTTCGACGCCGAGGTCTTCGAGTGCGGCCGCCAGCTCGAGTCGTCGCGGTGTGCGCTCGAAGAGATCGACCGCCTCGCGGAGATCCGCGTGGCTTCGGCTCGAGAAGACCGCGGACGTGAGCCGCCGTTGCGGCGATCGAGGCGATGCCGGGGTTCAGCTCCGCTCGCCGCCGGCTGTTGGAGAGCGCGAGCTGCGCGAGCTCGTCGTCCTGTGTGGCGAGTGCGATGCGCGCGAGCAGCACCTCGTCGGCGATGTCGAGCGGGAACCGCGGCAGGATCGCTCGGCCGTCCGGGTCGGTCGGTGCGCGCAGCCAGCCTCGTGCCGCTTCGGCGTCGCCTTCGGCCATCGCGAAGAGCGCGAGCAGCCAGCGCTGCGTGGCGCCGCACCGCGGGTGTGCCCCGCTCGAGCATGACCTGCGCGATGTCGCCGAGCCGGCGAGCCTGACGCGCGTCGCCGGTATGGATCGCCAGTCGCCCGAGCGCGACGATGCCGGCGGCGTCGAGCACTGCAGCCGCGTGGGTTCCGTCCTCGAGCGCGAAGCGTCCTTCGAGCACCGCGAGCGCCTCGGAGAGCCGTCCGGTCCGGAGGAGCATGCGGCCGTGCCAGGTCTCGAACATCTGGTAGGCCCAGCCCTGCCGGTCGCGCTGGGCGGCGGCGAGACCGTCGGCCGCGATCGCGAGCGCCTCGTCGTCGCGGTCGGCGACGCTCAGCAGCTCGCCGTGCCACATGTGCGCGAGTCGCAGGCGCTGGTCGTCGCCGGCGAAGATCCCGTCGCGGTAGGCCGACGGTGATCAGCTCGAGCGACGGGCCGAATCGGTCGTCGGTGTACTCGAGCGCGCTCTCGGCGACGCGGAGCGTGAACGTCGCTCGAGCGTCGTCGGCGGACTCGACCGCTGCGCGCGTCTCCTCGAGCACTGCACGCGCCTCGTCGAGGCGACCGGCGGTGACGAGGTTGTGGAAGAGGCAGGCGAGGTGGCGGGCGCGCAGGGTCTCCGGGAGGTCGGGGAGGTTCAGGGCGAGGCGTCCTGCGCCGATCCTGATCTCGGGCGAGATCGCGAACATGCCGGCGATGCTGAGGCGGACTTCTGCCTCTTGCAGGGCGGGAAGCGTCTCGCGGAGCGCGCGGTCGGCGAACGCGATCGCCTGCTCGCTGTTGCCGGCGATGTGCAGCGCGATCGCCGTCGTGCCGACGATCTCCCCGCGCTGCGGATGGTGGGCCGGTGCGATCTCGAGCGCGCGCTGTCCGAACTGCGCGGCGGTACCCGGATCGGTCGTGACCAGCGCCTTCGCGGCGTCGAGCAGCGTCGTCGATCGCCACCTCGTCACCGACCTCGGCGCTGGCGGCGAGTTGCACGGCGACTTCGACCGGCAGGGCGCCGGCTTCGAGCAGGACAACGGCGGCCTGGCGGTCGAGCGCGCGGCGGGCGGTGACCGGGCACGCTGGCGCGGACGGCCTCGCGGGTGATGTCGTGCCAGAACGCCAGCTTCTCGTCGCGCTCGACGAGCAGGTTCGCCTCGAGGAGCTCCCCGACCGGCGCCGAGCAGGTCCGAGGCGGGCCGCCCGAGCGTGCGCGCCAGCTCGTCGAAGGTGAACGTGCGGCCGAGCGAGGCGGCGACGGTCACGGCGTCGCTCGCCTCGTCGGAGAGCCGGCCGAGCCGCTCGCGCATCTTCTCGTGCACGCGCCGGGGAAGCTGGCCGTCGATCAGCTCGGCGCGGCCGTCGACGACGCGGATCCGCTCCTCTTCCTGCAGTCCGAGGAGCGTCTCGACGACGAGGAACGGGCTGCCGTCGGCTTCCGCCAACTGCTTCAGGATCGACTGATCGGGCTGCGCGGCGAGCATGTCCGCGGCCAGCTGCGCGACCGCATCGTCATCGAGTGGGCCGAGGGCGATCGTGCGCGCCCCCTCTTGCTTCAGCTGTTCGAGCGCGTGCACGAGCGGTGTCGCTTCGCGCGGCGGGCGAAGCGCGATCGACCCAGGCGATCGGCAATCCCATCAGTCGCATCGGCAGCGTGCGAATCGCCGCGACCGTTCCGCCGTCTGCCCAGTGGGCGTCGTCGATCGAGATCAGGAGCGGCGACTCGAGCGCCGCGCGCTCGAGCAGCTGCTGCAGGTCGCGCAGCAGCCAGAAGCGTTGCTCGGGCTGCGCATGAAGCGTCGAGAGCTCGCCGGGATCGAGCAGCGGCTCGGCTCCGTCGAACAGCGCTGCCAGCAGTGCCGCAAGCTCGACCACGGTCTCGCTCGGATCGGCTGCGCTGCGGCCGACTCTGATGCCGAGGCTGCGAGCGATCGCCGCGACCTCCGCGAGCAGGCGGCTCTTGCCCATGCCGGCGGCGCCCTCGACGACGACCACCGCTTCGGCCCCGTCGGAGAGGCGTTCGAGCTCGGCTCGAATCAGCGCGAGTTCCGCGTCGCGTCCATGGAACTCCCGCGCTGGGACTGTCGGCATCCGCTCCTCGCGGCGAGCATACCCCAGGCGCTCTCGACGCAGCTTTCAAATCGCAGGATCGTGCGATGCGCGCCGGCGCCGGTCTGACGACACTCGCCCTTCCACAACTCGGAAGAAGGGAGTGGCGACAAGTGAACGGCCGGCCGAACATCGTTCTCGTCCACGGCGCCTGGGCCGACGGGTCCTGCTGGAGCGGCGTCATCGAGCGCCTCCAGGCAGAGGGCTTCCAGGTGCGGGCGCCCCAGTTCCCGCTGAGCTCGCTCGCCGACGACGTCGCGCGGCTGCGCCAGGTGCTCGAGTTCCAGGACGGCCCCACGATCGTCGTCGGACACTCCTACGGCGGCCAGATCATCACCGCGCTCGGCGCCGACGCGCCGAACGTCGTCGGCCTCGTCTACATCGCCGCGTTCGGGCTCGACGAGGGCGAGTCGCTCGGCGCGCTTCTCTCCCAGGGGCCGGTCACGCCGGCGCTCGCGCATCTGTTCACCGACTCGCGCGGCTTCGGCTGGCTCTCCGAAGACGACTTCGTCAACCACTTCGCCGCCGACGTCGACCCGACGCGCGCACGAGTCCTGTACGCCGTGCAGCAGCCGCTCGCCTCCTCCGCGTTCACCGACGTCATGGGCGTGCCGGCGTGGAAGTCGCTGCCGTCCTGGTACCTCGTCGCCCAGAACGACGAGGCGATCCCGCCCGACGCCGAGCGGCAGTTCGCAGCGCGGATGGGCGCGACCACCGTCGAGATCCCGTCGAGCCACGTCGCGATGGTCTCCCATCCCGCAGAGGTCGCCGACCTCGATCGAGAAGGCGGCCGTCGAGATCGGCGCGGCGGCCGCGCGCTGACCGGGCACGACAGGAAAGGAGACGACAATGGCAGCCACAGAGCGACAAGCCACGGTACGCCGACGCTTCGACGCAACGAGTCACGGCCGAGCAACGGGATCGAGTACGCGTACCGCGACCTCGGTGACGGTGAGGTGCCGCTCGTCCTGCTGCAGCACTTCCGCGGCAACCTCGACAACTGGGACCCGCGCTCATCGACGCGCTCGCCGCGGATCGACGCGTGGTCACGTTCGACAACGTCGGCGTCGGCGCCACGACCGGCACGACGCCGAACACCGTCGAGGCGATGGCCCACGACGCCATCGCCTTCCTCGAGGCGATGGACTTTCAGCGAGGTCGATCTGCTCGGCTTCTCGATCGGCAGCTTCGTCGCGCAGGAGATCGCGCTCATCCGCCCCGACCTGCTGCGGCGCGTCGTGCTCGCCTCCGCCGCACCGCAGGGTGCAGCGGGGATGCACGGCTGGGCACCGGAGGTCATCGGCGCGGTCGGTGCGCCGGAGACGACTCCGCAGGGATACCTCGACGTCTTCTTCGCCCCCACAGACACGAGTCGCGAAGCGGGCCAGGCAAGCCGCCGGGCGCATCTTCGGCGAAGGACGACCGACCGAGACGAACCGACGACGTGGCAGACCCGCCAGGCGCAGTACGACGCCGTCTGCGCGTGGGGCATCCCCAACCACTCGCTGCTCCAGCGAGTCGCCGCGATCGACCTGCCGGTGTTCGTCGCCAACGGCGACAGCGACCCGATGATCCTGCCCCGCTACTCGTACCTGCTGGCCGGGCTCCTCCCGGACGCGCGGCTCACGATCTACCCGGACTCGGCGCACGGCTTCCTCTTCCAGCACCACAGCGAGTTCGCCGCCGACGTGAACGCGTTCCTCGCGGAGGACGGTTGATGTCGATCATCGACGGCGCGAGAACGCATGAGCTTGCCGATGGGTATGTGATCCCGATGCTCGGGCTCGGCGTCTGGCAGGTCGAGAACGGGCGGGAGTGTGTTGACGCCGTTCGCTGGGCGCTCGAGGACGGGTACCGGCACATCGACACCGCCCAGGCCTACGGCAACGAGGAGAGCGTCGGTCACGGGGTTGCGCGAGAGCGGTGTGCCACGCGAGGAGATCTTCATCACGACGAAGTTCTTCCCGCGCGGAACGAGACCCGGTCGCGGCGCTCGAGCGCGAGCCTGCAGCCGGCTCGGCGTCGACTACGTCGACCTCTACATCATCCACTGGCCCGAGGGCGGCCCGACCTGGGCGTGGCCGGGGATGGAGCGAGCGCGTGAAGCCGGGTATGCGCGGTCGATCGGGGTCTCCAACTTCGGCGTCGACGACCTGCGGCAGCTGCTCGCAACCGCGACGGTCCCGCCGGTCGTGGATCAGGTGCAGTTCAGTCCGTACGAGTACCGCAAGGCCCTACTCGACTCGTGCCGCCAGAACGGGATCGCGCTGGAGGCCTACAGCCCCCTTGGAACCGGCCGCCACCTCGCCAGCGACACGGTCGCGCGCGGATCGCGCGGCGCCACGGAGCGCACTCCCGCCCAGGTGCTGCTGCGCTGGTGCATCGAGCGGGGCATCCCGGTCATCCCGAAGTCGACCCACCGCGAGCGCATCGCCGAGAACGCCCAGCTCTTCGACTTCCGGCTCTCGGACCAAGACATCGCCGAGCTCGACGCGCTCGACCGCACCGGCGGCACCGACCGCGCGCTCGAACGCAAATGGTGGCGAAGCTAACGGCACAGAGCTCGCTTCGGGCGGCGATCGACGAGGTCGCTTCGCGCGACCCCGTCCTCGCCGACCTCGTCGCCCGCGTCGGCCCGATCCGCCACCGCCCGCGCGACCCGGACGGGCCGTTCGGCGCGCTCGTGCGCGCGATCGTCTTCCAGCAGCTCGCCGGCCGCGCGGCCCAGGCGATCTACGGCCGGGTGCGCGCGACCGTCGGCGACACGCTTGACGCCGGAGACGCTGAACGCAGCCTCCGACGCCGCGCTCCGGGCCGCGGGCCTGTCCGCGAACAAGCTCGCCTCGCTCCGCGACCTCTCCGCCAAGGTGCTCGACGGCACCGTCGTTCTCACGCGGACGTCGCGACGAAGCGACGAGGAGCTGATCGAGCGGCTCGACCACCGTGCGCGGGATCGGCCGCTGGACGGCCGAGATGTACCTGATGTTCCAGCTGCGCCGCCTCGACGTCTGGCCGGTCGACGACCTCGGCGTCCGGCAGGGCTACGCCCTCGCCTGGAAGCATCGACCCGCCGCCGACCCCGAAGCAGCTCGAGCCGCTCGGCGACCGCTTCCGCCCGTACCGCTCGATCGTCGCCCGCTACTGCTGGGCCGCCGTGCCGCTCCTGCGTCCTGGAGGCACCGCGGCGAGCCTCCGCTGGGGCGGCGTCCGGTCGCTACGCCGCCACGGCCTTCCTCGCTCGTCTGCGCGGCGGCGAAAGATCGCCTCGGCGCAGTCGTCGCAGACGGCGCCGTCGAGCCGTGGTAGCTCGTCGTCGTAGCGACCTGATGTCTCTGATCACGTGCTCGGCGTCGAGCCACTCCGAGCCGCGCCGCACGCGCAGGCAAATGGAACAGGCGATGAGGTCGATCATTTGACCGTCCGCACTCCTTTCATGCCGGCCGCTCGTGGCCGGGCAGGCGAGAGCAGACACCCTCGCCGTACCGGACCGGGCGCGGCATCGAGGCCAGCGGCCGTCGGCCGCTGCTGTTCCCCGCAGTCGTCGGATGGTGGATTGCCGCTAGTGCGGTTGGGCGGTGCCCGCGAAGACGCGCGGCTCGTTGCGCGCGAAGGTGCACAGATGCAGCTCGAGCACCTCGATGGGTTGCGAGGCATCGCCGAGGGTTCCGCCTCCGAGCCCGGTCCGCCGGTTTGTCGAGGCGGTGCTGGGCGCTGTCGGACGATCCGCGGCCAGAAAACGTCGAGCGGTACCTGGTTGCGAGCCGTGCGCTCGAGGACTCCCGCTCGAGAGAGAAAGCCGCGCCCGAGTCGCGCGGCCTGACGAAAGGACGGATATGAACGACGGACTCCAGATCCTCTACACCGCCGAGGCGACCGCCGTCGGTGGCCGTGAGGGGCATGCGCGGACGAGCGACGGCCGTGTGGATGTCGCGCTCGATGTTCCCCGTGAGATGGGCGGCTCGGGCGGGCCGGGGACGAATCCCGAGCAGCTGTTCGCCACCGGCTACGCCGCTTGTTTCCAGAGCGCGCTGCTTCGGATCGCGGCGGGCGGAAGCTCGACCTGAGCGACTCGCGGATCACGGCACGCGTCGGGATCGGGGCCTGCGAAGAGCGGCGGCTTCGGTCTTGCCGCTGCGCTCGACCTCGACGCACCGCAGCTCACTCGCGAGCAGGGCCTCGATCTGATGAGGCGTGCACACCAGGATTGCCCGTACTCGAGGGCGACACGCGGCAACATCGAGGTCACGCTCAGCGTCGGCGGAGTGTCCGCAGACGAGGGCCGCGTGGCCGCGTAACGCGTTGCGTCGGTTAGCGGCGAGCGGCCTGGTCGACGCAGCGGCAACTCGACGCGCAACGACGTGCCCGCACCCGGCGGGCTCGTCAGACGCATCGTCCCTCCGATCGCCTCGACGCGGTCCCTCAGGCCGAGCAGTCCCGAGCCCTCGGCCGGGTCCGCGCCACCACGCCCGTCGTCGCGAACCTCCACACGAAGGGCACCGCCGTCAGCGGCCACCGCGACGTCCACAACCGGGGTATCCGCGTACTTGGCTGCGTTCGTCAACGACTCCGAGACGACGTAGTAGGCCGTCACCTCCACCGGCTCCGGAAAGCGACCATCAGCGCGAGAGTCGAGGTTGACGCGGAGCGGCGAGCGGGCGACGAGCCGCTTGAGCGCCGGCGTCAGGCCGTCCTCCGAGAGCCCGGCCGGATGGATCCCGAGGGCGATCTCGCGGAGGTCGTCGAGCGCGGCCGTGAGGCCGTCGACGACGCGGCCCAGCTCGCTTCGGTGCTGCTCGAGCTCCTCGGGAACCGTCGCCTGCGCCGCGCGCAACGCGAGCGCGAGCCAAACCAGTTGCTGCTGCGCGCCGTCGTGCAGGTCGCGTTCGATCCGGCGCCGGGTCGCGTCGGCCGTGGCCACGATTCGTGCGCGTGAGGCGTCCAGCTCGGCGCGGCCCTCGGCGTTGGCGATTGCCGTCGCGAGGAGCTCCGTGAACTTCGCCAGCCGGCCTTCGAAGTCAGCCGGCAGCGGCTCGGTTTCGCGCGAGCCGACGGCCATGACGCCCCAGAGAGTTCCGTCGACGACGACGGGCACGCCGACCGCGGACCGCGCGCCTTCGGCCCGCGCAGCGGCCGCGATCGGGCCCTGCGCGGGCCGGGTGTAGTCGGCGCGCGCCGGGAGGCCGGTTCGGCAGACCCGCGCGATCGCGCTGCTGTCACCCTCGACGGGCCAGCTCCTCCCGATGGGGCCGAGGTAGCCGTCGGACGTTGCAAGCACGGTCGCGGTGCCGTTGGCGTCGTAGCGGAGCAGCACGCTGAGGGGGGCGTTGAACATCCGTGCCACCTCGTCTCGGACGGCGTCGAACACACGGTGCGGAGTCGCCCCCTCGGCGACGAGCGTGGCCACCCGTCGCAGCGCCGCCTGTTCGTCGGCGAGCTGCGCGAGCTGCTCGTGTGCCTCGCTGTTTGCGATCGCGGTCGCGAAGAGCTCGGCGAACTCGGCCAGTCGCTGCTCGGTGTCGCGGGGCAGCGGCTGCTCGCTCTTCGAAACGACGGCCAACACGCCCCAGAGGCGGCCCTCGACGGTGATCGGCGCTCCGACGGACGACCGCCAGCCCATCTCGCGGGCGGCCTCGGGCGCCTCGCCCGGCGCTTCTGCGTAGTTGTCGACGCGTCCGGGCCGGCCGGTCTCGAAGATCAGGCCCGACACGGTGCCTTCGAGCGCGTAGCGCCTCCCGACGTAGATGTAGCCGCCCTCGGTCGTCCAGCCGCTTACCGCAGTGACGGTCCCGTCTGCCTCGTAGCGCGTGAGAGCGGAGCCGTCCGCGCCGATCAATGCCGCCACCTCCGCGCTCACGGCCTCGAACACCTCTGCCGGTGGCGCGCCCGCTGCAACCAGCGTCGCCACCCGCCGCAACGCCGCCTGCTCCTCCGCGAGCCGCGTGAGCTGCTCGTGGGCCTGGCTGTTGGCGATCGCGGTTGCCACCAACTCGGTGAACTCCGCGAGCCGATCCTCGACATGATCGGGGAGCGGCGCGTCCGGCGACGACGTCGAGATCACTCCCCAGACGCGAGCCGTCGACGATGATCGGGGCGCCCGCAGACGCTGTTGAATCCGTGCTCGCGAGCTCGCGGCTGCGAGCGAGCCAGGAAGGTCGGCGTACGTCCTCGATCCGCAGCCGGGCGGCCCGTGCGCAGCACCTCGCGCCGACATCGACGGCCCGTCGAGCGGCCAGCGCGAGCCGGGCCGGAAGGCGTCCGGGCGCGTCGCCGTGGACCGCGAGGACCGTCATCGTCGAGCCGTCGCTCGTCGTAGCGACAGACCGCGGCATTCGTCAGCTGCAGGACCTGAGCGACCTCCTGCGCAACGGCCGAGAACACCTCCGCCGACGGCGCGCCCGACGCCACGAGCGTCGCGACGCGGCGCAACGCGGCCTGCTCCTCCACGAGTCGGTGCAGCTCGATGCCGTCCTCGTTGCGCGGATCCGCCGGCGGGGCGGATGTGCTCATCACGTCACGGTAGCCCATAATCGTTGCTATGAGCACGAACGCGACCCGGGTCGTGCTGGCGGACGACGAGGTTCTCATGCGCGAGGGTCTCGCCGGCCTGCTCGAGCGCTCCGGTTTCGAGGTGGTGGGTCAGTGCGGGAACGCGTCCGAGCTGATCGACCTGGTGCGCGAGCTTCGGCCCGACCTCGTGATCGTCGACATTCGCATGCCGCCCACGCACACGACCGAGGGCCTCGAAGCCGCCGAGGCGATCCGCGAGGAGTTTCCGGATACCGCCGTCGTCGCTCTCTCCGCGCACGTGCAGGTGGAGCGCGCGACCGCGTTGCTCGCGAGCGGCGAGCGGAGCGGCTACCTGCTCAAGAGCCGTGTCACGGACGTCGAGGACTTCGTCGACACGCTCGAGCGGATCGTCAAGGGCGCCTCGGTCGTCGATCCCGCGCTCGTACAGGAGCTCGTTGCCGCACGCGGCGCGCGGGACCCGCTCGACGTCCTGTCGCCGCGCGAGCGGAGGTGCTCGCCCTGATGGCCGAGGGCCGCTCGAACGCCGGGTATCGCGCACACGCTGTGGATCACCGAGTCGACCGTCGAGAAGCACGTCCGTGCCATCCTCAGGAAGCTGCGCTTGCCTGCGGGGAGGACGATCAGCGCCGCGTGCTCGCGGTGGTCACGTACCTCAACGCGCGCTAGCGTCCTCAATCGGTTCGGGCGCCGGCAAGGCGCAGGATCGCGGACGCCGACAGCTGAGCCTTGGGAATGAATCCCGCCGCCGGGCTCGCCGCGATCTCCTCGGCGTACTCGCTCTGCGCGTGGGTGGAGATCAGGATCACCGTGCCGCTCAGCCGCCGTGCGAGGTCGAAGCCGCTCTCGTCACCGAGGCGGATGTCGACCAGCACGACATCCGGCCGAAGCTCCTCCTCGAGTCGCAGCGCTTCGGCGCTCGTCGTCGCAACCCCGACGACCGCCACGCCTTCACGCTCGAGCAGCAGGCGCGCGGCGTCGAGGAAGGGTCGGTTGTCATCGACGATGAGGCAGCGAATCTGCACCGGTCAGCGTCCCGAGGCGCGCCATCGCGGCGAGCCGGAATCGCTAGTAGCCGCCGCCGTACCCGCCTCCGCCCTGCGGCTGCGAGCGAGGGGCGACCTTGATCGCCTGCCGCGGAGACCGCGAACCAGGAGCCGCCGAACGCGTTGATCCCCTCGCCGTTCGTGTCGCCCGGCTTCTTGTCGTTCACGAAGGTGTACAGCGGGTGCCCGTTGTAGGTGAGTTGGCTGATCCCGTCAGGGCGAGCCGTCCTTCCGACGTCCGACGGCTTCGGCGCCGCTGCCGACCAGCGGAGTGCCGCGGACACGCAGCGGCGGCCAGTTGACCGCGCAGGCGCCGGTGCAGGCGCTCATCGTGCCCGAGTCTCGCTCGAAGAGGTACAGCGTGCGCCCTTGCCGGTCGACGAGGACGTCGCCGAGCCCGGTGCTCGCCACTCCGACACTCGCGGGGCGTCCATCGCTCGTTGTCGGCAGCGCGTGCGACGCGTTGCCGCCGCAGCCGGCAAGCGCAAGCACTGCGAGCGGCAACGCGCCGAGGAGGGGAGTGATGTGCGGCCGAACATGTCCCGCTCATGGTCGCTCGCGGCGCGCACGGAGCACATCCCGGCAGCCCGGAACCGCTGCTGGCGGGTAGCCGCAGTAACGACTTGCGGCTCGTCGCGATGCGCTGCGCTGAGCCTCGCCGCGACGCTGTCGTGGTGACACACGCGTTCTCTCCTCGGCTAACCAAGGAGCTTCCATGCGACTGATCACCGGCGGCCTGACGACGATCCTCGCGGCGCTTGCGCTCGCGAGCTCGACGTTCGCGGCCGTGACCGACGACACGAACACGCTGACCGGCACCGTCGGCCCCGGCTTCACGATCACGATGAACAAGAAGACCGTGAAGGCCGGGACGTACGTGATCACCATCCACGACCTCGCGTCGATCCACGACTTCCACCTGACGGGGCCCGGCGTCGACAAGAAGACGAGCGTCAGCGGCACCGGTACGACGAAGTGGACCGTGAAGTTGAAGAAGGGGACGTACCACTTCGTGTGCGACCCGCACCGGACGATCATGCACGGCGTCCTCAAGGTCACGTGACGCCGACACACACGACAACGTGAAGAGGAGACTCTCGATGGGCAGCAGTGCTCTCAGACCGATCGCGGTTGCGATCGCCGTACTCGCCGCGATCGTCTGCATCGCCGCCGCGATCATCGGCGCAGGGACGGCGCGTGCGGCGTCCGACGCAGTACACCGTCAACCCACTCGTGTCCGACGGGGCACGACGGCGCCCTCCACCGACGCGTCACTCGTCAACGGCTGGGGCCTCAGCGCCGGCCCGACGACGCCGTGGTGGGCGTCGGACAACGGCACGAACACTCTCGACGCTCTACAGCGGCACCGGCGCGAAGACCGCCGCTGACCGTCTCGGTTCCGGGCGCGCCCACCGGGACGGTCTTCAACGGCAGCGCCACGGACTTCGTCGTCAGCCAGAACGGCGTCGAGCGGCGCGGCGCGGTTCCTGTTCGCGACCGAGGGCGGAACGATCCTCGGCTGGACGCCGACGGTGAACGGCACGGCCGCCGTCGTCGGCGCCGACCGCTCGAGCGTCGGCGCGGTCTACAAGGGCCTCGCGATCGCGAACGACCGCCTCTACGCGACCGACTTCCACAACGGCCGCGTCGACGTCTTCGACGCGTCGTTCAACCTGGTCACGACGCGCGGCGGCTTCACGGACCCGAAGGTCGCCGAAGGGCTTCGCGCCGTTCGGGATCCAGGCGCTCGGCGGCGACATCTTCGTGACCTACGCGAAGCAGGACGCCGCCGCGAAGCGACGACGTCCCGGTCGCCGGGTCAGGCGTACGTCGACGAGTTCACGCCCGACGGCGCAGCTCGTCGCGCGCGTCGTCAACAGCGGCAAGAAGAACGCGCCGCTGAACGCGCCGTGGGGCCTCGCGCTCGCGCCGGCCGACTTCAGCGTCTTCGGCGGCGACCTGCTCGTCGGCAACTTCGGCAACGGCCGCATCAGCGCGTACACCAAGCGCGGCACGCACGTGGGTGTACAAGGGCCAGCTGCGTCTCGCCGACGGCACGCCGATCGCGATCGACGGGCTGTGGGCGATCGCGTTCGGCAACGGCTCCGCGGCCGGCCCGACCAACACGCTCTACTTCCTCGCCGGCCCCTCGGCGAGAGCAGCACGGGCTGTTCGGATCGATCACGACCGGGTGAGCCGGCGACACGCCGCAGACGCACACGAAAGGAGCACAGCATGCCTCGCCTTGCTGTTGGAACCGAGAACGACGCTCCGATCGAGATCCACTACGAGGATCACGGCAGCGGCCAGCCGGTCGTGCTGATCCACGGCTACCCGCTGAACGGGAACTCGTGGGAGCGTCAGGAGCGCGAGCTGCTCGCGAGCGGCTATCGCGTGATCAGCTACGACCGGCGCGGGTTCGGTCGCTCGAGCCAGCCGACCGTCGGCTACGACTACGACACCTTCGCCGCCGACCTGAACGCGCTGCTCGAGCACCTCGACCTGACCGACGTCGTGCTCGTCGGCTTCTCGATGGGCACCGGCGAGGTCACCCGCTACCTGGGCACCTACGGCTCGAAGCGCGTGCGCAAGGCGGCGCTGCTCGGGACGATCCCGCCGTTCGTGCTCAAGACCGACGACAACCCCGAGGGCGTCGACGGGCAGGTCTTCGAGGGCATCAAGGCGGCGATCGTCAAGGACCGCTACGCCTACTTCGAGGACTTCCTCAACAACTTCTACAACGTCGACGTGCTCGGCGGCAGCCGGATCAGCGACCGTGCCTGGCAGGCGAGCTTCAACGTCGCCGCCGGCGCGTCGCCGTTCGCGACCTACGCCTGCGTCGACACCTGGCTGACCGACTTCCGCGCTGACCTGCCGAAGATCGACGTGCCCGTGCTCGTCGTGCACGGCACCGAGGACCGGATCCTCCCGTTCGACGCGACCGCGGCGCGGCTGCCGGCGCTGATCGCCGACTGCACGCTCGTCCCGGTCGAGGGCGGCCCGCACAACATCGGCTGGACGCACCCCGACGAAGTGAACAGCGCTCTCCTCGGGTTCGTCGGCGCGCCGACACGGGCTGGGAGCACGCAGTTACTGCCGGGTACCTGCCAGCAGCCACCTGCGACGGTGGCGATCCGCAAGGCGCAGCGACCGCTGACAGTGATGCGGCGGCGCGGGTCCCGGCGATCGTGTCAAGACGTATCCGAGGCTCGAAGGGAGCAGAACACGATGTCATGACCAGCAAGATGCTCAACAGGCGGCCGCCGGAAAGTTGTCCTCGCGCTGGCGGGCGTGGCCGCCGCGGCTGTCTCGCCGTGAGCGGCTGTGGCGGGAGGTTCCTCCACCGGTGCCTCGTCTGACGACGAGCTCCGGCCGCTCGCAAGCAACGTCGTCGAAGCGGCGGGAAGCGCGCCAGCGGAGTGGGCTGCCAACGCCGCCGGCTGGCCGGCTCACAACTCACGACCTCGCGAACACGCGGGCGACGACGAAGACCGACATCAACTCGACGAACGTCTCGAAGCTGAAGCGTCAAGTGGAAGTTCAAGCTGCCGTACGTCGGCCAGTTCGGGCGTACTGCGTCGAACCCGATCGTCCTCGACGGCGTCGTCTACATCGAGGACCGGACTCGAACGTCTACGCGCTGAACCAGCAGACGGGCAAGGTGATCTGGGAGCACCTGTACAAGTCAGTCGACGCCGAGTGGCGGACCGAATGGCCTCGCGCATCGGCTTCGGGCTGCTCTTCGGCGCGACGGAGGGCTCGGCCTTCGCTCTCGATCCGAAGACCGGTAAGCAGCTCTGGATGCACCACCTGATCCGAACAACAAGAACGAGGGCATCGACATGGCGCCGCAGCTGTACGACGGCAAGGTGCTCATCTCGACCATCCCGGGCAGCTGCGAAGAACTTCTACCAGCGCCGGCGCCTTGCGGCATCGTCTACTCGCTGAATGCCGAAGACCGGGACGACGTCTGGAAGTTCAGCACCGTCAAGGACGGCAGCAAGCTCTTCGGCAACCCGAAGGTCAACAGCGGCGGCGGCCTCTGGTACCCGCCCGCCGTCGACAGCCAGGGCCGCGTCTTCCATCTCGTGTCGCCAATCCGGCGCCGCTGTACGCGGACGCGCCGAAGTTCCCGAACGGCTCGAGCCGCCCGGGTCCGAATCTCTACACGGACTCGCTCGTCGCGCTCAACGGCCAGACCGGCAAGCTGCTCTGGTATCCGGCAGGTGACTCCGCACGACGTGCGCGACTACGACCTGCAGGTCGCGCGCGATCGCTCGACGACGCTGCCGATCAACGGCGTCCAGACCGAGGTCGTGATCGTCGCCGGCAAGATGGGCAAGGTCGTCACGCCTACCGCGCCGACAACGGCCAGCGCCTGTGGACGCGCCCGTGTCGGCAGGTCACCGAACGACACCGGCCGCTGCTCGCTCAAGCCAAGACAGGTCTGTCTCCGGGCGACCTGGCGGCGTCGAGACGCCGATGGCCCTCGCAGCGGGAACCGCCTCTTCGTCCCGTGGGTCGACCTCTGCTCGCAAGCGCAGCGCACGGCGCCGCGGTGGATCAACTTGACCAACCTCAGACGGGCACGCGGCGGCCTCGCCGCCATCGACGCCGGCGACCGGCAGGTCGTCTGGCAGCACAAGCTGCCGTCGATGGACTTCCGGCGCGGCGACGCGTCGCCAACGACGTCGTCTTCACCAGCGACCTACGCCGGCACGATCTACGCCTTCGACACGCAGACCGGCAAGACGCTCTGGACGACGCAGGCGCCTGCCGGCATCAACTCCTTCCGGCGATCGACGAAGGACATGCTGATCATCGGCGCCGGCGCGTCCAGGCGGTCGCAAGAAGCCGCAGTTACAGATCATCGCCTACTCGCTGCAACGCACCTGCGGGCGAGTGCGAAGACGCAGGCGGCGCCGACCTCCACGACCGGCTCCGCGGCGACCGGCAGCCGCTGGGCCGTCGGCGAGCGCGCAAGGCGACGACGGTCCAGGTCAAGGGCGGCGAGTTCTTCTTCCGGCTCTCGACCGAAGTCGATCGCGAAGCCCGGCAAGGTGACGTTCGTCTTCACGAACGTCGGCCACGTCGCGCACGACTTCGAGATCAACGGCAAGCAGACGCCGCTGATCCAGCCGGGCACAGACGGCGAAGCTCGCGGTCGCGTTCAGAAGAAGGGCAAGTACCCCTACCTCGCACCGGTGCCCGGGCATGCCGAGGCAGGCATGAAGGGCGCCTTCACGGTTCGGTGATGGACGAGACGCGCTTCGACCGCGCCGCGGCGGCTCGTGGGATCTGCCCCACAAAACGATCTGGCCGCGCCTCACGCCGGGGCGGCCAGATCTGCCAGCTCCGGGGCTGCAAGCGGTCGTTCCACGGAGGAGCGTGACGAGTTGCGCGAGCGTCACCGGTCGCGGCTGCGAGCCGATCGACCTGCTCATGCAGGATCTCCGGAGGTACGCGCCATCGCGCCACGGATCCGTTCGCGGTAGTCATCCAGGCCACGCTTTTTGCCATCTTCGTCAGGTCGACGAAGGCAACGCGCCGTCGTCAGACGCGTTCTGTTTCTGGTCACGCCATTGTTCGACTGCCCAGTCGGATCGCGATCGTCGTGGGTTGGGCGAGCGCTACTCGGGGATGCGCCACCCGGCGATCTCAGAACACGACCGCCCAGGACCGAGTCGATCGAGTCCGCCAAGGATCGTGGTCGCGGGCGACGAGCGCGACGCCGGATCGACACCCCGACGCAGTCTAGACCGAGGCGGGCGCCAGCTGCCAGTAGAACCTCTGTCTCCGAACAGGGCCGGGTCACCGATCCTCGAGCCAGTGCCCGTAGATCTCCCAGCGAATTCCGGTTGGCTCACGCTGGCCGTTCGCCGCGCACCAGTCCAGCACGGCCGTGTGGGTTCTTGCCCCAGCCCGCCGGGAAGGCTCGCCGCGGAGGACGGCCACCGCGGCTGCGCCGGCCGGAAGCGACGATCGGGTGGAACGTTCCACCGCCGTTCCCGACGAACGAACCGCTTGCCTCGGCGCCGACCTCGACGTCTCGGTGTGTCGTCTTTGTAGAGCATGACGTTACGACCTGCTGTGAGATCCGAGTCACGTAGGAACGTCAAACTTCGCCGGCGCTCGCCACAGCTGAGGAAACGCATCCCAACTCGTTGTTTTGCGGCACAACGGCAGTGGGTGTCTCAGTCGCGATTACGACTCGTACCGCTGATCCATGACCACCAGCGACTGGCGCCGGACACGGCACGACGCTCAGGTAGATCGGGCCGGTGCGGAGCATACCGAAGGGATCAGGACAAGAAGCTCCGAAGCGGTCTGATTGGGCGGATAGACCCGCAGGCCCGCGGCGGCATCGACGTAGCGCATTTGGACGGGAAAGTTCGCTGCCTGGGCCATCCGCAGCTGAGCGGTTGCTGTCGCGCCGTTGGGCGAGGTTGACGGGGCGGGTTGCAGAGGGTTCCGGGATGCCGGGCTGCCGAGCTGGTGGCCGCGGAGGTCGATGGCGGAAACGCCGGGGTATCCGGCGAGGGCGCATGTGTGGCCGGACTGGTTGGTGGCGAACTCGCGAGGGTGTAGAAGACGCTGCCGGCGGCGGCGATCGCCTGGTGTTGAGCCACGCGACAGAGCTCGGACGTCTTGCGGGTTTGCGGAGTGCTGCCAAGCTCGTGCCTGCGCGCGCCGGACCGCGTTCGCCGCCAGCGCCAGAGCGCACTGCCGGCTGCAACAATCGGCACGCGATCGTCCGAATGCGCGCGGCAACGACTTCTCGGATACATCTTCATTCAGGGGCCCCAGTTGTCCGAGGTGTCGCGGGAAGTGTCGCAGAGTTGGCGATCGTCTTGACAGGCATGCCGGGGACCGGCTGCCTCAGCCGAGAAGCTCGAGCAGCTCGGCCCGCGCGTGGGATCCCGGAGGCGGCGGCGCGCTGCCCGCGTCCGTCAGTTCGAGCACGCGCTCTGCGACGCCGGTTCGCGTGAACACCTCACCTGGAAGCGTCAAGCAGCCCACGATCTCCGTGAATGCGCGGAAGAGGTTGCGGAGTCTCGCGTCGACGCGACGGGAAACCGTGCGCGCGCACCTCCGCCGCCTGGTCGGCGGGTGCCAGCGCCAGCTCCACGGCCCTCGCGCTGCGCCTCGATCTCCGCGAGCCGGCCGCGATCGACCGCGACTGTTGCCCCGGTACCACGGCACGTGAATTCCGTCTCGGTCACGGCGTCCCATACGCCTCCGTGCCAGCTCTGACCGGGTCGTCTGATGTGCGCGCACCACGTCGCGGAGGCGCGCGGCGTGGGCGGGCCGAGCGCGATGCCGCGTCAGAGCGACGGGTTCGTACAGGCCCACGAGTCGGCGACGAGCGCGATGCCGGTGACCGTCAGCCTCCCCGTCGGTTGTCAGCCGCCGGCAGCGGTCGAGGATGCCGGCCATCGCGAGGACGTCGCTGATCGGCACCCCGATCCAGCCAATGCGCGTTGCGGCGGGCACGCGCAGCCACCGCTGCCGCCCACCCAACGGTCTGCGTGCCTGAGCGACTGAGCGGCATGTCACCCGAGGAGACGAAGAGTGTCACCGACCATGTCTCGCGGTCGCTCGGCAGCGTCAGGATCGAGAACGAACCGATCGGCGTGAGCAAACTGGGCGTGCGCGGCTCCGGGCGGGTGCCACCGTCGGCGGAGCGGAAGAGCGCGTGTAGTAGATGAACCCAGAGTCCTCCGCCTCTTCGTGGACGGGTGCCGCGCCCTCGTCGCCAAGCCAGCGTGGGAGTTGCGATCGCCGCCCGGTCGAGTCGACGACGAGATCGGCTTCGAGCTCCTCGCCCGACCGTGTGCGCACGCCGGTCCACGTGCGTGACTCCGCCGTGCGAGCGCGCAGTCAGACCGACCACCTCGGTCCATCGGCGAACTGTGAGGCGCGCCTCGTTCTCGGCCGCTGCTGCGAAAACGTGCTCGAGCGTCGGACGTCGAGCCGTCAGCGAGACGGGACGCTCGTCGCCGTCCCTCGGCTTGCGATCCGCGATCGCGGCGGGCATGCAGGTCGAGCGGATCGATGCGCGCCTGCGCCTGCGGCGACGAAGCGCGTCGCGGACGTCGGGCAGGTCCGCGTCGAGCGTCCGGCTCACGCGTGCTTGGAGGAAGGTGCGGCTGGCGAAACCTGCACGACCCCGCGGCGCTCCCAGCTCGTCCAGGCCTCGTCCACCGAATCCGGGACGGAGACGCGTCGCGCTCGAGCACCGACACCTCATGACCGTCGCGCGCGAGCGGCATCGCCGCGGCCAGACCGCACACGCCACCGCCTAGGACGACGATCTTCATCCGCTTCCGCGATTCTCCCGCGCGCCCTCGGCGGTGCTAGTCCGTCATACGAAACGCGACCTGGTACTTGGTGACCGACGTGCGCTTGCCTGGCGTGTCGCCTGCCGGCATCGCGCTCAGCGCCTTCGTCGCCGCGCTTGTAGTCGTCCCCGGTCTCGAAAGAAGACAACCACGAGCGACTTCTCGGTTTCCGGATCGTGGAGGACGACGATCTCCTTGGCAGGGACGTTGTCCGGGCGCTCGCTGCTGCATCTCCGCTGCATCTCCGCCATCCGTTCACTGCTGACGCCATCAAACGTCACGACTCGTGCGAGCGGCACATCTGCCTCCTTGTCGAATGTGCGAGCAATACGTAACTG
>ERZ1370068.10393-contig-9097_pt1 | contig 38448 bp, 57 predicted proteins | sample MGYA00561227_ERZ1370068 | MGnify/ENA primary metagenome ERZ1370068 (study PRJEB38410, sample SAMEA6850437) | metagenome | study: Metagenomic assessment of the ecological functions of the soil: analysis of the soil microbiota associated with the...
TGTACTTCGTTCAGTTACGTATTGCTATCGGCTTCCAGCTGACGCAGGAGATGTTCACCAATCTCGAGGCTCGTGGCGGGATTCCCGCCGCTCGTGCATCGCCTTCGGGCCCGCGCTGGCGGCGTGCGGCGCCGTGTTCGTGCTCTTCCGGCGGGCGGGGTTGCGGTGAGCGCGCGCCCGCCAAAGCGGCGGTGTCGCCTGGTCAGCAACGACGGGGTCCGATTGTGAGGGCCTCGACGGGGCCGAGCGGCCTCACGCGCCAGCTACGCGCGGCGGGCGTCACGGCCGTCGCGCGCGACGCCGAGGTTCCGCCGGACGGCTCGGTCGATGCTGTTGCGCTGCGACTATCTCGTTCGAGGACCGCACGCTCGCCGATCTCTTTCGGCAGCCGGGCGTCGTGCTGACCGCCTCGAGGCGCCAGGCGCGACGCAGATCGTCGCGGCGCACGTCCCCGCGGGCGCGCTTCCCGCCGCGCGCGCGGTCGTCGAGGGCGCAGCCGATCCGCGGACGCTTCCTGGGTCGTCGTCACACGAGCCGGAAGCGACTGTCCACGGCGTTCGTACAGAAAGCTCGCACAAAGCCGCGCCGCCGGTCGTGCTGGCGGCGCGCCCCGAGCGCGCCGCGGCGCTCGAGCGTCACCTCTTCGACGGCTCTTACAAAGGCGTCACCGACCTCGTGACGAAGTGGGTGTGGCCGCGTCCGGCGCGGGCGGTCACGGGTTTCTGTGCGCGCGCACGGCGATCCCGCTCGAACGCCGTGACACGTCGGTGAGCTTCGCATTGGTCGTGGCGGCGACGGTGCTCTTCGCGCGCGGGCACTTCGCCGCCGGTCTCGTGCTCGCGTTGGATCATGACCTTCCTCGACACCGTCGACGGGAAGCTCGCGCGGGTCACGGTCACCGTCGACGGAGTTCGGGCACTACTTCGACCACACCATCGACTCGGTTCACCCGCCGATCTGGTACATCGCCTGGGCGTGGGGGTGGCGGGCGGCCTGTCCGGCATCTCTGCCGCTGATGCCGCTCGCTGGCGGCGATCCTCGTCGCTTACATCGGCGGGCCGGTTCATCGAGACGTTCTTCAAGAACGCCGTCGGCGGCTGCTCGCTCTTCGCGTGGCGGCCGTTCGATTCGTACTTTCGTCTGGTCATGGCGCGGCGGAATCCCAATCTGCTTGCTGCTGACGGGGTTTTATCTGGCGGGCCATCCGGCCGCCGGGCTCACGGCGGTCGCGCTCTGGACGGTGCTCTCGACGGCCGTCCTCGCGGTCCGTCTCCTCCAGGGCGTACGGGCTCGCGTCCGCTCGGGACCGCTCTGCATCCGTGGATCGAGGAGCTCGGGAACGAGGCCGAGGTCGATGCCCGCCCTGGGCGAAACCGTTCGTCGCAGACCTTGCCGCCGTGCGCCATCTCGTGCAGTAAGCAGCGGTTGTCGTCGCGCGGACCACAGGCCCTGAAGCTCGTGGCCGATCCGGCCGGGACCGACAGCAGCTGCCGCCACGCATCACGGGTGAGGAGCCGCGTCGGCACCCGCTCCGGTCGCCATCATCTCGCAACTCGACGAGCGGACGGAACGCCCGGCGTGGCCTGTTGAGGTCGGATTCGAGGCCTGCTCGCGCAGCATCCGGGGGTCGCCCACTTCCAGGAGCGCACCTTCAGACGGCATCGCCGACGCGACCCGCATCGCGGTCACTGCCGAGGCGGAGATCATCGTCGTGAACGGAGGCGACGGCTCGGTGCGGACGCGCGCTCACCGCCATGCTGCGCGCCGCTCTCGACCGATTGCCGCTCCTCGCGGTCGCTTCCCGGCGGCACGACCAACACGACCGCGCGGAACGTCGGCTGCGGGAGCGATCCGCTGGCGGCGCTGCGGCGTCTGCTCGACGCGTCGGTGCGCGGCAAGCTCGCCGGGTCGGGTCGAGCGGCGGCCCGTCCTCTGCGTCGACCTCGCCGACGGTCCGCAGTACGCCATGATGTTCGGCGCCGGCGCCGTCTACGACGGCATCGCGTTCGCGCGCGGGCAGCTCGCGTCGCACGGCATGCGCGGCCAGCTCGGTGCCGGGATCGCGCTCGCGACCTTCATCACCCAGCGTGCTCACGGGTCGCGCGGGCACGATGTTCCCGCCGCTCGCCGCCGACGTGCAGCTCGACGGCGTCGACCGCTGCCGACCAGCGCTACTTCGGCATCCTGACGTCGACGATGGATCGGCAGTTCCTCGGCGTGAGCCCGTACTGGGGCACGGAACCCGGACCGATCCGGTTCAGCGCGATGCGCGAGCGGCCGCAGCACCTCGCCCGCGTCATCGTGCCGGCGATGCGCGGCCGGCCGAGTCCGTGGCTGCAGCCCGAGCACGGCTATCGGAGCCACAACGTCGACGAGGTCGTGATCACGTTCGACGGCGGGTTCACCCTCGACGGCGAGCTCTTCGACCCCGCCGGGCCGGGCGCAGCGTCTCGTGCTGACGGCGCGGCGCGCGGCGCACTTCCTGCGGGCCGAGCCATGACGACGCCTGCGGCCTCGCTCGAGGCGATGGTCGATCGCGAGCTCGACCGACCAGTACCCGCCGGCGCGCATGCGCTGGCCGAGCGCCTTGCGCGTGCGCTTCGGAGAGTGCGCTCCGCGCGGTCCTGATGTACGGCTCGAACCTCCGACAGGGCGACGATCGCGAAGGGTGCTCGACCTCTACCGCGTTGGTGTCGAGCTATCCGAGCGCGTATCCGCAACAGCCGGCTCCTCACCGCCTTGAATCGACTGCTTCCGCCGAACGTCTTCTATCTCGAGGCGCCGAGCGGACGGACATGACGTGCGCTGCAAGTACGCGGTCCTGGCGCTCCCGGACCTCGGCCGATTCACCTCCCGACACACCTCGAGCCGTACTTCTGGGCGCGCTTCGCGCAACCGTGTGCGCTCGTCTACGGCCGCCGACGGCCGAGGCCCGGGCGACGGTCGTCGCCGCGCTCGCGGGTGCGGTCGCGACCTTCGTGCGCTTCGCGGTCCCGTTGACCGACGCGACCTTCGACGCGCCCGCGCTCTGGACGACGGCCTGGCAGGCGACCTACGGCGCCGAGGTGCGACCGAGCGCCCGGGCGCCGCCGCACGCCCTCTACGCGAGCAATGCCACGCGCTTCGAGGTGGCGACCGCCCTCGCGCTCGACACGTTGCCGTGGGCGACCAAGACCCTCGAGGAGGGCCGCTATGCGGTCGCGATCGACGGCGCCGAGCGTTCGCGCCTGGTCCGCGCGTGGCGCCATCGGCGTCTCCGGGCGAAAGGGCTCTTTCTCCTTCGCATGCTCCGCAACGGCCTCATTTTCGAGAACGGCGTCGACTGCGTACTGTGGAAGATCCAGCGCCATTCCGGCGTTCCCACCGATCGGGCATGGCGGCGAAAAACCCCATCCGTTGCTGGCCGCTCGGCGCCGAGGCCTGGCGCCTCTATCCGGGCCGGTGCCTTTCGCTGATCAGGCCTCCGGAGCGTGGTCGCACCAAAATGGGACAATGCGATGGTTTGACGCTGGGGCCTTTGTCTGTCACACGACCGTAGCACTTCTGCTCATCACCTGGTGATTGGGCACGTCGGAGGTGGGGTCTCTACGGGGTCTATTCAAGGACGGGGATTGAAGGGGATCATTCTCAGTGCGGGTCAGGGCCGCCGTTTGCTGCCGCTGACGACCAACCTACCGAAGTGCCTCATCCGCGTCGGCGGACGTACGGTACTGGAGTGGCAGCTGCGCATGCTGGCCTCGGCCGGGATCCATCATCGTCGTGGTGGTCACGGGGTTCGGGGCCGCGGAGGTGGAGCGCCGCCTGCCGGAGATCACGCCGCCCGGGTATGCAGGTCCGGACGCTCTTCAACGAGCTCTATGACCGCGCCGACAACCTCGTGAGCTGCGCGCGTCGCGAGCCCGGAGATGGAGTGAGATTTCCTCCTCCTGAACGGCGACACCCTGGCCGAAGGCTCGGTGGTGACGCGCGCTCCTCGAGAGCTCGGACGCGCCGGTCGCCATGGCGATCGCCGAGAAGGACGCGTACGACGCCGACGACATGAAGGTGTCGCGCGCAGGGCTTGCGGGTCACCCGGGTCGGCAAGGATCTCGCGGCGCCGGACAGTCACGGCGAGGCGATCGGCTTCTCGCTCTACCGCGGCCGCGGTCCCGAGCTCTTCACGGACGCGATCGACGAGATCCTGAGCGAAGCCGAGGGCTCGCGACGCTGGTATCTCTCCGCGGTGAACCTCCTCGCGGGGCGCGGTCAGGTGCGGGCGGTCGGCATCGAGGGCGCGGGCTTCGCCGGAGATCGACTATCTGCAGGATCTTCCGCAGGCGCGGCGCGCTGGTCGCGACGCTCGGGGAGACGTTGCCGCGTGGTGGCGGCGGGGCGGTGGGGGCGGACGGACGGTAGCGGTGCGGGACACGAGGAGGCTGTGCTCCGCGAAGCGCTCCCCGCGAACGGCGATCGGTAAGAACGCATCGTGCGCCCCGATTACGTCGTGACCGATGGACAGAGTCCGCACGTGCAGCGGGCGCGTGAGCTCATCAAGCGTCATCCCGACGTCCGCGACCTCTTCGGACCGTATCCGCTCTCGGCGGTCTGCATCGCGGCCGTGGTCGCTTTCCAGATCGGCATCGCGTACTGGCTCCGCGACGCGCACTGGCTCCTCGTCGCCGCGGCCGCCTACCTGATCGGCGCCTTCGCGAGCCACGCGCTCTTCGTGCTCATCCACGACGCGAGCCACAACCTCATCCTCGCGCGGCACGCGTGCGAACCGCGCTCGTCGGCATCCTCTGCAACGTCGGGCAGGGCTTCCCGAGCGCGATGTCGTTTCGCACCTACCACCTGCTGCACCACTGGCACCTCGACGAGTACGACTACGACGCCGACCTGGCGTTTCGCTGGGAGGCGCGCTCTGGTCGGCAACTCACCGGTGCGGAAGGCGCTCTGGCTGCTCGTCTTCGCCGCCGTCGAGGTGATGCGGCCGCTCCGCATCCGCGGCCAGTTCGCCGACCCCTGGCTCGTCGGCAACGTGATCGTGATCGCGGCGACCGACTATGTCATCTGGCGGTTCTGCGGCGTCGCCGGGCTCGCCTACGTGTTGCTCTCGACCTTCATCGGCATCGGCCTGCACCCGCTCGGGGCGCGCTGGATCCAGGAGCACTACACCTTCGTCGCCGGTCAGGAGACGTACTCGTACTACGGGATCCTGAACCGCCTCTCGTTCAACATCGGCTACCACAACGAGCACCACGACCTCGGTGCGTGTCCCGTGGATCCACCTCCCGAAGGTGAAGGCGCTCGCGCCGGAGTTCTACGATCACCTCTACGCGCACCGCTCGCTGACGCGCGTGCTGCCTGCAGTGGATCTTCGATCCGAAGCTCGACCTCTTCACGCGCATCACGCGCGACCGCGATCGCGCGTTGGGGCAGGACCCCGACGCCGCGCTCGAGCTTCCCGCAGCCGTCGCGTAGCAGGTTGCTGAAAAAGGGCCATCTGCTTCGTTGCTCCCTCTCTCGCTTGTGCGGCGTAGCTCCGCTACGCCTCCGCGTTCGTTCGGTCGCGCCTCGCATCTGACCCTTTTGAGCAACCTGCCAGGGTTGCCTCGTGCGCATGGTGGGAGCGGTCGCTTCGCTCCCGCTCTCCAATATTCTTCATTGGCTCTGATCCAGTGGCTGCTGAATTGAAGGCGGAGCGAAGCGACACGCTTTACCATGCGCACCGGCAGCCCCGGCAGGTTGCTCAAAAGGGGTCGAGATCCAGGCGCGACCGAACGAACGCGGAGGCGTAGCGGAGCTACGCCGCACAAGAGAGGAAGCAACGACGCAGGATGGCCCAAGCTTTTCACACCTGCCTTTGCGAAGGAGGAACTTTTCGGCTGCCACGCGCTGTTCCGGCGTGTCGACGTCAGAAACCGGCGGCCGGGTCGGTGAGCAACACCGGCCGTACGCTGAGGCCGGTGCGGGCGAACACGACGCCCGTCAGATCGGCGAGCGAGAGCCGGCCGAGGACGAAGCGCGCGAGGGTGCCGTAGCCGAGGATGCGGAGCATGCGCCATGGACGCTTGCGCTCGGCCTCGACCGCTGCCCATTCGTCGAGCGCGGCGTAGCCCTGCGGTGGTGAGGAGGGCGTAGAGGTTGCAGCCGCAGAAGCCGCCGTCGCGGAAGCGAAACGCGGTGCGGCGGATGCCGGGAAACGCGGCGTGCACGAGGCTGGCGGGCACGAGGCCGAACGTCGCGTCGGCGTTGATCGACGGTGGCGCGCTCGCAGAAGGCGTCGAGGGTCGCGGGCGAGAGCAGCGGGTGATCGGCGGTCGTGATGAGCACGGGCGGTGCCAGCGCCGAGCGTCGCTGATCGCGAGCGCGGCGCTGGCGCTCGGCGTGCGGTCGCCGCGTACCAGCTCGATCGGCGGTCCATCGGATGGTGTCGCGGCGAGATCGCCCGCGACGGCGGGGTCGAGGCCGCAGACGACGATGCGCGAGACCCAGCGGCTCGCGCGCAGCGTCGCGAGCACGCGCTCCAGCATCGCGATGCCGGCAACCGGCGTCAGCGCCTTGTGGGAGACGCCGGTCGCGGCCGCGAGCGGATCTGTCGGTGCCCGCTCGGCTGCCCGCCATCACGAGGGCGGTGAAGGACGTGGGGGTGGCCGTCAGGGGAGGGACTTCTCGTAGACGCGGTAGGTCTTGTACTGGCGGCCGCCGAGGAGGCGCATCAGACGCAAGAGCGGGAAGTTGTCCTCGAGCACCCAGCCCATCTCCATGTACTCCATGCCCTGGACGGCGGGCGAGAGCCGCACTGCCTCGATCATCCCGAACACCAGCGCCACCGCGAGTGAGCTCGTCTGGAACTTCTGACGGACGCCCATGAGCGCGACGCGCGCCGAGTGCGGCCGCCGCGTGCGCAGGCGCCAGAGCAGCTTCGCCCACCCGAACGGCAAGAGCCGCCCACGCAGGTCGCCGATCAGCTCGTTCAGGTTGGGCACGATCACCAGCATCGCGGCGGTCTCGCCGTCGACCTCGGCGAACTGTACGAAGTCGCGCGGCACGAGGTACTTGAGCGCGCTTCCGAGCTCGGCGAACTCCGCCTGCGTGAACGGCACGAAGCTCCAGTTGTGCTCCCACGCGTCGCAGAAGACGTCGCTGATCACGCCGGCCTCGGCCTTCAGCCGCGACTTGTCGAGCGGCCGGATCCGCACCCGCGCCGCTTCGCGTGCGCGTCGCGCCGCTTCGACCATGGTGCGCGGCGGCGTCGCGGTCGTGTCGAGCGTGTAGGCGACCACGTCCTTCACCTTGTGGTAGCCGAGCGGCCTGCACGCGCCCGTCGTAGTACGGGCGGCCGTGCCCGGTCAGGAACACCGGCGGATGCTCGAAGCCGTCCAGCAAGATGCCGATGTCGCCGTTGATCGAGAGGTTGAAGGGACCGATCACGCGCTTCATGCCCTGCGCGCGCAGCCACTCCTCGGCGGCGGCGAGCAGCGCCGCGAACACGGCGGGATCGTCGATCGCCTCGAGCACGCCGAAGTGTCCGGTCGCGTCGGCGTAGCGTTCGACGCGCAGCTCGTCGATCTGGGCGCTGATGCGGCCGACCGGGCGCCCGTCGCGGTAGGCCACGAAGAGACGCACCTGGGCGTGCTGGAAGAACGCGCTCCGCGGCGAGAAATTGATGGTGCTGCTCGCGTGTAGAGCGGCGGCACCCACGCGGGTCGTGCGCGTAGATCTCGTAGGGGAGCTCGACGAAGGCGCGCGATTTCGCGCCGCGACGACGACCGGTCTCACCTCGACCGGCGCCGCTGCCTGATCGTGCTGCGCTCGTGCCCGACGGTGGCGGGGGCCGCACCGCTCGTACTGCTCATGCTGTCGCCACGCGATCGTGCGGGCATATGCAACGACCGGCCGACGGTCAAGCAAAACACATGAAACGCGCCGTTACCGTTCCCGTCCGGCCCTTGATACAAGCCCTTCCGGCATGAAGCTGCTGCTGCTGATCGTCCGCACGCTATCCGCAGCGCACCGCTGCTCGACGCTGGTTTGCCTCGTGCTCGCCGGGCTCGCCGAGGGCATCGGCATCACGAGCCTGCTGCCCGTGATCCGCCTCGCGCGCGCGCGATCCCGCGACCGCCGCGGCGGGCGACACCACCGCACTCGAGCGCGGGCTCACGAGCGCGCTCGGCGTCGTCGGGCTCCATCCGACGAGCGCGACGCTCTTCACGATCGTGCTCTGCGGCATCGCGCTCAAGGCCGATCCTGTTGCTCCTCGCCAACCGCCAGGTCGGCTATGCGGTCGCGCACGTCGCGACCTCGCTTCGCTTGCAGCTGATCGAGCGCCCTCTCGGCACGCGGTGGTCGTACTACGTGCACAAGCCGGTCGGGCGCCATCGCCAACTCGGTCGCGATGGAGGCGCAGGCGCGCCGCCGACGCCTACCTGCACGGGACGACCGTGCTCGCGTTGCTCGTGCAGTGCCTCGTCTTCGCGGCGATCTCGTGTCTCGTGTCGTGGCAGGCGACGCTCCGGAGCGCTCGCCGATCGGGGTCGCTGATCACGGTCGTGCTGAACCGCCTGGTGCGCTCGTCGCGGAAGTCCGGACGGCGCCAGACCCGCGGCATCCGCGATGCTGCTCGCGCGGCTCACCGACACGCTCCAGGCCGTGAAGCCGTTGAAGGCGATGGCGCGCGAGCCGCTGATCGCGCCCGTTCTCGAAGAGCGAGACCAAGCGGCTGAACCAGGCGCTCGAGCACGAGGTCATGAGCCGCGCCTACCTCGAAGCGCTGCAGGACCCCTGATCATGCTCTTCCTGGCGTTCGCGCTGTACGTCGGGCTCACGATGCTGCGCGATGCCGCTCGCCGAGGTCGTGATCCTCGTCTTCTTGTGCGCCCGCATCGTCGGCGACCTCGGCAAGGTGCAGAAGAGCATGCAGCGGCTCGCCGTCAAGGAGAGCGCGTATTGGGCGCTGCTCGACCTGATCCGCGAGGCGCGCGAGGCGGTCGAGGTGACGAGCGGCGACCGCGCCGGCGCGCTTCGTCGCGCGAGATCCACGTCGACGGCGTGAGCTTCACCCACGAGGTGGCGCCGGTCCTGCGCGACGCCGAGATGGTGATCCCCGCCGGCTCGCTCACGGTGATCACCGGCCCCTCGGGCGCCGGCAAGACGACGCTCGTCGACCTGATCATCGGCCTCCTGCAGCCGGACGCGGGCGAGGTGCGCGGTCGACGGCGTCGCGCTCCGGAGATCGCGGCTCGCGAGTGGCGCATGCAGATCGGCTACGTGCCGCAGGAGACGCTGATGCTGCACCAGAGCGTCGCGCAGAACGTGACGCTCGGCGATCCCGTCGGTGCCGCTCGCCGACGTGCACCGCGGCGCTGCACGCGGCCGGAGCCAGCGAGTTCGTCGCCGCACTGCCGGAGGGCGTCGACACCATCGTCGGCGAGCGCGGCCTCCGTCTCTCGGGCGGCCAGCGCCAACGCCTGGCGCTCGCGCGCGCGCTCGTGCGCAAGCCGACGCTTGCTCGTGCTCGACGAGGCGACGACGGCGCTCGACCCGGCAACCGAGCGCGAGATCTGCGAGACGCTGCGCGCGCTCCGCGGCACGGTGACGCTGGTGGCGATCTGCCACCACGGTCACCTGGTCGAGGTCGGCGGACCTCGTCTACCGGGTCGAGGGCACGGGCATCGAGCTCGTCCGCGGCAACCTCCCCGACCTCCGCCACGTCGCAGGTTGCTGAAAAGGGCCATCTGCTTCGTTGCTCGGTCGTTCGCTTGTGCAGGCGTAGCTCCGCTATGCCTCGCGCTCTCTCCTCACGCCTCGCATCTGACCCTTTTGCGACAACCTGCGGGGCTGCCTCGTGCGCGTGGAGGGGGCCGGGTCGCTTCGCTCCCGCCCCATCCAACTCATTGGTCTGCGGTTTCTGAATTTGAAGGGCGGAGCGACCGCCCCCTCACATGCGCACTGGTCTTCCGGGCGTGCGAAAGTTGCGGAAGGTGATGCCGCGGAGGTGCGTGCGCGGCGGCGCGGGCGCGGGTTGATCGTTCGGCGCTCGGCGGCGTGAGCGCGAGTGCTTCGGCCGTCGCCTCGGCCCACACGCGCGCCGGCCGTCCACCCAGCGACAACAGCAACCGAAAAGGCTGCGGTAGGACGTCGAGGGGTTCATGCGGAGAGCTCGCGCCCGACCGCGACGGTGAGCGTAAGCCTCGGGCTCGTGGCGCTCCATTCGCGCGGCGAGCGGGTAGCGGCGGTCGCCGTCGGCTGATCGGGGTGGCTCCGAGGGTGAGCGGGATGGGACCGGAGACCACGAGGCCGTGACCGTCACGGGCGACGAGGATCACGCTGCCCCGCGGGCCCTCCCGCGGGCGTGAAGTCGGCGACGTACAGCGCGACGCTCGCCGCTCCGCGCGAAGAGCTCGAGGCGTCGGGCAGCAGCTCTCCTTCGGGTCGATCCACCGAGGTGTGGGTCACGGCGCCGAAGCCGGTGACGGTGCGGTCTTGGATGCGCCCGTGCGCGGACGCCGGCATGACGACGGCGAGGGCGTAGCCGGGAGCGAGCGACGGCACGCTCACGGGCTCGGCGCCGTCTATCGATCTCCAGACGGAAGTCGATCCCGTGCTTGGCGCTGTGTACGGAAACCACGACCGTGGGACCCGCGAGCTCGAGCCGGGCCTTGCCGATCTTCAGGCTCCGTCCCCCGGGGCCGAGCGTCCACTGGTCGTGGAGTCGGCCCCACTGGAAGGGAGGGTGCGCCCGTTCGCGAGCACGACGTGGCCGACCGCGGCTCCCGTGCGCTCGCCGGACCCTGGTTCGCGTGACGAGGAAGCGCGCGAGGACGCGCTCGCCCGAGTCGAGCCATGCCGTCACGTCCCAGATACTCCGTCGCTCCCGACGCGCTCGAAAGACGCGGCGCCAGTCCCGCGACCGGCGTCGCCGCGGGTGATGGCGCCGCCGACTCCGGCGCGGCCGCGGCCAGGAAACGCGGGCATCAGGAGCGCGACGTTGCAGAGGCAGAAGGCGCGAAGCGATCCGCATGCGCGCGCCGTCGCACCGCCTACGAGGTCGCGCCGGCGGGAGCTGCACGACGGCGTTCTCACGGAAACGCCGCACCGACGGCTCGTAGTAGACCGCCTTCAGGAGCGCGCGGTTGTAGACGTCGAGCGCGCGCGGCAGCTTCCGCGCGACATCCAGCCAGAGCACGCGCGCACCTCGTCGCTCTCGTTGGCGGCGTCGTGCAGGTTGGTGTCGTCGAAGATCACGCCGCGGCCGTTCCGCCAGTAGTGTTTCGGGCCGCGCTCGACGAGCGCCTTGTCGCGCCGGGCATTGTCGGCCGCGGTCGACGCTTGACGCGGAGCCAGCACTTCCGGTCGGCGTTGTCGCCCGGGATCACGACGCCCAGGTGATAGCGGACGAAGCCCTTGTAGTAGCCCCAGTGCGGGTCTCACGTACTGACGCGGCTCGAGGATCGAGAAGAAGGCGTTGTAGACGTTGCCGAGCGGCCGGAGCAGCGCGGCGGTCTTCGGTGCGACGCGCAGTTCTCCTCGATGAAGGTCCCCGACTTCAGCATGAACGCCTTCCACTGAATCGTGTGGATGCCGCGCTCGGTGTACTGACCGCCGAGCGCCGACATGTCGGTGATGCGGGAGCGGAAGGCGAGCAAGCGCTCGCACTCGCGCGGATGTCGGCGTGGCCCACCTCGAGTGCGGAGCTCGGGGTAGTCGTCGCCGTAGTCCTCGACGAAGGCCGGCATGCGCGGAATGAGACCGGCCTCCTCGCAGCGCGCGTAGACGCCGTTGAACGCCTTCTTCACGCGCTTGCGGCCCTTCTTGCCGGAGCCCGGCAGACGCCCGAGCGCCGCGGCGATGTCGAGCCCGCGGACGCGGCGATACGAAGCGGCGCGAGCATGACGCCTCGTTAACGGCTCGCCGCGGACTCTGCAAGTCTGGTAGCGCCGCCCGGCTTGCAGGCCGCATCGGGCCTCGCCATCATCCGATGCCGCGTGCCGCCGACGTTCACACCGATCCGCCGAGGCCGGGCTCGGCATTGACCAGGCGGGATTGCTCGCCGCGATGGAACCGTTCGTCGCCCGTCGCCTGACGGTCACGGACCCGCTCTGGACGGCCGAGGTTGCGCGCAAGAGCGCCAAGACGCAGGCGGCAGCTGCGAAACGGCGCTGGCTCGGCTGGCTCGGTCGCGGCAAGCAGCGCGATCAGACCCGCATCCGCGAAGAGTACGACGGCGCCTGGGCGCGGAAGCGCTTGGCACCCTACGAGATGGAGCCGCGTCCACTCGGCGGGGGCGGCGTGGCAGTACGCCGGCGAGGTGATGTTCGCGACCAGCGCCGCCGGGTCGCGGGCGCGTCTCCTCGTGCTCATGCGGGCGCATCGCGTGGCTCCGGCCGCGCACCGTGCTCGAGGTCGGCTGCGGCAACGGGCTGAATCTCCTCGACGCTCGCCTGCCGATTTCCGGAGATCCGCTTCGCGGGCGTCGAGCTCACCGAGGGCGGGTTTGCGGTCGCCGGGCAGTGCAGGCGGAGGCCGAGCTTCCGGACGTCTTGCGACGCTTTGCGCCCGAGCCGCTCGTCGACGCGGCGCGCATCGCACGGTCGCGTTCCATCTCGGGAGCGCCGGCACGCTGCCGTCTCGCCGACGCGCGCGTACGATCTCGTCTACTCGTCGCTCGCGCTCGAGCAGATGGAGCAGCTCCGGCCGCAAGCGCTCACCGAGATGGCCCGCGTTGCGCGCGCGCCACACGCTCATGCTCGAGCCGTTCTGGGTTCACCAACGACCGCGGACTCCGCCGCGACTACCTGCTCACGCGCGATCATTTCCGCGGCCGCATCGACGAGCTCCCGAGCTACGGGCTCGACCCGATCCTCGTGAGCGACGACCTCCCGGGGAGATCTGGCTGCAGCCCTGCCTCGGTCGTCTGCCGGAAGCGCGCGGCCGCGATCGTGAGCGAGGCGCGCGCCGAGCAAGTCGGAGCGCCGGATCTGGGTGCTCGCGGGCGACAAGCCGGGTGATAACGCGCAGTCGCTCTCGCTCGCGGCGGCGATCGGCTGGCCGACCGAGGTGAAGCGCGTTGCGCTATCTGCCGACGCGGAAGCCGCTCCCGCCAAGCTCGGCGAGGCAGGACCGCTTTCCGCTCGACCGCGCGGCCTCGAGCCCGCTCGAGCCGCCGCTGGCCGACCTGGTGATCGGCTGCGGTCGCCGGAGCGTCGGCGTCGCGTGGGACATCCGCCGTCAGCGCGCGGGCCGGCGACGCGCCTCGTGCAGCTCGGCCGCCCGCGCGCCGATCTCGACGCGCTTCGACCTGGTCGTGACGACGCCCGCAGTATCGTCTGCCCGCGCGCCCGAACGTGCTCCAGGTCGCGTTGCCGCTCCACCGGGTCGATCGCGACGCGTGGACGCGTGCGCGCCGCGGAGTGGGAGCCGCGGCTCGCGGCGCTCCCGCGTCCATGGATCGCGCTCTTGATCGGCGGCAGCGCCAAGCCGTTCGTGTTCGACGTCGCGGCGGCCCGACGCTCTCGCCGAGCACGCCAACGCCCGCTCGCGCGCGCGAGGAGCGGAACGCTGCTCGTGAGCACGAGCCGGCGTACGCCCAAGGAGCCGCGCCCGGGTGCTCATCGACGCCCTCGACGTCCCGACGTACGTCCATCAGTGGGCGCCGGGCGGCGGTCGAATCCGTACCTCGCCTACCTGGCGCTCGCCGACGCCTTCGTCGTGACCGGGCGACAGCGCGTCGATGCTGACCGAGGCGTGCAGCACCGGGAAGCGCGTGTGGATCGTCGAGCTGCCGGAACGGCGCTCGCTCAAGTCCCACGGCAGAACCTGGTGCGGAACCTCGTGCTCGCGCTCCACGCTACACCGTTGGTCGCAGATACGCCCGTCGGTCGCATGTTCTCCAGCGGTCCCGGCGCGCGGGTGGGGTCCGCTCACCCGCGCGACCTGAAGCGCTCTCACGCGGTGCTCGTCAGAAGCGAGACCGTGCGCTCCCCCTCGGCCGGCCTTTCGCCGCGCCGCCGCCGCCGCCGTTCGACGAGACCGAGCGCGCGGCGGCGCGCGTGGTGCGCGCGCTGTTCGAAGGCTGAGCAGGACGGCGGAGCCGTGTCGCCAGCGGCGCCGAAAGCGGATACTCGTCGTCTCGATGACCACCGGCGACACACATAGACGCCCATCCGTGGGCGTGACGTTCACGAAAGCGCGGATCAGGAATCCTGGCCGCGGCGATCTCGTGCCGATCGAGATCGAGCTGCTGGTCGATACCGGGGCGATCTTCAGGCGTCGTGCCGGCGAGCGTACCCTCGACGCGCTCGCCATACCGCGTCTCGAACGGCAGGAGTTCACGTTGGCTGACGGATCGCACGTCGCCTACGACGTCGGCGAAGCGACGTTCATCGTCGGGACCGCGGCCGTACGTCTCAGGTCGTCTTCGCGCCGGAAGGGGTGACGCCGCTCCTCGGTGCGCTCACGCTCGAGAGTCTCGGCCTCATGGTTAATCCGATCACGCGCGAGCTCTTGCCGATGCGCCTCTCGCTGGCGGCGGCGCCGCTCGCGCGTCGGCGCGATCGTGTGTCCTCGGTCGGCGGCGTAAGCGCTGGCTGCGACCGAGAGAGAGGCCTGTCGTGCGCCGCCTGAGACGCCTCCTGTTCGTCGTCGGGGTGCTCGTGGTGCTGGCGATTCCGCGCTCGGGCCGCTGCTGATCAGTTAACTCCGCAGGCCCGACGACGGTGGTGCGGCTGCCGGCGGACGTCGCGGGACGACTCCTCGACGTCGGAGGCCGGCGTGTGCACGTCGTCGAGCGCGGTGGCGAGCCGGCCGTTGCTCCTCGTGCACGGGTTCGGCCGGCAGCACCGACGACTGGCAGCTCGTGCTGGAGCCGCTCGCGCACGCACCGCGTGATGCGCCGTCGACCTCTTCGGCGTCGGCTGGAGCGAGCGCCGCGACGACTTCCACTACGGCTGGACGCTCTGGGCCGACCAGCTCGTCGGTGTCCTCGACGCGCTCGGCATCGAACGGGCGTCGGTCGTCGGCCACTCGATGGGAGGCGCCGTCGCCGCGGTCTTCGCTGCCCGCCATCCCGATCGCATCGATCGCCTCGTGCTCGCCGACGCGCTCTATCCGCCGGAGCCGGCGAAACGCCCATCACGTTCCGCGCGCTGCAGCTTCCGATGGTCGGCGAGCTCGCGCTCGGCTTGCTCGGCGGCGCCGATCGCGCCGGGGTTTGCGCCCGCGTACCAAACGCGGGCACGCGCGTCGGTTCCGCATCCGTGGTACGCGTCGCGGGATGCTGCGCTACGTTCGCGATCTCACCAAACGCGAGGCTCGCCGCTGTCTATCCGGGATCGCCGCGCGCCGACGTCTCATCGTGCATGGGACCGCGGATGGGTTCGTGGCGTACGCCGCGATGGAGCGGACGGCGCCGAGGATCCGTGGCGCACGCATCGTGTCGCTTGCGGGCGGCGGTCACTTCCCGCAGCGCGACGCGCCGGAGGATCTCGTGCGCGCCGTCGAGAGCTTCATGCACTGAGCGGAGGAGCGATGCCCATTTCCAGTTACGCCAGGAGACTTGCGCGCGCGCGTCGGAACGACACTGGTGCTCGTGCCGTCGATCACGCGCGCTCATCTTCGACGACGACGATCGCCTGTTGCTGGGCGCGGCATTCGAACGGCGGCGTCTGGTCGACGCCTGGAGGTGCGCTCGATCCGGATCAGAGACGCCGCAGGACGCGATCGTGCGCGAGGTGTGGGAAGAGCTGCGACTCCACGTCAGGCCGATCGCGGTCCTCGGATCGTTCGGCGGACCGTCCTTCCGCATCACCTACACGAACGGCGACGTCGTCTCGTACGTGATCGCGGCCTACGAATGCCGGCGCCTCGGCGGCACGCTCCGTCCCGACGGCGAGGAGATCTTCGAGGCCCGGTACTGCGCCGCCTCGCAGCTCGCGAGCATCCTGCTCGCACCCTGGGCCGTGGAGATCCTACCGACGCTCATGCGGCGGCGCGCCGGAGTGGGTGCCGCCGGTCACGTGGCGTCCGCCCGCCGGCAGGTGACGCGGCAGGCCGAGGCGGCGCTCGCCGGGTTCACGAGCGCCAGGGCGTCGCGGCGGACGTGGCGGTGTTCGATCTCTTCCTCCACGACCGACAGCGGGAAGGCGCCCGCGGCGAGCGCCTCGCGGAGGAGGGTGAAGAAGAAGCGCTCCTGCGCGGGATCGGGATGCGGCTTGAGCTAGTGGCCGCGCGGGCCGGCGGACTTTCCGCGCAGGCGCGCGAGCGCGCGCGCGAGGAAGGAGCCGGTCGTCGCGTCGACGTGGCGGCCGCGCGGCGTGAAGTCGGCGGGGAGCCCCGGTCTTCCACGGCTGCGTCCGGCGGTGCGTGTTGTGGAGCAGCTTGGTCGACGCATCAGAGCGTGTCGAAATGGTTCCAGTGCTCCTCGAGCTCGCCGATCGACCCCGACGACTCGAGCAGCAGCCACATCAATCGTTGTAGTCGCACTCGCCGGAGAAGAGACGGCGCGAAGTCGTGCTCGCAGCGCCAGTGCTTCAGCTTCGCGCACTCGAGGAGCATGACGCTCGACGCCCAGTGGCCCGGCTTCCGGCCGTCGGGCGGCATGCGCTTGGCGCATGATGGCGCGGCCGCCCATGTCGCGGCGCAGGAGCTCCACGATGTCGCCGACCGCGAAGATGTCGGGGTCCATCGACCGCGCGGCCCTCGTACCCATGAGCCGCGGCACGTCGAAACGGATCGGCGGGAAGGACTGCAGGTCGTCCTCGACCCAGAGAACACTTGCCGGCCTTCGCGGACGATACGACTGCCCGTCGCGGGCCCGCGATGAGAACAGGCTAGTCCTCCGCCCAGATCACCCGCACGTCGAAGGCGGTCGGGGTGGCCGAGCGGGTCTTCAGCGAGAAGGCCGAGACGAGGCGCGCCGAGCGCGTTGCTTCCGGTTGGTGTGGATGAAAACTGTGTCGCGCATCGACCCGTTTGTGCTACCGCAACCGGGTCCAGAGCGAAAGTCGGAGGAGTGATTGCGATGCACGACCTGGTGATCCGTGGCGGAACCGTAGTCGACGGGACGGGCGGCGAGCCCGTCGCCGCCGACGTCGCGATCGACGGCGACCGGATCGCCGCCGTCGGCCCGATCGCTGCCGCGCGGCCGCGAGGAGATCGACGCCACGCGGCAAGATCGTCACGCCCGGCTTCGTCGACATCCACACCCACTACGACGGCCAGGCGACGTGGGACGCCGAGATGGCGCCGTCGTCGTGGCACGGCGTCACGACCGTCGTCATGGGCAACTGCGGCGTCGGCTTCGCGCCCGCCGCCCCCGATCGCCACCAGTGGCTGATCGGCCTCATGGAAGGCGTCGAGGACATCCCCGGCACCGCGCTCGCCGAAGGCATCACGTGGGAGTGGGAGAGCTTCCCCGAGTACCTCGACGCGCTCGAGAAGCTGCCGCGCACGGTCGACGTCGCGACGCACGTGCCGCACGGCGCCGTCCGCGCCTACGTCATGGGCGACCGCGGCGCGCGGAACGAGCCGCCGACCGCCGACCGACATCGCCGCGCATGGTCGCGATCGTCGAGGAAGGGCTTCGCGCCGGCGCGCTCGGCTTCTCGACCTCGCGCACCATCCTGCACCGCTCGATCGACGGCGAGCTCGTGCCCGGCACCACCGCGACCAAGGAGGAGCTGATCGGCATCGGCCGCGCCATGGGCCGCGTCGGCTACGGCGTCTTCGAGCTCGTGTCGGACCTGCGGCGCGAGTGGAACGAGTTCGAGTGGATGGGCGAGCTCAGCCGCGAGACCGGTCTGCCCATCACGTTCGCCGCGCTGCAGTCGATCGCCAAGGAGCTCATCGCTCGACGAGCAGATCGCCGCGATGGAGCGCGAGAACGCCAAGGGCGCCAAGATCGTCGCGCAGATCGCGCTCCGCGGAAACGGCGTCGTCATGGCGTGGCGCGGCACCGTGCATCCGTTCATGTGGAAGCCCGCGTGGACCGAGATCGCCGGCGCTGCCGTGGGACGCAGCAGCTCGCGCAGCTCCGCGATCCGTCGTTCCGCGCGCGCATGCATCGCCGAGGAATCGGTCTATCCCGGAGTCCGACCTCGTCGAGCTTCCTGCAAGATCGTCGCCGAAGGCTGGTTCATGCAGTACGCGATGGGCCCCGGCTTCAACTACGAGCCGACCGCAGGACGAAACGATCATGGCGCAGTCGCGCCGCGAAGGGCGTGAGCGGCGCCGAGCTCGCGTACGACCTCTTGATGGAGGACGACGGCCGCGGGTTCATCTATTTCCCGATCCTCAACTACGCGGACGGCAATCTCGATTTCCTCGAGGCGCTGCAGGCGCGCGAGGACTGCGTCAACTCGCTCTCCGACGGCGGCGCCCACTGCGGCACGATCTGCGACGCCGCGTCGCCGACGTTCATGCTGCGAGCACTGGGTGCGCGACCGCGAAGCGCGGCACGATCCCGCTCGAGCTCGCGATCAAGCGGCAGTGCCGCGACACCGCCGTGCTCTACGGCCTGGCACGACCGCGGCGCTGCTCGCGCCCGGCTATCTCGCCGACGTGAACGTCATCGACATGGCGAAGCTGAAGCTCGGGAAGCCGTGGCTCGCGTTCGATCTGCCCGCCGGCGGACGCCGGCTGCTTGCAGAAGCGCCGACGGCTACGTCGCGACGATCAAGTCGGGGCGGGTGACACGTTCCGCGAGGGCGCGATGCGGAGGTCCGACGCCGGGGGCGGTGCTGCGGGGTCCGCGGAGGCGCTGGGCCGGGCCGCCGACGGGGTCGGCGCCCGGCTCGGATCTACGCAGAAAGAAGCGATTAAGCGGGGCCACGTTCCGCTCAAACCGACGCGGCGGCTGTCGCCGAGGATAAACGCCGCATACCTGTGGTTGGGAGCGTCAGAGAGGGTCGAGGAGAGATGGAACACGCGCTGCGCCTCTACTTTCTCGGGTTCTACGTCATCAGCATCACGGTCTTCGTCGCGAAGGTCATCCCAGCGAGCCTCAAGGTCACCCCCGAGCGGCGCGCGCAGGGCGTCGCTCGGTTTCTGCCCCCATTCCTGGTGCTTCTCAATTTCGTGGTCCCTCCGCTTCTGATCTTCACGCGTGTCGGTGAACTCGACGTGCATTGGCTCCCGGTGCGCCTGTTGGGATTCGTCGTGAGCCTGTACGCAGCCGGCATGCTTCTGTGGGCGGCCGCGACGCTGGGGCGGTTTCTCGTGCCGCAGGCCGTGGTCCTATCGGATCACGACTTGGTCACGTCTGGTCCCTATCGCTTCGTGCGTCATCCGGCGTACTCAGGCGACCTCGGCCTCTGGCTCGGCGCAGCGCTAGGAACCACGAACGCGATTCTTCTCCTGCTATGGCCTGTGTCGGTCTTCGGTACCTACCTGCAGACCCGCCAGGAGGACGCACTACTGGCGTCCAAGTTCGGAGCCGCCTATGAGAGCTACGCGAAACGAGCGGGCAGTCTCGTGCCCCGTCTTGCCACGCGTTCGGAGTAACGGGCTGCCGTCTAACCCGCGGCTGGACGTCGGTAGTCCGTTGGAATCGGCGCGGGTCGTGGTGGCGAGGGAAGCTCTCCGGAATGCTCGCGGACTACCTGCTACAGCCTGGTGCCCGTCGCATCGCGGGGGCGATGTACCCGCGCGACGCGACGGGGAGCGCTCGCGCTGTGCGGCGATCTTGCAATGCGCGACCGGGTCATGGCAGTGGGCTGCGCCGATGGGCATCGCCCGAGTAAATGGTTTCGGGCTGGCTCGCCGATGACTGGCCGCCCCCGCGATGCCGCAGAGTGGGATTCCAACGCAGAATTGGCGAGGAAATCCCGCTCGGGGATTCGAACCCGGTGCGTGCATGAGCCCGATCTCAGGCGACATCCGGCACGTGCCCGATGTGCAAATCTCGGATTTGGTGGCAGAGGGAGGCGGGAAACCTGCAGCTACGCGACCGCCTGATGCTTCGCCCCACGGCAGGTCGAAGCCGGCCAGTGTCCTCCGTCGATGCCGGCCTTGACAGAGAGTCGAGGCCGAGCTCGGATGTGTCTCCCTTGCTCTTGCACGGCACGCTCGCCATCGCGCTTGCCGTTCTTCTCCACCGCGACGCCCGCCTTCTCTCCCCAGCCTCGGCCGATCGCCGTGTAGAACGACGTAGCGGTAGGGCCGTTGGTGAAGGCGAGGTATGCGCCGCCGCCGCCGGCCGAAGGTGAGCACGCCGCTGCGGCGTCGTGCTTACGCCACCAGCCAGCGGTCGGCGGATAGACCAGCTCAGGCGCGCCCAGCTGGCCCGAAGCGGTACTGCACGGAACCGGCATCGGCGGACAGGTCCGGCGTGGCGCAGACGGAGACGGCCTTGCTCCCGGTGCTGCAGTTGAAGCAGGGTCTGCTCGTGCGCCGAGCAGTGGGACGCGACGGTCTCTGCAGCGCACCCAGCGAGCAGCGGCGACGGCGAAGCGCGACGGCAGAGCCGCAACAGCCGACGCGTAACCCAGCAGCGTGCGACGCGGGTGCGCGGCGGGTCTCCGATGATCGCTCATGTGCGCGGCCTTGCCGGCGCGACTCGCTCCGCTCAGCCGAGGAGCGCGTCGCCGATCCGGTAGGCTTCGGAGAACTCCGGTCAGGCCGTGAGCTGCCGCCGTTCGACCAGCTTCCTGGCCGTCCGGCAGGTCGTCATCGAGACAGCGCGTCCCGAATCCCGGCCTTCCTTGTCCTTGAGGAACAAGGCGAGCAGATCGGCGGCGATCTTCGCATCGTTGGCCGAGCTCCGGAGTTGTCGACCAGGACCGTTGCCGAGGCCCAGCTGGGCGCTGAACTTCTGGTAGTTGGCGCGCCCGGTGAGCTGGACGAAGCCGCGGCCCTTGAAGGCAGCTGCCGTCGGGCTGCTCCCCGGTTCCCCAGATCCTTGCGACTATCGTAGAGGTCAAAGGATGGCCGTTCGGCGACGTGTTGAAGCGCGACACGAACTCGCTGAGCGGCTCGAACCGCCCGGTCTCCGCCCGGATGGTGCCGATCGCCATCAGCACCATCTCCTTGTCGCCCAACGCGCGCTGCTTGAGCGCGGTGAGGACGCTCCGGCAAGTGCTTCTTGATGTTGCCGAGCGGAGCGAGCGGGCACATCTTCGCCACCTGATCGCACGCGTCGCCTGATCGGTGACGTCCTGCGGCTATCCTCCGGCAGGCGGCGCTTGACCCGCCAGCATGGCGAGTCGCCGCGCACCAGCGATGCCGTCGGCGACGCCAGGCCTTCGCTCTTCTGGAACGCGATCGAGCGGCCGCTTCGGTTCCGGGCCCGAACCTTGCCGTCGATGACGCCGGGATCGAAGCCCTTGTCCTTCAACCGTTGCTGAAGCTTGGTCACCTCCGGACCGGACGATCCTTCCTTCAGATTCGCCATACCCACCTCCCGCGGAGAGACTCGCTCACTCCTGGCCCGTCGTGGCGCTCGAGGCTGGGGAGACCGGTCGTCCCGCAGTGTTGGAAGACTGACTCGAAACTGGCAGCGTGCGCTGAGCCGTACGGCGACGCGTCGGGATCTGTCAACTCGGGCCGCTGGCGAGACGGGACTCAGAGAGCTCACCGCGCGCCTACGGGACGTACAGTGCCTCACAGCTGGCGTCCAGGTCGAGCTTCCGTCTGTTTTTCAGTCGAGTCGATGTCGCGGGAACCACCGGCTCTGGAACCGACAGGAACCAGCGACAACATGCTTACGAAAATGCTGTCGGGCGCCGCACGGATGCGCGAATCCACCCGCCTCTCAGAACCCGGATGTACCGGCCCGACCCGAGCGTGGACCAGGGATACTTTGGCGCTCCTGACTGTGTCCAGCAACCAAGCCGCCGCTCACTCGCGCGTTCAACAATGCGTGTGACATCGCCGCTTAGCGTGGCCCGATGACAATGAACGAGGACACCGACCTGGCGCAAATGGTCTGTCGCTTGGCGGACGAGGCGCGCGCCCCTTCCGACGGTTGCTATTGCGGAAGCTCTGTGCATGACAAGTCAAGCCAACTGGCCAATGGAGGCCGCTTTGAAATTTGAGGAGGGTGTTGAAAAGGTGGTCAGGAACCATTCGGGATACCACCCGCGCCGGCGCGGCGACCAAGCAGCGCCGTTCGCTGCCAGCCGCAGTTCGGGGACGGCGGGTTTACGCCGTCCCGAGTTGAAGCCAACGTCGGTTATGCAACCGAGACTGTAATTGTCTGCTGTTTGCCATTTGGCGAATTTGGACAAGTTCCTTCGTCCAGGCTGCCGGGACGATCACCGTGTCGCGCCAATTACTGCCGGTCAGGGACTGCAGACTTTTTGACTTTTAAACGTGATACTCGTGGCGGTGACGTTGTTGCGGGCCGTTATATCACCATCGGTGATGCTGCTGGCTTTATATCACCACCAACGTCCAATCGTGCCGACGGCGTGATCGTGCCGATGCCGACATTGGCCCCCTCGATGGCCAACTGACCGGGGGCAGTCAGGCGAATGCGGGCGTCCGTAATCCTGAGGAGGGCTGGCGAAATCAATGTACGGCGTGGTCAACTCGTTGCTGGATTAGGAGCTCGAGATGGAACCGCTCGTGATCTTCGTGCGCCAGTTTTCACTGGTTTCTCCTCGCTTGGTCCCTCGTCGTTTACTTCGTTCTGTGGCCCTGGTCCGCGCGGTTTCCGCCCGACGTCCGGTTGAGCGCCTGGATCGCCCCAGAAAATGTTCCGGGTCCTAGGAGTCGGCCTGTTGGTCCCCAATCTCTCTCGGGCATGCCCAGTGAGTTCGCGTCGTCTACAGGCGACAGGCGATTCCCTTACCGCCTGTCTGGCCGCGTTGTCTTTCGTCGGGTTGCAGCGCGGCTGGAGTTGGGCTCGGGGTTGGCGTGGGCATGCACCGCCGTCGGCGCGCTCGATATCCTGGTCGCGTTTCCTCATGCCGCCCGCATCGGGCGCCATCTCGCACTTCGGCGGCTCAGTGGTACCGTTCCGGTATTCTGAGTGACCGTTCCTCGTGCTTTGTCACGTTGCCTGCTTCATCTTGCTCGTCGGTGCTGCGATACGCACACGCCTTCTTCATGCTCGGCCCGGTTTGTTGCGCTGCTGGCAGCTGGAACCGCAAGCGCTAGAACGATGGCGAAGCTCGCCGGAGACGTCGCGCCTCGACCGTCAGGGTACTCGCGAGCGCTTACGGGTATCGTCGTAGAGGCGCCCCAATGTCGCCCAAAGCGCCATCGGCGTCACCAACAGGCTTAGCAGCACGGCAGCAAGCAGAGTGTGCATCAGGCTGGCGCACCTTTCGCGCTGAGGACTCTGTATCGGCCACGGAATCTCTTTGCGACCGCAATCCGCCTGCTTTATCGTCGTTTCCCTGATGCCGTCCGCGGTCGCTCTACTCGCGTCAACCGGAATCATCGAGCGCGCGATGGGCTGGTCTGGGAGCGGCCGCACGACATGACAGACCGCGCTCGCGCTCCGTCGCTGGCAAACGCGGGCAATCGAAAGGTCGAAGGAGAGCAAGCCATGGCAAACAAAAAAAGAGGGAAGAAAGCAACGTGAAGAGGACCCAGGGCAAAAGGCCTCACGGCCCATACGATGACAACTCCACGGTCACAAGCCGCACGACCCGCCGTACTTCGTCCCGGGCGACCAAGTGCTCTGCACGACCAGTGGACACGCGCCTCGGACAACCCTCGCTATCCCGATTCACGCATCTACGGGGACTACGCGTCGAAGAACCCGCCGCCCTACGTGCCGCATCCCCTCGAGCACACGTGTTTCAAGCCGCGCAAAGAAGACTACAAGCCCCGACGACCTGCGACGACCATGACGACGATCTACGACCACGGCCACGAGCTGTGCGTTCGCAAGGATCACCGTCGACTGACCACGGACGAGCAGAATCGGTTCCTCAATGCGTTCTCGCAGATCAACGCCACGAACGCGCTCGGTCCGATGGTGGATATTCACGCGAACGCGATCCATCAGATGCACTCGACGCGCGCTTTCTGCCCTGGCACCGGATCTACCTCCTCACGGATGGAGGAGCTGCTGATGATGGTCGACCCTGACCGTGTGCATTCCCTACTGGAAGTCGAGCGAAAGAGCAGGCGTTTCCATCATGGCTCCTCGGGTTCACGCCGACGGTGAACCTTCTCGGCGGGCCCACACCGTCACCCGAAACATCGGCGCGTTCTCGTTAAGCTGCCGAATGCGGCGGCTGCGATGGCGGTGATGACCAATGGCACCTTCAACACATTCACCCCGGCACTCCAGGGGTGCACAACTCGGGGCACGTTTGGTGGGCGGATCCATGGGAAGCATTCCGACGGCGCCGGCGACCCGGTGTTCTGGATGCATCACGCCGAGATCGATCGCATCTGGGCCGCATGGCAGGCGACTCCATCCCGGCCAGAATCCCCACCTCGCCGGCGCCGCGGCGATCATGGATCGATCCACGGACCGAGACTGAGGTCGCAGCCACGCGAGGACATTCGGCTGTGCAGGGCTAGCGAGGCGAAAGTTCACCGTCTGGACCTCGCAATCGGCCTAACAAGCGGCACGCAGCCGACGTGCAAAGCGCGCGGCCGACGCCAGCGTTAGGCGGCGTGGGCGCACTCGAGGCGCTCAGGTGCACGGACCCCGACAGCTACCGTGAAGGAAGCTGGTGGCGATCGGAGACACCAACCGCGACAGTGGCTCATCAAGTCGCTGACGGGGATCCAGCGAATGAACCGAAGAGGCGGACTTCTGTGAGCATCACCGAAAGCGTACGACCGGAGTGAGTCGACTTGCGAGACCGGAACGGCGACGCGGTCGATCGTCCGGGAGCTGACTTGCGAAGGAAGCACGTCCCGGCCATCGTCGAGTCCGGTTGCGGCACGGGCTTCTTTACCGGGGTGCTCGCCGGAAAGCGGACACCCTCGTAGCCACCGACCTCGCTCCGGGCATGCTCTGAAGCGGCGAAGCATCAGGTCGACGCCAAACGGACGTTTCAGATCGAGGACTCGTCAGTCGACGTCCCTGGCGACCGCCGCGTCTCGACGCTGCCTTTCATCGCGCCTTCGTTCTCCAGTTCACGGGCCCAGATCGTGCGCTCCCGAAATCCACCGCATCCTCAAGTCCGGCGGCATGCTCAATCATCGCGAACCCTGACCCCGCGGCGCTGAGCGGTTCGACCACGTGCGCGGCGTCCTCGAATCTTGCGCCAGGGGGCATATGGGGTATCGACTTGCAACCGCCGAACGACCTCGCTTCTGCAACGATCAAATGGCTGCTGGGTCGGAGTGCGGTGACCGAAACGCCTCTGGAGCGGTTGGAACAACCGGATTCGGATCACATGAGCGTCAGACGCTCAGGGATTCGTCGCCGGTCCGAACACCCGGTCAAATCATCCGCGAGCTTCGGAGCTCGTGACCTGCCACGCCGTCACGCAGCAAGCTGATCGGGGCCCAAGGACGCGTCGGTTCGGGTCGATGGCGCCAGATCAGGATCACGCGAGCTCGCCGAGAAATTTCCGCGTTAGTCGATGGCGGGTGGAACAGCCAACGACGCTGGATCGGATCCTCTCGCACTACTCGGATCGACTTCGAGATGTCGTCGCCCTACATCGCGCAGATCGGCTGGGGAGCCCTCCGGAACGCTCCACGGGAAGGCCGCCGTGGGTGCGTATTGGGCCAAGGCGCTCGAGCGAACGCCGACGCTGCGGTTCGAGCTGATTCAGACGCTAGCGGGCGTCGACAGCGTCACGCATCTACTACCGGGGTGCGCGAGGCTTGGCCGCCAGAGGTGTTCTTCTTTGGGCGCCGACGGGTTGGTGGTCGAGGCATGCGCCCACTACGCTTGAAGACGCCCGTAGTGGTTCACGGTGACGAACGGGGATGCCCCGCGCTCTCGGGCTCATGGGAAGGCGCATGGATAGAGCTCTGCGTTCGATGATAGCCCCTAGCTCCAACGCGGCGGAGCGAGCCTCGACGATGATCCTGCAGAAGCTGCTCGGAATAGATCTCCCGATCATCCAAGCGCCCGATGGCGCTCGTGCAGGGCAGCGCGCCTCGCCATTGCGGTCTCCAACGCCGGCGGCCTCGGCTCGCTCCCCTGCGCGATGCTCGGCCCGGATGCGTTGCGGAAGGAGCTCGCTGCCATCGGGCCGCGACCACGAAGCCCTTCAACGTGAACTTCTTCTGCCACACGCAGCCCGAGCCCGAGAGCGGGCGCGAAATGGCCTGGCGCGCGCTGCTCGCCCCTTACTTCGCGGAGCTACGGCATCGCTGCCGACGCCATTCCCGCCGGCCCCGGACGCGTGCCCTTCAACGCCGACGCCGCCGACGTGCTGGCCGAATTCGCGCCGCCGGTCGTGAGCTTCCATTTCGGTCTGCCGTCGCCCGAGCTGCTCGCGCGCGTGCGTCAGCTGGGGCGCGAAGATGCTGTCGTCGGCGACGACCGTCGAGGAAGCGCGCTGGCTCGAGGCGCGTGGCGTCGACGCGGTCATCGCGCAAGGACTCGAGGCGGGCGGCCATCGCGGCATCTTCCTGTCCGGAGGATCTCGGCACCCAGGTCGGGACGTTCGCGCTGGTGCCGCAGATCGTGCAGGCCGTGAAGATTCCGGTGATCGCCGCGGGTGGCATCGCGGACGCGAACGGCGTCGCGGCGGCGATGGCGCTCGGCGCGGCCGGCGTGCAGGTCGGGACGGCCTACCTGCTCTGTCCCGAAGCCACGACGAGCGCGGTGCATCGCGCGGCGCTCGCAGAGCGACGCGGCCGCGCGACACGGCGGTCACGAACCTCTTCACCGGACGGTCCCGCGCGCGGCATCGTGAACCGCCTCATGCGTGAGCTCGGGCCCATCAATGCGGCCGTCCCCGCCTTCCCATTGGCAGCGGCGGCCCTCGCGCTCTTGCGCGCCAAAGCCGAGAGCCAGGGCTGCGGCGACTTCTCGCCGATGTGGGCCGGGCAGAATACGAGTGGCTGCGAGGGAGGTGTCGGCGGCGGAGCTCACGCGCGCGCTGGCCAGCGCGAAATGACCCGCGCGTGCTTCTCGGAAAGGAACAGAGCCCATGAAGATCTCGATGCGACGAGATGGCCGTCGCAGATCGTCGCCTTCGGGTTCGCCGCGGCCGTGCTGACCCGATCGCCGTCGATCGGACGCGCCCGTCTGCCGATAGGACTGGAAAGCTCTCAACGAGGTTGAAGCTCATGCTGAAAGTCGAAGGCTCCTGTCACTGTGGTCAGATCTACCTACGAAGCCGAGGGTCGACCCCGACCGGGTCGGTCTCTGCAACTGCACCGACTGCCAGATGCTGACGGGCTCGGCGTTCCGCGTTTCGGTCCCGGCGCCCGCGGCCGCGTTCCGCCTGTTGACGGGGCAGCCGAAGGTCTACGTGAAGACCGCCGACAGCGGCACCCGGCGGCGGCACTCGTTCTGTCCGCACTGCGGCACGCCGGTTTGCGGCGACGGCCGACACGGAGCAATCCTCCGACCTATTCCCTCCGCGTGGGCTGCTTGAAACAACGGGCGGCGTTGCCGCCAAAGAGTGCGCACGTGGTGCAAGTCGGCGCTCGAGTGGGCACAGAACGTAGAGCCTCATCCCTGCGCTCGAGTAATGACCCCGCTCCTCGATCGACTCCTCCCGCCTCGTCCAGCCGAAACCGGATCTGCGCTTCATCCCGCCGCCCCGCGCCATCGGGCCGCAGATCTGGGCGATCGACCGCCGCGCCCTTCTCGCGGGCGTGACGTTGCCGACGCGCTCGACGGTCGTCGACGTTGGCCAAGGGCGGCTCGTGCTGGTCTCGCCGCCCGCCGACGCATGCCCCGAGCTCGATCGCCTCGGGACGGTCGTGGCCGTCGTGGTCCCGAACTCGTTCCACTACCTCTACGCGAAGGAATGGCAGAGCCGCTGCCCGACGGCGGAGCTCTTCTACGCTCCCGAGCTCCCGCGCCGCGTGCCGGGACTGCCGCCGGCGCGAGAGCTCACGGCCGACGTCGTACCGTCGTGGCGCGAACGTCTGCCCTTCGTCGTCTTGGGTCCGGATCGCGGCATCTCCGAGGTGCTCTTCTTTCATCCGGCGAGCCGGACGCTGATCCCTGACCGACCTCGCGTCGAACCTCGTCGACCTGCCGCGGGCGTACGACCGCGTTGCGAGTCGGCTCTCGGGTCAGCCGGCCCGGATTCGGCGAGTCGAAAACGCCCGCAAGCTACTCTTGCGAGACGCGTCGCGTGCACGGGAAGCGCTGCGGGCGGTGTTGCAGTGGCCGTTCGAGCGCATCCTCGTCGCCCACGGCACGCTCGTCGAACGCGACGCCGCCGATATCTTCAGGTCGGCGTTCGCGCGATATCTCTGAGCTACGAAGGGAGGACCGTCGCATGGACATCGTCGTCAATCCCGAGATCTCGCTCCTCGATCAGGTCAAGATGCAGGCCCAGGTGCTCGTGCCGGTGCTGAAGGCGCTCCGGGCCGAGCTCGGCGAGGAGCGCGCCAACACGCTCGTCACGACGGCCTTGCGCGAGTGGTCGCGCGAAATGTTCCTCCGGATCGGTGCGCTCATACCGGGCAGTCCGAGGAGAGAAGTGGCAAACGCTCACCGCGGACTCGCTGCCGCGGATCGGCTCGGACATCGACATGCAGGTGCGGAAGCAGGCACCGGACGTGATGGAGTTCGACATCACCGGCTGCCGCTACGCCGATTTCTTCCGTGCCCTCGGTGAGCCCGAGCTCGGCGCCGTCCTCCTCTGCGAGGCCGACGACCACATGGCGGCAGTCGGCGGTCCGGAGGTCGAGTTCACGCGGACCGCAGACGATCATGAAGGGTGCCAAGTACTGCGATTTCCGCTACCGCATGAAGACGACGTAGCGCTGGGCATGCGACGTCGTGCGCGTACTCGTTCACGGATCGATTGAAGGATGCCTTCTGTCACGTCGCGGCCTATCCCGCCTACGTGAACCTCGGGTTCAATCGGGGAGCGCAGTTGGCCGATCCCGATGGGCTCCTCGTCGGCACCGGCGCGTGCATCCGTCACGTTCGGATCAGCGGTCTCGCCGACCTGCGGCGTCCCGCGGTCGGACGCCTGGTGCGGGCGCCGCGGTCAACAGGGTCGCGCGCTCGCTCCCGCGGCTCCGGCCGAGGGCCGGTCCATCGTGAAGGCCGTCCATCCGCGGAAGCGGCGCCCCGATGAGTCGACGCGCCCGGCGACGTGACCCGAGGTTGCGCGCCGTATAGCCTGCGGGAGCATGAGCGATCCGATCTCCCCTGAGCGTGTCCTTGGAAGCGCCGCGCTCGACGACCTCCTGGAGCGCGGGTTCACCCGCCGTCATCTCTTCCGCGTCGCCGCGCTGCTCGGCGCCGGGGCGGCGTTGCCGTTCGGGTCCGAGCATGTGCTCGCCCAGCTCTCCGACGTCGGCCGCATCCCCGACGACGCCGTCAAGATCAACGCCAACGAGTTCCCCGAAGGTCCGTCGGAGCGGGGACTCGCGGCGCTGGCGGCGGTCGCGAAGAACGGCAACCGGTACCAGTACCCCGAGACGGAGGCCCTGGTCGCGGCGGCCGCCAAGCTCGAAGGGCTCGAGCCGGCGCACTTCGCGGTCTACCCGGGCTCGAGCCTGGCGCTCCATCACGCCGTGATCGCGTTCACGTCGCCGAAGCGCGCGCTCATCGTCGCCGATCCCGGCTACGAGGCGGCCGCGCACGCCGCGGAGTTCATCGGCGCGAAGGTCGTGCGCGTGCCGCTCCGGAAGACGGCGCGCACGACCTCCCGGCGATGCTGAAGGCGGCGAAGAAGCAGCCGACCGGCGTCGTCTACGTCTGCAACCCGAACAACCCGACCGGGACGGTCACGCCGCGCGCCGAGATCGAGAAGCTGATCGCGGCGAAGCCGCGGGGTCGATCGTGCTGATCGACGAGGCCTACATCCACTTCTGCGACGAGCCGCCGGCGGTCGACCTCGTGCGCGCGGCGAAGGACGTCGTCGTGCTCCGCACCTTCTCGAAGGTCTACGGGATGGCGGGACTCCGCGCCGGCTTCGCGATCGCGCGCGACGACCTGCTGCAAGCGGGTGAGCGGCTACAACGCCGGCGCGATGCCGGTCACCGCCATGGCGGCGGCGCACGCGATGCTGCTCGAGCCCGACCTCGTCCCGGCGCGGAAGCGCCGGAACGCCGAGTCGCCGCGCCGACCTCATGCGCTTCTTCGACGCGCACGGCTTCACGTACACCGCGTCGGTCAGCAACAAGCTCATGGTCGACGCCCGCCTGCCGACGCCGCAAGTGATCGACGCCCTGAAGCAGCGCAAGGTCTACGTCGGCCGCCCCTGGCCGATCTGGCCGACGCACGTGCGCGTGTCGATCGGCACCGAGGACGAGATGGCGCGCTTCAAGACCGCGTTCCTCGAGGTTGCCGAAGCGGCGCGCGCCGCCAGGCTGAACTCCGAGCCCGATGGATCGAAGGAGTAGCGGGCGATGGCCGAGACTCACGCATCTCTCCCTCGCGGTCCGGGATCCCGAGCACTCGCTCAGATTCACCCGAGGTCTTCGGCGTCCGTGAGTACTTCCGTGACGAGAATCAGATCCAGGTGCAGGGCCCCGGGCCGCACGACGTCATCGCCTTCGAACGGTCCGAGGCGATCGCGGGGAGGCCGGCGGCATCTCGCACTTCGGATTTCGACTCACGAAGCCCACCGACATCGAGATCGCCATCGCGGAAGTGGAGCGTGCCGGCGGGCGGATCTTACGGCGCGGCGAGTTCGGTCCTGGATTCCCGTTCGTGTACGTCGCCGACCCGGACGGCTACGAGATCGAGATCTGGTTCGAGTAGCCGGACGCTGCTCAGCCCTCGACCCGCTGCACTTCGACCGGGATCCCCGTCATGAACGCCATGTTGCTGAGCGGGTCGTAGCTTCCTGGTCCGCTCGCCAAGAGGCGGTTGACGTTCACGCCCGGGCGTTCGCTCGCGATCCGCATGCCGCTCGCTTCGGCGTGTCCCCAGCCGTGAGTCGCCGCGACCACGCCGGGCATGAGGTCGTCGTCGACGCGGACCGGGAGCTCGATCGCGCCGGCGGCGCTCTGGATGCGGACGACGGCGTCGTCGGCGAGGCCCAAGCGGCGGGCGTCGTCGGGATGCATGAAGAGATAGTTCCGCGCCCGCTCGCGGTGCTTCAGCTTGTCGATGTTGTGGAACCACGAGTTGTGCATGAAGCGGTCGCGTTTGGTGATGAGGCGGAGGCGGCCCGGGGGCTCGTGCGCGCGCTCGTCGAACTGGCGGGCTGCGGCGGCGATGGCGATCGGCGAAGAGTGGCGGGACAGCAATCGTAATCAACCAGCGGAGATCGCCTTATCCAGATCGGCGGAATGCCTTGGGCGCACTCGCTGGGTTATGATGCTATACGCAATGAGCGCGCGCGGCATAGATCTGATCGTTCGGGGGAAAAGTTTCGATCGCTTTGGTCAAATCAGCGATCGCCTGAAATTCTTCTTCGCCAGGGAAACACGCCTCGGCTTGTTAGGTGATTTGATCGACTTGCATCGAGCGATATCGCCTTGTTCAAATCCGCCATCGCTTGGTCACGAGTTCTGCGCGGTCAGAATTCCGGCCCGCGCCTCCAGTGCGCGCGCAAAGCTCGGCTGAATCTTCAAGGCCGCATTGACCCGGCGAGTGCCTCGCTCCGCCTAACTGGAGAAGAGGTGGAACCCGGTGGTTAGGCGGCAACTTTGCTTAGATCGTCCGGCTGATTCGGCCTTTAGAACGACGTCACCGCCAAAACCACTTCGGCCCAACTCTGACTTCGTGTTACCGAAACACTGATCGGTCAGCCTTCTGCAACCTGCCGGCGCTGCATGGCGGACACGGGTCCGGTAACAATCGTCATGGCTGCAAACAATCCATGCTAGCGAAAGCGTGTAGTAAACGCACAGCAGCTCGTCCCATCATATGGCGCTGGCGCTTCCGGCGCGACAATCAGATCGAGAAGGGAGTGTGCCGTCTTGCCGCATTTTACAAACCCTGCTTGTTGCCGCTCAAAATAGCCGGACACGTCGTCGATTCTGCCGGGGTTGTCGTTTCGAGGACGAATATGCGTCGAAACTGATTGCCGACCTAATCTGATCGGTACTGATAATCACGCCCGTCGAATTTGCTGACGATGATTTGCGTTGTTGTTACGTCGCCGACGAGCCGCTGCCCGTCGATCCGTCGCCTGACCGGGCCGCTCGCGTGCTGCGCCGCAAACGATCGTCGTGCCGGCTCCACCGCCTGCCACGCCGCTATTGGGGTCTTCGACTTGCCGGATGGCTAGCGGCCAAACCCGCGCGTGGTTCATCGGCGTAACCACGGCTTCTGCCGCCAGTATGGGGATCCGCCATGCGTCCCACCTCTGAAAGCGGCCGCACCGCAACCAAACTCCAAAACGGTTCCGATCAATAAATCCTGGCTCGCGACGGTAGTCCCTTTGCTTCGTTTCATCGCATATCTCGGCGGGGATACCGTCCCCGCCCGCTCTATTTTTCGAACAACCGAACTTGCTTATGCCCACTCTGCGCACGCCGACAGTGATGCCAGACGTTAGCAGCACCGTTGCGCGCCGGCGAATTGTCTGCCGAGCGGACGACCGAACGAACTTCCGGCGCCAGGTTCGTGTACTCATTGATCGACAATATCGCACACATCCGACACCCCGCCGAAATTCGCCGGCAAGGTAGAATTGCGTGATGTCAAAGCGATCACAACGTGGTTACGATGCCGTGTGTCACCACCGCCGCCAGCTACAGTTCCAAAAAGGCAAACAGCGGTTTCGGTAAAGCCACCCGCCTGCCTCGCCTGCAGACGTTTCGACTTCAAGGTCACGCCCAGGTTGGTGCCGCAACGGCTGTCGCCAGGTGCTGTCGTAACCGTAGCGTTCGATGTCAAACACGTCCCGCGGAAATTTCCGCCGGCGCGCCGTGCTTCCAGTGCGCGCCCAGAAGTTGAAGCGTAAACAGAACCGCCAGATCGTGTGGATGCCGCCGGCGTTGTAGTCGCCCGGCCGCCACTCAGGCTCGCGGGCACGCCGCCAGTGCAACTCGTGGCTCGTAGGTGCGCTGGAACTGCGCGTTCGCCACGAAACTGACCGTCGTGCAGGAACACCGCAGTCACCTGATGCGGATCGACTGGTTGTTGCCAACCGCAGTCGCCACACTGACGACCGACGGCAGGTCGACTAACGCGTCGAACGCCACGTCGACGCCGCGCAATTGTCGCCACGGCAGAGGCAGTAGATGAACCCGCCGCCGCAGAGAGCCGGCACGGCAACGCCGTCGCTGAAGAACTGAGCGGCCGAAATAATAACGCGATCATATTGCATTGTCGATATGAGCGCGACCTCGACTCCGCGGTCACGTTGCCGAGGAAAGACGCAAAGTTCACGTGAGACCTGAATCGAGCTCGCCGGATTGATCGTCGTCCACGTCGACGTCGGCGTCAACGTGTTCCTTAACGTCGGTGTACCAGGTCCCAGGCCCATCGTCGAACGCCATGGCGGGAGTCGCCATCGCGCTGACTGCGGAACGCTATGCTTGCCGCGTATGGATCCTCGCACTCTTTAGGCCCTTACTAGTGGTTCCCAATAGGTTTTAGCTGCCTCCAGATAGACGACATATGGTCGTTCTCTACGAAAGTGAAATAAGTCCTGTAGCCGGTGAAACTGGTCATGATTTTATATAAGATTTTAGCCATTCGGCGATGCAGCACGCCGGAGTTGGATGGCTCACAGCACGTGTCCGGCTTCGGAGGTCGACCAGCGTCGTGTCCCAGTAAACCGGAACACGTCGGCCCCTAACCTCGTAGCCTGGATTTCGCTTCTTGCAGACGAACACTTATGCGGCTTCACACTGTAAGTTCTTTTTGAACTGATAATGCGCAAGTCGAGGCGCGATGCGCGTTCGATTTGACTTCGCTATACAGGAAGGCGCGCTTGAACGGCTTCACACGCGCCGATCGCCAAACCGATAACACCCCCAGGTAAGGTGACGATGCGCCAGTGGTTGAGTCCCACCCATCGCGCGCTGACGACGATGAAGTCGCGCCGAGGGCAGCTTCGCGAACGCAACATATCGGCCTCGCGTGGTTGCCTGGGGCTAACTTCACCTCGGCGAGCGGAATACGAAGGTCGCGTACTGTCTCGATGAGCGCTTGAGCGGTCTGGTGTGTTTTCTGCGTCATCAAATTATTTCGGCGGCGCCCTGGTCAGATTGTTCCCGGACTTGTCGTGGAAGCATGGCACGTCTGCCCCACGCCTCGACCCGGCGATCTCCCGCCAGACAGGAAGACCGTAATGTGCGCGCAGATTGCGCGCCAGCTGCCATTGTACCTCTTCTTCAGCTCCGCAGACACTGGACTGTATGGGTATCGTTGTTCGCCACCGTGGATTGATCAACGGCTTACGCCAGTTGCGTCGCCCGCGCCAATCCCGGCACAAGATACAAAGCTTTGCCGGAAAGAGAAGCCTGTCCTAGTGCCGTGGTGAAAGCTTCGCGGTTCCACCCCAGTTCGCGTGACGAGGAATCCATCGCCTCGTCAGTGCGCTTGTCGGGCGGTATTTGGAGTTCACAGAGCCGACTGCACTGAGACAAGGCTGAGACTTCCGCGCCTTCCGAATTACCCTGTGCCAGCGCGCTATCCTGTCGAAACACGCAGCAAGTCGCCATCGCCGTTGGGCGCACCCAATCGCGCAGGTCATGACTGTGGACGGGTACCCATCACGGATGCAGCGCGCTCGAAACCTGCACGTTACGAGTGCGTTCGACGCAAGATTTGTCCACACCGATCGCCGTGTTGGTAAACACGCCACCACTTACTTAAATACGCCAGTATCGCCGCAGTCACGCCGCCTTTCCTTTGGTAATGCTTGTGGGCGAGTCGCGACCCACGCGACGCGGAGCGTTTCGAGGACAACACACATGAACATAACACGCAGACGGCAGCCGGTCACAGCGGCAGCACTGAGTTTCGTGAATGTCGACGACCGCGTTCGCCAGACGCCAGTAATACGCATTTCAGTCCTGAGTGGCAGCTCGCGCGTCCCCAGCGCCGACTTTCGCCCAGCAGGCATCTGGCTGCCGGTTCCGGTGTTTGTGGTCTCCCAATCGGCAATGCCCAGCCCGGCGTGCCGCCGTCGTTTCATAGATTTGAGCAGCCCCTGCCACGGCCGGCTTTTTCCCGCTGGCGCCGCAGGTATGGTCCCTGGTGCCGCGAAAAAAGTGGAGCCGATGAGCCACGCGTGCCGATGCCGGTTGCACCGTACGCGAACTACGCTGCCGATTACGGCCGCCTGTTTGCGCCGAACTACGCGGTAAGCGCGTGGACGGACCGAGTTTTCGGCATCGTTGACGGCTACACTGCGGTTGATGCCTGGACGGCCTCGGCCATGGCCAACTGGTCCCCGCAGCGCGGCCCATGCCGGCGCGGCGAGTCGCGCCCCGATCTGTCGTCAAAGCCGTCGTTCCGCGCCCGTATCCGGAACTCGATCGCGGCCCGGAGACCTTCAACGCCGCGCAAACCACGCCATTTACCGGATTCTAAAGGGCCTGACCCGGCCAAGCTATTTTCTTTGCACTGTTGCTGCCGGTGTTCGTCAAACCAAATAATGCCCGTCCAAATGGCAACCTGGGTCTGGATTGGTCGCGCTGGTTTCCGCAACACTTGTCTTCAGATGGACTCGGAACAATGCTAATCGTAGGAGTCTTCATGATCGCCTGGGAGCGGGCTGCCCGTCTGCGCTTATTGACGGCAACCAGCTCACGCTGGGTGATAGGTGAAGGCGACATCGTGCCTCTAATGAATTTACAGTTTTCACATTTGGTGTTCTTGTTCTATTATGCATCGCCCCCAAGAATAGACAGCATGCTTGGAAACACCTTTCACCCAGTGACGGAGAAAGTGGTGGATCTGATCAAAGCGCCTCATGCTCTTTGAGCAAACAAAGGCCTAGTCTCTGCACTGAACATGTCGGCGAGATGCTGATAGCTCGCCGACTCAAGCGAAACCACCGTCCGCGCCTGCGGTTGCGCTGTCTTCAGGGCAGCAACCGCTTCGGGGCCTTGAGCTGAAATCGAGAGCTGATGATGTTGGGATGGTAACCGATCAGGATCCGCTCAGCGCGATCTCTGAGCAGTCGCTGCTTCAGCGCAATTTGGAGCTTCTTTGCCGTCCACGCGACCGCAACCCGAGCGCGAAAAAGCGGGTGAGCATCGACCCCAGCCAAACGGATTGTGCTTTCCACCAATGCCCTGCATTTGCGTCCCCCCATTGGCGGATCTACCGCCTGGAAAACGACTCTGGAGACTTTATGGTTCCGGAGTTAATCCCAGATTGGGACTGTGACTTTTAGTTGGGAACCGCTATGCAAATGATGCTCCAGTGATTGCCGTAGCCAGTAAGACCAAAAGACTTGTTCCTGCAACGCGATGGATTAACTATCAAGCATATCAGCCTGCGTACCCAACGGTTTTCCACACACGCGCGCGACGTCGAATTCGCGGATCGTAAACAGAACTGACGTGGATCGTCACGAAATGCACCGTGGCCGCACTCGAATGTGCAACGTGGCGAGGCCCGGTTTGATGCATCTGAACACATCTCTTCCGCCAATGGGCGGCGTAATGTCCGCGGAACCGGCGCGAGGAATGAGTGTGGATGAGCAGAGATGTTCAGGCTCGCCCGGAAATCCATCGCCGTATCTCGCGGTCGGGCAGCGAAATGGCGTGCAAACCCGCGCGCCGGTATCAGAATGATGCGATCGTCGCGCTCAAGCCCCTGATCGTCGCGTTGTAGAGCGGCATGCAGATGCGCAGCGTGGCAGCCGAACTCCTCGCCATCGGTTCCCGACAACCACGCCTGGCTGCCGCCAGGGGTTTCGGCACCGCCTCGGCGCTGGAAGAGTTCCAAATCCATCCAAGTCCATACGCGCAGCAGTGCTCGATAGAGCGCACCGGGGGTGCGCTTTCGGTGTCGCGCTGCATAAGCCTGCGCCACCATGCCGCCGAACGACTGCCCGAATGAGATCGCTTCGATCCATCGCAAGCCAGCGCTCGCACATCGTCGCCCCATTGCGCGAGCTGTCCACGCTGGAAGGATCGCTGGGCACGCTGCGCACCGCTGCGGTGATCGATAAACTGACTGCGCTGAGATCCATAGCCGCTGAAGTCCCCGCAAACCGAAGTATCGAATCCCGGTGGTCCGCCATGTGCATCACGATCAAAGCCGCTTCTTTGCGCATCATGGTCCGTTGGCCTCTGGTGCTCGAGCCTACGACGTCAAAGAAATGGATTGTTCGCCAGCCTGATGAACACCGTGGTTCCCAAAAATGCGCGACTTTGATAATGCGCGGCAAGTGGCTTAGCCGCAAGCTCATTCGAAACGTCCGTGCGTGAATCCGCCGCATCGAAACCGCACCAGGCATTGCGCCGCGTGTCGAGAGCTGAAACCGCGCGTCAGCCGAAGGTGGTACGAGTGGCGCCCAAAACCCGCACGTTGTAAGCTGACCCGATGCGGCCCCAAATGTGATCTGCGCTTGCCTTTAGCCGGTACATCGCGCACGCGCCGACATGAAGGTGATGGGCTTGATGCTGCATCACGCTATGGCTGGCCCAATCGAGAATTGCCCGTGGAAAGCGGATGCGAAACCCGTGTCCCCGCCATGGACTTTTCCACGCTTGACGGCTGTCCAGCTATCGACCACCGGACCGTTATCCCGCGTGCTGCACGATCGTCACGAACGAGATGAACACATTCCAAACCAGTGAACGGCACTACCTGATAGGACTGAACACCGCAGCGTCGGCCAACGCGGCAGAGCGACGCGTCGGGTCCGCAGTGCCAGTGCGGCGCAATCACAGGTACGCCGGGACGCAGTCGCGTATAGACGACGAGATCGGTGATTGCGCGAGTTTCTTCGCCACCGAACGGCATGAAGATATTCCGCCAACAGATTAACGCGATATTAGTTCTGCTGGCCAAGGAGCGAAAATCATGCTGGAGCGATAATATGCGCCGCTGCCAAGGCGTAGGTTATTACTGTTCGACGGTCATCGGCGAATAGCGTTGTCGGATCCCGGATTTGCGCGGTGGAAGGATATTGAACGCGATTGTGGTGATGTTCCCGGCGCGGCCAGGCGGCGGCGTGCAGCGCTGGCAGAAACACCGCGATCGTCCCAACCAACGCGTTCAAGACTTGTTCGGCAGAAAATCGTTGGGCGGTGCGCTTGCACAGCGCCGACGATCTTCGCAGTGCGATCATCCCCTCGCCAAAACGCTGAACGTCAGCTTCAGCAACGCTCCCGCCGTGACCGCCCCATAGACGAACGCGAGATAGGTCAAATATCGCCGAATCGCGAAGATGGCGAGCCCCGTCACCGCAGCGTTTTTGCGGCGCAGCGCCATTCGTTCCAATCAAACCATAGTCGAAATTCAACTGTTAACGGACGTTCGGTAGCGTTACGCTGCGTTAGCGCAATACGCAACTGGAACGGTGAAGTACA
>ERZ1370068.600-contig-10548_pt1 | contig 38441 bp, 70 predicted proteins | sample MGYA00561227_ERZ1370068 | MGnify/ENA primary metagenome ERZ1370068 (study PRJEB38410, sample SAMEA6850437) | metagenome | study: Metagenomic assessment of the ecological functions of the soil: analysis of the soil microbiota associated with the...
CCAGTTGATGCATGAGCCTGTCATCCGCGACGACCGGGACAGCGACCTTTATCTACGGCATCGACTTTAAGACGACGGGTCGTACCTGGACGCCTACTACTGGGGAGATATGAGCCGAACAGTCAGATCGCCAGTACGCGGCGCACCTGACCGAGAAACATAGTGGCGAGGGTGACGGCATTGGCGGGTTCGTTATCGACGCGACGAGCTTCAAACATCGCAGCAAGTCCGTGACGCCGCGCAAGGGGCCGAACAAAGGCATCCTGCAACTCGCCGGTCCCTGGCACGACTTCGGCTCGGATGACGTTTAACCCGAACGCGAACAACACTGTTAGACCTGGAAGCGGCGAACGTCGCGTACTGATTGAGCCGTATCGAACGGACCGGCGTCAGAGGCGCCTGGGGGTATAACACGAACCACTGTCGCGCGTACGGCGAGTTGTGCCAGTTCTACTGGGCGTCGAGTCAGATACTGTGGCCACGAGGATGAGGATGTATGCTGACGCAGCTTCAGGCGAGTGTGTCGCGAGGTGGTAACGATGCAGCCCTGTCCTAATTGTACGGGCACGAACGTGGAATGGATTGAAACCAGCTTGCAGTGTGGCGGTCACGGCAAGGTCGATAATGACGCCGCCCTTCGCTGCCAAACTCGATCACGGTCACGACGGCGACCACGACTTACCGCGCGCCCCGCCGCCTGACGGCCTCACGGACTACGAGATGACTTAAGGTCGATGAGGCGGTGGAGGCGACCGAGGCGCGGATTGTGACGGGTTATGATGGAGTAACGACACAAAGCGCCACTTGATAAGACAGGAAACTTCTCACCGCCCGTAAGGAACACGAGTGTGGCGGCGTCAGACCCTTACGCGAAGACGAGTTTTGCCGAAGTGGTCACGTACTAACCTTGTGCAGAACTATGGCCGTGGCTAGGCTCAGAGAAAAAGTCGGTTTATGAAGATTCAGCCGGGCGAGAAGTATATCAGACAGCGAGTTGTGGACGGCGGTGACATCTGGACATGGAAGGCGAGTCGTGATTGCTCGCGAGATTATGCGACAACCTTGAACTATATGATGATTGTTAACGACGATAATCACGACAGAAAACGACGAAGACTAAAGAGTAAAAAAGGAGAACAACAACGATTGCCGCCTCGCGAGTCACTTTAAAAAACCAGCTTACCATATCTGGTTCTTAGGAGAAGCCGGAAGCGGAAAACGACACGTGCGCGCTATCCTTCCCTCGGATTTGTTCAATCGAGTTCGATCCAACGGGGATGGATGTTATCTATGATCCATCGTCGCGAGCGTATGAGTTTGCAGACAATCTTGTGTCTACCGTATTCCAATGGCAGGACTTGAGCCGCGAGAGGTTTTCACGTATACCGAGAAGCTGAGCGAGGGGTCACTGTACGGAGCGGTCGCGATGGCCGTGAAGCTGAAGACAGGAAGATAAGATCGACACATTGTTCTTGACGGGTACACCTATCTCTCGGCGGCAAAGTGGAATCCACATCTTTAACGATGAAGACGAACAGGTGCTCACGCGTAAAGGCGCAATGGACACCCAGAAGATGTATGGACGCTTAGGCGCATGGTTTGTCGCAATTCACGCTAGGCACCTTGGCCTCATTGTCGAGTCGATATCAGATGAACGTGATCGTGACCGCGCATCTGACGAGGGAATCGAAGAACACAATCGAAGGAGGTGATGAAAATGGTCGCGACCCGAACCAGCAAGCTATTGCACGGTCGAGTAAGGGCTCTGTAAATCTTGGTTCCGGACCTCGCGCCACAGATCGTCGGAGGATTCAGACAGCAGGTTAACGGTATCCGCTTCGGCAATGATCTACTTGGACCATTGGCAAGAGCAGCGGCCAAAGGTAGTGAACAAGCAACCCGTCAAAGATGCAACAGGTAATGCCGTAATGGGAAGACTACGAATACCATATCGCGTATTGCCGACAGTGCGAGAAGTTGAACGCTGGGACTCCTTGGCGTTGGCGAAAAACAGGTACGGTCTCCCCGCCGCAATGAACATCACGGACAAGTCATTCTACCGCTTGCCCTCGGCAAGTTAAAGGAAGCACAGGAAAAGGCCGCAAAGGATAAGGTGAGAGGCGGCGAAGGCGACGGCGGCGACAACAAGTGCGTGCCCCTGCGTCCGTAACCGGGGCGACGCCGCCCTGTCGCATCGACGGAACCAGTCGCGAGTACAAAGGACAAACGACTAAAACGACAACGACTAAAGACGATAAGGAGAACACGAAATGATAGATGAAACGAATGACAACGAGACAGGCGAGGCCGTGGGCTTCGTCAATGGTGCGAGAGTGAGGAGGCAGTTGAAACCGCCGACGCCGCCCCGCCCGGTTGGGTGACGGAGGGTACGCAGGACGATGACGCCGTGCTGGACGAGGGCGGAGAGGATGTCAGCGAGGCGAAGCCAATGGAGCGGTCTGACGTGATCGACCCGGCCAAGGGCGTGATCTTCGTCATCACCAAGGCCGTGCCGGATTACTATGTGCCGAAGAAAGAGGCCGAGATCGACCCGAAGACGGGACAGGCGGCGTGGAAGACGGCGAGCTCAACCTGTGGCTGCAGGTGGACAAGCGCGGCGTCGATGGCAAGGGCAAGTACGCAGGCAAGATGTTCTTTCCGCGCATCACGGTCGCGGTGAATCGGGCGCTGTATGACTTCTCGACTAACTCGCGCGGCAAGCCGACCACGTGGTACGCACCGAAGATCGGCGGAGCGTTCGGCGAGTATAACCTGATCCTCCAGGCCCTCGGCTACGACTCCAAGTCCACGCCGAAGAACGATAACGTTTCGCCAGTCCCCTCATCGGTAAGAAGGTGATGATCGACATCACGAAGGACCGGAGGAGTTGTATGACGCGGCGTCAGGGACAAGCACGAGGTCGAAGGACAGCTTTGTCAACAACCTGGCGAACTACCGGGCGGTGACGAAGTAAGGCGGGCGGTAAGGCGGCGGTCAGGGGCGGGAGCGAGCGCCAACGACCGGCGCAACCGTCGGCAGAGGCAGCAGAGGCGGCAGAGTAACGAGACGATGACGAGACGACGATAATGATAATCGTCAGGGGCGAGGGTAATAGCGTCGTGTGATGCGCTGTACCCAGTTCGACCTGCCTCCTCGATGAACCAATCCCCTTACAATACGGGCTGGTCGATCCATTCCCCTGACGCTCTGTCTGGAAATTAAGGCTGAATGGAAAATCTGGTGTTCCCGGATGAAGGTCTATGTGCCGAGGAAAGTGGATGACCTGACGAAATACTGTACGTCCTGACGATGGAGTTCCGGAGTCACCCCACTGGTTTAACAAGAACGGGACACTGAAGCGACTCGGACGTACAGAACCTGAAAAGTTTATGTTATCGATATCGGTGTTTGAAAAGATAGGATGCGATGACTCGCGGATTGTCGAGAAGAGAAGTATGAGATAGGCGAGGAGAATCAGGTGATGATAGAAATGGTAGAACAGATTTCAGCATGCTCATTATGGAAGGTAGGACGATAATGACCACGATACCCAGGAATTTATTCGCACTTTGCGCGAGGCTGTTACTCCGTCCTCGGCGTCGCCCTGCATCGCGACAGCGGGCAGCGCTACGCCGGAGGCTCATAAACTCAGGCACGGACGATAGACAATGGAGGTGAGGACGTTGGAAGAGTTTACTGAGCACGTCGAACGCGAGGTCGAGTCACCTGACCCTGCGCCGTGAAGACTCATGTACGTCGGGCCGAGGTATCGGTTGGTAATGTCGAATGCGGAAGGACCACGGTCATGACGACGATAATGACCTACGAACAAGTCCGTCACGATGCTGACGAGGTGCACGCAGCGGGTCCTGCCCCCTGCATCGCCGAACGGGACGCGGACGAGGCCAAGGCAGCCGTGTATTCCTGGGAGACGGTGGAGGAGGCGGCGGCACGGCGCATCACGTCAGGAGGAGGGACGATGACAACGATAGCAGCCAATGAGTCCCGAGCTGATAGGCATGTAGACTATTTGTCCGAGAGCTTCATATTCGCGCTCACGTCAAAGCAAATCTACCGACGGCGAATTAAATATAGTTTTTAGTAGAACAGATTGGCCAATTTGCTCAAACTGTACACTCAGTAAGAAGGTCTCTTCGATAGACGAAGCAAATTTAATTCGTCGAAACGTGTGGATATCTCGTGGCGCCGATGGGACGAGCGGCGGTTGCGCGAGACACAGCGACAGAGGTATCAACATGACTGGCGACTCCTGCCCGTGATGACCCGTCGTTGGCGCGACGCTGCGACGCCCCGAAGAGGCCGAGGTAATGCACGCGGCGAGGCGGAAGGCGGTGGTGGAAGCCAGCCGCACGGTCGCGAGAGAGGACCAGCTTATCGCAGGAGTCAGGCGGGCGCGAACTGCGAAGCGGAAGAGAATCGAACGCCAGCGAAAGGAGGCAGCGCCATGACCATAGGAACAATCGATGACTGATAGCGAATAATCACCGCCTAACAGCGTCGCATTGACCATCACCGAGTGCAGTACTGTATCAGTAGAATCCAGCCCGTACCGCCACCCCGACGAGTGGACAAACCATCTCTCCCAATCTTACGGGGCCGACGGTAGGGCAGACAAGACTGCGCGCATCGTTATCACGCCTACGACCCAACCTTACTTCGTCCTTCTCGTCTCTGCGGGCAGCTGGCCGGTACGAGGATGTCACGCACTGGCTTCTGGGCGGCAGCAGCCGCAGCTCTCCCGCCGCCGTACTTCTGTAGCGAAGTGACGTTCAGATAACTCGGCGCCAGCATCGGCAGGAAGATCGTCTTGAACAGGGTCAGGACGGCGGAGGATGTCGACGGCGTCGCTGCCGCAACCTTTACCGCGACCTTGTCGAGCTTTGCAGTCGTGGCCTTCGCCGCCGTCGCTGCTATTGTTGGATGTACTTCAGGGCATAGTCGTTAGTCTCCTTTAGTCTTCGTCGTAAAGGTGTCATCGCTACCCGTCGTAGCCGAACTTACCCTGTGCCGGGGCGGATGGTCGCCGACTTGCGGGCAGGACCGAGTAGCGCATCTACCCTCTCTATCCTCTCCTCGAACTGTGCCGCATACCCCCAGTTATGCTCTCGGTCAATGAAGAGATAGTTGCTTCAACACTGCCCGATAGTCCTCTAGTACCGCCCGTGTCTCGGTCAGCGACTTGACGGGGGCGAAGGACGAGGGTAGGCGTCGGCGTCGGCGTCGGCGTCTTCGTTGCCTTCGTTTCGTCACGGGTCGCTCTCCTCTGAACAGTTGTTCTGGCAGCCGCCCAGCGTCGTGCAGATGTGGACCACCGGCGTCCGGCTTGTGACAGGGGTTGTGTCGTCGGCAGTCCGACGTGCCCTAACGCCAACTCCACGGCCACCGCCACCGCCTCTCGATCCGCGTCCGTCGCATTCCCTGTCATCACGCGGGCGGCTACGTCCTCTGGTCACGATGATCGTCACCGTCCGGGCGTTGTGTACCACTTCGATCTGTCGCGGGACGAGGGAGTGCGTTGTGCCGACGACGGCAATGGTCAGCGTGACGAGAAGGGTGAGGGCGCAGATGGTCGTCATCGCTTCACTTGACCAATGTCCCGAGTGGATCGCGGAACAGTTCCAGACCAATGATAAGGAACAGGAGAAACGCAAGTAGCCCCCGCGACCACCACCACTCATCCATACGCGGCACGGTTGGCATAGTCCATCTCGCACCCCAGATCACCCACGCGGCCATGAACAACCAGAACCAAAACGCCTTTAGTCATAATCGCCATTCCTCCTGAGCTTTCAGTATACTCCCGGCTTACTTCTCGTGTTAATCTCGTCCGTGTTAATCGCGTGAACCTCGACCTCCTTTAGCGACTCCGCCAGCCCGTCTGCGACCTGATCCTTGATAGCGTCGCCTACTGACTCTCAACCGCCCGTGCGGGAATTGCCGCACCGCGCTCCGCCCTGCAACCTCTCCACCTTTAACTGATCTACCGTCCCCAGAGGCGCATCAACCATCGCGGGATTCCTCTCGGCTAGTCGAAGGACCAAGGCCCGCAGGTCCGCGACCTCTCCCGTCATCTTCGAGAGGTTCCCATTGGTCTGATCGTGAATGACCGCCGTGGTCTTTGCTGCGGCCTCGGTTACAACGGCCGACTTCGCCGCTTCATCCGCAGCCTTAATCGCGGCCTGTTGTGCCGCAAGCGCCGCGTCCTTAGCCGCCGTCATTCGTCCGAGTACGATTGGCAGGACGAACGCCGTGAGGATCGTACCGACCGCTGAGAGGATCTGAATGATTTCCAGGGCGCTCATTGCCGTGGCCCTCCTTGACGTTTCTTCTCTCGCCTGTACGTTTCTTTTTGCTCCTGTACAGGCGTTCCGCCTTGAGACGTTCCTGTTTGGCCGTGAGTTTAGGCGGTATGGACTTGCAGCCCTCTCTATCGCCATAGTCGCAGCCACAGTCAGTCCCTGATCGTCCCACGTTGCTCTCTGCACGCCGTACGGGCTGCTTGACCGTGCCGAACTGTGACCGTTGTGGCCTGCGCCCGTTTACGCGGTAGACGATGTCGCCCTCCTGGACGTGATTACGACGTAGTGGTCCCGGCCGGTCAATGCGGAACCCGCCGTCCTTTGTGAACGCGCCGACCAAAAACCCCGACGAGATTGTCGGTTTACCGTCCTTTACCGTGATAACCGCCATGCAGCCCATATAGCAGTTACCCGTGCTGCAACCCTTACTAATGATCATCTGGCGCACGCTTCCGGTCGCATGGATCACTTGATCCTTCTGGCTCCCAGCACGCAAACGGCTTAGTCTTCCTGGCATGACTGTGCGTGCGCCAGACGACGCAGTGACGAGACAAAGGAGCAAGAAGATAGAGGCTATAAATATCTCATTGAAGATACCTTTCATTTCGGGGATTGAAATTTTGATTAAAACCGACGATAGTGGCCGATATGGTGATCCTGCGTAGTAATCATCTCCCTCGCGCAGCATATTCATCAGCGGCGGCGCGGGTCGAGACGGCCTGCGTGCTCCCGCCGCCTCTTCGCCGGCTTCCTGTACCGGCGCAGTACCGGCGTCCTTCCGCCGCCTTCCCCTTCTACCGGCGTCACGACCACCATCCTCTTATCAGCTCCCGCAAACGCTGCCGCCTTCACGTCCGGTTCTTCGCGAGCGGTATCGCGGCAAACGCCTTTGGCCCGAACGCGCTCTGTATCGCCTGCGGGAGTGGTGCGCGCGCCTGTTGCCCAATCATCGCGAGTGCGCCGGTTAACGCGATGTGTAGAACACCCCGGCGCATCGGTGCTACCAACGCTTGGTCAGGCTTGAACCGCGTGAGGGAGACGTTGAAGCTAGCCCCGTCTCCATTAGCTGCCTTATTGATCCACCGTCTACATAGTCCCAGACCTCCTGAGACAATGATAGTCGCCTGTGTATAGACCTCCATTGCGTTCCCTCCATTCGTGCGTATAACAGTATTTGCAGGCTTACTGAAAATGTAATTTCAGTTGCACCTTGCCATCGGGTTTCGGTTTTAGTCTTATATCAATTCCGAATCTGAAACGGAACATTACGAGGCTGGGCGAGTGGAGTCGTTCAGCCTCTTCTACCGCGTCGTTGTCCCGGTTCACTGCGACTTTCCTACGCCTTTTCTTCGGCGGATAGACCTGTACGCCGACGCCAAAGACAAGGTGCTGTCGCCGCCACGCCTGACCACCCTCTGCCGTCATTGCGTCCGTGAAGTCTCCTCACTCACCATCGGGGCGATGAGGCCGACGCCGATGTTCTCGGCGTTTATCAGCTTGGCTGGAATCGAGGTGGAAACTGTGTCCACGAACGAGTGCGTCCGACGACGACGGACTTATGCTTGATCGCATCGAAGGCGGCGGCAACCGCAGGGCGCGGCCCTTCTGTTCGGCGGCGAATCGTCCGGCGATAACCGTCGGGTCTTCGGCGTCTTTCGGTGCCTCCTCGATCCTGTCGCCGCCTGCGCCGTGTACTTAATCATACGGAAGAGGAAGCGAACGGTAGAGGCATTGCCGCCCGTCGGACCAAAGACCATGTTTCCGTGACGTAACCTTGCCAAAGTCGGCAGCCGGGGTTGAGGGTGACGGAGAACCCGGTAAGGCGTGCGGTGCCGTAAACCGCCGTCATCCCTGACCGCCGCACCGGACGAGTTCCCCTGCGACCACCTTACGCATCGCCGGGTCCCAGCGCGAGAACGGGCCGGTCGTTAGCTCAGGGCAGGACAATGCTCGGGGAGGTACTTGATCGGGCTAAGGAGATCGTTGAGTAACTGGATACGGGAAATGTTGAGAGTCGTGCCGAGTGCAGGATGCCGTTGGCAACGTTGGCAAACATCTTCGGGCCTTCATGCCCATATGCCCTCGGCCCGTGGCGTCGTTTACTAACTGCGCCGCCTGCTTGTAGAACGTCGGGCTTCGATTCAAACGTATACCCTTCCATCCGCCCAATCTCCAACATACTTGGAGAACATTGTGAGCCGTTGGGCGTTCATCCCAGCGGTGAAGCCTCTGTTCGGATAGGCGCACGGGGGTAAGCGCTCGGCAGCGTGACTGAAACGACTCCTCGACGCGAATCGTGGTCCGATTCACCGGCGAGTTGCGTTAGGTCCAGTTCAGACTTCAGCGCAAGTTCGTAATCAGGATGTCGCCGCATTGCCGCCGCCAGGTCGTGATACTGTTGCCGGGTCATCGCCCCGTAGCCTTTCGCGGTCGCAGGGAAGATCGCACGTGCGGAGTCTATCGGGTGCGTGATGGAATAGAAGAGTCCCTGTCGGCCAATCGGTGCGTCGATAGACGACTGTAACGCTTGCGGTATGGACTTGATCTCGTATCGTGCGCCCGATGTCCACGTGACACGCGATTGAACTCACGGGTCATTGCGGCCCTCGCCTCTAACTGCTGTCGCTTCGCCGTGGCGCGGGCAATGAGAATCGCCTGCGTTCACGTCCAGGCCGAGCTTCGTCCATATCCGTGCGGACTCTGGACGTCGGCGCTGCGTAACCCTGCCGCCTCACGGGTCGCCGTGACCATGTCCCGCGTACGCTTGATACGCTCTGCTTGTAAATCTCCGCCTGAGTCTTGCTGAGCAACGAGTTCAGGATACTCGGACTTCAGGTCGGCGTAGAACTTCGTCGGGTTCAACGGGTTCATACGCGGTGCGCCGAGACGATGGAACTGGCCGGACTCGTCAGGAGGAGTCGCTCAACGGCGACGGAGACGAGGTCATCCATCGTGGTCGGGGCCTTCGGGTCAGGGTTAGCGGCAAGGCGTTCGCGGGCGGCAGTGGCCTTCGTTGCGTAAGGGCGTATCCCAACGAGTCGCGCGCCGTTCGGCCTCACGTTCAGCGGCGAGGCGTTCACGATAGCCTGCTAGCGTTCGGCCTTGGCGGCCTCTTGCTGTGTCTTTTGTGCCTCCTTGAGTCGCTGGCGGGCTTCCTCCGTCACCATCCGAGCGTCTTGTCGTTCGACTTCCTTACGCGCCCTATCAGCGGCCTTCGTCTGCGCCCGTGAGGTCGCGGCGGCCTGTCGTTCAACCCCTGCCTCGCCTCGTCGTTGTGTTGCGGCAATTTCAGCGGCGTCGGCGTTCTCGCGATAGGTACGCTCACGGGCGGCCTCGGCGGTGGCACGCTGGGCGGTGGCTTCAGTCTCAGTCGCAAGCCCCTTCGCCCGACCGACGATACCTCGACTACGTTCGCCCTCGATACGCCGGTCCTGTGCCTCGACCTCGCGTGCTGCCTTTGCCGCTTCTTCGCCTGTGTCCTCGCCTACCCCCTTCGCCTGTCGTCTTCTCCGCGTCCTCTGCCGCCTTAACCGCCGCCTTAGCTGCCTCTCGTATCTCCTCTGGCAATCTCGGCCGCCGGCGGACTTCTTGCGTCTTCACTATCCGCGAGCCGGTCGAGTTGATCTGCACGTCTCGTCCGGCACTGTACATCTCGTACGCCTGCCGCCGGATGTCGGTCAGATGCAGGCGATAATATCTTCCCCGAACTCCTTTCGCCATCTCTGCCGTCCACGTGGCGAGGTCGATCCCCTTACCGTGCGAGTTTCGACGCGCCGATAATCGCGAGGTCGCCGACCATTGATGCGATGTCGGTCACGTCGTGCATCGTCGTTCGAGTTCAGGGCAACACGAAGACGCTCACGGGCAGCGTTCTCGGCCTCGGTCAGACGGGCGGTGAACGACTGTACCGCGCGTCGGTTTCGGCGTCGCCCCCGTCACCTCATTCGCCGCCCGTACGTTCTCTGCCCGATACGCCTTCTCGATCTCCTCACTAAAGTCACGACCAAGGTTGTAGATCAACCCGTGGCCTTTCGTCTGTCCTTTCTTGCAGGCGCTGGAGGGCCGAGGCATCGTTCCTCGTACAGCGGTGACGAATGCACCGAGGTTATCGGGCACTGGGAACCCCTCGGTCTGAGCCTGCTGCCACAGGTGCGTCGACAGTGCTGTGCCGCTTCCTTCAGTAGTCCCGACGACCGTGCGCCTCTCGACTGTATCCAGTTCACTACCGAGATCGGCGTCGGTAGGGTCGAATCCGCCTTTACGCCTTACCCACTGCGGATAGGGTTAGCTGCTCAACGGGTTTCACGCCGCCTTTAGCCGCTGACTTCGCCGCCGCCTCCGACGCCGCCGCGATGAACGGGTCGGCTGTACGGCGGCGCGATCGGTCCGAGTTCTCGGCGATAAGGCGGTCACGGGCGGCGACAACGGACTCTGAGTTGATGCCACGCGCCCTTCGGCAGTCTGCGCCCTTGCGCATCGTCTCCGGCAATCTCAGTCTCCGCCGCCTCGAACCATCGACTGGCAGAGCAGCTTCTAATGATTGCACTCGACTACTCGCCTCGGCCAAGTCCGTACCGGTATTCGCCGCTGCGGCGGCGTCCTACTCGGCGACCGACAGGCCGCGACCTCGCCCTGTGATCGCCGCGCGGTTGAGTTCGTAGGCGTAGCGGTCAGGCGCGTACTCTGGATAGCGGATTAATCCCCGCGATGGCCTTGACCCAGCTCCGTGGCCTTCTGCCGGCGAAGTCCTTGACGAACGTGTGACGTTTGGCAGGCGAGGGCATCGGCGGCCGTTGGTTCGCCGCGTTGACGTAACGTTGCCTCTTCGGCTCGCATTGCCTCCATCGACGCGCGTAGCCCCGTCGACGCCCAGTCGATCCCACCCTCGCCTGACCGGACGGAGATAATAGCCTCATCTGACACCGTGTCTCGGCGACAAAGCGTACGACCGGCCTCGGACGCTTCGACTATGGACTCGAGGGTTGTACGTGCGATTCGCCCCACCCCCGCCGATATCCGCCGCGTCTATGGTCTGAGGCAGGCGGCGTTCGCGGAGTTCACCACCGATACCGCTACTAGACGGCGGCGATGACGGCGATGGTTCAGTACGTCCTAGTCCCCTGTACTACCTGCGGTTCAGCGGCCGTCACTCCCGTACTCACAGGCGGCCGACTCTCCGGTGGACACTACCCCCGCAGTCGCCATCGGAGATTCAGCGGTCGTGGTGGTGCGGCCAAGACCGCTGTCGGCCGCCCGAGGTGTAGGCGTGGTCGGAGTCGTCGTCTCCACTGGGTCAATTAACTCGACTGGGAGGCGCGGTTCCGGAGTCGGAGCTGTCGGGGTCGCTGCCACACTTGGCGTACTCTGAGCCACTTGCCCTCTCAGTTTCGCCTCGTGCGTCCCCAGTACGCTTCCTCCCTGCCGCCGTGCGCATGTGCGCCCGTGCGCGGATTCACCCCGATAATCGCCTCACCAGGACGTAGGCCGGGGTTGTCGGGTTGCTTGCCCTGATAGGTCTTGATTCGCCCGTCGCGTGTGACAGTGTAGAAGACTTCGCTACGGGCTAGTTCCTCGGCCGAGATGACGGATGAGCCGCTACCGGCGGGGGTCATTGTCGGGCCGATACCCTGTGGTCGATGGTCGTGGCTGCGCTGGCTCTTGCGCCTCTGCCTGTTGTAACAGCGCGTCGATTTCATCGGAGACAGGGGTTGACGTGGCGGCTGTAGCAGGGGTCGTAGTCGGAGTCTCGTGTCCTCGGTTGCTCGCCTTCGACTGTACGGGCGACGCCTGCCACTGTTTCACTAGCAGGCCCACTGCCCTCCTCTATCAAACGAATCGTCCTGACCCTTGCGGCGCATCCTTGGCGAAGTACGGTATCGTCCTCTGCGACTCAGGCAACGTTCGCTTAACTACCCTGCCACCTAGCATCTTCTCCGCCGCCACCTCTGGCGCAATGTACGACACAGGGTCTGTCAACCCGACTATCGTCCCTTCGGCAATCTGATTAATCGTGCTGTTCGGGTCGCCGCCGAACTTCTCAGTGAGGAGTTTGTACACCTCGCCCACGGGTTGCTCGTACCCTTCGGCGTGCGGCCCGTGTAGAATCGCTCTGCCGCCGCCCGTAGGATGTCCATAGGCGCGTAGTGCGAACTCGACGCGACCACCCGTGACGAGGTCACTTGACACTACTCCCTAGCGCCCTCTGCAACCCTGCGACGAGTGTCGACACATACTGGAATGGTCGCGTACCGACATCCAATAATCGCCCGACGCCTGGAAGTATCTGCCCTCGGTTGATTGACCTCGGAACGATTAACCATCCAGTCAGTCGGCTTCATCGACGACACCGCGCCACCGGCCATCGACCCGCCGAACTGCGCGCCACTAGAGGTCAGGTCGGCGACGTGTTTCGGTATAACCTTCGCCGCACCCTTCGTCGGCGCGACGCCCGTCGGTTCCTTCACGTACCACCACCCGCCATCCCCTGGCCCTGCTTCCCACCCCTTTCGCCTTTAACCCCTGCCCGTACACCTCCATCTCCGCCTTACTCCTTGGACGCGGCGTCATTGAACGCGGCGAGGAGGGACTGAGCGTCGGGATCATTAACAGGCGTGACGGGTTTTGACGTGCCAGTATCGACGTACTTCGATGTCACCGCCGTCAGCGCATTGTCGTCGGGCTTATCGAGATACTTCGCCGTGGCAGTCATCAGGTCGTTAGGGTTGATCTACGTGGATATGTGGCGCAGTCCCGCCTATCTGTCGCCACGTACGCGCGGTAGTCGCCAACATTCACCCCCGCCGCTTTGAGTTGCGCGACGACCCAGTCGCCCTCCTCTTGCGATAACTCGTGCGTACCGATGTCCCCTGCCTTGCCCTGATAGAGACGTTGATGAATCCCGCCCAGCCCTTGCGCCCCTGCGGTTTGTCGCAGCGGTTTATTGAACCGTGATTGAACGATTGTTCGACGCGATTAAGGGCGTCGTCAAGAAGGGCGCGAGAGGGCTTAACAGCGGTAGGTGCGGACGTGGCAGTCGGTGACGCGGGCGGTTGCGTCATGTACTTCTTTGTAATGTCTTCGAGACTCTGACTCACCTAACTCCATTGCGAACTTACTTGACTCCTATCCCCTGCCCTTTCAGCCACTCGACATACTGTTCAATCGTCATCGGCTTCGTCGGGTTCGCGGCATTGTACTCATCGAGGGCGAGCTTGGCGTTAGCCTGCGTCATTGTGCCCTTGAGCTTTGCCGTGGTTTTGCTTACACCGCCGCCCTTTGCCCTTACCGCCGCCTGCCCCGCCTACTCCTGCCGGGGCCTGTACGCCAGACGCAATCGACACCCAGCCGTCGGTATTACTAATTTTTACCTTCTCACCGAGCACCTGTTCGGCACTTTGAGCAACCGACAACGCGGCGGTAGTATAGGCATCGAACACCTCGGCTCCGGCCGCCTTAACCTCATCGGGTGTCGCACCTTCCTTCTCCGCCTTCGCGTACGCCTTATTCACATCCGCCGCCGCCTTTGCCTGCATCGCATCAAGAGTATGCATATACCCGCGAATGGAGGCAACGTCGCCCTTCGTCAGCCCTGTCGTTCCAATCTGCGCGTCGGTCATTCGCTCAAGTCGGTCCAGGTTTTGCCAGCGATAGGACGAACGGTCCTTGGCTTCGGCAATACGTTGGGCGAGGACTTGCGGGGCGAGTTGGGCGCGAACGTTCGTCAGGTTCGTCTGTGCCTTCGTCCTATCAACCCCCGCCTCCTTTCTGTTCCAGTAACGAGTCGGTCCACGCCGTCACGTACTCCGTCGCATCAGCCTTGGCTTCATCGGCGGTCATCTGGCCCTAATTCGACGCGGCGGTTATTAGCCGCCATCACGTTCGTTGAACTTCGCATTAGCCTTACTCTCGGCCTGTGCATCGCCACGAGCGCGAATAAGCGAGAGGTTGTCCTGTAACTTCTGCGCCGAGTTGGCGACACGATAGCGGTTCTGTGCTTCGATACGAGGGCATCTGAACCGCCTCGTTCATCTTGCGGGCTTGCGTGATTTGCTGGTCGCCCAGCGTCGTCTCTCCGCATCTCGGGTTGCTTGTCAGCGAGGACGGTGTTCTGAAACGCGGCGGTGTTTGGCGCGTTCTTGAAAGTCTTCGCGACGGGTGCGACCAACTGACCTAACAGGTTGTCGATCTGATCCTCTGGCACCCCCGCCTTCTTCCCCTCGGTCCACGAGTACCGTACGGAGGATCTTGTGATAGTCGTTCACTGCAAGGTCGGGGTTATGTTCAGCGGACGATAGCAACATCTGATGAATGAAGTCCTGCTGTGCGTCCTTCTCCTTATCCGTGCGAATCTTGTCCTCGCGCTTCTCGGAGGCAGCTTGGACGAGGTGGCCGGACGGGGCGCGGCCTGAGTCCGCTAAAAATGCTCCGATGTGTTGGCCATCAGGCATAGTAAACCCCTCCGCCTTATTGCTAAAATGTTCGGGCCGGTAGGTGCTCGAACACTAGCCAGCCTGCCACAACCTGAAAGGGGCTTCAGATTATGCCTGCCCTCTATCAGCAAGTTCCGCTTGTTGCTTCCGCAACAGATAGAACGCTTTTGGTCGCCATATCTGGATAAGACGCCGGGATATGGGCCTTGGGGCGATTGTTGGTTGGACTATAGGTAAAAATCGACGTGGCTACGGTAAGCATCTTCAGTACAATGCACATCGCAGTTCGTGCTTTATCACCACGGAATAGACCCCGGACCCTTGCATCGTTTGTCATCATTGTGACAATCCGTCTTGTGTGAATCTGACCACCTCTTTGTAGGCACTCATCAGGATAACCATGATTGATCGAGGCCGTGAAGGGCCACACAACACATGGCGACGATCATTCTGGACGCGAAAGTATCCTGAACGCTTTATCGTATAAAGGAAATCGTATTCGCACACGTGGCGAATGGTTCTGCGAATTACAGAAACTATAGTCCGAGAGATAAGAGCTACCAGAGGAACTCATCCGAGTGTTGCACCCCGTTTTGGTATATGCGCCGAAACCGTCAGGGCAATTAGACATCGAAAGATATGGAAGCATGTCCTCTAAATTGTCAGGCATTACCCTATACCTCCACTTCCGTACCGCCGCCGATTACTGCCACTGAAGATGTTACCAGTACCGCCTCCGCTCAGCTGCCGCTTCCGCCGCCGCCCCCACCCGCCCTCGTGACTTTAACCACAGGCCGAGGTAAGTTTCCCGACGTCTCCCCTATCCCGCCTGCCAACCTAGCGTCTGCCACTCGGCCGTTGCCAGGTCGAGCTGTTGCTGACCAAGACTGTGCGACCAGGATGGACTGCAATATCCCCATCGGGCCGTGACTGTGCCCCTGCGAACTCGCCCCTGCCTACCGGCGGCGGCTACGTTCCGCGCCTAGTCGCTCCATCGCCTCGGCCGCCGCTGGTCGGGCTTGCAAGAAGAACGTGCCGATGTCGTGCGCTTGTCTGAACGGCAACTCTGATAACAATGCCGATTTCCCGCCCCTCGCGCGCCGAACTCCGTGATGTTGGTTGCCGCACTGGCGTACTGATTCCCCACCTGGCTTATCTGTGGAGCCATCAACTGCGTAATCGCGTCCCGATCTCCCGATAGCAACGTCGTCCAAGAAGTCCTGCGCGTCATCGAACGCCATGTGTCCCGCCCGCGAGATTCTTCTTCCCCGCCCTAAACTCAGGCTTGAATAACTTGTTGATGTCGTAGATCGACTCGGTCGCGTCAGGCTGGCAAGGCGAACGGGTCCGTCTCGGCTTCTTCTTCCAAATACCGCGCGATCCCGCCGATCGCCGCCTGCATCCCGCACCAGCCTGTGCCAATACCAGGAACGACGAGCCCGATCATTGACGCCAGTACGCCGCGCCTGATCCAGCCCCCGACAGCCGCTCCTCCCCAGTTTGGCATGACGACGACCTCCGTGGTCGGATTGTATCATCGCTGTAACGATTTGTAACGGTTAATTCAGGAGTTCCACGAGACTGTACCGCTGTGTCACCCCGTTAAAGGGCGCACCTCCTGCCTGCGTAGACATCTGTGCGGCCAGGTCAAGGCTATGCGGCACGGTCAGGTTTACGAAAACCGCCTGAACTATCCCGACCCATGACAGTACGGTGTTGCCCACGGTCAAGGCCTATGCCGAGGGTGCCGCTAATCTCTAACGTGCAGGCAGGGGCCGGGAAGTGGGTTCGTAGTCACCGCGAGTATCGCGTTAATGAACCAGAAGCCATTAAGCGTAGACGCGGGCAGGCGATAGTTGGGCCAAAGACGGCTAGTTGCTGCGGAGTGCCGGATACGAAGTCAAAGTACAAAGCAACGAGAAGAACTGCGGAGTCTGTCCAGCAACCGTGTTATAGAACCCCTTCGCCATAGTGCCGGATAACCTTGCCTAGCGCGTTCGACATCGGCAGTCAGGATGCCGGGGTTTTGCTGAAGCACGCCGAACACGCCCGCGCCGCCGCTGAAGTTGACCTGCACGCTGATTTTGCGAGTACACGCGTTCCAGTGCCGCCCGCGATAGGTGCCGTGCCTGTAATTGCTGACCATCGACCCAGGTTCACCGACGGTCGTGTCAAACTGATACAACACATCACCTAGCCGCACAAGTGACCCGTTCTGACTCTGCGGGTCGCCAAGCGGCGGCAACGCCATCACCTTCGGCGCGAACGGATGTTGGAGGCTCGGGCGGCTTGGTCCGAGGAGTTGATCGAGTTGAGCTGGGCGCGGCACCTCCCGCTTCCAGCTGCGTCCTTGATGTCCGGTATGCGCGCGAGGATTGCGGCGTCGAGGTGTCGCCGGGTCGGATGGCCCGTACGGGTTGAGGATAGTCGTAGGACCAGCGACAGGGGGCGAGCGCCGGGGTGATTCTGAAGTTCGGCCTGCTTCTGATAGAGTTGCCGATATGGCCTGCTTCGACGCGGTCGTCAACGAGTCCTTTGAGACTTGGGCCACGATAGGTCACAGCGTTGCCCCTATCTGCCTCGACATATCGCCAAAGGCCGCGCCGACCTGATACCCACCATCCGCGCCCCAGTTGCGATAAGCGAATTTCGCGGTCACGAGACGAACAGGCGGAAGCTTCGATGCCGAGATGAGTTGAACTCACGACTTGAACTTAGTCGGCAGAAAGGGAATATAGGTCTTCGCAAACGCCCCACCACTGGAGGCGATGGCGATAGTTCGTCGTCACACCGTCGCGTCGTTATCGGCAAGCGTGATGTTCGCCGTCGAGATGTGCGCCACGTAGCCGTCACGTAGATGCAGGAAGCCCTGTCCGTCGAACGTCGTGTCCTGTCCTTCCCATTCCATTGCGAGGTCGGGCGATGGTTCCCAGACATATGTGAATGTCCACCGCCGGATCGAACCTCCACGGGTCCGTGTCCGCGCTGATGACTCTCAGCATATGCGTGATGAACGCATTGTCAAATGAGCATCGCCTCTATTGACTCGCCGTTATGATTGATCGTGAACGTCTGCTGATCCACCCACGCGCCGTTGACGCCCGTATCGCGTCTGCACGGTGAACGACTTCGCAACGCCGTACGTGATCCGCGTGAATCCGAAACCCTTGCACGAACTTCGCCCGTGGGTCGCCAGAGGTCGGTCGGGTCGGAGGCGCGGAATATCGTCGTCGTCGCCTTTGACAACGAACGATCGGATTGAACTCGAACAGCGCGTGGCGCGGCGACGGCCGATGACCACGACAGGATAACGCGGAGATCGTACGTGCGAGGTGCCGTTACCTGCGTCGATGTCTTTCGTGTAGCGATTACTGACCCGTGCCTGTCAAGCGTGTCGGCGGCCGGGGTCGATGACATCTCGTCGTATCCGTCGATCGAACACGAGTTGCGACGTGATGCCACCACACGCCTTGCGGGTCCGCGTCCACCTGATAATCGCCCGAACGTCTTCTTCGCTCGTGAGTCGCCCGCAGTCAAGGGCCGGGGTTGTCGATAGAGGCGTCGACACGCGACAGGTGCGTCCGCATGCCGTATGTCACCGAACTGACTTGCAGTACTGATACAGACGACCATCGACGCCGCCCATGATAATCGAATGCACCCTCGCCCTTCTCCTCCCAGTAGTGCGTGCGAATACCAGGCGTGTAGGCGTCAAGCAGCCACCCTGTCGCCTGACGCCAGAGGCGTCGATGTTAGTCAGACCAACGTCCGCCACGCGGCGGCGGTGTCGAGAAAGTCGAAGTACAGAGTACCCGTCCGCGTACTCCAACTGCATCATGTTCGGCTGCGTGAAGTCAGGCGGGTTGATCCCGTTAACCGACCGACCCGCGATCCCGTCGTGCGGGAAGAGGGCGTACAGCGTGTCATCCGTCCCCGACTGCGCGACGCCGCCTACGGTCTGGTAGATCCCGTCCTTACCGATGAAGTAGATCGGCAGGGCCGACCGCGATCCCCCAGCGGGCGAAGAGGCCCTGACCAACGGGCAGCTCCTGCGCCTCGAACGGAATGTCAGGGTTGCCGGTCAGGAGTATGCGCCACCAGCGCTTGTCCGGACGCAACGACTGGCACGCCGTCGAACAAGCACCCCGAGACGAGAGGCTCAGAGGGCGACGTTATCTCCAGACTACCACGAGTGTCGCTGACGCTGTCAGGATCGTCAGGATTCGTCCAGTACAGGAAGCCGGGGTTATTCGGGTCGCCGACCGCAAACAGCCTCGTCCCCGTCTGCCCCTCTCCCCACGGTCCCCAGAGGATAGGCAACGGTTGGCCCGTCAGTTCAGGTTCAGGGATGAAGAGCGACACGCCGACGAGCGCCGCGACGTTCTCAACAAGGTCAAGGTGCGTGGCGTCACGTGGAGGCGCGTACAGCGTACAGCTGACGAGCCGTTGACAATGATCTCCGTGCCGGGTTTCATCGACGTGGACACCGACCCTGACGTTGAGCGTCACCGCCGTACCTGACACGTTACACAGTACCGGTGATCGGCAGACCGAGCGTCAGGAACGGTTGAACGCCGAAGTCCAGCAACGGGTTCGTCGCGATCCGGTCATCAGGAAAGTCGTCGTTGAATTGAGTCGCCGCGTTCGGCCCCGTGCCGATGTAGCGCCATTCTAGTAGTGACCCGCCGAACCGGATACCAGTCGATCTTGTCAACCTGCGGGTCGGCGGAGGCGGTGGCGACGAGTTGAACGCGCTGCCTTCTCGCGATGACACCGCTGATCGTGTCGCCGGTGACGGGAACGACTTCGTGCCGGACTCAGAGGCGCGATAGCCGATACCGGTAAATGTACGGCACGCCTTGATCCCCGCGTCGGGGCCGAGCGCCCCGCCAATCCACCACGAGACCGAAATCAAGCTAAACGATGTGGCCACCGTTGTTGGATTGTTGAAGCCTATATCCGCAGGCGCACCTTAACGTCAGCCACATAGTGAAATCCCGTACCTACCCAGTGCAATGTCCTTAATCTTCACCCGCACGGGCACGTGGTATCGTTGCCCGCATTGGAAAACAAGATGAGCTGCGGGTGGCGCCGGGAGGCTGGTCCGTTGGCGGCGTCATCTACTCCGCGATTCTTGCTCGTAAACGACCCGCCCTTATCTCGTGCCGTTCTCGCTGCCGCCGCTTGAAATCACGCCCGTTGCAATCGCTCGGGTCTGTGCGTTTCTCAGTATCCGTCTGCCATATCAATCCAGTCCGTTGATCTTGCGCTGGCGGGCGATGGCGCGTAGTCGTAGTCGGGGCCGTGCCAATCGTGCTATTGAAATCAGTAGCTGGTCTGTCTTAGAAATAATTACGGTCAGTTGCCGGTATAACAATCCGCTTTTCCCTGAAGATCTCACGAGGCGACAGCATTTCCGCTGCCAATGCGGATGACGAAGTTCATTTCGTCATCGTCCTGAGGTTGATGCCGCCAACGCTACTGAGATCCAGCGCAATCGTCGCCGTACCGTGGCCCGTCTGCCGAGGCTCCCACAGCGATATTCGCCGTACCCGAAGTTCACGATACGAAACGTATAAGTTTCACCTGCTCCGTGACCATTGACGAAAAAGAGGCGCGCACAAAGCTTATCACGCCGGTCGCAGCCTGCCCGACGATATGGTTATTGGCAGCAGAAACCGCCGCAGCGATGGGATGTCGTCCGGCCCCACGTTCCATGAACGGCACGCGAATGTATTCACCCCCGATGAGCATCACGGTGTTCGGTGAACCAGCGCGCCTTGTGCTTGCGTTGGCGGCAAGCTGGATGGGTACACATGACCGGTTGCGCCGATATCATGAGGCGATTGCCGCAATGGTCGTTGTCTTAATCGCCTTGTAGCATCGCATCCATGGAGCAACCGTCTCCCGGCGTTGTTGGGCCGTTGATCGTCAACAACATGAAGCCGTTCTGGTGGGAACTACGCGAGGATTGACGGCAAGGATGGAGGTCGGCGGCGTTGGCGGAGGCCCAGCCAGTTCCGCCCGTGTCAAACAGAACGCCGGTCATCGTATCCAGTTGGCCCCGCCCCGTCCGCGATAAGATTGATAACCGTCGCATCAAGGGGGTCCACGTTCACCGCCGTGCCAATATTGCCGCCGTCAATCGTCGTAAACACGAAAACTATTCGGAGCCGGCTCGAGTGCGTCCCTGGCCCGGTCCGGTGGCAACGTCGGCGCGGCCGTACCCATCGCCCTGAACACGCCGCCCGTTTTCGCCTTGCCCATGCGTGTCCCGTCGCCAACGTAGGTGAATGGTTCGGCGGACTGGTCTGGTCGGAACGGGATAAGCGACAACGGATCACCGCTGAATCCTGACGCAATCGCGGCGAAAGCGTTATGTGCAGGATTATCGGCGTACAGCATCGCGCCGGAGCCAACGAATCGCGTAAATGCCTGTGACGCGCCGGTCAGATCATCGTTCATCCGACGGATCGAGTGGACGGACAGGTCCGGCATCGCGGCGGTGTTGATCCGGTTGATGCCGGGACGCACGGAGACTGAGCCGTCGAGGTACGACCGGATGTTCAGGAGCGAAGGGTAATACCCCGGCTCCAGAATCATATCTATGGGTCGATTGAGTTGCAGGCCACGAAGAAGGTACTTCAGCCCTGTCGGGGGTCTGCTGAACGGTTGCCCTGTCGCCATACGGCAAGAATATCATAGAACCGTTACCAGAAGTAACGATTATCGCGACGACGGTAACAATGACGATGACAACGAAAATTGCCCACGGTGAGAGGGTCGAGTGGGGTCCTCACCGTGGGCGTGTGTCTAGGCGACTGTCGCTTCAGGTACGACTTGCGACGATGGTAACACGGACAGGCGACAGTTACAGCGATAACGACGACCAGGCGTAACGACGACCGCGACTAGGCGTCCGGTGTCGGATCTGCCGGATCGGATGCGAACCCTTCAAGTCGGGCGACTTCAGGTTCCAGCGCCGCACGGAATTCGGCTTCCGTGGTATCGGGTCTATCGAGTAGGGCCTGAATGCGAGCTGCGATAGCGTTGGTGGCGGTATCGAGTCGCTGGAGTAGGGCGAGTGACTCTTGATTCATGTGCTTTATCTCCTTTAACAGTCTGTGCGTGGTAGCGTGTCGGGTAGCCGACTGTGCGACAAGTTTCGCAACTAACGTTTCAATCGCACATAGCCGGTCTTCATCGAGTTCACGACGGTCGTGATCGCGTTCACGGCGATGATGGTCGGTTGGTGATTTAGCCACGTGAGTAGTGTAGCACGAACGACGATGGTACGTCGCCTGAGTAGTCATTTACATTTTAGAACATTAGCCCAAACACCGACGCTGATAGTCCCGCCATTCTGAACCGCGTCGATACAGGTGATTGAAGTCCGTAATCATCTGGTTCATGTCCGCCGCGACAAAGGTGTTTGTAGCGTTACTGCCGGTGAGGTCGCCGGATACAAACGTAATGTTATTACTGATTTTCTCCTGTCGATGTCCTTTGGAATGACTGCATCGCATCGAAGAACTTGCCCACGTCTTGACGTAGCGAGGTGACGAGGTCGGAGCGCGGGTTGGCGGATTGCGCGGTGACGGTAGCGGGTTGGATTACGACCGGAGCCGACGTACCGCTGAACAGCGCGATGGTGGTAGCGAACGTGATGAGCGCGGTGATGATTGTGCGTTTCATGGAACTCCTTTTCTGCTACAATACACAAGCCGCCCGAAGTGGTTACACACCTCGAACGGCTCTGACCAATCTATTCACGAACGGATAAGGAGCGTGAACAAAATGGCTAATCAGCATTTTAACACTGTCAGCAAGGCGACCGGTAGAAAAAGTCACCACTAGGGGGAATGTGGCGACCGACGCCGATTTCTGTCTGAGTACGAAAGCTGGTACGCAATGATGCGTCGCTGCTACGATACTACCTCGGATCGGTATGCCACCTACCGGAGCAATCGGTATTCATCGTCCGTGAACGATGGCATACCTTCGCCCTGTTCCTCGAAGACATGCGGGACCGCGACCGACTAAAGCAACATACGATTGACCGTCTCGACAATGACGGCAATTACGGAACCGTCGAACGCACGATGGGCCACGAAGCGAGAACAACAGAACAATCGACGATGTACCGTAAATGGTTGACCTATAACGGGGAGACGTTGCCGTTGTCCGTATGGAGCGAACCGGTTCAATATCCCAAGCGGTCGCGTACATCAGCGTATCAAGTTGGGATGGTCTATCCATAAGGCTCTTACCGAACCGCTTCACGCGTCAATCAATCACGGCTAAAGGCGCGGTAGTGACTGGAAATCCAGACTCCGGCTGCTCCTGCCGCAGCTTGGGTCACATCCCATGTGGCGTAATGTAATCGTTCCTGCATTATTGAATGCAAAGACGATCTTTGACCCCGCTTTACGTCACATACTGACCGCCGCCAAGCGTTGGCAATTCTGCCACTACGGGATTCACCTGCCCCGCTGTCGGAAGTGTCAAGCGTCCATCAGACGTAAGCATCCAATCGGTCGGTTGCTGCGCCAGCATTGTAAACTGTTTGGATAACTACATCGGCACCTCTCGTGGCATGGACCGCATCGCGCCACTTTGCGGCTATCTGCGCGGCTGCAACGTCTGCCGTCGTTGAGGGTTCAGATTGAATTGTACCGCGATTCCCATTCCAGCGGCGGGTGTTCCAGTGCTCTGTTTTCCGAGTGTCAAACCGTTTACTACTGTGGTGGTGCCAGCGTCTCACGCCCAGCGAAGAGTGCATCCCCACTGGCCTGCGGTGCCGTTGTTGGACTTGTACTTGAGCAGCGGCGACGTTGCTGAGATAGTCCGGTGTCGTTCGTTCCTTCTGAGCCGTCACGCTCCGCGTTGAGAGTTTTGAATAGATCCCGCTGTGCAAAGCTGCTGCCGGCCTGTTCAGAAAATACGCAACACCAGAACCGCCAGAAGCAATCCGCGCGCCGCGTTCAGGCCAAGCGACAACGTGATAACGGGAGCGTATGCGGAATTCGTAGCGGTGACCGCCTGACGATTCGCCGTCCGCTGAACCACAAGCCGGGAAAGCTCGCCGTGGCGCACCGCCCATACCTACCGTCCCCCGTACGCCTTTGGTTGCGAAGCGAGATCCCGATATTGGTGGCCGCACTCCCAGCGCACGCGTGCGTTATCACCTCACCGCCGTCTGCACCACGCTCTCATACTGCGTGGTGTTGCCGGTGAACGTGCTCAGCCACGGAAGCGCCGCACTGCCCAAGCTCGACCCTGCACGCGGAATCAGGTCGCCAACGTCACTGACAGCACAAAACCCGTCGCCGTCTATCGCGGAAGTCCACGGGGTCTGCGCCCCGCCTCCGCCTCCCGCTATCGCTGTCCAATTATTCGTCGTCAGACATTGATATGTGCCGATGACCGCCGTGTTCTTGAAAAAGACATCGCCAACGGCGCAAGTAGAAGGAACACTAGCCCCTTGCCTTATTCTAAATGCGGTATGGGATGTCGTCCTGTGCCGCAGTACTAGCGGAGAGGACGAAGAGGAGGATTAAGAGGAACAGGATTTTTCCGCATTATTCATAATCAATGTGAACAACAACGCCATCCGTATCCACGGCAAAACCACAGCGTACTCATACTAAACACCGCGCTACCTATGCCGCCTTGCCATATGTACGATTGTCGCCGCTGAATAGAGGCCGACCGACGCGATTAGTAGCCGAGGCGTTTGACGCCCGAGCAACGTATATCTTCCCTGAGACGATGTCATCCACGTTGATGTCAATCTTCGGAGTGTTGACACTCGGCCCTGTCGCGACCTTTGACCCCGTCTGCTGCGTCGCGCCTGTCGTCTGACGCCTCTAATGACGTTGTGTCACGTTATAGGGATTCCCGGCGGTCGTGAAGGCGGCCGATATCATCGGCATGATGGTCGCATCACCTCCTTACGCGTAATCCCACATGATGTGGACAATGGTGGCGTCGGTGTCGACGGCTACGCCACTTGTTCACGAGCGACACTGCCGGTTCGCGCCACTGGAACACGTTACCGCCGCCATCGGCCAACCAGGCCCGGTCGCCGTCACCTTACCGTCGCCGAGGAACACCTTCTTTGCCGCATTACCGGCATCAGCAGGATATCGAGCTGGCGCGGATTAGGCGGCATAGAGGACTTGTAGGCGACGCCCGTGCCTTGTAACGTAACGCCGGTTGTTTGCTGACCGGTCAGGACGCGGTAGAAGTTATAGGGCGACCCGGCGGCCGTAAGTAGAGGCTGAGTTGCGGCATAGGCGATGACCCTCCTATCGTTTACCCGACGTGGACTGTCGGCGCAATTCCTGTACGCCTTTACCAACCGCGCGACCCTGACGCGACGCGATGGAACGTTGAGGCGCGATGGTGGGAGTGGCAGACGGTTGAACTTGGTACGGGCGGCGATGCCTGAGCCTTTGCGTTTGAGAGTGTTCGTCGTCATCTTTGCCATAGTCGCCTCTACGCCCTACGCCCTACGCCCTCACCTTGCCGCACTGAGCGCATATGACCAACGTGAGCTTGTTGCCGTTCGTATCCTCGCCGCGCACGGGGTCAGATCCACCGGTGGCCCCTGATAGTCGCAGGGAAGGTGTGGATTATGTTCGCGCCCGTCATGCGCTGCCTCTTCTCGTCTTGGCTCTATCACGTTCCTCGCTCCGGCTCTGCTTCTTCAGTATCGCGGAAGTTCCGCGCCTCCGCCTTCAATCTCGCATTATGATCCATCGCTAGTGTCATCATACGCTGATAGTGAGGCGATGTCATTTGGAATTCCGCGCCGGCCATCTTGAACGCGGCGAGGTGTTCGTGCATAGCCGAGGATTACGTCATACTGTTCGGACGCCGATTTGCAGGATCGAGGCGTCAGATGTCGGTAATCGGCGCGTTGCGAATGAGGTCGAGCGTGACGCCGTACGGGCCTACATCGGGCGTTGGTTTGACGACAACGAGATTACGCCCCGCGAACGCCACGTCTGTCGGCGTCCCTGCCACCGCCCCTGCCACGACGGGGTGAAGGTATCGAACGAGTAGAGGTTACGATGGTATCACGGCGACTTGCGAGATCATCGTCGCGGCGACAAGGCCACTAATTGCCGCGAGCTGCAACCCTCCTCCCAGCGCCCCTGCGCGTACTGTTGCCGTGAGGCGTCACGAGCCTGTGCGTCCTGACCGAGTAGGTCGGCCACCGCCCCCACTTCACGACAGAGGAGTAGTCGTCCGGTATGCCGAGGGTCGACGCCACGACGGTTGGATTCAATGCCGCCCCGACATTCACCGTGAGCAGGTCCAGCGTCCCGATATCGTTCGGCGGCGGAATCAGCTGTATCGACACCTTCGGCGTCATGACGATGGAGTACGACGACGGCGTGTCAGAGTTCTGCGGTCCAGCCGGGGATGTACGCCGATGCCAACCGCTCGTCCTGTCGCCATAGCGTCGTGTAGACGCCTGTAGAGCGACCGCCACGCGACCCGGCGAACGTCGATGACCGTGTCGGGTAAGGCGACCCGCCCTCAGTCGATGGCGCGACGCCGAGCGTCGATGTGCGTGACGACGAACCCGGTCTCAAGAAGAAACTGGTCACGTCGCCGCTGCAACGCCTTCGTAATCACGTCGAGCGTAAACATCTCCGTCATCGCAGGGGTGGAGAGTGCCCAGTTCGTCGTCGACGGGTTCTTGCAGGTGATACTGAATCGCGTTGAATGAGGTCGCGGTCCGTGACAACGGGAGCGATGAGGCGCGGCGGGGTTCGTGGCAGCCGCGCCGGTAGAGGCGGTAGAGGTCAGGTCGTAGAACGGCTGAGAGATGCGATGGTAGCTGAATGCCGCACGGGCGCGGTGGTACTCGGCACAGCATTGCCAGAAGCGTAAGGCTTCGACGATGTAGATGCCACACTCCGGTCAGCGACCAGAACGTCGCCGTTGAGTCAATGACGATTGGCGAGGTCTGCCTTAGCCGTGCCGAAGGTTGGCGAGGAAGTGTAGGGCATAGTCGCAACACGGTCAGGCTTCGTCGGTACGGTGAACGGCAGGCTTTTCAACCGCTGGTTCAGGCGGCGTGAACGTCAGCGTCGCGAGGTCTATGCGCCAGTCCTCATTGACGTGATATTTCACGCGAGCCTGCAACAGCGCGATCTGAAAGTCGCTTATTTGCCATCACCGACGGCCTGATACCCCTGTTGAATCGCCTGCTTCGTCACCTCGTCCGTTATCTGAACCGGCGCGGGCTTCGACGCGGCCTTGTTATCGTCCGCACGGATGGACTGACGACGACGAAGAAGACGAGGACGGCGAGTAACAGGCCGATTGGAAATACGTTACTGCGTTTCATGTTCATACTCCTATGGAAACCTTTCAGTCGTGATGTAGTAAGTCGTACTGCCCTGCACAAGTGCGTTCACATTCGCCGTCACGGTCGTTATCCTGACACTGATATTCGTTGTCGCGGTCCACGAGGAAGGTCACCTCCCTGTACGGGCGTACCTGCACCCGTGACTAACGCCGCGCCCATATCGCCCGTGAGAATGCCCCGAGTAATGACCGCCGTCTTGACATCCGCGCTTAGGAGATACTGATTACCACCAACCGAGGAACCTACGATCATCGTAGCGGCGGTGACTGCTCCGCCTGAAGTACACCTGCGTAGTGTCTGCGATTGATGCTTACTAAACGAGTCTTTGCCGGAAGCGTTGCAATCGTAACGTCGCAAGTCAGGGCCGCACAGGTGAAGGCGGCATTGGTAACGGTGGTTTTGGATGTCGTGCGAGCAAAGCGGCCTGCCTCATTAACCGTGAAGCCGGTACCCGTGGTCAGCGTGATGCGAAAGGGATCAATGGCATTGATAGACTTCCACGTGCCGTTGTTATTGATTTTTAAGACATCGTTTATACTGTCGTAGACTATCGGCACCTTGAACGGATAGTTAGTCGGCGTACCTGTCGGCGCACCAGCCATCGCGTTGATGTAGATGAAGCCGTTGGTAGCCGAGACTGCCAACGCCGCTGCTGTGCCAACCGGATCACCCGTCGGGCTGAACTGCACGATGTTCATCGCGTTGTCGGTGAAGAACGCCTCGCCTACGCCTTGCTTGAAGAACCGGAGGCGGTTGTCGGCGTCGATCTTCTGATAGAGCCAACCCGCTGCGTTCGAGCCGAGCTGAACGTAGGGGTTGGTAAAGTTCAGAACAAGATCGCTGTCCATCCGGACGAAGTTAGTCGCATCAAGGTAGAGAATCGCTACGTCGGCGGTATTGGTTGAGTTACGGGCAACGACAGCGGCGGCGGCGTTAGGCACCTTCATCGCGGCGATACCGAGGGTAGCAGCTTGGAAGTTGATGCCTGATGACCATGAACCCGTAGCGGAGAAGCCGTCTATCGTTGCGTTTGCCCCGGCTTGCTGGACAACTACGCCCGAGACGAGTCCGCCTGCTACGTTGTTGGTAAAGGACATGTTCAGGCCGCGCACCCTGAGCCAGTGATAGGCGCGACGGTAGAGATAGTAACGGCGAGATTGATGCCGGAGTAGGGTGCGCCGCCTTTGACGAATAATGACCCGCCGTAGATGTGGCCTGCTTCGCCACCTACAAGATCAGCGGCGACTTGAGACGATGTCAAGACTGCCCCTCGTAGATGGACAACATCCCCTTCGTACCTGCGGCAACGGTCGTCGGAATCCCGTACTGGCCGTTGTAGGCGGTGTAGAACAGGGACTCCCTCCCGTCGTGGAGGCCGAACGTAGGCTTCGACATCATGCCGACGTTGCGTGGACCAGAGGCTTGAAACGTCGGGGGTGAAGATGATCAACAGGTGACCCGTTCGCCGTGTCGGTCGAGTACGAGGTCGTACAAGAGGCGATGCGTGGACGGCCCGATGGAGAGCTTGCCGGTAGAGGCGAGCGGGATGATAACGTCCGCACCGTTCGGTGCGCCGCTGGACGTACCGGCGAGAGTGAGGTCACTGCCGACCGCCGACCCACCGAACAGTAACGGCGCGGTGAGACTATTGGTCAGGACGACATCGGCAGGCAGGGAGATCGTCGGATTCAGGCCCACCCCTCCTGCGCCGTTTACCACTGCCAGCTTGAGACGCCGTGCCTGTGATCGTGACAGGCGTCGTAACGTTTAACGCCGTCCGAGCAACAATCCCGTTGCCGCCAGGATCACCCATCCCTCCGCCTGACACTGCCCCCACGCACCTGACGCACGGATGTTGAACCCGTTCGTCGTCGTGTTGTAGATGACGGAGCCGTCAGGCGGCGAGGCGATAGCGTCGCGCTGTGTCGTGGTGAGACGAGGGAGGAGGAGAGGCCTGTGTCGTTGTCGTCAGGTCAAGTATCGCCGCCGCGTTGGGCGACGCGTTGTTGATGCCGACCGAGATGCCGTTGTCCGTGATGGTCGAGTTGGCGAGGGTGGTGGCGGCCGAGAACTTCGCGACACGGTTCGCCGTACCCGTGCCTCCAATGCCGGTAGAGGCGTCGCCGATCTTCACGGTCTTGGAAACGAAGGGCGTGGTGATGCCAGCGCCTGAGAGTTGGACATCAACCGTGTTATTCGTATTCAGCCAGAACGTGTAGCGACCTTGGGCGAGACGCGGTGAACGGGTTGGCTTTCGGGGTCCCAACGGAATCTGAAAAAGTACGGAAAGGTTGGAAGTACCTGAATCAAAAACACTTACGGTACAAGCGGGGTAGCTTCTCTGAACCTTCGTAGTCGAGTTCAGCCCTTGAGTCTGAACGACTTGGTTCCCGTCCTCGCAGTAACCCGATATCGGCGACTGAGCGTGAGTTATCCCCGCACCCGCCGCGATAAGGATGATGAGTAACAGTAGTCGTCGTAACAATCGGCGTATCCTCTCATCAGATGTCACGGCCAAGTCTCCGGCTTGCACTGGAGTAGCGTCGTTTAGCAAAAGTGGTCCGCCTGATCTATTCGGCCCCCACCACGACACGCGCCCCAAAAGCGCCTCGGCCATTACCCTATATCGTCGGCTTCACCGGATGACTCGGCATAAACCCGTCGATCTTCACGCCTTCAGGCCCGTTGACCGTTGGGTTCGTGTTGACCGTGAACGCCTGACATCGCGCAGGACCGTCGAATGGCTGCGGATGCGGCGTGCCAAGGTCGTAACGGCTGCACGGGTTGATAAGGGAAGGCGTTTTACTCGGAAGGTTTGGCATTTCGGCCTTCGCCGTTCCTCCTGGATCGCCGGGTATGCCTGTCGGTACGCTTGCTGGGGAATCAATAGTAGCCATTGTCGTAACTCCTTTTCGTGTTATACTTATAGTCCAAGTCACCATATCAGATTTACGCCATTGAAGGTCGGCATCAGTTGGATATTGCCCCATCCGAGCGGCCAGTCGTCAAAGTAAACGGCATTCTGACGGACCGTATCCTCGTCCCGTACTGCCGCCTCATTCAGTCTATCACGATACGTCGCGTCGTGTACGGCGGCGAGGCGAATCCAGTCGGTCTTACCGAGCGCCGGGACTGAGCCCTTCTGCGCCTCCGCCCAGAGGCAGCCGTGCATACATCGCCCGTTCGAGTAGCAGTTCAGACGATATCACGTCCGGTAACGAGTCGCTGTTCGTCAGGTCGCCGCCACGACGTTGATACGTCGCCAGGTACGACTGTGCGGTGAGCGGGTACGGCCACATTTCGTATGACGGGACGCCGAGGGCGGTGGCCGAGCGCGTGTACAGGGCACACGGGTTGCCGGATGTCACGCGGAACCGGTCGGTCATATTCAACTCTTCTTGCGTCCCGTACAGGCGGAAGCGTTGACCAGTCGCAGGGTTGAAGATAGCGCGATAGCGGAGGAAGTCGGTCGTTTCCGACGTGAGTGTCCACGCCGAGCGAGTCAAAGGTCGTGACCTCGGGCGTGCCGTAGTAGCCGCGGAAGACGAGGTAGGACGCGGCGGTGTTGGTGTTCTCTTTGTACGGGCGGTCGAGGGAGGCGATGCCGTCAGTGGAGAACGTGGCCGACGCCGCGACGAGCGAGTACACCGGCCCACCGGCGACGCGGAATTGCCTCTTGGTGAGTAGGGGGTTCGTCACGCCGTTGAGTGGCCGCACGGGCGGTGGCGTCGAAGGTTATCGTGACGGAGAATTGCGTAACGGAGACGGCGCCGGACGAGATGGACGCGGGGGATTGCAGTACGCCCTGCGCCATGAGGAATGACCAACGGACGACTGTTCCTGACGTCCGCCCACGCCCGTTGGACGAGCTTGGGCGCGTAGCCAGGGTCGAGGGCGGGTAGACGGCCTAATAATTCTGGCCACAGGTCCGAGAAGACAGGCACGCCTACCCTCCTTGGTTACATACGTTACGAAACGATGGCGCGGATACGGCAGAAGCGAGCATTAAGCGGTGCCGCGTTGGCTATCTCAACGCCGCCAACTATTGTCACCCACACGAGCTTGATAGTCGGCGTAATGCCTTTTACCGACGCCCGTGGCAAGACCATCAACAGGCCGTTGTCGCTGCCCGAGCAACATGACCGTGTGGATGTTCTTGTACCCAAGGCTGGCCGCCGTCAACGTCTCCCCGCCTGTCGTATACGACGCCGGACCATCGTGATCGAATATGATCTCGATAGCGCCCGCTCGCCGTTGGGCCGGGATAGCCTTTTGAGCTTTGTGTTCGCCATTGGACCTCCTTAGCCCCAGTTTTCGACGAAGACACCAGCCGCGAGCTGGACAAGCGTGATCGTCGCGCTGACAGGCAGGTTCTCCGCTACGCCGATGTACGTTTCGAAGACCGAACCGGCGCCACCCGCGACGACCGCCGTTACGCCGATTGCGTCGGCCACAGCTGTACCTGTGTGCCTGAAATACCGAGTCACCGATAGCGCGCAGTCGTGACCGTACCGAACAGAACGGGCTGCAAGCCCAGATACTTGAATAAAGCCGTATTGACCGGACGTGACTGATCGAGGTAGCGATACCAGCCTTGCGCCCGTCGTTGGCTGCTGCGGCGATAGGGAATGACCGAGAAGTTGGCGTATCCCGCAGTGGGCGAACGTGTCCCAGCAGACGATCTGCCCTCGAGCGACTGCCGCCCCGGCCTTCACGTACTGATACACGCCCCGCATAGAGTCGCCCAGCCGCCGTCTGCACCGACGAATGCTGCCGCGCAAACTCGTTCGTGAACCAGAACCGTGCGCCCTAATTGTCCCGCGAATCGCTCACTGCCGGGAATGTTCGGAGCGATGGTGGAACCGATACCAACGTCGTTCACGGTGTCAAGGAATCCGTGGTGATTAACGCTTCATTTCCTGGTCGATAGTTATCGTCCTCACTTGGTTGATGTTAGCGGTCTCATTGTTATCTCCTTTGCTAACAACAGTTAGCTAGGCTGAAAATCCGTATATCTGTGAGTTCATATCCGGGAAGTGACATACGAGGTTAAGTGCGGCTAGCACCTGCCCGCGACGAGGGTTGAGTTGATTGGCCGAATGAAACCGGTCCAGCCGAAGCGGAAGAGTCTCGACGTGGCCATGATGACGTCGAACGCATCCATGTTCCAGATGAACATCGTTTCGCCGACCGTGATCGTTGTCGCGGCGGGAAGGTTGGACGCGGCGGTTGGCGCGGCGGCCGAGGTGAAGGTCGAGGTAAGCCAGTTACCGGTCGAGGGCCGGTTGACGCCCGACTTGAGCGACGGGGCGTACGGATCGATTAGGACCGTGACGCCGTCTACGCTGAACGTCTTCGTCCCCCACACAGGGTCGGTAACTTCGATCCGCTGGAACGGCTGGATGCGTTCCTTGCAGAACGCGTAACCGAACGGAGTCGTTGTTATCAGAGTAGGCAACCGGCCGCGTAACGACGCCTGCGTAATCTGCTCCGTGATGATCGGGTAGGTGATAGTGCCAGCCGCTCCGGTCGAATCCCCGCGAAGTACACGTTGCCGTTGAGCGCGGTGCCGTACGAGGCGCGGGTCTTCGTCCCGTAGACCGGGAAGAAGTTCCCGTCCCACGAGTTGTCAATCCCGTTGTTGATCGCCTCGCTCGCCCCGTTCATCGACTTGATGCGGTTGTCCAGTACGCCCGTGCCGACTGCCTGCCCGTGGCGGTACAGGTCGATGGCCAACTGCTCGTTCATGCTGACTAGTACGCGGCACGGATGTGAATGTCGAGGCAGCTGATACGCGCTCTCGTTCCCCTGATTGTACAACTCCAACTCTTCCATGTACTCGGTGACGTTGCGGTACGAGTTCCGCAGTTCAAACGCCGTCGCGTCAACGATGACAGGCTTCGATATGTCAAACGCCTCGCCCATCGCGTACGCGCCCCCGGCATCGTCCCGTAGATGAATGGCTGTTGATAGAACGTACCGCCAGGATAGTTCATCATCTTCGCGAGCATCTTCGCCCAGAAGGGGGATGCGCGAAAGACGAGATCCTGGATCGCCTTCCGTTCGATATGCTGCGTGGCGACAGCACTTAACTCACTGAAATTTGGCATAGTAAGTTGCTCCTATGATGCAGGCGGCGAGGTTGCTCGTTCGTCCGTGCTGCGGCCACGCAAGCGAGTCGGGCCGGTTAAAGGGGTTACGGCGTCGTCGCCGGGGCGGTTGTCGCCGCGACGCGTACTTCTCGCGCCTGCTCGACACCTGCTTGTCCCGCCGGAACGGGCGGCTTGAAGAATGACTCGCCCTGTTTGTCGTTAACGTTGGCACGGAGCGATTCCGTGGAAGAAGTCGTTCGCCGGGGCACTGTGTGCGGGATGGATTCGTGTGAAGGGCGTCCACCTTGGCTTGATACTCCGCTTCAAGGCGCGTGCGAACCTCGGCCTCAATCGCGGCCTTTTGAATGTCGGCACGTCGGGCAGAGGCTCCATATAGTTCGTCGAATGCGACTGATCGGGTCCTTGCCCTTTTAACCTCGGCAAGGAGGTCTGAGGCACGGAAGGGTTTGGCGTCCTTTAACGCCGGTGAACAGTTGCGCGTGCTCGTTTGAGAGGTCGAACATCTGCGCGTTGAAGTCCAGCCCGACGACGAACTGATCGCGGTTGATGAACTTGGATTCGTCGAACGCAGGCTGCTGACCTTGAGGCTGCGTCACCTTCTGCTCTCAATCGGCAGTTTCGTCACGTCAACGAGCTTATCAAGTCCGATGGCTGCGATTACCTCATCGGCATTCCCGTACGCGTTGAACTCCGGAACGGAGCTTCTGAGCTGACTCAAACGCGGCCTTTTCAGCGGCCTGCAATCGGGCGGTAAGCGCGGTCACTTGAGCGGTCGATTGCCCCTGTGACGACGCCAACTCCTCTTGCAAGGCGGCAACGGCGGCGGTCTTATCGGCCAATGCCTTTCGTTCCGTGGCTAGCGTCGTTCATCGTCTTACTGTAGTCCCCGTGTCGGATGACGGTATCTGCAAAGGCGTTACGGTTGTCCTCGACTTCACCGGCGGCCTTGAGAGTCGCCTTGAGATCATCCGTGACCTTCAGCTCGTCTACCCACTTAGTTGAAAGTCGAAATCCTTACGTGGCATGGTTCACCTTCCGCGCGTCGTGGTCGCGATGGACGCCGATGACGCGGCTCGGAACCGGAGGCTCGTGGTTAATAACTGCCAGGTTGAGGGCTGGCGGCTGGACCAGCGGGATTAGACGCCGGTTGTGCCGCCTCCTCCGCCTTGCGCGGCAACTGCGGCGGCTTGTTGGGCCGCTTGGACGACTGACCTCTCATTTGATTCTGCGTGCGCAGGATTCGACCGGGCGATCATAACGGCGAGGAGCATAGGTTGACGCGAGCTGTCCGCCAAGTCCGCCACCCGTCGCCCTGTCCGTTACCCACTCGTCCCCGTCGGGTTCCTGACCGCCTTGAGGCGCGCCGCCCGCGAACATACCGCCGAGATGTGGTGCCGGTGTCGTTGGCGACGACCTCGCCCAGGTACGGCCGTGAGATCACGCACTGACATCGCTTGTCCTGATTGCCGGAGCAGCTTCGGACGCGCCTCGACGAAGGGCAGAGTCGGCGACATGCTGCCGGTGACTCGGCGACGCAACTTGGGTGAATTGGCTTTACGCGTGAACCGTCAGGCGGATGAAGATGATCACAGGCATCTGTGATGTACCGCTGCGAGTCATGTATCTCTTTGGCAACACAGAGTCAAGAAGAAAACGTGTAGGAGGGTTACGGATGGGTCAGAATGGATGTGCGGTGTAACGAGAAGTTACGATGTTGATGACGACGGATCTTCACGTCTCCCTTTTGTTCAACGGAAGGAAGTTTTTGGAAAGTCGACGGGCGCGACCTTCGGGCTTAGGTTGACCATATCAGCCCGATTGACCTGTTCCCCGAGTCCCGCGAACGCCTGTCCCTACCCCTGCCATCGCATTACCCAACTGTCCCTCGGGGGTTTGGGACTGAGCCGCCTGCGCCAACAGTAGTTGCAGCATCCCCTGCATGCGCCGCTAGTCTGCGCAGACCCAGAGCGCGGATCGTCTTCTGCCACGTTATCCACTTCTCGATCACGGTCACGCCCTCGATTTTTGCCAGCATTCGGTACATCGAACACCGTGAACAGCGTCTTCGGGATCGATCGGCATGCCATGTTGCGATGAGCTGCATATAGAGGAGCTTCGTTGTCGATTGGCGGATACTGGTGCAGACGACCCCTGGCGTGATCGTGATAAAGAAATTCCCTAAGAACACCCGCGCGCGAGACATCCGCGACGCCGTCCGCCGACGGATCATCGTGCCTACGTCGAGGTCGAAGTCTTCCTTCGTCACCCCGTCCTCGCCCAGCATGTGTATGCGCCGGTTCATCGAGTAATACTGCGTAAAATTCGAGATGTTCATCGTGCCGATCTGGGTCATCGGGACTTCGATGCTACGGCTCATACCGCTGAACCCAGCGGGCCAGCCATCTCTAACAACTTCTCCAACGTGTCGACGCGCCGGCAGCTGTGACGCGCTGCGAGACATCGACCTCGCCGTCCGCCACGCCAGTAACGTGATGTTGCAACCGTTCGAGATAGTCAGATGTACTGCGGAATGAACTGCGGGATATCGTACTGGCCTTTAGGGATCGGGAAGCGTATCGGGTCGATCCCGGCGCGATGATCCGCCATCATCGTGATTACCAAGGGATGCGCTGGGTTGTAGGTCGCCGCGTCGGTAGGTGACACGGCGTTTTGTCGTACTGTGAACGACGGCTGTAGCGTGACGTTGATCGAAGTCGTTGACGCCGTCGACGCAGCGAGTCGAGGGACTTCTGGACACGATAGCGGAGTCACGGACAACCAGAGTATCCGAGAAGTCCCACGCCCAATCGTCAGAAGCGAGTTTCGTCAGCGGCACCATGCCGTGCCAGTCGTGGGCGGCCGACCCGTCTTCTCGAGGACATACAGTCACGCGTACCGATCATGAGGCCGACGTAACGGGTAGCAGGTACGACGCCTCCGGGTCCGCCGGGTTGAACGACGGCACCTCGTGCGACCGACGACGACCCTGGCTTCGCCCATCGCTATCAGGGCGGCCGGATTCGTTAACCGTGTGGTCGAGGATGCTACGCTTTGAACACCTCGACCGTCGGCCACGCAGCGTCATCTCGATTTCCTTCCCTGGGCTTTTTCGCCCGTGAAGAACGTCGCGATGAGTCGTACCAGTTGGACGAACGTGACCCGCCGCCGGATGCGGACGCGGCCGACCCCATGACGATACACGCCGGACGGTTGGGCTTATCCGCGATACTGAGGCCAACGATACTGCGCCTCGACTAACGGCATCGTGTGACAGATGATAATCGCGTGTGCAGCCTGGATGTCGTGTGAACGTGGCAGGTGGACCGGGAGCGCGCTCTCGCCCCGTAGATGTCAAGGTCGATGTCCCCGCGACCTTTGTGGTAGAAATTCGCGTTCCAGTGCGGGTGAAGCCAGCCGGTGCCGAGTACGCGCGTACTTGGAGGGCCTTCTTGAGCGAGCGGTCGATGGAGATGTTCTGCGCCCAGGCGCGTGACAGCTTGTTGTCGATTTCGACCTGTGCGTAGTAGTCGGCGTTATCGGACGACACGCCGTAGAACTGACGGATGTCGGAGAGTACTTCGACGATCTCGCGTGAGTCGCGCTTGATGAGATTGACGGAGACGTTGGAGAGCTTCGGGTGGACGATCTCGTTCGTGATACCGCAGCGATGATGTCGATGGCGAGATCAGGAGTCGCCGCACGAGCACGCTGCTTCGTCCGGAACATCGCTGCGGGCTCGCAGGCTGGCTAAGCATGCAGCCGAGTCGTTGGGTCGGTCGATCAGAGGGCTGCCAGGCGTATGGCATGCGGCGCGACGAGCGACCCGATTGGAGCTCGTGGAGCGGGACGCACGGTCGCAGGTCGTGGAATGGTGTATATCTAAGCTAACAGCGTCGGCTTGCGTTCCGTATCACCGTAGCAGCCTCATCGGTGAGCAGGGCACCGCGAGGTGCGCGACTGTCTCGTATCAACGCCCCGATCGCTTCATTTGAGGCGAGTCGGGATGAAGACACCATCAGCGGCGGGCGTTCGCCTTTACGATTTCACCAGATAACTTCATAGTCGTTGCCACTAGTACCGCGATCACGGAAGTCGGTGTCGGCATCGGCGTGCGGGACGGTCGTTCTCCCAACTGCTATTGAACATGGCGGGTGCCGGATCGGTCAGGAGATGACGACTGTGCCAACGCGTGCTGAATCAAGTCCCTGCCCTCCGGTGTTAATGTCGTCATCCTACCCGTCGCGCATTCCACGCCGGTCCGCGCATCACCTTCTCCGGTATGACGCCTTGCGCGAGGGTATCGGTGTAGCTTCGACCCGACCCTCGGCAGCGCCGTTGCCAAAGTACCGCGCCGCATTCTCCGTGAACCGTTCGTGTTCGGCTGACGCCGCGCGCGTTCATCTGCTTGTAGAACCGGTCGCGGTCGCGGAAGGTGCGGATCTCGTGCCACCGTTGCCCAGCGGCGGCCGTGGCGGGAGGCGCGACCGGGGACGATGGTCCGACCGTCAGGCATCGTGAAGTACGTCGTCGGTTGTAATCCCGATGACCGTCGTGGCGCCGCAGCAGGCGTGTGAGGCTTGCGACGACAACGAGGCGCGGTGCAGGCGACGGACGTTACGTCATCCCAGCACCACGAACGAAGCGCGATGACCGGCGGAACACTCGAACAGAGCGTATTCTTTGTAGCTACTCCTCTTAAACTCGCGACTGAGTTTCATAGGCACCTAGTTCGTCCTATCCCCGTCCTTGAACAAGTCGATCGTTCCGGCTGTCGCGACGAATCAAACCTTGCATCCTTATTGAACCCGCCGTTCCAGCCTACGAAGACATTGGAGATTAGCCCACCCGTCTCGTCCCGACGATGGTCAGCATACGGAGTGGGCGATGAAGGCGACACGCTTCCGTCCCCCAGGATCGTCCAGTACCGCCCTCTTCGTCCGTTAAGAAGTAGTATACGCGCTTGCCGACTACGTCGGAGAGGTCATCATCGATTTCCGCGATCTGCGTGATTGCGACCCGGATTGTTTAGCCATAGTCGGCAGTGTAACCGATTGTTACGGGCAAAGTCTATCGTTATCGCCGTGGCGGCCCCTCGCCCTCCCCGGTACGTGCCTAACGGGTTATCGACCTGCGGGTCGGCTTGATGCGGCAGCCGCATCCAGGACGTAAGGTCAGGGCAAACAGCCGTAAC